>ERZ795031.3550-NODE-3550-length-13870-cov-6.347666_pt1 | contig 13870 bp, 13 predicted proteins | sample MGYA00375123_ERZ795031 | MGnify/ENA primary metagenome ERZ795031 (study PRJEB30166, sample SAMN05720159) | activated sludge metagenome | isolation source: anaerobic digester from wastewater treatment plant | place: USA | collected 2015-04-21 ... | reverse complement strand
ACGGCGTCGGTGAAGGTGAAGTCGCAGGGCTGGGGCGGGCGGGCGGCGGCGGTGTCCTTCAGCATCCTGGCGAAGAGGGACTGCCATTCGCGCTCGGGCATGACGACGGTGAGCTCCTTGTCCTGCGGGAGGTCGTCCGGATGGAGGGGGCCTTCGGGCCCGGAGAACTCGGTGAGCCCGCGCTTCTGCGCCAGCAGCAGCTCGCGGTACTTCCGCAGGTCGGCCCCGGTGAGGGTCGTCCGCACAATCTTCTCGCCGCGCTGGCCGCCCGTCAGGAAGACGGCGTTCACGTCCACCGGCCCGGCGGGCAGGGCGTTCCGCAGAATCTGCTTGGCGTGGCAGCAGCCGACGTCGGCGCCGGCGCGGCGGCAGAGCCCCCGTGCGGCGACGGCGGCCATTTCGCGCCCCGCGAGGGGGGCGGGGTTCTCACCGAGGGGCCGGCGCGCCTCGGGGGCGACTTCGGCCTCGCGGGCGCGCACGAGGGCGAGCAGTTCCGGGTCGCAGGGGGCGGTGTCATGGAGGACCTCGACGGTCTCCCCGCGCACCAGGGAAATCGCGCCGGAATCCGTGTCCACGGACAGCTCGACGCGGCCAAGGAAGGCGGCGTTGCCGCCGGCCTGCACGACGGCGGCGCCGGACGGGGCGATGACGGGCTCGCGGAGCAGCTCGTGCGTGTGGCCGCCGACGAAGAGGTTGACCTCCGGCGCGGCTTCGGCGAGTTCCAGGCAGCTGTTCTTGCCGAGATGCGCCAGCACGATGAGGAGGTCCGTCTCCGGGGCGAGGCGCTTCGCCTCCGCCGCCACGAGCGCGGCCGTCTCCTTCAGGCTGCGCGTGTCGGCGTCGTCCGTGTCCGTGATGGCGCCGATGACGCCGACCCGGATGCCGTTCACCGTCTTGACGGCGGACGGGGCGAGGACCGTGCCGCCGTCTTTGGAAAAGGCGTTGCAGCACACGGGGACGGCGCCCTCCAGCAGAGAATAGCACTCCTTCAGGTGCGCCTCGCCGTAGGTGAAATCGTGGTTGCCCGGCGTGACCATGTCATACCGCATCCGCGCGGCGAGCTCATAGGTGAGGCGGCTTTTCGTGCGGTGGGCGGCCATGTCGCCCTTCTCCATCATGTCCCCGCCGTCCAGCAGGAGGATGTCGCCGCGCTTCGCGCGCTCGGCGGCCACCAGCCCCGCCAGAGGACACAGGCCCTCGCGGCCGTTGTATCCGGGGGCCACATGGTCATGGATGTCATTCGTGTGCAGCACCAGCAGGGAGCGGGTTTCGGCCCCCGCCGTGAAGGCGAACAGGGCCAGCGCCAGCGCCAGCACCCGGGAAACGGAACAAACACGCGAGAACGCCATGGCACAGACTCCTTTCAGGACGGCCGCCCGTTCCGGCCTTTATACAACAGAGCGCCGGAGGCGCGCCACCCCGGCGGCGCGGGGTTTTCTGGCGGGCCGCGGCGCGGGTGGGGTATTCTGTTGCCAAGGAGACCGTGCCATGAACGCGCAGGTTCATCTGGACCCGGAGTTTCTGGGGGACTTCTGCCGCCGGTGGCGGATCAGGGAACTGTCCCTGTTTGGCAGCGCCCTCCGGGACGATTTCCGTCCCGACAGCGACCTCGATTTCCTCGTGAGTTTCGAGCCGGGGGCCAAATGGGATCTTTTCGACATTGTGGCCATGAAGGAGGAACTGGAGGCTCGGCACGGCCGTCCCGTTGATCTCGTCGAAAAGGAGGCTCTCCGGAATCCCTGGAGAAAACATGAGATACTGCGGACCCGCGAGGTGATTTATGCCGCCTGATCCCCGGGACACGGCGCGCATGTGGGACATGCTGGACGCGGCGCGGACGGCGAGCCGGTTCATTTGCGGCAAGACACTGGACGACTTCCTGTCGGACCGGATGCTCAGAGCCGCCGTGGAAAGAAACCTCGAAATTGTGGGTGAAGCCGCCCGCCATGTCTCCGAAGCGGAGAGGGCTGCCCATCCGGACATTCCCTGGGGCGCGGTTATCGGCATGCGGAACATCATTGCCCACGAGTACGGCGAGATACTGCATGAGAAGGTCTGGCTTGTCTGCACGGACCGGCTGCCGTCACTCATTGACCAGCTCGTGGGGGCCGGCGCCGAGAGCGCATCGCCAAAGGACAGGACGAAGACGGACTAACGCCCTGTTCGCCAGGAAGCGGGAGTCGGGCCGCGCGCTTCCCCGTGCGCGGGGGCGGGGGGGTGGTGTACAATACGCGGGATTTTCCGCACTTTTATTGAGGAACCCTTGCCATGCTTTGCAAACGCGTCATTCCCTGCCTTGACGTCGCGGACGGCCGCGTCGTCAAGGGGGTCCAGTTTCTCGGCCTGCGCGACGCCGGGGACCCGGTGGAGATTGCCCGCCGCTACGACGAGGAGAAGGCGGACGAGATCGTCTTCCTGGACATCCGCGCCTCGACGGACAACCGGGAGACCATGCTCGACGTGGTCCGCCGCACGGCGGAGCAGGTGTTCATGCCCCTGTGCGTGGGCGGCGGCATCCGCACGATCGACGACATCCGCCGCATGCTGAACGCCGGGGCGGACAAGGTCTCCATCAACACGCCGGCCATCGAGAACCCGGACTTCATCGACCGGGCGGCGTCCCGCTTCGGGGCGCAGTGCATCGTGGTGGCGATTGACGCGAAGAAGCGCAGCCCGGAGGAGGGCGGCGGCTACTATGTGAAGAGCCACGGCGGGCGCGACGGCGGCCGGGCCACGCAGCTGGAGCCGGTGGCCTGGGCGAGGGAGGCCGAGCGGCGCGGCGCGGGCGAGATCCTGCTGACCTGCATGGACTGCGACGGCACGAAGGACGGCTACGACATCGCCCTGACGCGCGAGATCGCCGACAGCGTGGGCATCCCCGTGATCGCCAGCGGGGGCGCGGGGAATCTGGACCACCTGCGCGCGGCGCTGCAGGAGGGGGGGGCGGACGCCGCCCTGGCCGCCTCAATTTTCCACTTCCAGGAATACACAATCCGGGAGGCGAAGGAATATCTTGCACGGCACGGCGTGTCTGTGCGATTGTAATCAGCGCGCGGCCGGGGACCCGGCCGCCGACGGAGACGGGAAAAGATGTTCCATCACGAGCAGCGCGTCCGCCGATGGTGCGGCCCCAGGATCTGACCCCCCCAGTCTGTCTCCGTCAATTGCGTTGCTTGCACCCCCCGCGCCCCGGAGCGGCCCCGCCGCCGGCGCGGACACCCCGTAAAGGAACATCGCCATGACCTACCCCGACCTTGAAACCTTCCGAAGCCTGGCCCGGCCCAACGCCGTGATCCCGGTCTGCCGCGAGATTCTCGCGGACCTTGAAACCCCCGTCACCGCCTACCTCAAGCTCTCGCGCGGGCAGGACTTCTCCTTCCTCCTCGAGAGCGTGGAGAAGGCCGACACCATCGGCCAGTACTCCTTCCTCGGCGCGCGCCCGTCCATCGTGTTCCGGTCCAAGGGCCGCGAGGGCGTCATCGTGCGCGACGGCAAAGAGGAGCGCTTCACGTCCGACAACCCGCTCAACGAGCTGCGCGCCCTGCTGAAACAGTACGAGCCCGTGGCCGTGCCGGGGCTGCCCGCCTTCCACGGCGGCGCGGTCGGCTACATGGGCTACGACCAGGTGCGCTTCTTCGAGCGGCTGCCCGACGCCAACCCCGACCCGCTCAACCTGCCCGACCTCTACTTCATGATCACGGACACCATCGTGATCTTCAACCATGTGAAGAACAAGATCCAGATCGTGTCCAACGCCCATGTGGACGGCCCGGCGGACGCGGTGTACAACGAGGCCCTGCGCAAGATCCACGAGATCGAGCAGCGCCTGCGCGGGCCGCTGGTGGTGAGCACCGAGCGCCTGCACAACGCCGTCGGCGACGTGCCGGTGGAGTCCAACTTCACCCGCGAGGCCTTCTGCGAGGCCGTCAAGAAGGCGAAGGAGTACATCTGCGCGGGCGACATCTTCCAGGTCGTCCTCTCGCAGCGCTTCCGCCGCCCCGTCGGCGCGAGCCCCGTCAACCTCTACCGCGCCCTGCGCTGCATCAACCCGTCCCCCTACATGCTGCTCCTCCAGTTCCCGGACTTCGCCCTGGTGGGGTCGAGCCCCGAGGTGATGACCCGGGCGACGGGGGGCACCGCCATGGTGCGGCCCATCGCGGGCACGCGCCGGCGCGGCGCCACGCCGGAGGAGGACCTCGCCCTGGAGCGCGAGCTCATGGCCGACGAGAAGGAGCGGGCCGAGCACATCATGCTGGTGGACCTCGGGCGCAACGACATCGGCCGCATCAGCGACCCGGGCACCGTGGCGCCGGTCGAGGGGCGGCTCATGGTCGTCGAGCGGTACTCCCACGTCATGCACATCGTCAGCGAGGTGGCCGGGAAACTCCGCGCCGACTGCGACGCCTTCGACGCCCTGGCGCACACCTTCCCCATGGGCACCGTGAGCGGCGCGCCGAAGATCCGGGCCATGGAGATCATCGACGAGCTCGAGCCCGAGCGGCGCGGGCCCTACGCGGGCGGCTGCGGCTACATCAGCTACGACGGCCAGATGGACACCTGCATCCTCATCCGCACCATGGTCGTCAAGGACGGCGCGGCCTACCTCCAGGCGGGCGCGGGCGTCGTCTACGACAGCGACCCGGACCGGGAGTACGAGGAGACGGTGAACAAGGCGATGGCGCTGTTCAAGGCCGTGGACTTCGCCGAGAAAGGGCTCGAGTCATGATCATCATCGTGGACAACTACGACAGCTTCACCTACAACCTCGTGCAGTACTTCGGCGAGCTGGACAACGACGTGCGGGTGTTCCGCAACGACGCCATTGACGTCGCGGGCATTGACGCCCTGCGGCCCGACGGCATCGTCGTGTCGCCCGGGCCGTGCACGCCCTACGAGGCGGGCATCTCCATGGACGTCATCCGCGAGCTGGGCCCCCGCTACCCCACCCTCGGGGTGTGCCTCGGCCACCAGAGCATCGGCGCCGTCTTCGGCGGCGACGTGGTCCGCGCGGGCGTCATCATGCACGGCAAGGTCAGCACGATCCGCCACAACGGCAACCCCTTCTTCGCCGGCGTGGACAACCCCTTCACCGCCACGCGCTACCACTCGCTGGTCATCAAGCGCGAGACCTGCCCCGCCTGCCTCGACATCACCGCCGAGACCGAGGACGGGGTCATCATGGCCGTGGCGCACCGGGAGTATCCCATCTGGGGCGTGCAGTACCACCCGGAGAGCATCCTCACCCCCTGCGGCAAGACCATGATCCGCAATTTCATGGGCTTCACGCGGAAATAGGGCGCCCAGCTCAGGAGCGGCGCAGGGTCAGGATCAGGTCGGGGGAGCGCCCCGTGTCAAAGGGTGCGCCGTCGAAACCGCCGTGGCACGCCTCCACCGCCAGCCCGGCGGCGCGGGCGGCCCCCTCCAGAAAGCCGCGGGACCAGTGCCGCAGCACGGCCTCCTCGCGGAGGGTCTCCGTCTTCCCGCCCCGGACGGCGGTGTAGACGATCTCCAGGCGGGTGCGGCCGTCCTCCGGGGTGAATCGCTTGTCGGCGCGCACGGGCACGCCGTCCACCACGGCCTCCGCCGTGCGCGCGCGGGGCTGCGCGGCGGCGGGCAGGGCGTAGTTGAGCACCTGCGCGACGATCCGCCCCTCCGGCGAGAGCACGGCACCGGCGTTCCGGAAAAACGTCGCCACGTCCGCCTCCTCCGGCAGGAGGGAGAGGGAGTTTCCGAGGCAGAGGATCAGGTCCCACGGCCCCGCCGGGGGAAGGCGCATGTCGCCCTCCCCGTAGACGACGTCGGGGTGCGCGCGGCGCGCGCGGGCCACGGCGACCATGCCCGGGCTGAGGTCCGTGGCCCGGACGGACGCGCCGCGCTCCGCGAGCCACAGGGCGTGGAGCCCCGTGCCGCAGGCGGTGTCCAGCACGCGGCGGCCCCCAGCGCGGCCGAGCGTCCCGAGCAGGAAGGGGCCTTCCCGTTCGAGACGCCCGGGGTTCGCGCCGAGGGCGTCATACCATTCCGCGCCGTCCGTGAACGCGCCGTCCACGGCTCAGGCGAGCATCGCCGCGAGGTCGGCCTCGGGCGTGGAGATCGGGGTGAGCCCGAACTGCTCCACGAGGACGTTGACGACGTTCGGCCCGAGGAAGGCCGGGACCGTCGGCCCGATGCGCATGTTCTTGATGCCCAGGTGCAGCAGGGTGAGCAGGATGCACACGGCCTTCTGCTCGTACCACGACAGCACCATGGACAGGGGCAGGTCGTTCACGCCGCACTCGAAGGCGTTCGCCAGGGCCACGGCGATCTGGATCGCCGAGTAGGCGTCGTTGCACTGGCCGACGTCGAGCAGGCGCGGGATGCCGCCGATGTCGCCGAAGTCCAGCTTGTTGAACCGGTACTTGCCGCAGGCCAGCGTGAGGATCACGCAGTCGTCGGGCACCGAGGTGGCGAGTTCGGTGTAGTAGTCGCGGCCCGGCTTCGCGCCGTCGCAGCCGCCGATGAGGAAGAAGTGGCGGAGCTTGCCCGCCTTCACCGCCTCGATGACCTTGTCCGCCACGCCCAGTACGGCGTTGCGGGCGAAGCCCGTCATGGCGTAGGCCGGCTCGGCGTCCTCGGCGAAGCCCGGGGCGGCCAGGGCGGCCTCGATGACCGGCGTGAAGTCGCGGTCGGCGATGTGGGTGACGCCGGGCCACTGGACCAGCCCGCAGGTGTAGATGCGTCCGAAGTAGCTCTGGCGCGGCTTCTGGATGCAGTTGGTGGTCATGAGGATCGCGCCGGGGAAGGCGTCGAACTCGGCGGCCTGGTCCTGCCACGCGCCGCCGTAGTTGCCCACGAGGTGCGGGTACTTCTTCAGTCCGGGGTAGGCCAGACAGGGCAGCATCTCGCCGTGGGTGTACACGTTGATGCCCTTGCCCGCCGTCTGCTCCAGCAGCGCCTCGAGGTCGCGCAGGTCGTGGCCCGACACGGCGATGCACTTGCCCTTCACGGGGGTCACGCGGATCTTGGTGGGCTCCGGGTGGCCGTAGCGGCCCGTGTTCGCCCCGTCCAGCATGCCCATGACCTGGAGGTTCACCTCGCCCACGCGCATGGCCCAGCCCACCAGCGCGCCGATGTCCGACGGCTGGTCCGCCAGGAAGCTCAGCGTCTCGTGGATGAACCCGTACACGGAGTCGTCCTCGACACCCAGAACCATCGCGTGCTCGGCGTAGGCGGCCATTCCCTTGAGGCCGTACATGACCAGCTCCTGCAGGCCGCCGGCGTCGCTGCCGTAGCGCTGGAGGCGCCCCTCGACGCCCACCTTCTCTCCCAGGCGCACCAGCTCGGCGCGGCCGCCCGCGATCTCCATCACCGCCGGCCCCGACAGGGTCTCCGGCGCCGCGCACACGCCCTCGTAGAGCGCCTTGGCCCGCGCGCGGGCCTCCGCGGCGCGCAGCACGAGGCGGCACAGGTCGTCCGCGTCGAAGTTCACATTGGTCACCGTCGTGAAGAGCGCCTCCATCACGAGGATGTCCAGACCGTGGTCCACCGCGCCCAGCACCCGCGCGCGGTGCGCGTACTGGGAGACCCCCTTCGCGGCCTCGTTCAGCAGGTCCTGGAGCGCCGCCGTCTCGGGATCCTTGCCGCACACGCCGTAGGACGTGCACCCCGTGCCCCTGGAGGTCTGCTCGCACTGGTAACAAAACATGCTCATTTCACTTTCTCCCGCCGCATTGCGGCCGTTGTCAACTCCCGCCGGCCGCCCCATGCGGCCGCGGATGGTCAAAACTCCCGACGCGATAGTATGTCCCCGGACACCCCGATGACAACCTCCTCCACCGGGACGGCGCTGCCCGCGCGCGCCCGCGCCTCCAGCGCCATCCGCAGGATGCCGCCGCAGCAGGGCACCTCCATGCGGGCCACCGTCACGCGCGGGGGGCGCGCGAGGGCGAAGAGGTCCGTCAGCTTCTCGACATAGCCCGACAGCTCGTCCAGTTTGGGGCAGGCGATGGCCAGCGCCTTTCCGGGGAGCAGGTCGGTGTGGAAGGCCCCGCAGGCGAAGGCCGCGCAGTCCGCCGCGAGCAGCAGTTCGGCCCCCTGGTACTGGGGCGCGTGGGGGCTGACCAGGTGCAGCTGCACCGGCCAGTGCCGCAGCGCCGAGGCGGGCGCGGCCCCGGTCGGGGTCGCCGGACGGGGCCCAAAGGTCCGGCTCATGGATCCCGGGCAGCCCCCGCCGTTCCCCCCCGAGGGGCACCCGGACGCCGCATGCGCAAAAGCGGTCGCTCCGGCGCCCGCCGCGGCCGGGGCCTGGGCGGCCACGGCCGCGGCGTGCACCGCTGCCTCGTCAAACGCGTCCGCTTCCCGTTGTTCTATCGTCAGGGCGCCGGTGGGGCATTCCCCGATGCAGGCGCCCAGCCCGTCGCAGAAACTCTCCCTCACCAGCCGCGCCTTGCCGTTCACCAGGGCGAGCGCCCCCTCGGCGCAGCCTGTGATGCAGTTGCCGCAGCCGTTGCACTTGTCCTCGTCTATGCGGATGATGTTCCGGACGGCCATTTCGTGTCTCCTGTGGTTCGGCGTTTCCGCCGTGCATGACCAGAGTATGCCCCCTTTCCCGCCGGAGCGCCTTGACTTGGGTCAAGTGTTCGGAAAATAGGAAACGATATGGACGGAATGGACAAAATGGACGGCATGGACTGGGGAACTGTCTGGCGCAGGGCTCTTGTCCATACAGTCCATGCCGTCCATATCGTCCATTCACGCCGTGGCAGACCGCCGTCCCCGCATTTTCCCTTGCCGGATGCCCGCGCGGTGCGGTACCATTGGGACAGGGGGCCGCATCAGGCGGCCTGTGTTCCGCGATTTCAGGGGTATCATTTCGTGCCAGAGAATTACGACCCGCTCAAGGCGGAGCGCATGCTCGAAGAGCAGGCGCGCAAGGAAAGCCTCAGCTTTCAGTCCCTCATCGAGGAGATGGGCGACCTTCCGGCCACCGAAGTGCGCCGGGAGGACGAGGGGGGCGCGCCCGGCGCGCCGGACCGCAACCTCGCCACCGGATCCCTGGTGGACGCGGGTTTCCTCGGCATGGACGGCGGCACGATGCCCGGCGATCTGGACCGGCCCGCCGCGCCGCGCCGCAAACCGAACGAGAACGATTTCCGGGTGCTCACGGGCAGCAGCCCGAAACGCACGCCGATCTGGCTGCAGACCCTGCTGACGGGCGGCGCATCGGTGCTGCTGCTTCTGCCGGTGTCCGGAAAGTCCTCCGGATACGTCTATTACCAGCCCTGGTACTCCTACGGCGTCATGTTCCTGGCGGCGGTCACGGTGCTGTGGTCGCTCTACGGGGTCTACCGCGAGGAGGAGAACCGCGACCGCGCCCTTTGCGCCATCGGGCTGGTGCTGGGGCTGGCGGCGGCCGTCGGGGCCTGGCTGGTCAGCTCGCCCACGCCCCTGCCGAGATAACGCCGCCCCGGGGCGGAAGAAGGAAACCCCCATGGACATCACCGCCGCCGACGTCATCGTCTTCTTCACGACCTACAAGTGGTGGTTCTTCGCCCTGCTTCCCTTCGCCATCGTCATCGTCGTCCTCAAGCTCCGCGGGTAGGCGGACGGCCGCTCACGGCGCGGGCGTGTGCCGCAGGAGGAACTCCCGCAGCGGCTCCGTGTACGCCGGCCCGGAGGAGAACTTTCCCCCGCCGTGGCTGCCCGTGATCCGGGCGAAGGCTTTGGGCTCTTTCGCCGCGGCAAACAGCCGCTCCCCGTGCGCGAAGGGGATGGTGTCGTCGTCCGCGCTGTGCAGGACCAGCAGCGGCGCCCGGAAACCAGGCACCTTGTCTAGGTTGCGGAACCGGATGCGCGTCAGCAGCGGATGGGGCAGGAACGGAAGGGTGTCCCGCACCGCCTCGGGCACGGAGGTGAAGGTGCATTCCAGCACCACCGCCGCCGGCTGGACCTCGGCGGCGAGGTCCGAGGTCACCCCGCCGCCCATGGACGCCCCCGCCAGCACCACCCGCTCCGGCGGCACGCCGAGGGTTTCCGTGAGGTGCCGCCACACCGCCCGGATGTCGGCGTAGCACCGCCGCTCCGAGGGTTTCCCCGTGCTGAGGCCGTAGCCGCCGTAGTCGTAGAGCAGCACCGAGAACCCCAGGTCCCGGAAAATCCGCGCGTCGTCCAGATAGTGCGAGATGTTCTTGCCGCTGCCGTGGGAAAAGACCACCGCCCCGCGCGCGTTCTCCAGCGGGATCCACCAGCCGTGCGTGACGCCCCCCGGCACCTCCAGCCGGAACTCCTCAAAGGACCAGTCCAGGTCCGCCGGGGTCTCGAGAATCTCCGCCGTGCGCCCGTTGAACAGGATCGTCTCCTGAAAAAGCCACACGCCCCCGCAGAACGCCAGCGCCAGCGCCAGCACCAGAACCCCCGTCCACTTCGCCGCGCGCCGAATCCACACCGGAAGACACTCCTTTCCCGCCGCCGGCCCGTCCGGCGCGGGGCACATCAAACCACGCCGTTCCGGCCCCGGTCAAGCGGGGCGGACGGCAGCGGGCGGGATTGCCCGCGCACTTTGCCCGGCGCGCCGGGGGGTCAGTCCCTGGAGGTTCTCGGGTCGAGGGCGTCGCGGAGGCCGTCGCCGAGGGCGTTGAGGGCGAAGAGGGTGGCGGAGAAGGCGATGCTGGGGAAGAGGAGGAGCCAGGGGTACTCCTCCATGGTCTCGACGCCCTCCTTGATGAGGAGCCCCCAGGAGCTCATGGGCGGCTGCACGCCGAGGCCGAGGAAGCTGAGGGTGGCCTCGAGGAGCATGACGCGGGGCACGGTCAGGGTGGCGTAGATGATGACGGGCCCGAGGGTGTTGGGCAGGATGTGGCGGACCAGGATGCGGGCGCGGCCGAGGCCGAGGGCGCGGGCGGCCTCGACGAACTCGCGCTCGCGCAGGGAGAGCACCTGCCCGCGCACGATGCGCGCCATGGTGAGCCACTCCACCGCGCCGATGGCCAGGAAGAGAAAGATGAAATTGCGCCCGAAGAAGACCATGAGGATGATGACAAACACGGTGTAGGGAAGGGCGTAGAGGATGTCCACGATCCGCATCATGAGGGCGTCGGCGCGGCCGCCCGCGAAGCCGGACACGCCGCCGTAGAGCACGCCGATCAGCAGGGACACGGCGGTGGCGGACAGGCCGATGAGCAGGGACACGCGGCCGCCCTGCAAGAGCCGCGCGAGGAGGTCGCGGCCGAGGGGGTCGGTGCCGAGCCAGTGCCCGGCGCGCGGGCCGACGGCGCCGAGGGCCGTGTCCTGGGCGTCGTAGGCGTGGGGGGTGACCCACGGCCCCGCCACCACCGTCACGCCCACGGCAAACAGCACGAAGAGCGCCGCCACGGCGAGGCGGTTCACGCGCAGCCGCCGCCACGCGTCGCGCCAGAGCGAGGCGCGGCCGGCGGGGATCTCCTCCGCGGCGGGGACGGCGGCGGGCGTTTCGGTGTCGCGGGGGGCGGTCATGTCACAGCCCCCGCGCGCGCGGGTCGAGCCAGGCCTGGGCCAGGTCCGCCGCGAGGTTGAGCAGCGCCACGAGCGCCGCGTAGACGAGCACGGTGCCCGTGACCATGGTGTAGTCGCGGTTGAAGGCGGCCTCGACGAACTCGCGGCCCAGCCCCGGCACCTGGAAGATGGTCTCGACGACGAAGGAGCCGGTGAAGAGTCCCGCCATGGCCGGGCCGAGGAAGGCGACGACGGGCTGGATGCCGCCGCGCAGGGCGTGGCGCAGGAGGATGCGGGCCTCCGTGAGGCCCTTGGCGCGGGCGGTGCGGATGAAGTCCTGGCTGAGGGTCTCCAGCATGCCGCCGCGGGTCATGCGGGCGATGTAGGCCGCGTACATGGCCCCCAGGGTGACGGCGGGCAGGATCTTGTGGGCGGGCGTGATCCATCCGGCCACGGGCAGCCAGCCCATCCACAGGGAGAAGACCAGCGTGAGCAGCGGCCCCAGCACGAAGCCCGGCAGGCAGATGCCCAGCATGGCGGCGCTCATGACGCCGTGGTCCAGCAGGCTGTTGGGCCGCAGGGCCGCCAGCAGCCCCGCCCCCATGCCGATGGCCAGCGCCACGGCGAGGGCGTAGAGCCCGAGTTCCATGGACACCGGCAGGCGCAGCACCACCCATTCCGTCACCGTGCGCCCCGTTTTCCGGTAGGACGGCCCCAGGTCGCCGCGCGCGGCGTCCCACAGGTAGTCGAGATACTGCCGGTGCAGGGGGCGGTCGAGGCGGTAGAAGGCCTCGATCTGGGCCTGGGCCTTCGGCTCCAGGCGCTTCTCGGAGTCGAAGGGCCCGCCCGGCGCAAGGCGCACGAGGAAGAAGGTGATCGTGACCACGGCCAGCAGGACGGGGATGATCTCCAGGAGCCGCCGCAGGATGAACCCGGTCATTTCTGCGCCCCCCCGGGCTCCAGCCAGAGGTCCTGCCAGCGGAAGAGCCCCAGCATGTTCGGCTGGAACCCCCTCACCTCCGGGGCCATGAGGAAGGTCCAGGTGTAGTAGTAGACCGGGATGACCGGGGCCTCGCCCAGGAGGATTTCCTCGGCCTGCTGGAGCAGCTCCAGGCGGCGCGCGGGGTCCACCTCGGCGTAGGACTCCCGGATCAGGCGGTCGTACTCCGGCGACGACCAGCCGCAGCGGTTGTTCCCGCCGCCCGTCAGGAAGCATTCGAGGAAGTTCACCGGGTCCACCACGTCGCCCACCCACGACGACCGGGCCACGGTGTAGTCCAGGGTGTTCATCGAGCTGAGGTAGACCTTCCAGTCCTGGTTGAGCAGGCGGGCGTCCACGCCCAGATGCTCGCGCCACATGCGCTGCACGGCCTCGGCGATGGTCTTGTGGGCCTCGCTCGTGTTGTAGAGGATGTCCACCGGGGGCATCCCCTCCCCGCCGGGGAAGCCCGCCTCCGCCAGCAGGGCGCGCGCGGCCGCCGGGTCGAAGTCCACCCGCGCGCGGGAGGTGTACCCGGCGGTGTCCGGCGGCACCAGGCTCCCCGCCGGGAGCTCGCCCGACTTCATGACATGGGCGGCGATCTCCCCGCGGTCCAGCGCCAGCGCCAGGGCGCGCCGCACGCGGCGGTCGGTGAAGGGCGGCTTCGTGACGTTCACGCGGTAGAAGTACACCCCGAGATAGGGGTGGATCCGGAGCTGTTCGGGGTGCTCGCGCCGGTACACGGGGATGCGGTGCATGGGCACCGTGGCGGTGAGGTGCAGGTTGCCCGCGCGGAAGGTGCGCTCCTCCGTCTGGAGGTTGTCAATGGGATGGAAGGCCACGGCGTCGGGCTTCACGGCGGCGGCGTCCCAGTAGTGCGGGTTGCGCACCACCTGGATCAGCTCGTTCGGCTGCCAGTCCCGCAGGAGGAAGGGCCCGTTGCCCACGAGGCTCCCCGGACGGCTCCAGGCGGTGGCCCGCTCGTCCATCGCGCCGAACTTCTCCACCACATGGCGCGGCACGGGGTACCACGCGCAGTGCGACTGCATGGAGAGGAAGTAGGGGGTGGGGTGCTCCAGCGTCACCACCAGCGTGAGCGGGTCCGCCGCCCGGACGCCCACGGTGGAGAAGTCGTCCGTGTCCCCGGCGTTGTAGGCCTGGGCGCCCCGGATGCAGTGGAGCAGGTAGGCGTACTCGGCGGCCAGCCGCGGCGACAGCATGCGCCGCCAGGACCACGCGAAGTCCTCCGCCGTCAGCGGCGCGCCGTCGGACCATTTCCCCCCGGACCGAAGATGAAAGGTGTAGGTCAGGCCGTCGGGGGACACGTCCCAGGACGCCGCCGCGCCCGGCACGGGGTCCAGCGTGGCGGGGTCCACCCCGGCCAGCCCCTCGAACAGCGAGCAAAGCACGCGGTGCTCCGCCACCCCGGTGACCTGCTGGGGGTCG
>ERZ795031.3540-NODE-3540-length-13891-cov-3.664498_pt1 | contig 13891 bp, 11 predicted proteins | sample MGYA00375123_ERZ795031 | MGnify/ENA primary metagenome ERZ795031 (study PRJEB30166, sample SAMN05720159) | activated sludge metagenome | isolation source: anaerobic digester from wastewater treatment plant | place: USA | collected 2015-04-21 ... | reverse complement strand
TGATAACAGCCGTTCCTTTTTACAATTATTCGTCAGAAAATGAATTCAATAAAACTTTAGAAGACACTTTGTCAAACAATTAACCTATTAATGTAATGCGGACAACCATATCCGTACTACTTTTTACCATTACAAACTTAACAAAAAAAACACTTCATTACACCCAGAAGACAAACTTCGTTTTAATCTGCTGACCTCATTCCGTTTACTTTTTTCGTTAAGTTTTACATTACTTTTCTAATTAAAACCAAATTCGTTTCACTTCTTTACACGTCATTCAGTTTCTAAGAAATCAGAAGTATAAAAACGTTGTTTTTATGTTTTTCCCCTCAAAGAAAAAGAGGGTATTTAGGACTGCAAAGGTATGTTTACAACGCTAAAGTCAAGGACTTCAAAGAAGTTTTTGGCTTTTTTATTTTTTAGGGGTAAAAAGTTCTTCTTGCGAGTTTTATAAAAAATCTCCACACTTACACTTCGTTTCAGGTAGTATTTTTTCTAAAATCCTTGCCTTATTAGCTTATGTACAACCTTTTGCTCAATGACATACCCCCAAAACGCAATAACCCACACAACGTGAGTTGTGCGGGTTATTATGCAAGTTGTGGTACCACCAGGAATCGAACCGGGGACACAAGGATTTTCAGTCCTTTGCTCTACCAACTGAGCTATGGTACCATTTTGAGACTGCAAAGGTAAAAAGATTTTTTTAAATACCAAACTTTATTATAAAAATTAGTACCCGGCATCGCAGTCTTTGACTCACCACCTGCCTCCTGCGCCACCACCACCGGTAGAACCGCCGCCGAAGCCACCAAAACCACCACCAAAGCCGCCTCTGCCAAAGCTTCCACCAGAACCTCCAACCGGGAACCATCCAGTTGATGAACCGGTTTTATTATTTCCACCACCTTTCTTGCGAAAAATTACAGCTAATATGATGCCACCAAAAATTGCGATAAAAATAACCCAATCAAACCAACTTAATTCATCAGAATTTGCGTATTCATCGGCAGTAAATTCGCCTTTTGATAAAGACATAATTGTTGAAACCGCTTTGTTTACACCACCATAGTAATCTCCCTCAATAAAAGACGGTATCATTTCTTTCTGCACTATTTGATGTGCTACAGCATCAGGAATAATACCTTCCATGCCATAACCTGTAGAAATGAAAACTTCGCCTGAGCTATCACTGGTCTTTGGTTTTAATAATATCAAAACACCATTATCCTTGCCTTTACTCCCTATTTTCCATTTATCGAACAATGCAACAGAATACTCGTTTATTTCATATCCATCTAGGGATTCTACAGAAACCACTGCAATCTGCACTGATGTTGAATCCGAAAATTCAACAAGACGCGCTTCCAATTGTGCTCTTTGCTCAACAGAGAACATAGATGCAAAATCGTTTACCAAACGCGGAGGTTGCATCGGATCAGGAATATTCTGACCAAATAACAGCATTCCAAAAAAGAATGCTGCTATAAAAATCAAAGATCTTTTCATATTAGAAGTTTACTGTTGGTGCTACACTTGCTGCTTGATCAGCTTCAAAATAAGGTTTTTGTGCAAAGCCAAAAATACCTGCTATAAGACTATTTGGGAAACGGCGTATTTTTGTATTAAAAGATTGAACTGCTTCGTTAAAACGCTTGCGTTCAGTCGAAATGCGATTCTCGGTGCCTTCTAATTGAGCTTGCAATTGCAAAAAGTTTTGATTCGCTTTTAAATCCGGGTAATTCTCGGTAATCATCATAAGACGACTCATAGCTTTAGACAATTCGCCTTGAGATTCCTGGTATTTAGCCAGTGATTCTGCATCATTGATATCAACCGTAAGATTAGTTGCTTTAGCACGTGCTTCTACAACTGCTGTTAAGGTACCTTCCTCATGTGCCGCATAACCTTTTACTGTATTAACCAAGTTTGGAACTAAATCCATTCTACGTTGATACTGATTCTCTACTTGTGACCAAGCAGAATTAACAGACTCTTCCATTGTGATCATTCCATTGTAAGAGGAAAAAATCCAAACTACGATAGCCGCAACGACGGCAATAATAATCCACAATCCTTTGTTTTTCATACTGATATTTTTTAAATGTTAAAGTGTATATTACTACAAAACTATTTTTTCATGATTATACCACGATTCTTTTTCCCATCAACCTTAGTGATTAGAGCAGAATCAAAATGAACTTGACGTATGTACTTAGTCTCCTTTACAGTAGGCTGTGCTTCAAGGTATGCCATATCAAAGCACTCTTGCTTATTATTATTCTGAACAGTTAGATACACAGCCCCACACGAAGTAAGATTCTGAAAAAAATGAGTACCCTGACTCGGATCTATATGATAATTCGTTTCTCCGGCTTCTACTATAACATGCGCACCTGCAATATTTGGCCATTTAACAGGTATCCCCAGCCATGTATCACTGCTGCCCCATCTTCCGGGTCCTATCAAAATATAAGGTTTATTTTCAGCCATCAATGCCTTATTAAACGAATCAATATCATACGCAATTAATTGATTATTTGATGGATTAAACATACCCGGTTTTACATATACTACATCAAATATATCACTTAATATACCATTGCCTAAAGCATTTGAAGATGATACCAAAGTATCGGCAAGCGGAACTAACGACAAATCTTCATCAATTGATTTATTAGAATCTACGATAGGACGTATCTGCAATAAATAAAATATATTATTCGCATTTTTTTCATAATCGAGATTTACTGCGAATTCAATTTCTACAGGACGTCCCATCTCGCGTTCGCCCACCTTCAGTACCTTCTCTAGGATATCTGCCAATGGGAATACATCATGCTCCAAAATATTAGCAAATGTAATTACCTTTCTTCCTCCTTCGTATATACCATCACGAATTATCTGATCGTAAGGATCAAAGGTGGATGCAAGATAACGCAAGGTACCATCTTTTTCAGCATCACGCACATTTAAATGCAATAGGTTAAAGCCATCGTCTACCAATGGTTCAAATTTTATATTCGCCAAATCAAGCGCATTAAAATATGTTTGCGTTTCACGAAGAGCAAAATCTAAAGAACTTGTTTGTAATATGTTATTTGGATGCTTTGGCGAGAATCTAAGTGTTTGGCCACCATCAACAATATACTTACCTAATCCGAGAGCTACATTTACAATACCATCCTCCGGTTTTTCTTCACCTATAGGATAATAATTCAAAGATCTTGCGACTCCCGAAAATGAAGGATAAAATCTATCTTCATGAGCATTACCGCACACTTCTTGCAGAACTACAGCCATTTTTTCTCTGCTAATGACATTCTTAGTTGCAGTCATGTAAGATTTACTTGCCTGATAGTAAACTGATGCATACACAGCCTTAATTGCCTCACATATCATCATCAATGTAGTAATACGACTTCCTTTGATATTTGGTACCATATATGTAGAGTATACACCAGCAAAAGGTTGATAGTGAGCATCTTCAAGCAAACTTGAAGAACGAACTGCGATAGGACAATTTTCTTCAACAGCACCAAGATATGCATATAAATCACCTACTACAGTGCGTGGCAATTTAGCATTTAAAAAGAATTTTAAAATTTCCTCATCAGTTTTATCCTCTGCTAAAGCTATGGGGTATAAGTTATTCTTTTCCATAAATTCGTCAAACTTATCCGTGCAAAGAACAACTGTTTTTGGTACTACAATCTGAGTCGTTTCATACTCAAAAAACTCTGGATTTCGTTTTGATACAAGGTCTAGAAATGCCAAGCCTCTACCTTTTCCACCCATTGAACCTTCTCCGATTCGAGCAAAATTCGAATACGTGTCGTATCTATCGCTCATAAATACGGCAACAACGCCTTTATTTTTGATTTTACGATAAGTTACTATTGCATCGAAAATAATTTTGCGAGCCTCATCAATATCGTTTATGTTCTTGACAACTAGGCCGCGTAAAAACTCTGCCAAAGGGAACATGGCTCTTGAATAAAGCCAGCGTGATATGTGATTATGAGATATATGGTAAAACAATGATTCAGCAGGAATTGTAAAAATTTCATCTTGTAAATCTCTTAAATTCCGAGCGACAGCTACCACCTCCTTATTTTCAGGATTGATAAAATTAAAATCACCGAAACCGAAATTAGTAGTTACGGCATCCTTCAACTCAAGATGCATTGTTTCATTATTTTTATTAATGAAATATGCTCCCATTTCTTCAGCAAGAGGCTTGTTTTTATCCTCACTCGATTCTATAATTATAGGCAAAAACTTGTCTTTCGATCTTATGTACGAACACAAGCTGATACCGGCCTCACCATCTATCACACCGTTACGAGGAAACCTTACATCAGATACTACACCAAGAATATTTTTTGAGTATTTGTCATAAAGTTTCAATCCTTCTTCATAACTACGAGCCAATAAAATCTTTGGCCTACCACGCATTCGCAACATTCTTTCATGATCATTTAATGCCTCTGTCATAAACGACCTAGATTGCACAAATACATGTTTATATAGATATGGCAATATAGCAGAATAAAAAAGTATAGAGTCTTCAATAAACAAAATTGCTTGAACTCCTACTGATGCGATATCCTTATCAACATTCATCTTGTCTTCAATCAACTTAACAATTGCCAACAAAAGATCTGTTTCGCCTAACCAACTAAATACATAATCAATGCCCGTAAAATCCTCATGTCCGAAAACCTTCTTAAACATTTCACGCGAAAAGGGAGTTAATAACACAATGGGAATAGATGGCCTTTGGCTTTTGAATTCTTTTGACAGCTCGAATACCTCACTATTGTCGCCGGAAGGCATAACAATTATAAGTTCGAAAGACCTGGCTTTTAGTAAATCCTTAGCATCTTTCATTGTTGATGCTAAAGTAAAACGAGGAGGATAACGAAGATTTAGTGAAGTATACTCATTAAATATCTGCTCATCTATTCTACCATCTTCTTCAAGTGTAAACGCATCATACTTACTAGCAACTAGCAAGATATTATAGATACGTTGAGTCATTAAACTTGCAAAAGAAGTATCTTTAAAGTATAGTTTAATCCTATCAGGTCTATTCATAATGGCAAATATACACTTTTTCTATCGCTTGCGAAATGCAGTTCCTCTAAAAACTGCAATTAATTGATCTGTGTCTTCCATTCTTACTTCAACATCGTACAAAATTATAGTTTTACCTTGTTTTACGGGTTTTGCAATAGATATTAAAACTCCTTCAGATTTGCCTCTGAAATAATCTATTTGCGCATTCAATGTGACGCATTCACCGCCCATCGAATTTGAAGCCGCCCCCATTGTATAATCAGCCAAAGTAAATAAAGCACCTCCTTGAACAGAACCCAGACCATTTAAATGATTCTTAGTTATTGGCATTCTCATCTTTGCATATCCGTTATAAGCCTCAAGGATTTCAATTCCTATCAATTTTGCAAACTCATCTTTTTGAATGTGATTTTCTACTATCATATCTTCAATTATAAAAAAAGCCCCTATAGCGATTAACTACAAGGGCTTTTTATGGTTTTGAACTAAAATCTATTTATGAAAATAAAAGTCGCAACGACGATTCTTATATTCTTTCATTGGAGGATTCTGCATTTTTCCCTTTGGAGTTAGAGAAATTCTGGAAGCATCTATACCATATTTTTCAACCAACTCTTTCTTAACTGTTTCAACACGATTACTACTTAACTTCATATTATAATCACCACTTCCAGGGAAATCGCAATAGCCACGCAATTCAACTTGCAACTCAGGATCTTCTTTTAATTTCTGAGCAGCTTTTGCTACATTGCTCTTAGCAACATTAGTCAAATAATATTTGTCGAATGGGAAATACACAGACATATCGTAATCAATGCCAGCACCCATTGCAGCTAATACGCCTCTAACCTCTTCGCAACATTTTGCTGATTGCATAATCTCTTGTGGAATACTTTCACCCCAATAGTTTACGAAAGAGCCTTGTGGAGTATTAGGTTCACGATCACGGAAATCAGGAACTCCATCACCATCACCATCAGGTCTGGTTGCTTGTTGAGCCTCTAAAGCAGCTATACGTGGTAGAACATTATTGCTAAGAGTATCTTCAACAGCAGTTACACGTCTTTTTAAACTGTCCAATTGATCTTGAAAGTTTTTGTCGCCGGTTTTTAATTCACGATAAGCAAAAGGACTTATATTACGCATATGGCCGCCTTCTTTTTTGTTAGGAGCAAACTTTACACGGAAATTTAAAGTAGCTGTAAATTCACCATCATTCATAACACCCTTGGTGTATGCTTCTCCTTCAAAATAATCTTTATTATGGAAACGATAATGTGCGTTCAAACCTAAAGCAATATGCTTGTTGAAGTTGTACTCAACGTTTAATCCTACAGGAAAACCTATTGCCATACCATCTTTTATATCACGAGGACCAGCCTCTGCTGCTATTTGTGCTATTTCTTCAGGCGTTTTACCTGCTTTAGTAGCCTTATCTATTGCAGCTTGTTCGATAGTTCCTATTGGAGAACCCGCAACAGGAGTTGTTTGCACATCGTAAAAAGTTAGACCCAAACCGGCATTCAAATAAAATCCCCATTTCCAAGTGCTACGATATTGCCCAAACAAGTTCAAAAGGTTTAACGAAGCCATAAGAGTTGGCTCATACATATTACCGGTAAACGTATTACTACCATACTCGGTTGTTTTTGTAGCTCCTAAAAATGGCATATATTGGAATTGTGCAATCAAACCCCAATATGGATTCCATGTGTATTCAATATCCAATCCAACTGTCCATGAAACAGTAGATTGAGAAAAAATATCATTATATTTTTGCGTTACGTCACCATCAAACTGAGACAATCCTCCGTTTATTGATAGAGACCAGTGCGTAAAGTCCTTAAAGTCGTTTAATCCACCTGTTGAATCAGAAAAAGCACTTGCCGTATTTTTAGCAGCAGATGCTAAGGTAAAACTAAACGCAAGAACTGTGATTAGTGTCAAAACTTTTTTCATACTCGCTTTTTTATATATTTGGCGCAAATATAAAACATTAATAGTATATAAACATCATATTCTCAATACAAAAGGAGAAAAAAGCTTATTTTTTGAGTTCATTTGTTAAAATTGAACCAAATAAAGTTGCCGGTGATGCTTTTTCAATCTCAACTATCACATAATCACCTATTTTCACATTTCCTTTATCAAATAAAACTACTTTATTTTGTGATGTTCTTCCAAAAAGTTGTTCGCGGGAACGCTTAGAATATCCTTCAACTAAAACTTCGAATTGTTTATTAATGTCATTTTCATTACTCTGAAGAGATAATTGCAATTGTAAATCAATGGCTTCTTGTAAACGTTTTACTTTTATTTCTTCCGGCACATCATCCGGCAAATGCTTGGAAGCATAAGTGCCTTCACGTTCCGAATACTTAAACATAAATGCACTATCAAAGGCTACTTCGCGCATTAATGATAAGGTTTGAGCATGATCTTCTTCTGTCTCTGAATGAAACCCGGTAAATAAATCTGTCGTAATACCACAATCGGGTATATGTTTGCGAATCATTGCGATTTTATCTAAATACCACTCACGCGTATATTTTCGATTCATTAGTTGCAATATTCGATTACTACCTGATTGGACCGGCAAATGTATGTGCTTACATAGATTATGATGCTTAGCAATTGTTTTTACCATTTCTTCATCCATGTCTTTAGGATGTGAAGTAGTAAAACGAATTCGCATATCAGGAACTTCTCCGGCAAGTTTATCAAGCAATTCCGCAAACCCCATACCTTCAAAATTATATGAATTTACGTTTTGCCCTAACAATGTCAATTCTTTATATCCTTTTTCTTTTAAATCCAGTACTTCGTTTAAGATACTTTGGTATTCACGACTTCTCTCTCTACCCCTTGTATATGGTACTATGCAATATGAACAAAAATTATTACAACCACGCATTATTGATACAAAACCTGATATTGTATTATGGCCGATTCGACTTGGTATTACATCTTTGTAGGTTTCAACAACTGATGATTTTACATTTACAACTCTACTTCCTTGTTCAACAGATGCAATTAAGTTTGGCAAATCCAGATACGCATCCGGTCCAACTACCATGTCTATGACTTTTCTTGATAAAAGATCCTCTTTTATCCTTTCTGCCATGCATCCTAAGACTGCAACTATAAGTTTGCTGTTTTTTCTCTTTAGAGACTGAAAGAACTCCAAACGCGATAAAGCTTTTTGTTCTGCGTGGTCGCGAATGGAGCAAGTGTTGATAAAAATAGCATCCGCTTCGGATATATCTTCAGTAATCACATAACCTGCCATTTGCATAACTGCTGCGACGACTTCGCTATCAGCTATATTCATTTGGCAACCATAAGTTTCTAGAAACAATTTTTTTTCGTTAGCAAATATGGCGGATGCATAGTCCGTTGGTTTGCCATTTTGGTTTTCCATATAATTTTTTCGTTAAAAATGTGCGCAAAGATACGCTATTTTAATCATAATTCGACAACTACATAAAAAAGCATTAAATATTTACATATATCTGCCACTATATTGAAAAACTATAATTATTCGTTAAAACAACTATCATATAACTTTACACAAACGTTTTCGTTAAACTAAGTTAATAGTAAAGTAAAATAGTCGCAATCGTTTGCAAGTTAATAAAAACATTATACCTTTGTCAGGAGAAAATCGAAAAGATTTTTTCATAGTTAAGGTTTAGGTTAAATAAGGAGAGTACTGATGTTCTCTCCTTATTTATTTTGATGCTACCAATGCAATATAATTCCGTTTTCTATTTGATTATTTATTATCAAAAAATTAAAACAGCTAATTAATAATAATATAGCTTATATGGTAAAAAAAAATAAATCAACAATATTGTTTGTTTATTAGTACAACTTGACTTATCTTTGCCAAACATACAAAGGAGAGTCCCGGTTTACGAATCGGGATTCTTCTTGTTTTATCTAACAATACAAAACAATTATTTATATATTATGGCAACACCAAATTACATGACCGAAGAAGGTTACAAGAAACTTATGGAAGAGATCAACCGACTTGAATCGGTAGAACGCCCAAAAATTTCAAGGCAAATTGCTGAAGCTCGCGACAAAGGAGACTTATCAGAAAATGCCGAATATGATGCTGTCCGTGAAGCACAAGGGCTACTCGAGTTAAAAATCGCTCAAATGAAGGCAACGGTCTCAAATGTTCGCATCATAGATGAAACTCAACTTGGCGATGGTACAATACAAATACTTAGCAAAGTTACCATTAAGAATGTCAAAACCGGCCAAAAAATGACATACACCTTAGTGTCTGAAGCAGAAGCTAACATACGCGAGTTTAAAATGGCAATAAGCACACCTATTGCTAAAGCTCTTATAGGCAAGAAAAAAGGCGACCACGTAACAGTTGAGGCTCCTTCAGGCATTATTGAATTTGAAATCTTAGAAGCTGGATTCTAAAACACAATTATATGGCAAGCATATTTAGTAAAATAGTAGCCGGTGAAATTCCTTGTTATAAGGTTGCTGAAACCGACAAGTACTTCGCATTTCTAGATATCAATCCTTTAGTTAAGGCTCATACTCTTGTAATTCCAAAACAAGAAGTAGATTATATTTTTGATTTATCTGATGAAGATTTAGCGGGCTTACATATTTTCGCAAAAATCATTGCTGATGCAATCAAGAAAGCATACCCATGCAAGAAGGTGGGCGAAGCTGTTATCGGATTAGAAGTTCCGCATGCACACATTCACCTGATTCCTATTCAAAAAGAATCGGATATGCTGTTTTCAAATCCAAAACTCAAATTAACAGCCGAAGAGTTTAAAGAAATTGCTGCAAACATACAAAATGCAATTAAAGCATAAATAATGTGACTATCAAAAAAGGGGTTCACATCTTATGTGAGCCCTTTTTTTGATATATATTTACTAAACTAAAATTTGTGTTTATCACAATTTTGCTTCTGCTTTTTCGATCTCTTTTACAAGAGACTTAGGCAAATTGTCGACGCAGTGATGACATTTCATTTCTAAGGTGTACATACGTCCGATGCAATAGTTAGAATGCTTGCAGCCGTTACGGTAATTTGAATCAGATTCTTTCATCTTATTTACAAATTCAGGATCATGAACTAATGCGCGAGCCATTTGTACAAGTTCAAATCCCTTATCTAAAACTTCGTCAATCTTAGCTCTTGAAACAAGTCCACCAACGTAGATAAGAGGACATTTAATTTCTGCTCTAAATTTCAGTGCAGGTTCTAGAAAATATGCTTCTTTAAAAGGAACAGTAGGAATCATTTGTCTGCCAACAACTTTCAATCCTGCTTTTAACCACCAGAATTTCCATGGATCCATATAATGTCCTAAGGTTTTAAGTGGCATAGCTCCACACATAACATGCATAGGTGCTTTGCTTACAAATCCGGCGCTAAGTACAATTCCGTGTACACCGCATTTCTCTATTTCCTTTGCAACGGTCAAGCAATCGGGAAGTTCCAATCCTCCTTTAAATCCATCATACATATTGGTTTTTACGATTACTGCCATGTCGTCTTTAGCGTGCTGCATTACTTCGTGTAAAACTTGGCGCATAAAACGCATACGATTATCGAGGCTGCCACCATATTCATCTTTTCTATGGTTGGTGTATGGTGATAAAAATTGAGAAATCAGATAACCATGTCCTGCATGTATTTCAACGCAATCAAATCCGGCTTTGCGGCACATATCTACTGCATTCCCGAAATCTTTTAATAAATCATTTATTTCCGAAACTTTCAAACCACGCATAATGGTTGGAGAGTATAAATTAAATCCGCTCGAAGCACCAACAGGCATCCCACCACATGTATAATAGTGAGTCATATTACCACAGTGACCTAATTGTATGCTTGCTTTGGCTCCTTCTGCATGTATTGCATCCGTTAATTTTTTTAGTTCCGGAATGATTTCCTCGCGCATCCATAATTGTCCGTCAAAAGATACACCGTTGCGATTAACAGCGCAATAGGCGATTGTAGTCATACCGATTCCGCCTTTGGCTACGCTTGTATGGTAGTTAAACAAATCTTGTGAAGGCTTGTTATCATAACACATATTTTCAAATGCAGCCGAACGTATAGTACGATTACGCAGAGTAATAGGTCCTAATTGAAACGGAGTGAATAATTTACTTTCTGACATGATGATATGAATTGTTAATTATCAGTATATGAATGGGAAAACGCGTTTTAGATGTTTTCCGTTAAATTCTTGTTCAAATTCAACTTTGTATTTTTTGTAAATAGAATTTGCGCGGGGTACTAAATTTGCGCAAGTCCACCATAAGAATACTGCACCTGCAGTCGACCATGTTAATATCGCAAATCCGCTCCATTCTAAAATTTCACCAAAATAATTTGCTGATGTAACATATTTATACATGCCTTTTTGCGGTAAATAATGATTGGTATCACCGGGTGCACGAAGATTTCTTATTACATGGTCAGAATTCCAGTTTATAATTAAACCTATAATGAAAATGCTTGTGCCTAAAATAAATTGCCAGCTTGTTAACCAACTTGTAGTGTACATATTTTCAGGTGCAAGATAAAAAATCCATCTTCCTTGTATGTATCCGTTAGCAATATTGAAGAATACTCCCATAAGCATAATGGCAATAGGCATCTTACTATCTCCTTTTAGTAAAAAAGGGAAAATAAACGAACGTTGAAAATAGTGTAATTCGAATAGTAAGAACATAATTAGTGGTACAATCTCAAATGTTCTGTCTGACATCCACCATAAGTATGCTATGACAAAAAATACAGGGCATTCCATCATCACCCATGCTACTTTATTGTTTATTGACGGTCCCCATTTTTCACTGATTAATTTGCCGTAACCTGCCTCAACAAAAAACAAGGATACGAATACCACCAATGCCATAATAGTCATGATGAGTAAGAAAAAATTAAACTGTGCTAAATCCATAATTAATATTTATTTATAAAGTGAATTAGTTAATATTTAATTAGTAGTCAAGTTTAATATTGTCAACCCATAAAATATTACCCACGGTTCCGATGAATGCACCTTGATTTCCTGAGGTAATCATTAAAATCATGTGTGTAGGAACATCATCTTCATCACCCCAACCGATTTCTCTTACAAGAACCATTTTACCTTTTTTGTTAGGTGCTTTGAATGGTCCATTGCTACCTGAAAGTGCCATGAATGGCTTGTAATATGGGGTTTGGCTGATATCGCCGTATTGAATAGAGAATCTTGCGTTGTTTTGCCATTCGGGTACATCACGGGTTATTTGATGACGAATAGTTCCAATACGTTTTGCATAAATCTTTCCATCCTCGTCTTCCCATCTTTTTTGTAGATAAAGTATGAATTCGGCCCTATCTTGTCTTCCCTCAATACGAGTTGAGCCGATACCGGGATGTTTCATTACAAAGGTATTCTGTGATACTATACATTTGTAATCCAAAACTAGTGCCTTAGGTTTTTGAGTGAAAGGGACTCCCATATTAATAAATCCGTATGGGTTGCTGGTACCTGTAATAGGTTCAATAGTTTCTCCTAAAAATATGCTGCCGGATACAAGTACCGAAATATCAATCATTCCAAGTACTTTTACATACTCCATTCTGGTGTCAAGTCTTGCGCATCTTCCGTTGCCTCTTTTTTCCGGTGAAACCGAATTACTTGTTTTATGGATTCCTGCAACTTTAGCATATGCGTTAGAAGAACTCCAAGGTGTTTTCACACCATATTTGTAAGGTATATTTCCTTTTATGTATTCGTCAGGAGCAATAACGTAGATTTGTTTAGTCTTTCCACCGATTATGGCAGATTCTTTAATCTCGCGTGTCGCCCATTGCTCGAAATCACCGAATTGAATGGGTTTTTCTTCGGCTAATATTGGCAAAAAGTATGCTATTAGACCTAACGATAATATTGGCTTTAGTTTCATATACATATTTTAACGGCTGCAAAGATAATTAAAATACATTAAAACTCAATTTATTAAGAAATAAATGCATTGGGATGTTGCTTGTGAAATGTTCAAATTTTTCTATATTACCAATCAACCACCATTCAAGTTTATAACATTTCTATATTGACATATTACATTTATTTATTGCTAATAATGTTTCAAAATAGACATATTGCATTATTATAAATTTAATAGTAAGTTTGGCATTATATTGTTGATTATGGTTCTGGGGATGCCACATTCTTGAGCTATTTTATCCCATTTAGATGCGGCATCGCATACTTCTCCTATAATCTGTTGCGCGTTTTTGATATTATTTTTATAAGCACATTCAAGTAAATCAGTTTTAGTAATCTTGTCAAATTTGCCATTAATTGACATTTGATGATGCGATGTCCATTTCCCATTCGGATTATACGCATATCCAATATCGTAGGCTGGAGATAATCGCCATTTACCATCTTCGTCCATTAAAAAAGATATATTCTTTGTGTGGTCGTCATTATTTCTTATTACAATATTAAATACCATACGCTTAAACATTTCTTGAGCTTCTTCGTATGATAAACGCAAAGTCCGCATAACGCTAAAAGCTTGCTCGTAAGAGTAGGCATGAAATAAGCGATAATCATAATGTGCTATGCCACACAATGTTTGTAAATGAATCTTTTTTCCGCCATTGCGATCAAAGCGTTTAGTCATAAAATGTGCTCTGCCGTTTTCTTCAATTAAAGAACATTCGGTCATTTGTATATTGCATAACTTTGCTAATTCTGAGAATGAATATTCCAGACGACCATAGTTTCCGGTTTCTTTTAATTCAAGT
>ERZ795031.3536-NODE-3536-length-13900-cov-10.033947_pt1 | contig 13900 bp, 10 predicted proteins | sample MGYA00375123_ERZ795031 | MGnify/ENA primary metagenome ERZ795031 (study PRJEB30166, sample SAMN05720159) | activated sludge metagenome | isolation source: anaerobic digester from wastewater treatment plant | place: USA | collected 2015-04-21 ... | reverse complement strand
GCAGCCAGCTTTTCCATCATAGTCTTCTCGCTACGAGCGCGGGAATAGGTGATGATCCAACGGAAAGCAACGGCACGACCGTTCTTTTCGTTCACTTCGGTAGGGATCTGATAGTTTGAACCACCTACACGGCGGGAAACCACTTTCACCAGGGGACGTACGTTTTCAAGCGCAGTTTTGAAGACTTCCAGGGGTTCCTGTTTGGTCTTCTGCTGGATGATGTCGAAGGCTCCGTAAACGATCTTTTCGGCCAGGGATTTCTTGCCCTGTACCATGAGACAATTCATGAACTTTGTGAGTACTACATCGTTATACTTGGGATCCGGCAGTACTTCACGGACTACGGCTTTACGTTTTCTTGGCATTTATTCCCTCCTACTTTTTCTTGGGACGCTTGGTTCCGTATTTGGAGCGTGAATTGGTGCGTTTTTCCACGCCGGCGGAGTCAAGGGCACCGCGAACAATATGGTAGCGAACACCGGGAAGGTCTTTTACCCGACCACCACGTACAAGAACGATGGAGTGTTCCTGTAGGTTGTGTCCTTCGCCGGGAATATATGCTGTAACTTCAAATCCGTTCACAAGACGGACACGTGCGACTTTACGAAGAGCTGAGTTGGGTTTCTTGGGCGTAGTCGTGTAAACACGAGTGCATACTCCGCGCCTTTGCGGACATCCCATGAGCGCCCTGTTTTTCTTTTTGATCTCAACTGCAGTTCTTCCTTTGCGGATCAATTGGTTGATGGTTGGCACTGATATTCTCCTTTATTTTACTTCAGTGTGTCTTATACATATCTTAGAAATCGAGGATATCCTCTGCTTCTTCAGAAACTTCCGGGTGCGCCAGCTTGCTGATGATCTGAGCCACGGTATCGCCATTGGCCACTGCTTCTTTGATCAAGCCGTTATATAGTCTGGTACCGGTTCCCACAGGTATGCGGTGACCCAGAATGATGCTTTCCTTCAAGCCTTCAAGGTGGTCCACACTACCCTCAATGGCTGCCTTGGTAAGCACTTTGGTAGTTTCCTGGAACGACGCTGATGAAAGCCAGCTATCCGTCAAGAGAGAAATTTTGGTGATGCCCAACAGCAGTTGTTCAAACTGCGCGGGCTGTTTGCCAAAGGATACCGCTTCGCGGTTTTCCCGCTCCACGCGTACCTTGTCCACGATATCTCCTTGAAGGAAGGAAGTGCTGCCACTATCGGTGATGCGGACTTTTTTAAACATCTGACGTACGATAACGCTGACGTGCTTGTCGTCGATCTTCACGCCCTGTTTACGGTAAATCTCTTGAATCTCGTTCAAGATCATCATCTGAGCTTCGATCACACCTTTCACCAGCATGTCGTGCGGATCCAGCGGACCATCGGAGAGTGCGTCACCGCTTTCCACTTTATCGCCCTGGTGCACGATAATGCGCTTGCCGGAGGGAATGGAATACTTACGGCCGGCGAGGGGCTGATATGCGCTCACGGCGTCACCCGAGACCACGATGCTTTCCTGCTCGGCAGGAACCACAAACATCTTGCCGCACAGAGGAGTACCGGCTTTCACGCTCTCGCCTTCGGCCACGATAACAGTCATCGTCTTGGGAATATCGTACACACTTCCTTTCTGATTGCGCTTGGCGACCTGCACTTTCACTTTGCCGTCTTCCATCAGGATGGTGCATTTACCATCGTTCTCAGCATAGACGCTCTTCTTGTTCAGCACCCAGATGCGCTGGTTCTTGTCATCATCCATGCTCACGACCACCTTGCCGTCATTTGGGGCAAAGAGTCCATTGGGCGGAGTTACGAAGATGTCACGGCCGGTCTTTTTCAGACCACCGATGGTGACGATGCCGTCGATATCGGATATCCGGGCCTTATCTTTGGGAACGCGGGCTTCCACCAGGTCTTGCACGCGAGGCAGACCACCGGTGATGTCGCGTTGTTTAATAGTCATACGAGAAGTCTGGCCCAGGATGTCGCCTGTATGTACGAAGCTGCCGTCTTCCACGCGCACGACCAGGCCGGTGGGCAGAGGAATCAAGCGAACGCTACCGTCTTCGCCCACAATCTTGAATTGCGGTTGTTTCTTGCGGTCCTTGGATTCGATGATGGTGATGTCGCGGCTGAATGTGATGTCGTTATACTCTTCTTTAAAGGTGATGTCCTTTACGAAGTTCTCGTAGTGCAGCACACCTTTAGCCGTGGAAATGAGCGGATTGTTAAACTGGTCCCAGGATAACAGCTTGGTATTGAGGGCAATCTTTTGTCCGTCCTTCACGTGTACTGTGGCGGCGTATTCCACCTTGTATTCTTCCAGCATTTTCTCTTCATCATTTTCATCCACGATGAGCAACCGACCCAGGTGAGATACGGATATCAGGTGTCCTTCGGTGTTGGTAACGCAGTTCATACGGTCAAATTTGACGATACCATCCTGACTGGATACCACTTCTGCCAGATCAGTGGCGGTCGAGGCCGCTCCACCAATGTGGAATGTACGCAGGGTAAGCTGAGTACCGGGTTCGCCGATGCTCTGTGCAGCGATGATTCCCACGGGATCCCCCACCATCACCGGTTTGAGAGTGCTGAGATTGCGACCATAGCACTTGGCGCAGAGACCGCGTTCTGCTTCACAAGTAAGGGTGCTGCGAACATGAACCGAGATCAGGCCATGGTTTTGCAGCGTGCGGGCCATCTTATTACTGATTTCCTCGCCGGCATTTACCAGCACCTTACCAGTGACGGGATCCACGATGTCTTCAGCGGCGAAACGTCCTTGCACACGCTCGGCCAGGGACTGCACGATCTCGTTACCTTCCTTGAGCACTGTCATATGCACACCGCGGTTGGTGCCGCAATCTTCCATGGTGATGATGGCATTCTGCGCCACGTCCACCAGACGACGGGTAAGGTAACCCGCATCAGCGGTTTTCAGCGCGGTGTCTGCCAGACCTTTACGAGCTCCGTGAGTGGATACAAAGTATTCCAGCACTGTGAGTCCGTCTTTAAAATTCGATTTAATGGGGGTTTCGATCACATCCGCGCCACCGCCGGAACCGATCTTGGAGGGCTTGTCCATCAACCCGCGCATGGCGCCGAGCTGCTTGATCTGATCCTTTGATCCGCGAGCACCGGATTTATACATCATATAGATGGAGTTCAATCCGTTTCTGGAGTGCGTAAGCTCTTCCATCATCTCATCGGTCACGCGGACAGTGGTACGTTTCCAGGTATCCACCACACGGCCCATACGCTCGTTCTCGGTAATACCGCCCTTTTGGTGAAGGTCGCTGATCTTGCTAACCTCTACTTCGGACTCGTTTATGATCTGATCTTTCCTTTGGGGTGTGATGATATCGCCAAAGCTGAAGGTAACGCCGGCACGTGTGGCATAGCGGAATCCCGTGGCTTTCAATTCATCCAGGAAAATGGCAGTGCGCCACTGACCGACCGCTTCATAGCATAGCATGGCGAGGTCATTGATCTTACCCTTGTCATAAGTGATGTTTTGGTAACCAACTTCGGAAGGAACGATCTGATTGAAGATCACCCTGCCGACAGTGGTTGTAATATAAGTGTTTTCTACCTTTACTCTGATCCAGGTGTGCAGGTCCAGACTGCGCTGGATCACTTCTTCACCCTTTACACCGCAGAGCTGCTCTTCATATTCATAAGCAGCTACGACGTCATCTGTACCATAGAAATGGCGCATGGTCTTGGGATCTTCAGGAGTTTCGCCTTCGGTCATGGTAAGGTAATAACAACCGAGTACAATGTCCTGGTTCGCAGCCATGGCCAATCTGCCGTTAGCCGGCAGGAGCAGGTTGCGGGTAGAGAGCATCAGCACTCTGGCTTCAATCTGCGCTTCCAGAGAAAGCGGGACATATACACCCATCTGGTCGCCGTCGAAGTCCGCGTTGAAGGGAACGCAGACCATGGGATGCAGTTGGATGGCTTTGTTGTCGGTAAGTACAGGCATGAAGGCCTGGATACCCAGACGGTGCAGAGTGGGAGCGCGGTTCAGGAGTACGGGGTAATCCTTCACCACGTCTTCCAAAATGCTCCAGATCTCAGGCTGTTTCTTTTCGATGAGTTTCTTGGCGTTCTTGACCTTGTCCACTTCACCCATCTTCTGCAATCTTTCGATCAGATAGGGCTTGAAAAGTTCCACCGCCATATCCTTGGGCAGGCCGCACTGGTATAGCTTGAGCTCCGGACCCACGGTGATCACCGAGCGGCCGGAATAGTCCACGCGCTTACCCAATAGGTTTTGACGGAAACGTCCTTGCTTTCCCTTCAACTGGTCGGTGAGGGATTTGAGCGGGCGATTGCCTCGGCCACGCACAGGGCGTGCCTTGCGGCTATTATCGATCAGGGCATCCACCGCTTCTTGCAACATCCGTTTCTCGTTGCGCAGGATCACCTCGGGAGCTCTGATTTCCAGCAGGCCTTTGAGGCGGTTATTGCGAGTGATTACCCTGCGGTAAAGATCGTTGAAGTCTGCAGTGGCAAATCTGCCGCCTTCCAGAGGAACCAGCGGACGCAGCGTGGGAGGAAGCACAGGCAAGGCTTCCATAATCATATCAGCCGGGGAATTTCCGCTCTTGATAAAAGCGTCCACTATCTTCAGCTTGTTGATCAGCTTCTGTTTGCGCAGGGCAGATTCTTCAAATTTGAGGCGGGTACGCAGGTCGAGAGCTTCATTCTTCAGATTGATGCGCAGGAGCAGTTCTTTGACCGCTTCAGCGCCCATCAACGCGATGAAGTTATCCCCCACCTTATCCTTGATCTCGTAATACTCGTCCACTTCCAGCAGTTCCATCTTTTCATAGGGACTGTCTCCGGGATCGATCACGATGAAGGATTCATAATATAGCACGCGCTCCAGATCCTTGATCGTCATATCGAGCAAGGTACCGATCTTTGAAGGTGCGGATTTGACGAACCAAATGTGGGCGATTGGCACCGCCAGGGCGATGTGACCCATTCTGGTACGACGAACGCGGCTGGTGGTTACCAACACGTTACAGCGTTCGCAGAGAGTATTTTGAAAGCGTTTCTTCTTATATTTTCCGCAAGCGCATTCATAGTCCCGTTCCGGGCCAAAGATGCGTTCGCAGAAGAGTCCGTCTTTTTCTGGTTTGAGGGTACGATAATTCAGGGTGTCAGGCTTGGTAACCTCACCGTGAGACCATTGGTTGATGATGGTATCGGCAGAGGCTACTCTGATGCGTACGGCATCATATTCACCGGGTCTTACTTCACGTCTTGTATCTTTCATCCTGTATTCCCCTTATTTGCCTTCGTCGTCTTTGACAAATTCGATGTCAAAGCCCAGCGACTTGAGCTCGCTGACCAGCACATTGAAGGATTCCGGCACTCCGGGAGGAGGCGGATTCTCGCCGCGGGTGATGGCTTTGAAGGCGTTGTTGCGCCCGTCCACATCGTCACTCTTGATGGTGAGCATCTCTTCCAGCAGGTGCGCGGCGCCATAGGCTTCCAGCGCCCATACTTCCATTTCACCCAATCGCTGACCGCCGTGTTGAGCTTTACCGCCCAGGGGTTGCTGAGTAATCAGGGAGTAAGGACCGGTGGAGCGAGCATGCATCTTATCCGCTACCAGATGGTTTAGTTTCATCATATAGATCACGCCGACGGTTACTCTTTCCTTGAAGGGCATCCCGTTCTTTCCGTCATAAAGGACCATCTTGCCATCTTCGGCATAGCCGGCGTTTCGCAGTTCCGCGCGAATATCTTCGTTGGATGCGCCGTCGAAAATGGGAGTTTCCACTTCGAAACCCAAAGCACGGGCTGCCAGGCCCAGATGGGTTTCCATGATTTGCCCGATATTCATACGGGAAGGTACGCCCAGAGGATTGAGCACTATATCCACAGTGCTGCCGTCTTCCATAAAGGGCATGTCTTCGATGGGGGCCACAATGGAGATCACACCTTTGTTACCATGGCGACCTGCCATTTTGTCACCCACTTCAATCTTTCGCTTCTTGGCTACATACACCTTCACCATTTTGCGTACGCCATATTGTAGCTCATCGCCGTGTTTGATGCGTTCGCGTGATTTCTTGTAGATGTTTTCGCTCTGTTCGAGGGATTGCTTGATCTTCAGCGCGATGTCCTGATAGATGGCGTTATTGACGGCGGCGTCTTCCACCATCTCCACGTCCATGTCTATTTTCTTGAAGTTTATGCGCTTGAGATCTTCTTTATTGATCTTCTTGCCGGGGGCAATGAAGAAGGTATTGGTCTTTTCGTCCCAGATCGTCTTGGCCACCTGACCGAGCAGGATAGCGGAAAGCTTTTCTTCCTTGAATTCCTCCACCTTCTTGCGGCGAAGAGCCAGATCATCCTTTAGCTTCTGGATCTTTTCATCGTTCTCGTCTTCCATGTCCGTGCCATCTTCCAGGCGGGAAAATACCTTTACATCGATCACCACGCCTTCCATACCGGGTTTGGCTTTTAGTGAGCTATTGGTAAAATCTCCAGCACGATCGCCAAAGAGAGCGCGCATAAGGTTCTCTTCCGGTGAAGGATCGATCTCGATGCTCTTGGGGGTTACCTTACCCACGATGATGTCGCCGGCATGGATCACCGAGCCAACCCTGATGATACCCGTCTTATCCAGGTTTCTGAGGGCATGCGAGGGAACGTTTGGTATATCATAGGCCAGTTCTTCACGGCCATTTTTCACATTGCGTACCAATACTTCCATCTCTTCGATGTAGATGGAGGTAAGGGTATCTTCACGGGCCACCTTTTCGCTGAGGATGATGGCGTCCTCATAGTTGTAACCATACCAGGGCATGAACGCCACCAGCATGTTTGTGCCCAGAGCCAGACGGTTGTCTTCCACACAGGCACCGTCAGATATGGGCTGCCCTTTACGCACCAAGTCACCAACGCGGACGATAGGACGCTGATTGGCACAGGTATCCTGGTTTGTTCTCACAAACTTCTTCAGGTAAATGCGGTTTCCGCTGCCCAGATAGAGCGCTTCATCCTTTTCATTGAGGGCTTTCAGATCGATGTAAGCCGAAGTGACGTTTACCACAGAGGCATCATAAGGAGCCACTGCAATGCCTGAAGTATCCATGGTGGCGATCTTTTCCATGCCGGTGCCCACCATGGGCGCCTGCGGATTGATCAAAGGCACAGCCTGACGTTGCATGTTCGAACCCATCAGGGCACGGTTGGCGTCGTCGTGTTCCAGGAAGGGGATCATGGCTGCCGAAACTGATACCATCTGTTGCGGGGCCACGTCCATAAAATGCAATTCAGTGGGTTTTACCTGGATAAATTCGCCCTTTTCACGGGCAAAGGCCACTTCATCTACGATGCGGCGATCGTCAGCCAGGTTTAGGTTGGATTGGCCAATGATGTATTTCTCTTCTTCGGCGGCGTCCATATACACGTATTCATCGCTTACCACGCCATCCACCACTTTGCGGTAGGGCGTTTCGATGAAGCCGAGACGGTTGATGCGGCTATAAATGGCAGGGGACACGATGAGTCCGATATTCGGTCCTTCAGGGGTTTCGATGGGGCATACTCTGCCATAGTGCGAGGCATGCACGTCGCGCACTTCAAAGCCAGCGCGATCGCGAGCCAGACCGCCGGGACCCAAAGCGGACAGGGCGCGTTTGTGCCGCAGTCCCGCCAGGGGATTTGTTTGTTCCATAAACTGTGAGAGCTGACCAGTGAGGAAGAATCCCTGCACCACATTGATTAGCGCGTTGCTATTTACCAGATCATGCACAGTAATCTCATCGATATTGGAGATAGCCATACGTTCCTGGATGATGCGGGCAACCATCGCCAGGCCGGAAGCGTACTGCTCTTGCAGCAATTCGCCCACAGTGCGTACACGACGATTGGCCAGATTGTCGATATCGTCCACTTCGTCGTCGTCGTGATAGATATTTACCAGGGTTTTGAAGATATATACAAAGTCCTGCACAGTGAGGGTCATCATGTTTTCATCGACCTCAATGCCCAGGCGCTTGTTTATCTTGTAACGCCCCACTTCGCCCAGATTGTACCGTCTTTCATTGAAGAACATGCGGTCAACCAATTGACGGGCAGCTTCCACCGGTGCGTCTTCACCAGGACGAATCAGGGAATAAATCTTCTTCAGCGCGTCTTCCTGATTGGTGGTGGGATCTTTGGCTATCGTATTTTCCAATACTTTGCGGGCAATCTCATAGTCGTAATTGACCACTTCCACATGCTTGATCTTGTGATCGCCCAAAATCTTGATCAGGGTATCGTTGATCTGTTCATTGGCCAGAGCAAGCGGTTCGGTCATACCGTCCACGTGAATATCACGGAAAAGATGACGGTTTTTGGCTTCGGCGAGAGGAAGCTTTTCGCTTTCGTAGAAGGTCTTGCGTAGATCGTCATTCGTAGAGATGCCGATGGCGCGGAAGAGCGTGGTCACCGGCAGTTTACGGCGCTTATCGATATGCACAAACATTACGTCGTGAATATCGATATCAAATTCCAGCCAGGAGCCATTGTAAGGTATTACTTTCGCAGAATACAGAGTTTTGCCGGATGGATGCTTCAATTCGGAGAAAAAGACGCCGGGCGAACGCTGCAGCTGAGAGATGATCACGCGTTCAGCGCCGTTTATGATGAAGGTTCCCTGATCGGTTACGAGAGGAATTTCACCCAGAAATACATCCTGTTCCAAGGTATCTTTATGTTCACGGCCCGTCTCGGTGGTCTCGAATACAGAAAGGCGCATCTTGGCCTTCAGCGGGGCCTGATAGCTCAGGTTGCGCTCGCGGCACTCGTCAATCGCATACTTTTCCTGCAGCACATTGTATTCAATGAACTCCAGGAGGAAGTTACCTTTGTTGTCTTCGATCGGAAAGATGGCTTCAAAAACTGCCTGCAGTCCTTTTTTTGCTCTGCGTTGGGGATGGATATCCTTCTGTAAAAAGTCATGAAAAGAATCTACTTGCATTGCCAGCAGATTGGGGATTTCCACTTCTGGGATGCCCAGCTCAGCAAATCTTCCGGAGATACGGGAATAACTTTTGATCTTTCTCAAAAGCTCACTCCTTTGTGCTTTCACACACACGGTAGGGGTTAGTACTTTGCATACACACGCTTATACTTCAGCGTCTCGTCTTGCCTGTCACAGCGGCACCGAGAAAAAAATGCCATGTCGATTCTGCGTTTGAATAGCCAAATTAGTCCAAAAAAAGTCCTGATGGACTTTTTTTGGACCATGTATAATGCAATCTTGCCGATTACTTGAGTTCGACGGTTGCGCCAGCGTCTTCAAGCTTTTTCTTAATGGTTTCGGCTTCTTCTTTGCTTACTTTTTCGGAGATCATTTTGGGAGCGCCATCTACCAGGTCTTTGGCTTCTTTCAGGCCAAGATTGGTGATTTCGCGAACCACTTTGATCACGTTGATTTTCTTATCGCCGGCATTTGCCAGGATCACGTCAAATTCGCTCTGTTCTTCTTTTGCTTCAGCAGCGCCACCGGCAGGAGCGGCAAAGGCGGCTACGGGAGCAGCAGCGGATACGCCAAATATCTCTTCCATTTCTTTGACGAGTTCAGAGAGCTCAAGAACGGTCATTTCTTTAATCAGGTCAATTACTTGTTGTTTTTTATCGGACATCTTTCCTCCATCGGATATATGAATAATTTTTTGTTAGCTGGCATCAGCTTGTTTGTCTTTGACGGCATTCAGCGCATAAACGAACTTGCGGATAATGCCTTGGTTGACCGCCATGAATCCCGTGATCGGCGCGGCCATGCTGCCAACGACCTTGGACAGGAGTTCTTCGCGGGTAGGAAGACCAGCCAGAGCTTCGAGCTGCTTGGCGCTGAAAACGTGTCCTGCCACGTATCCGGCTTTAAAGGTAGGAAAGCCGAGATCTTCCATGATTTCTTTTTTGAACTTGGCAAGCACGCGGGCGGGAGACACTTCATCGTCCAGGCAGATAGCCACAGCGGTGGGGCCTTTCAGATAGTCGTCCAATCCCGTGATGTTCAGTTCGTTCAGTGCGATTTTGATCAAGGTGTTTTTCTGTACCACGTAATCCACTTGGTCTTTGCGGAAACGTGCGCGCAACTCGTTCACCTGCTCGATGTTAATTCCCTTGTAATCCACCAGTACGATCGCTTTTGCGCTGCTCAGTCTTTCGACCAAGTCTTTTACTTTGTCCACTTTGTATTGTTGAACCATGCTTATCTCCCTTAGCTCTTCGCTTCTAAGGTTGCGCTTGCGACCTGTAACTTGATGCCGGGGCCCATGGTAGTACACAGAGTGATGCTTTTAATGAAAACCCCTTTGAGGGTGGCGGGACGCTCTTTGAGCACAGCGCCCAGGATTGCCTTCAGATTGTCTCTCAGCTTGTCTTCGGAGAAGCTGATTTTACCTGCGGGGACGTGGAGATTGGCAAACTTATCTACGCGATAGGTCACTTTTCCGCCTTTGGAATCTTCCACAGCCTTGGCAATATCCATGGTTACTGTTCCCACCTTGGGGTTTGGCATCAATCCGCGAGGACCGAGCACACGGCCTAATTTACCGATCCGTCCCATGAGGTTCGGAGTTGTGATCACCACGTCAAAATCAAACCACCCACCGGTGATCTTTTCCACGAGGTCATCCACACCCACGTAATCGGCGCCAGCGTTTCTGGCTTCATCTGCTTTGTCGCCTTCGGCAAACACGAGCACGCGCATGGTCTTACCTGTTCCATGAGGCAACACCAGCGAGTTTCGGATCTGCTGATCGGCTTTGCGAGGATCCACGCCGAGATTGAAGTGAAGCTCCACTGTCTCGTCGAACTTCGGAGCCGGCAGGCTCTTCAGAAGTTTCAGAGCGTCAGCGAGTTCAAATCTCTTCTGGCGATCATACATCGCATAGGCGACTTTGTACCTTTTGCTATGTTTCATTGACTCTCCTTTATGAATACTATCTCCTGCAAAGCAGCTTAGTCGTCGATGGTGACGCCCATGCTTCTTGCAGTACCGGCGATCATACTCATAGCGGATTCAAGGGAATGGCAATTCATATCCTGGATCTTGAGCTCAGCGATGGTCCTCAGTTGTGCCTGGTTCAGTTTCCCCACCTTGGCTTTGTTCGGGGTGGCGCTGCCTTTGGCAAGGCCGGCTTCTTTCTTGATCAGCACACTGGCCGGAGGAGTCTTGATCTCAAATGTGAAAGATTTATTTTTGGCCACATAGATCATCACCGGGAATACCATTCCGGGCTGATCCTGGGTCTTTTCATTAAATTGGCGGCAGAATTCGGGAATATTTACCCCTGCCTGTCCCAGCGCGGGACCGACTGGGGGAGCCGGGGTTGCTTTACCGGCGGGAAGCTGCAATTTGATTACGGCTACTACATCTTTCGGTTTTGCCATGGTTTCTATCCTTATTATGTATTATCTATTTCTTAATCAGTTCCACCTGATTACCGTTAAGCTCTACGGGAGTGCGCCGACCGAATACTGTGACGTCGATCACAAGTTTATTGCCATCATCGGCAGTCTTTTGCACCACACCTTCAAAATCAGAGAATGGCCCGGATATCACTTTCACCATGTCGCCGGGCATATAAGAGAAGGTCTTGAAATCACGGTCGGGATCCGCTATTCCCAGCAGCCTGTCCACTTCCTCTTGCGGCAGAGAAATGGGGTCCTTGTGTTCCTTGCTCATCCCCAGAAAACTGGTGACGCCAGCGATGCTGAGCACATAAGTCTTCAGCTCAGCAGTCATTTCCGCTTCCAGGATCACATAGGAGGTAAAAACCTTGCGCTCGCGCTCAATCTTCTTGCCGTCCCTGATGATGAAAGTCTTGCGCACGGGTACCAATATCCGTCCCACGTACTGCTCCAATTCCGTTCCCACCAGACCCTTTTCGATCGCGGTCTTTACCTTATTCTCAAAACTGGAATAGGTATGAATCACATACCATTTCATAGCCACAGGTCTTCCCCTTAAAACACGAGTTCCAAAATCTTGGTGAAACCGAAATCCACCAAAGACAGGAAGATCGCCACGATGGCAGACATTACTATCACCACTATGGTACCTTCTTTCAGATCGTCTTTGCCGGGCCAGCTCACGGATTTCATCTCGGAACGCACATCGCGGAAAAAGCGGCTTACATTTTCAAACTTCATTATCTCACCAAATACCTGATATCAAAAAAGTGGCAGGACAGGCAGGAATCGAACCCGCAACCCCCGGTTTTGGAGACCGGTGCTCTACCAGTTGAACTACTGTCCTGCAACACTATGGTTTCAGCTTAGCGCTGTTTGTGGTTTGTGTGTTTCCGGCAGGTGGGGCAGAATTTCTTCAGCTCCATTCTGTTCGGGTGCTTGCGTTTGTTGCGCGTGGTCGTATAATTACGATTTTTGCACTCTTCGCAAGCCAGGATGATAATATCTCTCATCGTCTCTTACCGGCTTACTTATTCTACTATGCTGGAGACCACGCCGCTACCGATGGTGTGTCCACCTTCACGGATAGCGAAACGAAGTCCTTGCTCCATAGCAATGGGAGTAATCAATTGAGCACTGATTTCCACGTTGTCACCAGGCATGACCATCTTTACGCCTTCAGGCAGCTCGAGGGAACCGGTAACGTCGGTGGTGCGGAAGTAGAACTGAGGACGGTAACCGGTTTGGAACGGTTTGTGACGTCCACCTTCTTCTTTGGTAAGAATATAGGTCTGGCCCACGAACTTGGTGTGCGGGGTGATTGACTTCGGTTTCGCCAGTACCTGGCCACGTTCCACATCGGTCTTGGCAAAGCCGCGAAGCAGCAGACCAACGTTGTCGCCGGCTTGAGCTTCATCGAGCAGCTTACGGAACATTTCCACGCCGGTGCAAGTGGTTTCCACGGTCTCGTGAATACCAACGCGCTCAACCTTGTCACCAACCTTGATCACGCCACGTTCCACACGACCGGTAGCAACAGTACCACGGCCAGGAATCGAGAATACGTCTTCCACGGGCATCAAGAAGGGCTTGTCCACAGCGCGGTCAGGCATCGGAACGTAGGTGTCTACTGCGTTCATAAGCTCTTGAATCTGAGCTTCGCCTTCGGGATCGGCATTCAGAGCCTTCAGAGCGGATCCACGGATCACGGGAACTTCGTCGCCGGGGAATTCATATTTATCCAGAAGTTCGCGAACTTCCATCTCCACGAGATCGAGCAGCTCGGCATCTTCCACAAGGTCGCATTTATTCATGAAAACAACAATCGCGGGCACACCAACCTGGCGGGCAAGCAGGATGTGTTCACGAGTCTGAGGCATGGGACCGTCATAAGCGCTAACCACGAGAATGGCTCCGTCCATCTGAGCGGCACCGGTGATCATGTTCTTGATATAGTCAGCATGACCGGGGCAGTCAACGTGAGCATAGTGGCGAGCTTCAGTTTCATATTCTACGTGAGAAGTGGCGATGGTGATACCACGGGCCTTTTCTTCCGGGGCGTTGTCAATACTATCGAAGGAACGGAATTTGGCTCCGCCCTTCTTTGCCAGATAAGCAGTAATCGCCGCAGTAAGAGTGGTCTTACCGTGGTCGATGTGACCGATCGTACCAACATTAACGTGCGGCTTGGTACGTACGAATTTTTCTTTTGCCATTGTTCCTCCTGGAATTACTATTCCATGTCCTTGTATTATTCGCTATAAATAGGCGAAATCACTCCGACGGCCATCGGAGTAATTTCACCTTAAAACTGGAGCTCAAGACCGGATTTGAACCGGTGACCTCATCCTTACCAAGGATGTGCTCTACCGACTGAGCTACTTGAGCCTGGTTTCGCCACCAAAAAGATCGTGACGTGTAAAAAATGGAGCGGGAAACGGGGTTCGAACCCGCGACCCTCAGCTTGGAAGGCTGA
>ERZ795031.3532-NODE-3532-length-13906-cov-7.128944_pt1 | contig 13906 bp, 10 predicted proteins | sample MGYA00375123_ERZ795031 | MGnify/ENA primary metagenome ERZ795031 (study PRJEB30166, sample SAMN05720159) | activated sludge metagenome | isolation source: anaerobic digester from wastewater treatment plant | place: USA | collected 2015-04-21 ... | reverse complement strand
TTAGAATAGGCTTGTTGAACGCCAAGCGCTGCCTGATTTGCGGTTACATAATCGTCCCATAGCTTTTCAGCCAAATAACGCCCGATAATCAAAACGCAACGTTTTTGGCGGTTTTGCACCGTGCGGGCGCGGTTTAGATTGGTCAAAAGCGCAAGCGCTTGTCCGTTTGTGAGCGCGGTCGCCAAACTTGTAGTTGCAACTTTGCGGGTGTTTGGATTATTAACCGCTTGGGTGTAATACCCGTCCTGCGTGAGAAAGTGCGAAAACGAGGGGTTGGCTGCTAATTGTGTATCCCCAAACCAACGCACAGCGTTTAGTTCAATAGAGTATTGCGCCATAAAACCCTGCATAAAGCCCGTGTAAAGTTGGGTATTTACGAATTGCAAGTTATAGCTTGGGTTAGCCGAAAACGCGAGCATTTCGTCCCAAATAGGGGTATCTTTAAACTCGCAAAAATCCAACGGCTCATAATTCGCGTACCTGCGCGCCTCTACCGTTGAAAGTACGGTAGTAGTTTTGCCTGTTGGTGTTACCTCGCAATCAGATAAAGTTGGAACAACTCCGCGCTGAACAAAAGTAACTATTTCTTTTTTCTTTGCTTTTGTGAGGTCGTGTTTAACAACCAAACCAACGGGCATATTAGTCATAAATTGCGCCCCGAAAAGCAAATTAACCGCAATCCCCGTTTGAAATGTTTGGCTTATGGGAGCCGATTGAATTATTGGCATATATAAATTTGGTAAAAACTTGTTTTAAAAATTGGTTTAAGAATAACCCCTAATAGGTTACGGGAGCATCAAAATCGGCTTTAGGGCTAAAATTAAACTCCGCAAGGGTTGTTTTTTTGCCGTTTTTGAACGCTTCCATTTTGATATAATACCCCACACAATTAGGGTCAAAAGTTGCGAGTGAGGTGGTTATGTTTGCAGGGGTAGCCACATTAACCGCTACGGTTTTAGAGTTTCCAACCGCATCAAAATAAAGGATTAAAAGGCGGTCAAGGTCGTTAGCCGCGAGCGTTCCTTTATCAAAAGAAATATCTTGCGTTGCAAAATCAAATTCAAAGCTACACTCAAACGGCACGCGCGGTTCGGTGGTTGGGAAATTTTTACCCAAAAAAATCGTGTTATTCGGGGCGTTAGTATAGCCCGTGTTTAAATGCTCTGGCATATAAAAATTTATTTAAAAGCGTTTAAAAATGTGCTCAACTAACGGCGAGCTTTATTCATTACCTCTTTGATTGGGCTTGTTACGGCTTCTACGCCATTTTGCCCAAATTCATTGATAGGGTTTTGTAGGGATTGGTTCATAAATGCGAGCAAAGCGCCCTTTCTATCCGCAATCGGGAGGTTGTTAATATCCTCTAATTTGAAAGCTTTGTTTGTTGCGGGGCTGTTTTGGGCTGCTGCATTTTGAGCCTCTACTGTGCTGAGCGGTGGGCGCGGTGCTTGGTTTTCTGCCTCTATAATTGCAGGCGCAACGGGTTGGACAGGTTGGGCGGGTGCAACATTTTGAGGTTGCGCTTGTGGTGCTACGGGTGCAACTTCTACGGGCGCAACTGGTGCAACATTTGTAGGGCTGGGTGCCGTTTCGGTCTTTTGCAGCTGCATGCCAAAAAGCTCTTTGATAAAATCAAAGGTTTGTGTTACAAAGCTTTTTTCGGTTTGGGTTTCTACCGCGTTAGTTGGCGCAACTGGTGTCGTTGGCGTGGCTGCTGGCGCAACCTCTAAGGGATTGGTTTGCATATTTGCAGGTGTTTGAACTTGGGATTTTACGCCCAAAAAATTAGAAAATAACGGTTGAATGTGTTGGGCTTTTTGCGCCCCTAAGTTTTTATCTAATACGCCAACCATTTGCGCAATAGAGTTGGATATTTGCGCCCTTGTTTTTTCGGGAATGCCTGCAAAATTAAGGGGTTCGTAATTTGGCGCATTGTCAGATACGGGGCTTCCCATTGTATCGGGTTTGCCTTTTGGCTGTTTGATTAGCTTGTTATTCGCATCAAAATATCCATCAATTAATCCCATTTCAAAGCACATTAAAGCGCTTACAAAACTTTCTTTGCGCATCATTTCGTTAATTATAGCCATAGTTTCCTCTTCGCTATTATTAACCAACTTATTAGTTAGCGCAATTTGATTGACGTATTTTTTAGCAATCGTGTTATCAATTTGGGCTAATTGGTCTGCTGCTAACTGGTGGTCTGATTTTGTTCCGCCCGTGAATAAGCTCGCCTCGTGAATAAACAACTCCGCGTTTATATCTAAATAAGCCTTTTTACACGCTGTTAGCATAAAGGTTGCAGCCGAGCCAACTAAACCAAAGCCAACGCCCGTGCAGCGTCCGTGTGAGTTAATAGCCCCCGCTAAGGCGTTACCCGTAAAGGCGGAACCGCCCCCGCTAAAAATGGAAAGCGTTACATTTTTATCTTTAAATTCGCCCGCCAAAAGTGCGTGCAAATTGGCAAAATCGTTATCTTCCCAACGGTCTATTTCGGGGTTATACGTCCATCCAATCTCGCCCGAGCAGACAATTTCGGTTTCTGAAACTTTTTTAAAAAGCATAAGATATATTTTTTGGGGTTACTGGGCACCGCCCAAAAGGCTGTCGGGTGTTACCTGGCTTTTAATCGGCTCAAAATTCGCCAAATTATCAAGTTCCGCCCTTGCTGCTTCGGCTGCTTCAATAGCCGACTGCACGCTGTTGTTGTGCTTAGTGTTTTGTTCAAATTTAAGCCGCTTGCTTAATTGTTTGACCAATTCGTACTGTGCAAATTCTTTTTCGGCTTCGGGGTCTTTTTTGATTTGCCCAACGGCTAACAAAATTTGTTCTTTGATTTGGGCGCTTGCAGCGTCGCGAGATGCGGGAATTTCGCCCTCTTTTGCCCCCGATAGTGCGCTTGTAATCTTTTCGGTTACTTCTAAAACCTTAGCCTTTGCACGCGCCAAAAATTGTGTAATCTTTTCGGCAGCTTGCCCTAAAAGGCTCACGATATGATTAGAAACGCGATTTGCGGTAATAGATAAAAACCTTTTTAGCGCATTTGCACAAGTTTTGCAGCAAGTTCCGCCCGTGTGTAGGTCAATTTTTAGGTCTTGTTCCAAAAAGGCTTTTGCTTTTTCGGGCAAAATGCGTTCAATTACACAAGCTGCAATTTGCATATACCGCGCAAACGGGGTTTCTGCATCGCCTTTTTTTGCTTTCTCGGCTTGCAACGTATCCGCAAAATCGGCTATCCCCTTAGCGGTAGAGTTTTGAACCAAAAGGGCGGTCTTTGCTAAAAAGAAGTCCGCATCTGTTTTGGGTAGCGCATTGATGCGCTCTAATAAAATTTCAGACATAAATAATTTGTTTAAAAGCGTGTGTTTTTGTCTAATTGGGCTTGTTTTTCGTTTTCCCGTGCAACCTTGCGCGGGTCAAGCGTTACCTCTATTTTGCGCGTTTTTTCGGTTGCTATTTGATTCATTATAGGCATTGCTGCCTCCATCACCGCACGGCTCACGATTTGGGATATTTGCCCAGCGTTAGGCTGTGGGGCTGATTGAACAAAAAGGTTGGGGTTTGGTCTTAAATCTGAATTTGCTCCCGCAAAACCCCTAACCCCTGCATTTGCTAATACACTATTAGGGATTGCAGCAACATTTTCATTTGATAGCACAACCTCGCCCGTTTTTAGATAGGCGAGTACTTCGTCTCCTGCTGCCGACCGTTTTGCGTTTGGCGTTTGTGTTACCCGCCCTCCCGAAACATTCTCATAAGGCTGCACAATCCCGCCCCTTGCCAACGGTTGGGCTATAATTGCAGCCGTTTGCGCTGCACCCAAAGCACCCACGATACCCGCCAAAATAAAGTTTGCAGGCGGTACAGTGGTTGCAAAAATTTTGGTTACCCCTACAGCTGTGTTTATGATAGATTCCGCTACCGCCCTGCGCTTAGCTTCTTTTTTCTGTTCGTCTTCAATTTCCTTTTTTCGGGCATTCAGTTCTTCTAACGCCTTTGTTTCGTTGTCTATGCGTTGTTGGGTAAATTCAGCCTCTAATCCGATTTGAGTTTCTTTTTCGGCTTTTAGGCTATCAATGCTTTTGTTTCGCTGTGCCTGCTGCTCTTCAATCTGCTTAATCGCTGCATCTGATAGGCTTTTTTGCAAATCCGCAAAAACCGATAATCCTTGACTTGCAAAACCCAAGACCCCCGTTACCGTATCCGCTATTATTTTACTTCTGTCTTGCGCTGCTTTTTGGGCTGTTTCTGTGGTCTTTTCCTCTAACTCTAAGTCTAATTCAAAAAGGTCGTTATTCAGCCTCTCGCGGGCTACAATGCGCGCCTGCCGTTCCTTTTCTAATTGTTCTTTTTGCGCATCGGTCAAACCAGCACCGTTGCCCACAGATAACGAAACCCGAACCTCTTCCTCTACCGACTTACGCAATTCGCGTTCTATTGCGTCTCGCCTTTGTTGGATAGCCTCTAATTCTATGGTTTCTTTATCTTTGCCTAAGGCTCGCAACGCTAACAATTCTGCGCGGTCTCTTTCAGATTGTATTTGTTCGCCCTGCTCAAAAATAGCGCGTTGGGTATCTAAATCCTTTTGTAGTTGCGCGATTTTTTCGTTAGCCTTTGCTTCTGCTGCCTGTTTGTCTATTTCCGCTATGCGGTTATTGTGTGCCTGTGTTTCGGCTATATTGATTTGGTTATAGGTTTGTTGGACTTGCAACAAAAAGGCGCGATTATCTTGTTCAATTTTCAAAACCTCTATTGAACCCGCCCCGTACAATTCCACCGCCTTATCCCTTTGTTTGCCCAACTCTTCTGCCTGTTTGGCGTATCCCTCTTCCCTCACATTTTGGGCATCTGCAAACGCGAGTTTTTCTAAGGCTAATTGTTTTGCATATTCAGACGCTATAAGGTTGGTTTCGGCTGTTACAAGTTGTTGGGTTAAATCCAACAAAACGCCTGCCTCTAACGCCCTTTGTGTGCTTAGGTCTTTTTGAAACCCCGCGCGGTCTTCTGCTAATTTTTCTGCTGCCTTTTTTGCCTCCTCGCGTGCTTTTTGCGCTGCCTCTGCCCGTTGCTTGCTTGCTTCCTCTTGCGCCTTTTTTTGTTCGTCTGTTAGCACCTTTCGGTTATCATCAAACTGTGCGCGTATATCTGCGGGCAAAGATGCCAAACCCGCCTTGAATCCTAAATCAGCAGCATCTCCCGCCTGTTTGCCCGCCTGCTCGGCTTGCAATTTTGCGAGGGCTGAATAGGTACTAAATTGCACTCTTTGCTCTTCGGTTAATCCGCCAAAAGCATCGCCTAAGCCCTTTTTTAAGCGCTTAAATCGCGCCATTGTTTCTTGCTCCAATCGGGCTGCTGCTTCTTTGTCTTTTGCTAAATCCGCATCTTGTTCCGCTTTTCGCCTTTGTCTTACGTCTTGTTCTGCTGCTGAAACCCCGTATAAACCGCCCGTAACACTTGAAACAGTGCGCTCAAAAAATTCTTTGACGCTTACCCCTATAGATTTTAAACCCTCGTATCCTGCCGAAATCACACCTGCCAACCCGTTCCAATAATCCAGCAAAAAGGTTAGCGCCTTAGTTGCGCCTGTTTTAACCGCATCAATCGCGGGCGCAAGCGTTTGAGATAGACGTGCGAAACTTTCGGATAATTTGCCCTGCGCTGCTGCAAGTTCTTTGTTTCGCTCTAAGGCTGCCCTTTGTTTGTCTGAAAACTCCTTACTCGCGTTGCCTGCATCTGTGAATTTTTTAGGGTATTCGGCGATAGTATCTAAATATTTACCCGCGTCTTCTTGCCCATTCACAAGCCCCGTATTTATTCTATCTAAGGCATCTTCAAAACTTGTTCCGTTTTGGATAGCCAACTGTTGCGCTGCTTTACTGATTTGTTCAGCCGAAACCCCAAAAGTTTTAGAAGTCGCCAAAACCCCCTCACTTGCTTTTTGAGCATTCTCAACCGTACCCTCCCCGAAAGTATCTACCGCCTTTTTAGCTTCGTCAAATTCTTTAACCATAGCGCCAACCGCCTCGCCAATTTTCATAACACCCGCCACGACCGCGCCCGCTACCCCTGCGCCTGCAACAACGCTGCCCAACGCCCCAAATTGTTGGCTAATCGCTTCAATGCGTGCGCCTAATTTACTTTTTCCAAAAGCACGTAAAAGCGAGTTTTCATAATCCCCCACATTGCGCTGAAAATTCCCAACGTTTGCATCAAAATCTTTTAACTTTTTTTGCAGTTCGTTTATCCTTTTCACGCTTGCTTGTCCCGCGCTCGATTTAAGGTCTGTTTCGGATAATTCTTTTAATTGGTCGTTCAATAATCCTAATTCAGCCTGCCAAGCCTTGTAAGAATTTGGAACAGTCGCCTCTAATGCAAAAGCCTTAGATGCTTTTTTTTGTTCCGCCTGCAAACGCTTAGTTTCGGTCGTAACCTTTTTTAATTCCTCTTCTAAGGCTTTGTACCCCTCGCTTCCAAAATCGGATTTGTTTAATTCCGCTTTTAGCTTTTTGGTTGCGGCTTGCAAGTCCGCTATTGATTTGGCTGACTCTTTGTTTCCGCTAATTTCTATCTCAAAAATATACGTTTTATCAGCCATTATACAAGCCCAACAATAGGCGAATTAGTTAAGGTGAATTCAGGGTTTATTTGAACGGGTGTAAGCGTGAGCCTTACTGGGGGCGCACCTTCGGCGGGGCTAAATCCCTCTATTTTTAAGCATCTGCAATAAGTATGTTTGTAATAAATCAAAGTCCTAAAATCAAAACTTTGAATGAAAGACAAAGATAGATTAAAAGAACTATTTATTAGTTTTGAGTTAAGGGAAATTTGTAAATTTTTAGCAAAAAACCGCAAAAACAAGCCCGTGCGTACCGTTTGATTGATTTTCGCATCTGCATAGCTTAAAACGGGAGATAATCCCGTAGTATCGCGATAATTAACCATAAACGCAAAAGGATAATTCATTGTTTGGATAGGCGCAACGAAGCCAACTGTATAGTTTAATGTTCCGTATGGGTTTAATCCGCTTGCATAAAAACACATCAATCTCGGCTCAAAGCTACGCGGGTTAGAACTTCCTTGTACGGGGTACAATAACGGCACTTGGCAAATATCCTTAGAATTTGCAGCATCGGGCGTACTCGCGTCCATATCAAACGTATGAAAACAGTTTGAAAAAAAACTATTCTCGCGCTTATCTATTCGTATTGCGCCATCTCCGCCTCCCGTTGCATTTGCAGCCCCAAAGGGTAAGGCTTGGTTGTTTTTATCGGGCTTAGTATAATCCTCGTTTGTATCGGGTTTAAAAGAATAATCAAAGGTATCAAATTCGGCTGCCAAATTTTCTACCGTTCCCACGCCCTGCATATCCTCAAATTGTTGCGTGCGCCCCAAATCTACATTATTGTAAAATCCCGATTGCGAAACGCTTGTATTGGTTATTAGGTCGTTGCTTGCATACGCATTTGCGGGCTCACAATAAACGTTCCCAATTCTATCCGCATACCAAACTAAATTAAACATTTGGGTTAAGCCTAAGATAAAATCTTTTGCTTTCCAGTCGCCCAAAAGGTATTTATGAATAACGGGCACGTTGTATATCCCGTAACCCGCGCTTGCGTCTATTTCTACGGTCAAAGTCGCTGCAATTATATCAGAATTGGGCGGACTTGCAAATAAGTAAAATTGTGGATTTTTAACTGTAATTGTATCTCCAGCCGAAACCACAAAAACAGGGCTTACATAATCCACCTGTGCAACCAAAAGCCCCCCAAGTGGCGGAAAGTATCTAAATTTTAGCGCTCCATTCACCCAAATTTCTATCCCCGCGACTGTGGGACCAATAACCGTATTTCTTTGATGCTGTGTTTTACTTGTAATTCTACAATAACCATTCACGCCAACCGTGTAAGTTGTGCCAACTAAGGGTGTTCCACCATAGGGCGGGTTTATGATAATGTTATTGTAATTTACCAGAGTGTTGGGCGGTGTAAAAATATTGCTTTCGGCAACGACGCGCGTAACGTCTTGCGCAAATTCAGCCCCAAATTTATCCTGCATAGGTAGCGGTAAAATGTACCGCTTAAACTCTTCGGTATCAAAAAAAGCCGAGTTTATTCGCTTGCCAATCGTATCAAATATTTTCTGTATAATGTGGCGCACAAATATAAACGGTGTAAATTCAGCCAAATCGGGACAATTCAAACCATTCGCCCAAGCCTTATATCTAATTAAACAATAACCCGCCTTTTGCGTGGGATATTGCGCAGATACGCCCGCCAAAACTTCCGATTGAGAAATCTCGCTTTTAATATCCCAAAAGTCTAAATCTTTCAAAAGCAAATCCCTTAGCGCATATCCCCAATCATAATTATCCCCCAAAAGTTGCAGGCTGTATTCTGTGGGTTCGGTTTGATTGCGTCCGCCTCGTATCGTTGCATTTTGTATCAAAGCCGTACCCGATAGAAGTTGTACCCCTCGCGCGGTAAGGTCAAAATAATAGGGCGCCCCAAAAAAGGCGATTGGTAGATGAAAATAATTTAATAGCTGCTTATTTAGTGAGGTTGCGGGTATGCTTATAGTTTGTTCTACCCTTGAAACGGTTGCTAATTCGTCCCATTTGGGGTTTTGGGTTTCGTAGGTTATAGAAATATCATCTAACCCGTTTGCACCCAAATCAGCCTGCTGCAAAAGCCCATTACCCGACTTATCCACAAGTCGCAAAATAATATCTTTGCTCATTTTATTCTAAAATTTGTAGGTTATGGGCGAGTTCAAAAGTTAGCTGAAAACTATTCGGGCGTGCGCTTCCGCTCGCATAAACAAAACTTGCATCTCGCACAATAACGGGAACTAATCGGGGCTGCCAAGTTTCGGTTAGCTGTTCTTCAATATCATATTCCGTTATATACACCCGTGCAGCCATTTGGAGCGACGCTAATACCCAACCTAATTTTTTATTACTGTATATTGGGGTAGATACAACAAACGTGCGCACGGCATCAATATTGCGCCTTACTTTACCCCTATTTGTGGGGTTCGTGCTTAGGAGCGGGTCGGGTTCAAATACGCTGTAAGTGTTTGGGGTTTGCGCAATTTGGCTTTTGACCTCTATTTCTTTTGTGTGGTTATTCTCAAATATTTTACTCTCGAATCCCCCAAGCTGATTTTGCCAAAAAACTGTAATTGCATTTTTGGGACAATTTGCGCGGGTTACTCTAATCCGAAACCTTTGATGTATTGTAGAGGTCGTTTTATCCACAAACAAAACCTCTAAATATTCATAATTTTGGTTTATGGGGTCAAATCCCAAAAGCGTGTTTGTCCAAGCAATACCCACTAAATTTTGCGGGGCTATACCAACCGTATAAACATCGTACAAATCCGTGCAGGGGGCTATATCCTTATTGGCTATCCCTATAACTGAATTAAAACTATCGTACAGCCTAATTTGAAACCTATTGATTGATTGGTTTCGGATAGCGCTTACAAAGAAACCGCCCTTTTGTAGCGAAACTTCGGGTAATTCTTTGCTCGTTTCACCAAACCTCTGCTGAGTCCAATAAGATAGAGGCAAAGCGCCCGCATTGTCGGGGTTATACGGGGCTAAATCTATGCGGTCTTGTTGCTGAACGTTTGCAGCGCATACATACACGTCTCCCGAAACTTCGGTAGCGCCCGATTGCATTGGTACGCCTGTTGTGGTTTCAAAAAAAGCAACTTCTATGCGAACCTTAATAAGTTGGTCTGCTGCTGTTTGAAAATAATTAACCGTATAATCTTTGTTGGCGGTTTGAGGTAATTCAAACACGGCAGAATTAAGCGCATCCTTGCAAAATTCTTGAACATTTATTTTAAACAAAATCCCCGAAAAAGTCACGTATCCCGTTTGATTGTATTCCCTCGCAAACACCCCGTTTATGTAAAGTGTTATTTGCGCATACTCTATATTAGGCAGCGAGGTTGTAACATTCCACTCAACGGGGGCGGACGCGGTACAAAGCAAAGGCGGGGTTTTGGTGAAAGGCATTTTTTAAGGTGTATATTCGCTAAACGCGGTTGAGAAAAATAAAAATGTAAAATCTTCAATAGCTTCAATAAAATCGGGTTCCCAGTATTTTATTGCATTCTCTATAAATTCCGTTCTAAATCCATTGTTGCTAAACTGATAACTTTTAGGCGTGGGTCTGCCGTATTTCTTGTGATTGCGTGCGATTGCAAAGGCTATCCTTTTGGCTTCTTTTTCTGTACTCGCGCCAAACCGATTACGTGCGTATTGCATTAACCCCTGAATATATTTTGAGGTCTTTGCGCCCGTGCTATCTCCACCAAACGGAATACGTGAGGCAGGTGTGGCGTTATTCACAAAAAAAGCGTATTGTAACATATAGAATTGAACCCGCATAGAGTTAGGCTCAAAAACTATTTTATACTCTATGCTATCCGCTAAAGCGCCCGTTAATTGGTGTCCTTGAATAACCAAAAAGTGTTTCAAGGATTTGGTCATAAGCTCGCCTATCTTCTCGCCAAACGCACGCAAGTCTCCCGCTTGTAAAACATTTCCAAACATACAATTAGGGTTTATTAGGGGAATTTAAGCATTGTCAAATCTTTGTCCGTTGGAATATCCTTAAATTCGGCGTATTGCGCATTTATGGGGGTTGGCATAGGCGTATCGGGCAAAACGTCGCTACAATCTAAATAAACGTGTGTTAGCACCTCAAAGCGCACCCACAAAGCTCTGTACTGTGGGGCTAAAAAAAGTGTTTCGGTTTCTATTGTATAATTACCCTCTATCGTAAAAGCCTGCTGATTAACATCTGTGAATGTGCCTATTTGCTGAAACGTTTGCATAATTTGGTATAACTCCAAACGCATAGCATCTAACCTAACCACATCACTCACGATATTAGGCTTGTATGTGGGCGCTTCTACAAAACAAATTCTTATACCGTATCTTTCTGTAATTTTGCGCCCATCCTCGCTTTGTGCAGCCGTGTAATCGGGCGGAATAAAGAACGCCCTACGCATATTGTTTGCGGGGGTTAGCTTGTTTGAGCGCCTTGCTGCTGTTATGGTATCCTCTTGTAATTCGTTGCCCATTTTGGGAATGTTTCCGAAAACAAGGTCGTACTTATCCGTTAGGTTGGGGCTTACATTGTAACAGGCAACCGCCATAGCGTTCAATAATCTTGTGAGCGTGTTATTCATTTATTTGTGCGCTTCGTTTTTATCGTGTAAATAGGTAAAATATTCAGCCGTGCGGTGAAAATTCGCCCGCCCTGCCGCATCTATCGGGGCATATCCAAACTCATTAAAAAGCCCTGTTTCGGCTACTTTTAATTGGTAATCATACCAACCCCAAGTTTTATAATACACCTGTTTAAATTTTTCCCTTTGCGTGCGTATATCCCCGCCTATTCCGCGTTCCTCGCTATCCTCAAATTGGTCTGTATTTGGCTCTCTATCTCCGCTATCCGCACCGCTACCGAATACAATAGGGTATCGCTTCCGTAATCCCCCAAGCGACTTATCAAAAAAAAAGACAAGCCCATAAATTTAGCAAAAGAAATCTTTTTGAGCATTTCGGCACGCTGAGTAAATTTTTCGGGTTCGTATCCTTTGCGTGTAGATTTTAGGATATTCGCAAGTGCGTACAGCTTAAAATCAAAAAGGCTGCGATTCTCTAACATATTCTCTAAGTCCGCCAAGCCTTTCACTTGCCCAACCGTTACCCCGCTCAAATTTTCCTGCTGATTCTCGTCTGGAATATAATACCCACAGCCGTCAGACAATACCACCACTTTTGTAGGGGTAGCCTCTAAAAGCACCCCCGATAGCATTTCAATAACTGAATTGTAAATTTGCTTTAAGTCTGCGGGATTGCTTTGTTCAAACCACTTAGGGGCGCATTCCCCGATACGACCTAATTGGGCGCAAATAAAGCCCAAAAATGCTGCCTCTTGTTGGCGTGTTCTTTGTTCGGGCTGAATAAATGCGGGGTCTTGTGGGATTGTGTAGCGGGGTCTATTCTTTTCCTCTTGTTTGAGAAACTCTAAGGCTATCCCCGTGCTTACTTTGTCTGCCAAAATCGGTATTCTAACCGTGTTAGCAATTTTGCCTGTTGCGTCCCTAAATTTTAGGGTTAAAAAGTCGTTTGTTTGTGTTTGCATATTAGGATTAGCTATTTATTTTTACTTAAAAGTAGCGCCCTAAATTCGGGGTTTCCGCTTACCGCATACCTTAGCGCGTCAAAAAGGTGATTAAACTTGTCTTCTGTTTCGCCCTCCATTGTTACGCCTGTCTGCCGATTGGTTTTGTATTTATAGTTTTGGGCTTCTTTTTTAAAATTGTGCGAGGTCTTTGTTATACACAGCCCAAACGTGCGAATTATAGAAAGTCCTGCCGTTACGCTATGCTGCCCCTTTTTTGCCTTTATTGCAAAATACCCCAAATCATTCATATAGTTAATAAATGCGGTGGGGGTAATATCACAATAAAAATCGTGTCCAAGTACGCGCGGGTTCTTTTTTGGGTCTCCCAACCCTGCAATATTCAGCGCCTCGCTTACAGCATTTATAGAGGGTGTGGGCTTGTAATACAATTCTTCTACATATAGTTTTCCTTGATATACACAGCACCGCACAATCGCGGTAGGGTCTTTATTTTCGCCCCAGTCAATCCCGTATGTCCAACCCTTTGCATCGTCCTTTTTTTGAAGTTTGCGCGGTACATAGGCGGGCATCTCTTCCACGTATTCCACATCTTTGAACACCAAACCCTCTATTTGACCCGTAAAACCTAAGCCATAAACTTTGTACCATTCTGCATCAGTTGTTTTTGCCTCTTCTATTTTCTCTAAAATATTAGGCGCTACATTTTTTATATTGTGGGTATAATTCCAAATCCGAAAGGCTACATCGGGCGCATCAATCAAGGCGTGCGCCCAGTTTTCTGTATCGGGATTAAAATCTATAATCATCTTTCCCTTTGTACGAATATATAAGGCGCTGAATACGGCAAAGGTTTGTTCGTTTGCCTCGTTCATAAAAACAATATCCTGCTTGCCAATAGCCTTAGCCCTTTTTGTATCGGGTACGGCTGCAAATCGGATATTAGAACCGCCAACTAAATACCTATTCCGCGACTTGTTGTTTTTAGACTTACTTGTGCCTTCGGGGTAGAATGCGGATAACCACGCTCCAAAATCCTGTTCCGCCCCCTCTTTGAGCGAGCCGAGCGTTACCCCAACCGCTACGATTTTAAACTGTTTAGGCTTGTATTCCCATAATCCCGTTACTTCGTTATACTCAGGATATACCCCTAATTGCATAAGCGTTAGGAGTGCGCCCAACACATTAAAGGTTTTGCCCGCACTTGTACCGCCCTGCAAAATAATTAGCTTAATTGTGGGGTCGTACAGCATATTTAAAAGGTCGCGGTAACATTCGCCCAGTTCGGGGGCTAATTCCGCCAGCTCGTATTGTTCCGTTTCTTTGTTACTCATTTTCGCCCTCCTTTTTTATAGGGTTTCCGAAATGGTCTAAATCTTCTATATTTCTACGCGGGGCGGGTGTGTTTGGGTTGGGTAGAATTGTTCGTAATTCGCCCAACAATCTTTCCGTTCCACCGCTTACATCTGTTTGGGCTGTTTCGGTCGGCTGAACCATTCCTAACATTACTTTGCCTTTTTTGGTGAGCGCGAGCAACTTAAACCCTAAATTATGAAAGTCCGCATCTTTCATTCCCCGCTTTAACTTAGTGTCCCCCGCCTGTATTCTGCTCCTAATTTGCGCCTCCCACATAAACTCATTATACAAAGCAAGGGTAATATCATCTATAATTTTATCCTCGCTTTGCTCAACAAAAAAAACTAATCGTTCTAAAAAATCGGGTCTTTTTTTCCAAT
>ERZ795031.3529-NODE-3529-length-13909-cov-5.321857_pt1 | contig 13909 bp, 11 predicted proteins | sample MGYA00375123_ERZ795031 | MGnify/ENA primary metagenome ERZ795031 (study PRJEB30166, sample SAMN05720159) | activated sludge metagenome | isolation source: anaerobic digester from wastewater treatment plant | place: USA | collected 2015-04-21 ... | reverse complement strand
TGTCGGCACCTGCCATTTCAAATGCCCAGCCCGTCTCTACATCACAGTTTATACCATAGCCGGTGAGTATAAGTACATTTGCTTTTTTCATTTTTTCACCTCAGTTCATACGGCTCATAAGCCCTTTCCAGTTCTTTTTAAGCTCGTTAATGCTCAAATTGACAACTACCGATCCGTCAAGTCCCGTCATTTTTACAAAACCGCTTGAAGTTACTTCGCCTATCTCGTCCATATCTGTGCCCTTCATCACTTCAAGGAACTTTTCAACATTGGCAGGGGCGACTGAAACAATTATTCTGCCGTTGGATTCACTGAACATAAGAGTATCGTTTCTGGTAACATCAACGCTTCTGGGGATCTTTCTCAGATCAACTTTCGCTCCGAGGGCTCCCGCAAAAGCCGATTCTGAAAGAGCAGTTGCAAAGCCGCCGTCAGAAAGGTCGTGCGCACTTTTTACAAGCTTGCTGTCTATCGCCTTTTTCAGGAGTTTGTAACTTCTCATGAACTTTCCTGCATCAACTTTGGGAATGAAACCATCCCTGTTTATTCCGTGATAGATGTAATATTCACTGCCTCCAAGTTCGTTCTTCGTTTCTCCGATGATAAATATCCTGTCGCCTTCATTCTTGAAATCCATTGACACCATATTTTCGACATCATCCATTTTTGAAATGAGTGTGAAAAGAAGCGTCGGCGGAATAGAGATCTTGTTCTTGCCTGAACCGTAATCATTCTTCATGCTGTCCTTACCGCTGATGAGCGGAATAGAATAGTATCTGCAGAAATCGTAAAGCGCCATGTTGCTTCTCACAAGCTGTGCCAGTTTGTGCTTCCCGTCAGGATTCTTGTCACTGTCGTAAACCGGGTCCGGCCAGCAGAAATTATCAAGTCCGCTCATGAAATCAGGATCGGCACCCGTTGCAACGGCATTTCTGACCGCCTCATCAACAACAGAGGCAGTCATCCAGTAACAGTCTATATCGCTGAATGTCGGTTTTATTCCGTGAGAAACGACTATTGCGTTCTTTTTAAAAGGTGAAACTCTAAGAACGCCTGCGTCGCTCGGACCGTCATGCTCAACACCGCAGAAAGGTTTTCCTGCGCTCCTGCCCTGAACTTCGTGATCATACTGTCTCACCCAGTTCTCTTTTGAAGCGATGTTCACCCGTCCCATCATATCAAGCAGTACCGCATTCAGATTTTCCTGATCTTCAATTTCCTCGGCCGGCTTTTCAACAAAATCCCACTCTGCTTCAAGTTTATATCTCGGGTTGCCGTCATGCATGAATTCCATGTCAAGGAGAGCAACTTTCATATCTTCATAATAAATTTCGAGATACCCGGTATCGGTGAACTTTCCGACAACTGATATCTCGACTTCATGAATGTCGGCGATCTTTTTCAGTTCATCGAATCTTGCCGGATCTATTGCTATGGTCATCCTTTCCTGTGCTTCGGAAATAAAGATCTCCCATGGCTGAAGTCCCTGATATTTCAAAGGAACCTTCTCAAGATTTATTTCTGCTCCGCCGGTATCACGGGCCATTTCACCGATACTTGAACTCAATCCGCCGGCACCGTTATCGGTTATTGCGTTGTAAAGTTCCTTGTCTCTTGCCTCGATTATAAAGTCGAGCATTCTTTTCTGGACGATTGCATCACCGATCTGGACAGCTGTCACCGGACTTCCTTCATGAAGCTCTTCACTGCTGAATGTCGCTCCGTGAATTCCGTCTTTACCCACTCTTCCGCCGCTCATTACGATCAGATCTCCTATTCGGGCTTTTTTGAGGTGTGCCGGATGTCCGTTTATCTCAACAGGCATCAATCCACCTGTTCCGCAGAATACAAGCGGCTTTCCGATATATCTGTTATCAAAGAATATTGATCCGTTCACGACAGGGATGCCGCTTTCATTGCCACCATCCTTGACACCTCTGTGCACTCCTCTGAAAATTCTCGCCGGATGCATCAGGTTGCTTCCGGGCAGAGTCCCTTCATAGTAAGGGCTTGCAAAGCAGAATACATCTGTGTTGAGTATCGGTTTTGCACCTATTCCGCAACCAATGATGTCTCTGTTCACTCCGACTATCCCTGTCAAAGCTCCGCCGTAAGGATCAAGTGCGCTCGGAGAGTTATGTGTCTCCACTTTCATTGCAAAAAGTGTGTCGCCGTCAATCTGAATTATCCCTGCATTATCATCAAAAACCGACTTTATCCACGGCTTTGACTCTCTGAGCTCGTATGTCACTTTTTTAATATATGACTTGTAAAGCGATCTTATCTGCATGTCTCTTTTATTGACCTTGTCCGAATAATTTATGTCAGCGGCGAATATTTTGTGTTTGCAGTGCTCACTCCATGTCTGGGCGATGACTTCTATTTCACAGTCAGTCGCTTTTTTGGGAAACCCTTTCTGCTTTCTGTATTCAAGCACTTCCTTTTTTCTGAAGTAATCTCTCATCGCCTTCATTTCATCAAGGTTCAGCGCAAGAACTTTCGACCTTGAAAGTGCCATCAGCTCTTCATCGGAAAGGTCAAGTGCCACCGTTTCAACAACTGGAACCGAACTGCTTTTCACTCTCGGAACGGTGTTGCCTATCTTCTTTCCCCCTGCCCACTCCTGAAAACTTACGACCGAGTAACGCTGAATGAGCCCGTTTGCAAAAAGTTTTGAACCGATAATTTCAGCAGTATTTTTCTCCACTCTTCCTGTGACAAGATATTTTCTTCCCGAAAAGATCATATCATCATCGCCTATTGATCCAAGAAAGGTTTTAAGCCCCCACAGAGCCGTTTTTCCTTCGTTATCAGTAACGCCGGGAAGGAATCCGGTCTCGATGAGCCAGTCGAACTGATAGTTGTCTGCAAGTATCTCGCTTGTCTCAAAAACCTCTGTCACGGGATCTGCAAGAACTTCATTTGCAAAACTGTTCACCTGTTTGATGTCTATTCCTTCACAATCTATGAGATAGACCTTTAACACCCTGACATCACTGACTTTTTCAATGTTAAGATCATTGTGTATCCTCCGGAGCCAGGTCGCCCCTTCCGGATCTTTCATGTCCTTTCGCAGTCCAACTTCAACTCTGAAAACCATTATCTCCTCCTGACAATTCAGATAAAACTATCGAGCCGCCGGAATAGTATTAAAAACTGTTACGATATTCAATTTTTTAATTTAATTTCCGTTTTCTTTGAGATAATCAATAGGGGAAAAATCGTTTATGCAGTTATCTTCGATATTTATGGAAACAATTTGGTTTCCATGTAATGATAAAATATAAAAACGATCGGGCTATTTAATCTTTTTAGTTCCTTTCGACTTTGATTGAGGAATTTGTTTATAGTTTTGACGGGTAGATACCTTTTTACCGGATTTCTGTTCAAGTTCTCTTCTTGCATTTCCGGCCACTACGCCCCCTTTAACTGCGGCTTCCTTGTTTTCGATAAATCCCTGAGCATCTTTTTCTCTTGCTATCTCAGTTGTTGAAGCTTCTCCCAGCATTGTAAAAATAAGTTCAAGATCTGTCATATGATCACGGAGATTATCTCCGGGATTTGTAAGCTCCTTAAAATCTTTATACTCTGAAGGTGTCATTCCGAAAGTCGCTTTGCTTATTTCAGCTGTAAGGATGGAATATTCCGCTTTCTCCTTAACGCCTCTTTTTTTCCATTCATCAGTCAATTCGTCACGGACGGCAATCCCCCGCATCCTCTTTTCGATCCACTCGTCGGAATATCCTTTCTGTTTATAAATTTCACGCATCCTTTTTGCTGCAAGTTCCGGATTTTCAATCTCTTCAAGCCGTTCATATCCCACTTTTGCAAGCCATCTCTTAAAAGGTTCAGCTTTCGGAGATGGAATTGACTGGATCAGACGCAGAATGCCGGTAGTATTCCAGCATTGCAGCATCTGTCTTCCACCTGCTGTATCAAATTCAAGCCCAAGGGGGGGGACAGATTGTCCCCCCCCTTTAAAGGCATCACTCAAAGACTCATCTCTCTTCCGGAGTTTTTTCAAATAATCTGACGGATTAACTGAATCGGTAAGTACCGCTACAACATCATTTATTACAAACCACCATTCATCATTAAACCTGACTCTCCGCACCTTTTTCTGCTCAAATAAAATTATTCCGTTCATCACATTCTCTCCATCTTTTCAAAAAACTGATCCGTTGAATATTAACTGATAAAATGAGTAAATACAAAATTAAAGAAAGGTCATTCGACACCATCACGAAGTGACCAACCATTCCACGATTACACCATTACACCTGTCATGAGTTTGTCAAAACGCATTGAATCCTGAAGAAGACGGGTTATGACTCTCTGGAAGAAAGATCGTGCGGTAACTGGATTTAATTAGAACCTTGTTTATTCACATCTGTCGTAATCCTGGTCATTTGCTGAATCACCATAAACAGATGTAAGTTTTCCGTTTTCTTTGAGATAATCAATAGGGGAAAAATCGTTTATGCAGTTTTCGGAAACATCAATTATTTCAAGATTTATAAGTGATTTTATTGCATTTATAGACTCTATTTTATTCTTATTCATATATATTGTTTTTAAATTAACTAATTTTCCTAAATTATTAATATTTGAAACTTTACACAGTCCAAAAGCCAGCGTTTCAATTTTTAATAATTTATCAAATGACGGAATTTCAGTAATTTCATTACTGTCAACAAAGAACGATATTATGTTTTCCATTTTATGAATAAACTGAATTGATGAAAGTCTGTTTTCCTGTAGGTTCAATCTCGTGATATTAACTAAATTTTCTAACGCTGAAGCATCCTCTATCTCATTTTTACTCAGATTAATATCCCTCAAATTCACACATTTCCCCAGCGGTGTAACATCCTTTATCTTGTTGTTGCCAAGTTCAACATATTTTAAAGACACCATTTTTTCAATTCCATCTAGGTTTTCAACTCCCTTTCCTACACAATCAAGAAAAAGCTGCATTGAAACATCTTTATAAAGAAGGTCACCCGAATCCTGATGTATCTCGTCCCTCACACATTTTTCCAATCCGGGATCAGGGAAAACAACTATCTCTTCCGGATCATCTGTTTTCTCGCCGTTATCTGTATCAGATCCGTTCTCATTATCGCTGTCTGTTTCGTCTTCTACTCCACAGGATAAGATAACCGTTAAAAACATTAGTATCAGAATTGCTGTAAAATGTCTTTTCATGTTCCACCCATTGATCATTAAACTGAAAGTTTCTCTATAAATCCTGCTTACTCATGCTTTGCCTTTTTTTTCGCAACCTTTTGCTCTAACGCCATAATCGCATCAAGGTAATCTTTTTCGACCGGTGAAAGGGTTCTTGCCTGATATTTTCTATATTCCTCTTCCGCCTTGTCCATGGCTTCGCTATGGCTTATTTTGCCGGCATTTTCAAGGGTGCCTTTCCCATATATCTTTGTAAATTGATCAAGTTCCAGGACCCAATCTTTCATCTGCATCTGAATATGCTCTTGTGCCTTTATTTCAGCAAGATCAAAAAATGCCGAAACAAGACGGTTAAGCCTGAACAATTCATCTTTAACCAGATAGTTTTTTGCAATTTTTGTTTCTGATTTTATTGGCATCTTTCCCGCGAAAGTGGTTAATCCCATAAATTCCTTTTCAGCATCAGCACGAGAATAGATGGTTTCCGCAGCGGTTAGTTTGTTTACTGCATAGTGCAATTTATTCTGCACCACTTTAAAAAAATGGATTGATTCCGGCGTTTTGGGATCGTAGTCAATACTGGTTGCGTAGAGATCAAGAACCTGACGATAGAGTACTTTTTCACTGCTTCGTATATCGCGGATGCGATCAAGCAATTCTTTCCAGTAATCACCACCGCCGATTCCTTTCAGACGCTGATCATCCATTGTAAAACCTTTTACAATGTATTCTTTCAATCGTTGCGTTGCCCACTGTCTAAAGCGTGTTCCCTGTACCGATTTAACACGATAGCCAACAGAAATAATCACATCAAGATTGTAGAAATTAGTCGGTTTGGTAGAAAAATCGGAATTTCCGATTTTTCTCACAGTCTCCTCTTCTATAAGTTCTTTCTCTTTGTAAATATTGAGAATATGTTCGTTGATTGTAGAACGGCTTTTATTGAATAGCTCTGACATCTGTTCTATTGTTAACCAGACAGTTTCATTTTCAACACGGACAGAGATATTTGCACTGCCTTCATCATTTTTATAAATAATGACTTCGTAGATTGAATTGCTCATTGTTAGTCCCCAAAAATTCATCTGCACGATAAATAATAACCTCTGCAAATTTCCTTTTCAATTTAATTCGAAAATTATCTGTAGCATTGTGGTTTTATTCTCTCACCTTTTTCTGCTCATTTAATTAGAACCTTGTTTATTCACACCGACTGTAATCCTGATCGTCAGAGGAGTCGCCCAATATATTTACTAATTTACCATTCTGTTTTAGATAATCTATCGGGGAAAAGTCCGTGATACAATTATCACCTACACTTATTCCAATCAAGTTTATAAGTCCTTTTATATCAGATATAGACTCTATTTCATTTTTATAAAAATCCAGCCCTGTTAAATTTGTAAGATCGCTAACTGCCGAAATATTCGAAACAGGGTTGTCACTTGTGTGAAACTTAATTAACTCACTTAAATTACTTACATAACTTATATCAGAGATTGCGTTTGACACAATATTCAAGCTGGTTAAATTAACTAAACTTCCCAGCGGAGAAGCATCCTCTATCTCATTTTTGCTCAGATTAAGCTCCTCCAGCTTGACACATTTCCCCAACAGGGTCACATCCTTTATCTTGTTGTTGCCGAATTCGGCTTCACGCAGATTCTTCATGTTCTCTATGCCATCCAGTTTTTCTATGCCGTAGCCTGCACACCTCAACCAAGACAACCAGAAAACATCCTTATAATATAATACTTCCCCTGAACTGCCTTCTGACATTTCATCCCTGACACATCTCTCAAGATTGTAATCTGCGAATGTTACAACATCATCGGGATCAGGCTCACCGTCTTCATCTTCAGGAACACAGGAACTTATAAGAACTACGGATATCATCAGGGTCATTAAGTATAGTATCTGTTTCATCTCACAACCCTGTCTTCTGAAAAAACGGTTGATGGTCTGGCTTTAAAAGTGCAAAAAGAATATTGCTGTCTTCCCCTTCGATGTTCAATGTTTCGGTTCCTGGCATTACTGCTGAAAGTGTGTAGAACTTTCCGTTTGAATAAATTCTGAGATCAAAGCCGGCAAGTTCATCAGGGATGCTGAGTGTGAAAGAGTATCCGTTCATCACTTTTTCTGAAGTGACGCCAATTACAGCGTTAATGGCAGGAAACGGATCTCTCCAGAAAGTCACAAGCGGACTGCCGAGGGCGACAACCCCTTTTTTTGTCCATTTCCAGCTATCTTCATCAACTACAGGAACGGCAGGAACAGCCGGTATGGGAGGAGCGAAAGTGTCATTTTTTTTCAGTGCGTTATGGGCAAAAAGATAACTCTGCCCCATCACAGAAAACGGTTTTGTGAACATGTCGCGGAGCATTTCATCAATGAACTGGCTTCCACCTGCAAGACCGAGACCTGTAATGGCATTTCCAAGATAAAAGACCGATCCGCCCTCTGGAGCATTCACAAGTTTTTCACCTGCCGCATCATCGGTAAACACCCTCGTTTTTGTCTCCCCGTTGTATTCATAGGTATATTCGAAAGGTGCTTCAAACTGTCCTGCCTGACACGCACAGCTTAAAAATATCGGGAATGTTGTATTCTTTAGCGCATACGCCATCTCGGAAGTGAAATTATTGTCGTTGTTCGCCTGCTCACAGCTTAAAAGTGTCGGATATCCGTGACCGTTATGAACAACTACATTGACGCCCCCTTCAAGTGCCTGTTTCATCACATCGTTATTGAGCGGCTCGGCATCATTTGCAGGAGATGGAAATGTCTTTGTATAAAGCTTTCTCTTGAAAAAATCAAATGGGATTATATCTCTCGTTCTCCCTTCAGTTTCAAAGTAATATCCGGCATTTATATCAATTCCGCTGAAATTTGTCGCAACATTTGCGATCAGAAGTGAACTTTTTACATGACTGGTGTTGTAATCTGTATTGTGTTTAATAAGTTTTTCAAAATAAACTAACGCTTCCTCAACGGTTGAAACCGGAATTCTCCCCACAGCTATTTCAGCAGAATAATCAAGAATATCAGCATCTTCTGCATATATTCCATTGCCGTTTGAATCCCAGTCACTGAAATCGGCATAATAAAAATCGCTTTGAAAATCATCTTCAAAAGTCCCTGCCATTACATTTGAATACTTGTCATGAACCTTTCTTGAAGGAACGACCTCGATATCACCGCCGAGAATCAGATATTTCAGACCCGGGATGAACCGGATGTGATCTTTCACCGCTTTCGCAGTATCTTTTTTCGGATCTTCATCATTGCACAGTGTTCCGGCACATATCGTCTCAATCGTAATGACTTTAGTATTAATCCCTGTCATCGTGTGGAAAGCCGCCATTTCGCTGAAGATCTGTGCAAACTCATCTTTTGTCACTATCACCGCTTCATGATTTTCAACAGCCGGGTCCGGAATGTCAAACTCGACAGTTTCAAGCGGCTCTTCGTCATTTATATCTTCATCAGTTTCAGAAACGGTGTCATCGGTTTCCTGTGTTTCGTTATCATTTGCATGCTCATAGTTGTCTGTCAGCTCTTCAGCATCGGAATCGGTTGAAGTTTCTTCATTATCAGGAATCTGCTGTACTTTTTTATCTTCACCGCATGAAGCAATAAAAAGAACAAAGAAAAAAAGAACAGAAAGAACACGAAAATATTTCATATCACCACCTTAGAACTCAACAAGTTTTTTAAATGAATCGGCTTTCAAGCTTGCTCCGCCGACAAGAGCGCCATCAATATTTTCACAAGACATAAGTCCTTTAATATTATCCGGTTTTACGCTTCCGCCATAAAGGATTCTTATCTCTTCGCGGTTATATCTTTCCTTCATTATCTTCCTTATAAAAGCGTGCATTTCTTCTGCCTGTTCCGGAGTTGCCACAACACCCGTTCCGATCGCCCAGACCGGTTCGTATGCGATCACAGCCATATCATTTTCACACCAGAGATTTTCATCAAAGCCGGTGTATATCTGCTCTTTAATTATCTCATAAAGCCGGCCCGATTCCCTTTCAGGAAGAGTTTCACCGATGCAGAAAATAAGTTTCCAGTTGTTGTTCTGGACAAAAGCGACCTTTTTTCTTATCAGTTCAAGAGATTCACCGAATATGTGCCTTCTTTCGCTGTGACCGACAATTACAGCACCCACTCCGCAGTCATTGAGCATTCTACTGCCGACCATCCCCGTAAAAGCCCCCTCTTCTGCCGGATAGACATCCTGGGCGGCGATAGTTATGTTCTTCCCTTTTGCAAGTTCAGCGCACATTCCAAGATAAGGAAATGACGGTGCTATAATAGCATCCCTGTCTTTAAAAAGATTTGCTGTGTCTGCGAATTCATTGAAGAATTTCGTTATGTCAGCAGTAAGATTGTTCATTTTCCAGTTTGCCGCGATAATAGGTTTTCTCATTGATCCCTCCAAAAGAAAATTTACATACTGATTATATACAACTCTTTCTTTCTTGCCATATTTTTCTCTTCATGTTAAATTTACCCGGTCTTATAATGATGGAGGATGTTTTGAAACAGGGACACTTGATTTTTATTCTTTTTATTTTCGTGACAGTTTCCTGTACAAAAGAGATCTCAATTCCCGTAATTGTCACAACAGACATTCACGGAATGTTCGTTTCACAGGAAAATGAACCCGGATCTCTTGCATCGATAGCAACAGCTGTGAACGAAATACGCAGTAAAAACAAAGATCTGATACTTCTTGACAACGGTGACATCCTTCAGGGAACACCGGCTCTTCACTATTTCAACTTCATCGCAAAAGACAGAAAACACATTGTTTCTCAAGTAATGAACCATCTTAAATATGATGCCGCATCGATCGGGAATCACGATATAGAAGCCGGTTTTGAAAACTGTAAAAGAATAGAAAAGGAATTCACTTTCCCGTGGCTTAGCGGGAATATCACGCTTAATGAAACCAAAATGCCTCTGTTTAAACCTTTCACGATCATTGAAAGAAAAGGGGTTCGCATAGCGGTTCTGGGAATGACAACGCTGACTGCTCAGAAAGCGGTGCGGCCTGAAAATATTGAAATCCTCTATCTGAACAGTATCAGGGAAATGTCGGAGAAATGGATCAGAATAATTAAACAGGATCATAAAGCTGATGTAATTATCGGGCTTTTCCATGAAGGACTTGAGTTCGTTAAACCCGTTGCAGAGAGTGTTAAAGGATTTGACATCATTTTCACAGGACACGACCACACTGTGAATAAAGAAACTGTTAAATCACCTGAAGGGAAGGAAGTTCTGATCGTCGGGTCATCGGACAGCGGCAAATCGTTCGTTCTTGCGGAAATTATCAAGTCAAAGGGAATTTTTTCATTCAAAGGCGATGTTGTTCCGATCAAAAAAACTTCTGAAGACACCGGATTTATTGATTTTATTGAGCCGCTGCTTCAAGAGGCGGTAAAATATGAAAGTTCGGTTGCCGGTGAAGCACCGGTTGAAATAACACCTGAAATATATGTCGATATCATACACGAAACGCTTCTTAGAATAACAAATGCTGAAGTTTCGCTCACAGCACCTGTAACTGACGATGTTTCTTTAAAAGCGGGCAATGTGACCGTCCGTGACCTTTTTTATCTGTATCCTTTTGACAATTTTCCTGTAACATTGAAACTTTCAGGAAAAGAGATCGAATCGCTTCTTAAATACTCCCATGAACTCCAGAAACCCGGAAGCAGGTATAAAAGGTTCTACAACGACATTTCGCCAAGATACACCGCTGCAATACCTCTTGAACAAACCCGTCTCTACACCGTTGTCATGAACTCTTACCATGCATCCGACGGAGGTGAAATACTGTCAAAAGGGATCGGACTCGACGCCGAAACCATCAAATCCCGAATAGTTAAAATATTCCCCGAAAATATCAGGGAACACCTTTTCAAAACTGAAAATCGTTGAAAAGACGGAGAAAACCATTGCGACAGTTTTCTTGCATATTTATCACAGAAGAGTATAACAATATGGTATTGTAATCCCAAATAGTTATTACTATATGGGAATATGTTCCCTGATTTCTGTGTTTTTTTATGGAGGATTTTATGTATGAAAGATCATTACATGCTGTAATTGCTAAGAAAACAGGTGGCAACAAAGCGATTGTTATTGTTGGTCCTCGTCAAGTTGGAAAAACAACTCTTATTCAGAATTTTCTAAAAGATAGAGAACATCTGTTTTTAGATGCTGATGATCCGACAGTCAGAGTGCTTTTAACCAATCCTAATACTGAAGAGTTACGGAGAATTATCGGAAAATCCACAACAGTTTTTATTGATGAGGCACAACGAGTGCCGGGAATCGGCATCACACTGAAAATAATAACCGATCAGTTCAAATCGGTGCAGCTTTTTGTAAGCGGGTCATCATCTTTTGAGCTTTCAAATGAATTAAATGAGCCGTTGACGGGAAGAAAATGGGAATATGAGCTTCTTCCGGTAAGCTGGGAAGAGTATGAACAACACCACGGATATCTTGTTGCTGAACAACAGGTTGAAAACCGTCTGCTTTATGGATTTTATCCTGATGTATTAAATCATCCGGGAGAAGAAAAGGATATTTTAAAACAGTTGGTTAACAGTTATCTTTATCGGGATATTCTGGCTTATGCCAATATCAGAAAACCGGAAATACTTGAAAAACTGGTTTTGGCACTTGCCCTGCAGGTGGGAAGCGAAGTTAATTATAATGAACTTGCTCAAACGGTAGGTGTTGATAGAAAAACTATTGAAAATTATGTGAACATTCTCAGTCAGGGGTATGTTGTTTTTTCATTGGGAAGTTACAATAAAAACTTGAGGAGTGAAATAAAAAAGAGCCGGAAGATCTATTTTTATGATAACGGAATACGAAATATGATCATCGGAAATTTCAATTCCCTTGATATGCGTTCTGACAAAGGGTCTCTATGGGAAAATTTTCTCGTATCTGAACGAAAAAAACAACATGCATATAAAAACAGTTTTTCAAACAGCTATTTCTGGCGTACCCGTCAACAGCAGGAAGTTGATTATGTTGAGGAATCAGGCGGCAAGTTAACAGGATTCGAGTTCAAATGGAAGGCAAAGTCCGGACTGAAGCTGCCGAAAACTTTTACTGAAACATACACCGCTGATACCAAAATTATTGATAGAAGTAATTTTAGGGATTTTGTAGTTATGTGATATTTCAGGAAGTAATATTTGACAAGAATATAAGGTCAAACATAAACTTTTTGTGATTTTGCTTGACTTATACAGTATCAATATTTAATAATCCCTTAGTTATTTGGGGTCGCAATGAGAATTATTGACGGGACTCACATAATTGAGGCGGTCAGAAACCTCTTCATCGAGCTTAACTATCAGCCCGAATCTTTGAAAAACATTTCATTTAAAGAAGAAGGGATGTCTGATGACGAAGCGGAACTTGCCAAAATCCTTGATGAAAACATGCTTAACGCAAAAGATGAACTCCGTCCGCTCTGTCAGGACTGCGGAATTGCACAGGTCTTCATAAAAAAAGGAAAGTTCGTTTCATACAGCGATGCACCGGAACTTTCGATACTCATCAACAAAGGTGTCGAGCTTGCATACAGCGACGGATTGCTTAGAAAATCGACAGTACGGGACCCTTTTGAAAGAGTAAACGAAGGAAAAAACCTGCCTGCGTTCATCCACATTGAAGAATGCGAAGGTGATATCTTTGAACTCTGGGGACTTGTAAAAGGGGGCGGTAGCGAAAATGTCAGCGCGCTTAAAATGATCTCCCCGACTGAAGGGCGCACCGGTGTTGCGAATTTCGTTCTTGAAACACTGCGATCTGCGGCAGGAAAAGGATGCCCGCCCTACTTCATCGGATTGGGAACAGGCGGAACTTTTGACAGCATCCCGGTTACAGCAAAGAAAGCACTTCTTGAAAAATGCAACGAGGATGAAGAGTTATATGACATGATCATGAAAAGGATCAGAGAACTTGATTTCGGAATACTCGGATTCCCCGGAATTTCGGCAGTTAAGGAACTTTACATAAAAAAGGAACCGACCCACATTGCGATGATGCCTGTTGCTGTTGCACTTAACTGTCACAGTTTCAGAAGCGGAAAAATAATTTTTTAAGGAGCTACCTTTTTGATATTTTCTAACGGAATGTCTGAAGAAGCACTAAACGCCGGAATGGTGACCCGTATTACCGGAGAACTCATAACCGTGCGTGACCAGTCACTCAAAAAGATCATCGAAATGGTTGAAAAAGGCGAGCCGCTTCCATTTGAAATGAAAGGGGCATACATATTTTTTGCCGCTCCGACTCCCGGTTATACAGAACACAGGGCGAGCATCGGACCGACAACAAGCTGGAGAATGGGCGCTTTCATCCCGTTCCTCCTCGAACTCGGAGTAAAGGGATTTATCGGAAAAGGGTTTCTTCCTCTCGGTGTACCTGAAGCGATAAGAAGACACAAAGCCCTTTATTTTCAAGCACTTGGCGGAGCAGGCGCATATTACGGAAGCCGGATGACGGCAATGGAACCGATAATGTTCCCTGAACTTGGACCGGAAGCAGTATTCAGAATAGAAGTCGCGGATTTTCCGCTGATAATATCAATCGACACCAGGGGTGCAATATTTTCTTAAGAGGTGATCATGGGAAAGAAAGAATTTGTCGAGATCAGACACGAAAATGCTAAGTG
>ERZ795031.3520-NODE-3520-length-13927-cov-14.148428_pt1 | contig 13927 bp, 15 predicted proteins | sample MGYA00375123_ERZ795031 | MGnify/ENA primary metagenome ERZ795031 (study PRJEB30166, sample SAMN05720159) | activated sludge metagenome | isolation source: anaerobic digester from wastewater treatment plant | place: USA | collected 2015-04-21 ... | reverse complement strand
CCTGGCGGCTCTCCGCGCTCTGGCTACTGAGGGCATTCAGCGCGGGCATATGCGCCTGCACGCCCGGCAGGTGGCGGTCTCCGCTGGGGCCAGCACCGAAGATGTAGACCGGCTTGCCGCGCAGCTCGCGCGGGAAGAAAAGATTAAAATTGACCGTGCCAGGGAAATCCTGGACGAATGGAGAAAGAACAAACATGACTGATCATACCCATCATCAGGATAGTAAAGGCCTGCTGCTGAAACCCGACCGGCGAGTTGGCATACTTGGCTATGGCGCCTATGTGCCGCGTTATCGGCTGCCGGCTAAAGAAATCGCGCGCATTTGGGGCGCGGGCGATGAAGGTCTGCCTGTCATCGAAAAAGCAGTAGCAGGCTTGGATGAAGATGTCATCACCATGTCCATTGAAGCCGCTCGCAACGCGCTCAAGCGCGCGGGAATTGACCCCATGGAATTGCGGGCAGTCTGGGTTGGGTCGGAATCACACCCCTACGCTGTGAAACCCAGCGGCACCATCGTAGCGGAAGCGATTGGCGCTTCGACCAACATTCAGGCAGGGGACTGGGAGTTTGCCTGCAAGGCCGGCTCTGAGGCGATGGTGGCCGCGATGGCCATGGTTGGCTCGGGGATGGGCAAATACGCGCTCGCTATTGGCATGGACACCGCCCAGGGCAAACCTGGTGACGCGTTGGAGTACACAGCCGCCTCAGGTGGAGCGGGCTTCATTTTTGGGCCAGCTGACGAATCCCTGGCTGAAATTGAAGCGGCTTATTCGTATGTTTCGGACACGCCGGACTTCTGGCGGCGGGCGCACGCGGTTTACCCGGAGCATGGGCAGCGCTTTACTGGCGAGCCAGCCTATTTTCAGCATGTGCTCACTGCCTCGCGCACGATTATGGAAGCTGCCGGATTGAAAGCAGCCGATTTTACCCATGCGGTTTTTCATCAGCCGAACACTAAATTCCCGCAGCGCGCGGGCAAGGAGCTGGGCTTTAGCCCGGAACAAATCAAGACCGGGCTGCTCTCCCCGGTGATTGGCAACACCTATGCTGGCGCGTCCCTGATTGGATTGAGCGCGGTTCTGGATGCTGCCCAGCCGGGCGACCTGATCCTAATGACTTCTTATGGTTCAGGCGCGGGCTCAGACTCCTTCATTTTACGTGTACGCGAACCCATCCTGGAGCGGCGCGGGAAAGCGCTCTTCACGCAGGATTACATTGCGCGCCGTACCGAAATTGATTACGCCACCTATGTGCGCTTCCGCGGCGAGATTGTGGTCCGGTAGGTCTGATATGAAATTGACGAAACAAGACATAGTCATCGCGGGCATCGGGCAAACCGATGTTGGCGAGCTTTGGGATGTTTCCCTGCGGGACCTGGCTGTAAGGGCAATCCAGGCTGCTCGTGAGGACGCAGGCGGGTTGGCTCCGCAAGCGCTTTTCATCGGTAACATGCTTGGCGCCAGCGCTTCGCATCAGGCTAACCTGGGCGCGCTGCTGTGTGAATGGGCTGGTTTGAAAGGCGCTGAAGGAACGACTGTGGAGGCAGCGGATGCCTCTGGCGGCGCGGCGCTGCGCATGGCTTATATGGCGGTAGCGTCCGGTATGGTGGACGTCGCAGCAGCCGTGGGCGTGGAAAAAGCCACGGATGTGCTCGGGAGCGATATCGAGTCGCTCAGCACGCGCAACCTGGACGCGGATTTTGAAGCCAATGAAGGGCAAACGCCGGTGGGTCAGGCCGCGCTTTTGATGCAGCGCTATCTGCATGAAAACCAGTTCCCGCGCGAAGCGCTGGCGGCTTTTCCGGTCATCGCGCACGCTAATGCCGTGAACAATCCGCATGCCATGTACCCCAAGGCGATAAAGACCGAAAGCTACCTTAAATCCGGCAGCGTGACCGGCCCATTCAACCTGTATGATGTGGCTCCTTTGGCCGACGGCGCGGCCGCGGTGTTGGTCACGCGTTCAGATCTGCTCCCAAAAGACTTTGGACATGCGCTCGTGCGAATAGCTGGCTCCAGCCTGGTTACAGACCGCCTGGCGCTGCACGACCGGCAGGACCCGCTGTTTTTTGAGGCAGCGGCGGTCTCCGTCCAACGGGCTTGTCTGAAGGCGGGCATCAGCCTGGCGGATGTCGACTTTTTTGAGTATTCCGATATCACCACGCTGCACGCCATCCTGTCCCTGGAAGCCGCTGGTTTTGCCCAGCGCGGGCAGGGCTGGAAACTGGCCAGCGATGGCAACTTGTTATTGACTGGCTCCTTGCCTGTGGCTACGCTGGGCGGGCATAAGGCGCGCGGCAATCCGCTTGGGGCAGCCGGCGTGTATCAGGCGGTGGAAGCCTGCTTGCAGCTGCGCGGGGAGGCTGGCGGCAGCCAGGTACCGCACGCGCGCTTCGGGATGATACAGTCGCTGGCTGGCACGGGTTCCACCGCGGTCACGCATATACTGGAACGCCAGGACGCCTAAAGACACGTCCTGGGAGTGAACAAATCGCCCTTAGGGGCATAATCTGAAATGTACAGCCTGCGCTTAACGCAGGCTGTTTTTAATTTTCGCGCGTGGTAAACTTACAGCCGAGAAGGAATCATCACCCATGAATCAACGCGTTATTTATCCATTTTCAGCTATAGTCGGGCAGGACCGCATGCGCAGGGCTCTCATCCTGAACGCGGTTTATCCGCGCATCGGCGGCGTGCTGATTCGCGGCGAACGCGGAACGGCGAAGTCCACCGCGGCGCGCGCCCTGGCGGCACTGCTGCCGGAGGAAGCTGTGGTGGAAGGCTGCCGCTTTGGCTGCAGCCCGCACGACCCCAGCCATTGGTGCACGGAATGCCTGGAGCGCGCCGCCGCTTCAGACCAACCGCTGCCCTCGGTGATGCGCCCGACGCCTTTTGTCAACCTGCCCGTCTCCGCCACAGAAGACCGCGTGGTGGGAACGCTGGATATTGAACGCGCAATCCAGAAAGGCGAGCGTCATTTTGAGCCCGGTGTTTTAGCGGCAGCTAACCGCGGATTGTTATATATTGACGAAGTCAACCTGCTGGATGACCATGTGGTCGATATCCTGCTGGATTCTGCCGCGATGGGCATGAATATTGTGGAACGCGAGGGCATCTCCTTCAGTCATCCAGCGCGCTTTATCCTGGTGGGCACCATGAACCCGGAAGAAGGTGACCTGCGCCCGCAGCTGTTAGACCGCTTTGCCTTGTCGGTGGAAATCCGCGGCATTCTGGACGCGCGCTCACGCGTGGAAATCATGCAGCGCAACGTCGCGTTTGAACAGGACGCGGAACGCTTCCGTCAGGAATGGCTGCCGCAGGAACAAGCGCTTTCCGCGCAAATCCAGAAAGCGCGCCAATTGGTGGACTCGGTGGCTTATACCACCCGGGATTTGCTCATCATCGCGGATTTGACCTCATCCATGGAAGTGGATGGGCACCGGTCTGACCTGGTTATTCTGAAGGCCGCCCGCGCTCAAGCCGCCTTTGACGGGCGCGCGCGCATCAACCAAAGTGACATTGCCCTGGCAGCCGAACTGGCGCTGCCGCACCGCGTTAAATCCGGTCCTTTCCGCAAATCCGACCTGGGCGTGGAAGCGCTGGAAGAGCGGATTGAGCAGCTGAAAGGCCAGGCTGCCAGCGAGGAAGAGAGTCTGCCGGCAGAGGGCGAAGAGGGTAAAAAAAAACTGACACCCTGGATGGACCCGTAAGCCTGGACCCGGACGACCCGCTGATTCCAGTCGGGGAAGGACAACAGCAAATTTTCACAGAATTAAACCCGCGTTGGTGGGATGGGGGAACCGTCGTAAAACCAGGCGAGACCTTTGAAACCCGCTCCCTGGATACTCCCCTGGACGAAATTGTACGCAAGCATGGCGGCAGGCGCTCCGAAACAATTACAGACCGAAAACGCGGCCGGTATATTCAGGCGCGCCCCTCTCCCTATAAAGCCTACGACCTGGCTTTTGACGCAACTTTTCGAGCTGCCGCCCCTTTTCAGAAAGAGCGCGATGAAATTCGTGAACAGGAAAAAATTGCCTTCGCGGTCCGACCTAATGACTACCAGAAAAAAATCCGGGTTAAGAAAACCGCTAACCTGATCCTTTTTTTGGTGGATGGTTCCTGGTCTATGGCGGTAGCGGAGCGTATGGCGGCCACCAAAGGCGCGATACTCTCCCTGCTGACCGATGCGTATCAACGGCGCGACAGGGTGGGTTTGGTGGTTTTCCAAAAAGACCGCGCTACCCTGGTGCTGGCGCCAACCAATTCTGTTCTGCTGGCGCAGCGGGCGCTGGCGGATATACCGGTAGGAGGGAAAACGCCTCTTTCCGCGGGCTTGGTGATGGCCTACGAGGTGATAACCCGTGAGCGCATCCTGCATCCGGATGTGCAGCCGCTTTTAATTGTTCTGACGGACGGCGCGGGGAACGTCCCATTGGGGCAAAAGCCGGTGAAAGAGGAAATTCGGGAACTGGCCGGGCTTTTTTCAAAGAAGAATATTCACAGCGTGGTGATTAATATGGAGAAGAAGGCTTTTGACCAGGGTCTCGCGCAGGAATTAGCCGACCAGATGGGCGCGGCTTGCTATACCCTGGAGGAAATCCGCGGAGAAACGCTCTATAACACTGTGCAAAGGGAAATGCAAGCAGCCGCCAATTAGTGCCAAGCAGGGCGGCGAAAAAGGCGCGGAAAACGCGCTTATTCGATTGCTTCCACCGTCATTTCAGGGAAAAACTGCCTGATAGTCCCCGCGACCCAACCTTGCAGCGTTGCGGGCAGCAGCGGGCAACCTTCACAGGCGCCTCCCAGGCGCACTTTCACCAGGTTGCCTTCGATTGAGACCAACTCCACCGAACCGCGGTGGAACTGCTCAATATACGCGCTGATTTGGTCAATCAGGCCGGCGATTTTTTCTTCTTTGCTGAATTGCGAGACCTGGTCGGAGCTCATTCCTTCCTCACTTCTGCTAAGCCGTCGGAGTGGTTACCCTTATCTTATCATAGTTACAGGCTGCCTTGACTGCAAACGGATTCCCCGGCCGGGTTTGCAGGGAACCATAAGAAGAGTGCGATCCACCGAGCATTTAGGAGGGCAAGCGCTTGCGGGAAAAAGTACGCGTAATCAGACTGCTGATGCCTTCGGTGATTGAACTGCGCAGCGCTTTCTGAATTTCGGCAAAGAAGGTTTCCAACAGCAGCTTCAGATGCGCCTGCGTCTCGGGCTCCAACTGTTTGAAAGTTGAAATCATTGCCTTGGCGTTCGTGAGTTTGTCCTGGGTGAACTCTTTCACCGTCCGCGCTCCGGTTGCTTCCAGAATGGTAAAGAGCGCTTCAATAAACTCCGACCGCTCCTCATTGGGAACTGTTTCCATCCACGCGCGCAGAGCGTTGTTGAATTTAATACTGGTAGCAGAAAGTCCATCCTCGTAGACAAAGTTGGTGCCAACCACTTCCCAGGAGAAAGCGTTGTGCTGCATGATGCCGCTTTCATTACTGTCCACCACCTGATAATGACCGCTTTGGTTTAGCAGCATGCCAACCACAGAGGACTGCGGCAGGAAGTTGATAATTTTGTCAGTGACGCGCTGGTAGCCAGGGCTTTCAATCACGGAGCGTTGAAAACCAGGTCCGTCGTTGTTGTACATTAATAGAATGCTGGGCTGCATTTCAGCCGGAATATTTGCCGCGGCAAACACAGCCAGGTTTCCACCCTTGGAATGACCGCCCAGGTAAAAAACTCCCGGCAGGTGCGACATCACCAATTCAAGATACTCGACAGCGCTGCGTTGGGCTGGGACTACCTCGCGAAAACTCATTTCCAGGTCTTCTTTCCAGCCAATCAGCGTGTCGTCGGTGCCGCTAAATGCGACAAAATGGGTGTTTTCATCCGTGGAAAAAACAAGCGCGGAAAACTGCTCGGCTTCATCAAAAGACACCCGGTTCACGTAATGAGAGAGACGCACCCCCTGATAACGCTCGGATTGCGCGCATTTTTCCAGCAGCAGCGGCAAACGCGAAAAGAACGTGCTGGTGATGGGAGCGGTGATTTGGTCGGGCATTTGTTTGATCGCTTCGGAGGCGTCCGCCAGTGAAACAGAACCAAATTCGTCGATGGATGGAACAGCGCCAGCAAAATCCATGTAAGCCAGCACCGAGAACACCAGGTTATCCACCTCGTTAATCGGGTCCCTATGGAACTCCAGGTCTCCGCGCCAGTCAAGATAATCCAGAATGTTTGGCATAAGTGCTCCGCTTTGATATTAAATTGTACCGGATTGCGCCGCCAGAGTCTACAAAAAACTCCCCGCATCCCAAAAGTAGATAGCCCAGCCGACTAATTGGAATGACGATTAATGTCCATTAATTAGAGGCCTTGACTAATTAGATATTTGGCTAATAATATAGATTATTATCTCTTATTCGAGGACTGTGATGGTATCTGCTGTGCAATCTCGCTTAAATTGGGACCTGAGCACGGGGTATGACTTTTTTATTAGTCAGATCGCGATGTATCAGCCAGACCGGGTTGGGCTGCGGGCTTCCTGGGCAGCGGGCGTGCGCTCGCGGCTCTCGGCGGAAGACCGCCAGATGTTGGAAACATTCTGGCAAATCGATTTTTTGCCTATTAATTTCGTTTTTTCGGCTGAAGCTCCCAAGGATACCGCGGCAATACTCAACGCTTTGGAACGCTTGCCAGCGGCAAAACGTCTGGAAGCGCTAACAGAGCGATACGAAACCCCCATAGAAGTCCAAGAGATTCTTTGCGCCAGCTCGCCCCGCGCGCGTTGGACGCAAGCGGAGAAAGAAACTATCCGCAAGTATTATGCGGAACACCATCGCGAGATGACCCCAACCTTGTTGGATCTGGTTTACAACAATTGGGCTCACCGCGATGAATTTGGCCAGAAGCACCTTCACGCCCTCAAAGCGTACGCGGAATCTTTCTTTTATGAAGAAGAACAGCGCATCCTGCCAGCGCTCCGAGCGGGACTTTCTCACGCGCAAATGCGAGCTGGCACGCTCCCGCTGCCGGCTATGTTGGAGGAGCTTTCCTCTGGCGTGCGCTGGGCGGAAATTAGCGCTGCCCGAAAACTGTATCTCGCTCCTTCGTTCTGGGGCGCGCCTTTCCTTTTTACTGAACCTTTGGACAACAGCGCGTTCCTGGTGATTTTTGGAGCCCGACCGGATGACATGGCCTTAATCCCGGGGGATATTGTGCCGGATAATCTCTTGCGCGGGCTGAAAGCGCTGGCGGACCCCACCCGCTTGCGGATTTTACGCACGCTGGCTCAATCTCCGCAAAACGCGGCGCATCTTTCACGCGTACTGCGTCTGCGTCCGCCGACAGTAAACCACCATCTGATGGAACTGCGTATGGCTGGCATGGTGCACGTCATCATTTCTGCTGAAGGCGACCGTTTTTATGCCACCCGCTTTGAGGGCTTTGAAAGCACCCAAGACCTGTTGACTCGCTTTGTAAGCGAAGAATAAAGTGATCCGTTCAAAAGTGGCCGCCAGAAAGCGGATAGGCTCGGTTTTAAAAACCTATCTTGCGCGCGTGCAGGCTTTCAGCCCCAACGCGCGTAAGTATCTGATTGGCATCATGATTTACGGCGCCGCGACGGGGGTATATCAGCTCCTCTTTAATTTTTTTATTCTGAGCCTTGGGTATAACGAGGCGGTGCTCGGAAACCTGGTCACTGCCCGCAGCGCGACGACGTTGATTGTTGCCCTGCCAGTAGGTTACCTGGCAGACCGCATTGGGCGCAAACTGGCGCTCATCATCGGGCAGGGCGCGGTTGGCGCGGCAATCCTGATGATGGTGCTGTTTCCATCCTTGCCTATGTTTCTGGCTATGAATATTGTGATTGGTTTTTCGCAGTCGTTAGCCGCCGTCGCGATGGGACCTTTCTTAATGGAGAACAGCGGCGATGTGGAACGCACCTACCTGTTCAGCTTCAGTTCAGGGCTGCGCATGACCGCTGTCTCGATTGGCGAATGGGTGGGTGGTTTTCTGCCAACCTGGATTGCGCGCAGCAGCGGCGCGCTCCCCACCAGCGCTTCCGCTTACAGCGGCGCCCTGGCGTTTGTTTCAGTTGGCGTGGCGCTTTCACTGATTCCGGGATTTCTGATCCGACAGCAAAAGCGAACCCGCGCCGAGCGGGCGACTTTTGCGCCGCTTTCGTATATGCGGCGAAGACCGGGTGAACTGACCCGCCTGATTCTGCCCCTGCTGCTGACTTCGGTCGGTGCCGGGATGATTATGCCCTTCATGAACGTGTTTTTCCGAAATGTTCACAGGCTTTCGGATGCCTCTATTGGGATTTTGTTCGCATGGGGTTCTTTGGCCATGGGCATAGGTTTGCTCTTGGCGCCCGCTTTAGCAGAGCGCTTTGGGAAAATCCGCGTGGTGGTGGCAACACAGGGTTTATCCATCCCATTCCTGGCGCTGCTTGGATTTTCACCGTGGTTGGCGGTTGCGGCGGTAGCGTATTATGTGCGCCTGGTTCTGATGAACATGAGCGGCCCTGTCTATACCACGTTCACGATGGAACAGGTGGACCCGGAATCGCGCGCGATGGTTGCCAGTCTTTCCACCATGGCCAGCAATTTTGGCTGGGCCTTTAGCCCCACATTAAGTGGATATTTCCAGGTGCGTTATGGTTTTGGTCCTTCCTTCGCCATCACGATTCTGTTTTATATCGTTTCAGTTGTGATGTATTATGTCTGGTTTTGGGGAAAAAGAAAACCGAATGCCGACCAAAAAGAAGCAATTATTCAAACGGTAATCCATCAATAGATTAAGGGTCGCGCCTGATTTCCGAGGCGGGGTCGCGATTCGCGCTTGAGACAACAGTTTGCCCGCCGCGAATTAGCCAACCGCTGTAACTGGATGTTCCGGCGTAAGCCTGCCAACCATCCAGCACCAGCGGCAGCGCCCCTTCGGCAGCAATCCACTCGCCGTTGTATTTGCGGGCAAGGTGCAGGTGCGTTCCGGTGGACACGCCTCCCTCGCAGGAAGGGTGCCCGAGCGGAGTATCGGCTTCCACCCATGTGCCCAGCGGGACCCTGTCCTGGGTTGCCAGGTGCAGATACAAGAGCACCCAACCGGTTCCCTCATCCCCGTCTCCATCCAGGTCCAGCGCAACGGCGCCGCGCTGGCTGCGCACCACCATGCCGCTGGCGGCTGCTGTAACCCACACTTGGGTATCGTAACAGCCGCGCTGACCTGTGCGCGGGGCAAAGTCCAGAGCGCCGCGTGGGGTGCCGGCCTGCCAGGTGATATGCGGCCCGGAGGTGAGACCCCAGGTGAGACCAGGTAAGAACGGCAGGCTCAGCGCTGGTTGGCTGATGCCGGCTGGGAGCAGCGCGCCCTGCTGCGCGGAACGCGCCCAGGGGTCACCCCAAAGGCGGGCATACTGCGCAAGGAAACCCTGTGGACCGTACAAGGCGTCGTAAAAAAAGTCGGGGGTGTAAAGGGCGGCGAACAAGTTTTGGATGCCGACGCTGCCAGCGTTCAATGAAGGATGCAGCGGGGCTTCGCTGTCGTCCCTGAAGCTGAGGCGGTCTAATTTTGCCTGGCGCCAACCGTAGTAACCTTGCCCGAGCACGCGCGCTGTAACCGTCAGCTCATCAAACAAGCCCGCGACCTTTGGCGCGTGATAGCCAATTGGGTACTGGTTTTCTTCAGGGTCCAGCGGGAAACCAAACAACCATCCGGAACGGAACTCTACCAATGCAAGCAGCAAGCGCGGGTTGATAGAGTTTTCCACCGCGACCAGTTGGATAATTTCCGCGGCGGACAGGCGTTTGCCGGCAATGTATTGATAATAGCCAGCCAGGTAGCCCCCGCCCTGGTCTATCCAGCCCTGCAAGTCCAGACTGCCGCAGCCAGGAGAAAACAGTATTTCAGCGTCTGGCAGGGCGGGCTGAGGGTAGGGTGGGTCCGCTGGAAAGCGGTCAGGAATTAGAATTGGCGTGCCCGGCGGGAGCAGGTCCTGCTCATTCAGGCTGAATGGCTGCTGGAGTTCGGATGCGCGCGCTAAAAAATGACTGGCAACGGCCGCCAGGGTATCCCCGGATTGAGAGTAATAAAGCCGCATGCCCTCCGGAACAGGGATATCCAACGTTGCGGTGGGGGTATAGACAGGGATTGCCGGGGCGGGAGCCAGCGTCAGTGCCTGGGGAGGCGGGGTTAGGTATGGGACGGGGCTAGACCAGAAAAGCGGGGTAGGGCTGGGGTAGATGGCTGCCAATTGGGTTTGGTGAGCGGAAATTTGGGTGGCAGTGGCGGAATTAAGCGGCGAGGCGGGCAGGTTGCAGGCTGAGGCAAGGCTCAGCGCTGCCAGCGTGAGCACAAGCACGGCGCGCCGAAAGCAAAAAACGCGCTCAGGCTTGGGGATTAATTCGGAATTCGTGGATGCCATCCGCGTATGACCAGAAATGACCGCACTGAGGGCAGGTTTGGGATTTGCTTACTTCAGGCAGCGCGCCGCCGCAGGCTGGGCAGGCAAAAAAACTGCCTGGCGCGGGCTGCGCGGAAGCGCCTGCCGCCCTGGCACGCGTCCAAACGCTGGGAGAATACTGGGCAAGCGCGCCTGTCCACTGCAGCGCGGAATCCAGCCCAACCAAAACGTTAAGCGGAATATGCTTTTTGAGCCAGGCAACGCGAAACTGGGATACATTCAACTGCTTTTCAACAGCAAAGCAACTTTCCTTCAGCAGATGCCCGATAGTCTTGGGGTGAAAATCGAAATTGAGCGCGACAAACTCTACTTGTTCCAGAGCAAATGGATTCCACTTTTGCCTGCCGAGGAGATAGCGCAGAATAGACTTCAGGTTGCGTTTGTTGGCGAATTCCAGTAAAAACTGCGCGTTTTCAGCGAGCACGCGCCGCACGCTCGCAAGCGCAAGGCCGGGCTGCGCCATGTGGTGCAGCGTGCGAATCATGGTGGCGCCGTCAAACAATCCGTCGACGAATGGGAGCTTATAGATATCCGCGGCAACGAACAGATAGCGGGGGTCCTCGCCCAGACGTTCCCGGGCTTGCAGCAGCTGCGTGCGCGAATAATCCAGCAAGACGACGCGTTCAAAGCCAGAATAGCGCGGTGTGTTGCGCCCGGCTCCGGCGCCCAGTTCCAGCAGCAGCTTGCCCGGCTCAGACAGCAGGCGCTTGAGGGCGATTTGTTCGACCGCGTCTTCATAGCGGCGTTCGCCTGAATCCCAAAAGGTGCGCTGATAGTCAGAACCTTCGTAGGAACAAATAGGTGGGGTTTCGGTAGATTTTGTGTTCATTGTGAATTAAAAGCGTACGGGCAGGTTTGCCGGCAACACCCGAAGCGACCTCCTTACCGCTGCTTCCTCTCGGACCTGACGGGGTTCGCAGGGCTCCGCCGCGCCGGTCCCGCCCGGACGCCAAATAAGCATAACCGAGACGAGCGGGGCTGTCAACTTAAGGGGGCTTTGTGCATGCCCGGAAGGCTGAAACAGCTGGGAAAGCCAAGGCTCATTCCAGAGGCTGGCTGCAATGCTGGCGGTAACCACAGGCCCGGCAGCGGGAAGCTTGCGCGTGGGAGCGGTCTGGTCCGTCCGGGCAGTTTTCCACCGCGCGGATGTTAGTGAGGAGGGTGAGCAAGCTTTCTTCCAGCGCGGGCGTGTAATCGACCTGGAAAGTGCGGTCGCGGTAACGCAGCAGGCCGTAGGGCGGACGCTGGTTCGTTTCGCGTTCCAAAAGCAGGCAGTAGGCTGCCAACTGCATCACATGGCTGTCGTAAGGTTCGGCTGGGGCGGGCGCGCTCTTCACTTCCACGGGCACGCGCACTCCCTTGCCAATGTCCACGGCGTAATCTGGTTTGCCAGTCAGGCGCAGTTCGGGGTCAAAGAGCGGGGCGGGCAGTTTTTGCCAGGCGTCCGTGTCCGCGTAGACAATTCTGCCTGTGGGCAGGCCGGTCTGCCGGCGCTTGCGAGCGGATAAAAAAAACAGCAGAGCTGCCGCGAAAATCAGCAGGCCTATCCAAAGCCAGTCTGTCACCGCGTCACCTTCAGGATGAAGAGCGCGAACGCCAGAATAAGCGCGAAAAGGGCTGCCGCGCGCAACAAAAGCGTCAGCAGCACGCCGCGAGCGTGCTGCTGATGAAAGTTCGTGCCAGTCTTAAGTTCCGCCTGGTTTTCAGACGGGACGCCCTGGCGCTGGTACCACCAGGCACGGGCGCAGTACAGGTAACTGCCTAATTCCGAGGCGCGCAAGACGCGCATCAGTCAATTTCACCATTCAGCTGTTCAGAAAGCCGGGTGAGCGCCTGTTCCAGCTCGTTCTGCCTGAAGCTGAGCGTAATATCCGCGCGGGTGCGTTCAATAATGCCGCGCGCCAGGTCCGTACGGCGGCGCAGGCCTTCGGTAATCGCGTCGGGGTAATCCATCGTGACCAGTTGGGTGAAAATGTCGTCCATCCACATCAGCAGGCGTTCCACCTCGCTGGAGTAACCCGGGCGCAGCAGGTCCAGGCAGCGCCGGCGCAGTTCGCCCAGCGTCTCCGCCAGCCCCGCCAGGTACGCGGGGTATTCAGCATTCAAATCTTCGGGGGCGGGCAGCGGGTGATTGAGAATCAGCGCGACTGTCAATTCGGCTTCCACAAATTCCTTGAGGGCGTCTTGCGTGTAGCCTGCGAAATACAGGTCGGGGTCATCTTTCAAGCCTTCGCGCAGTTCGCGCGCCAGGTCCCGCGCGCTTTGCAGTTCCCGTTCTGCTTCAGCTTCATCTTCGCGGTGAATAGCGCGGATAGCAAGCGAGGCATGGCGGGTCAGTTGGCGCGCCTGGGCCAGCGCGGCGTCGCGCCGGGCGGTTTTGCGGTCGAATTCCAGTCGGATCTGGTCGGAAATATTGTCCAGGTCGCTCATCTCAGCTGCCTTCTGGTGGGGGATTTTTGGCCAGCCCAAACAGGTCGTCCGCCAGGGAATGCGGCGGGCTGGGAAGGCGGATTTCGCCAAAGCTGGTCTCGTAGCGGTGAACATTCTCGTTCAGAACCTGCTGCAGCAGCTTAGCTCCCAGTGGGGAGAGGATCACGCGTGCGTCTACCACCGGCGATTCTTTGCCTGGCAGAACAGCGGAAAAATCCAGAATGAATTCACCCGGCGTATGCGCGGCGCGAACGACGTTCGCGAAGAGCGGTTTCAGGTCATCTGGCAGGCGCAGGCTGAGAGGTTTAATATCCGGCATGCGCGCTCCTAGAATGGTACGTCGTCATCCCCGGGCGCGTCTTCTTCAAAACCGCCGTCTTCAGAGCGGTTAGAGCTGAGGAAGCGCACGCTCTGGGCAGTCACTTCGTAGCTGGCGCCCCAGGTCCCGTCTTTCTTTTGAAAGACCTTGGGGGAGCCATTGGTATCGGGGTTCAGGCGCCCTTCCACTAAAACCTTGGAACCTTTTTTGAGGTACTGATTGCAAGATTCGGCCTGAGCGCCAAACACGGTGATGCGAAACCAGGTCGTCTCTTCTCTTTCCTTATACTTACGGCTGGTGGCGATGCTAAAAGAGGTCACCGGTTTGCCGTCCGCGGTGAAGCGCATCTCAGGGTCTCTTCCGAGGTTGCCAATCAGAATTAATTTTTGGTACATGGGGGTGTTCCTTTCTTGTTCTTAAGCGTGTGTGTGGTTTGTGTCTTCTATTTAAGGAACAAATTGTTTCCTTTATGCTTCAATTTTACTGCAGAATCTATGAGAAACCCCTGTGCGTATATTCGGAAACCTTACCACCCGCTGCTGTACCACTGCAGGTAATCGGACAGGTGGTCCGCCCAGTAATCCGTGTTGTGCTCGCCTTCCAGCAGGATGAAGAGGTGTGGGATGCTTTCGTGGTTCAGCTGGCGGCTGAGGAACTGGGCGGAATCCTGGTCTTCGTCCGCGCTGCCAGCGTCCATATAGAGAGCCGGCCGCT
>ERZ795031.3519-NODE-3519-length-13928-cov-30.380595_pt1 | contig 13928 bp, 16 predicted proteins | sample MGYA00375123_ERZ795031 | MGnify/ENA primary metagenome ERZ795031 (study PRJEB30166, sample SAMN05720159) | activated sludge metagenome | isolation source: anaerobic digester from wastewater treatment plant | place: USA | collected 2015-04-21 ... | reverse complement strand
AATAAAAAACGCGCCGCGATTCCACCGGCTCCCCCCGGTGATCCGCGGCACGTCAAGGAGAAGAGAGAATGTCCGGGTGCGCCTACTCGATGATGGCGTAGAGCCAGGCGCCTACAATCGAAAAGCTGACCGTTATCACGAAGAGGTACTCGTACACGTCCATGCCTCCGGTTATTGACAAAGGCCAACCAGGATACCGTGCCGGACGAATACCCCAGTCAGCTCATGAGCTCCCAGTCGGTAGCTTCCTCTTTCAATGGTAACCGCCTTGACCCCTCCCGGGGTACTGTCCGGGTTCATCGTGAGGTGCTGAAGCTAGCGGGAGCATCATTTTCTCTTCGACCCTATTATCGGCCGTTCCGGGCCCGACCTTTAGGGAGTGTGCGAAAACGAGCCTTCCGGGATCATGAGATTTGCCAGAATCGTGCCAGAGGCCATCGGAGAGGCCATCTTGACAGACCGGGCCGAGTGCTCTATTCTTCCCCCGTCGAGTGCGCGCCTCGGACGGCCGTATTCAAGCGTACCATCCCGAAATAACTTGGGAATCATCCGATCAGATCCTGCAGGACCGCCGGCGGGAAGCGGACATCCCGCATGTCGATCGGAAAAACGCACAAAGGAGAAGAGCCAATGGTATCCAGACTTCGCAAACCCCTCCTTGCACTGGGCATTGCCCTGTACCTGTCCTGCCTCATGGTTTCGCCTGCCCTTGCCGGCATGGTGGGAACGGTGACATCCCAGGGCGGAGCGGTCGAGACCCGCCAGGACGAGATCAGCCGGATCCAGCGGGCGCTGGAAACGGAGATCGTGAAGGAGAGGCTCAAGGCGCACGGCCTGAGCCCCGGGGAGATCGAGCAGAAGCTCGAGGGCCTCTCGGACGACCAGATCCACCTGCTCGCCCAGGCCTCGGACCGGGTGCTGGCCGGCGGGGACGGTCTGGGTGTTGTCATCGCCATCCTGGTGATCATCCTGCTCGTGATCCTGATCCTGAAACTGACTGACAAGAGCATCGTGATCAAGTAAGGCGCTTGAAACGAATCGTCGTCCTCCTTCTATTGATGGCTTCGAACGCCCTCGCTCTCGAGATCGAGGGCGTTCCTTTCATCCGGCAGGACACCAGGTTCTGCGGCCCGGCCTCTCTTGCCTCGGTGATGGCCTATTACGGGGCGCCGACGGACCAGAAAACCGTCGCGTCCTCGGTGTACAGCGAGAAACTCCAGGGTGCCCTCATCACCGACCTGGAGCGCTACGCGCGGAGCGCGGGCTTCGAAACCCGCACCGCCCGGGGGACCGAGGAAGGGCTCAAGGCCGAGATCGATCGGGGACGGCCTGTCATCGTGCTCGTCGATCTCGGGTTCTGGGTCGTCTCGAAACCTCACTACCTGGTGGTGTACGGCTACGACGGCGAGGGCTTCAGGGCACACGACGGCTACACGCCGGGCAACCATTACCCCTACGCCCGTTTCGGCGAAATCTGGGAAAAGATGGGGAACGCTTTCCTTCTCGTATACCGGTGATGGCAAAAGCCGAAGGGCTCAAGGCAAAGGGCACATGAAGAAATCCATCCTGCTGCTGTCCGTTCTCGTCCTGGCGGCCTGTGCGATGCCGAAGATCGTCATCCTCGAGGACCCGTTGACGGCGCAGCAGCACAACGATCTCGGGGTTGCCTACGAGGAGAAGGGCGATTTTGCGCTTGCCGGGAAGGAATACGAAAAGGCCCTCGGGAAGAACCGGGAATGGGTGATCCCCTACCTGAACCTCGGTCACCTCTACTACCGGCAGGGCAGGCTCGACGAAGCGGAGAACATCCTCCGCGAGGGCCTGAGGGCCAAGGGCGATCACCCCGACCTGCTCAACAACCTCGCCTGGGTCCTCATGGAGAAGGGACGGCTCGAGCACGCGCAGTATCTCATCGACAAGGCGATCTCGATCGAGGACAGGGAGGAGTACCGGGACACCCGCCGGGAAATCCTCGAGCGGATAAAGAAGGAATAGAGGGATTACTCCGGGAAGGGAAAAGGGGACTGTCCCCTTTTCCTCCACTCGGTTATTCCGAGAACACCTCCATCACCGCCTCGGCCATGAGCCGGTAGCCCGCCACCGTCGGGTGAACGCCGTCGAACTGAACCAGCTCCTGGAAGTCGACGGCGCCGGACTGCACCTGCCGCCTCCAGTGCTCGTGCACCCGCGCCACGGGCAGCCCGAATTTTTCCGCCATCTCCTCGAGCTTGCCGTAGAAGAACTTCTCGACGAAATCGTACGAGCCGGGGTCATCGAGCCAGACGGCCGTGACCAGGACGACCTCGGCCCTCGTGTTCTTGCGGATCCCGGCCACCATCTCCTGGATATTGCGGCCGAAGAGCTCCGACGAGTAGCCGCAGAAGGCGTCGTTGAGGGCGAACTCGACAAGGACGCAGTCCGGCTCGTAGAAGTAGACATCCGAATCGATCCGGTCGAGCCCCCCCGAGGCCGTGTCGCAGTTCGAAAGACAGCTTTATTTCAATTTAGAGGGGTTGCTTTCGAAAAAAATCTGGGGATTGACCGAAAATTAAATCGTCAAGAATCAACGCGGCAGGTGATATGGCACTGCACACAGCCATTTTCGAAGATAAGCTTTCAACCCAAGCAAAACGCGCTGTAAGTATATGATCCGCCCGAATATTTATTTGAACGAAAGCACACGTCTCGGGACTTTCGAAATCCAATTTTCGATAGACTCATAAAGGAAATAACCGCCTGTTTTATTTACTGAATATCGTCCCTTGTCGCCATGGATCCCTAAAAGACAAATATTTACAAGGGGTCTCCCATAATACGCGTTATGTAAATCATGTCTCAAAAAAAAGAGGCAGTACTTGAGGAGTCCTGCCTCTTTTTTAGCAATAGCTCTTGGAATAATTAGAAAAGAAACTTTAACCCTGCAGTAAACATGCTTGTTTTGTACTCAATTTCAGTAACTTCGAATTGGGGCTTCGTGTAGAAATAGCGGTAGCCCAAGTCCAACACCAAATTATTTGTTAGATCAATATCAACTCCTGCCAGTATTTGCCATGCAAACGCCATGTCGTCGTCGCTGTCGTAAGCCGTATAATTCACTGCACCTAAACGAGCCCTGAATGTTCCATCCACTTCGACATAAGATAAACCGAGACCTACACCGAGATAAGGATGAATTCTCCCTTCGGGGTATTTCGCTATAACATTGAACATGAAATTTTTCAAAGTAGCACTGGCTTCATCTATTGAAACATAATCTGTTCCTGCTTGTGCCAATACTGTCCTGTCTATGTCAGGACTCAAATAGCTAAACTCAAATTCAAAAGAGAAGTACTTCGCCTGGGGTGGGGTATAACCAAGTTTGAACCCCAGTGCCCAAGTTTCCTTCACATCTAGATCGAAACTATAAGACGATCTCTCGTAGGTTGCATCAGGACTGAAAGTATATCCTCCCCAAATACCAACATATCCGCCCGTTAGAGCCGGCGTGGTCGACTGATATCCTGAATAACTACTGCTTTTACTCCCAAACTCACGATCGTCTTTTACAAATGTTTGCACATCATCAAATTTCCGAACTTGAATGCTCCCATCTTGAGTTTGAATCTTGACAATAGAGGCATTCATTTCGATGACTTTGCCGCGGATAACAGATCCGTCTTTTAATACGATTCCTTTAATGGATTGAAAGGATGTTTGGGAAAAAGCAATTGAACCGAAAATAAGTAATAAAGTAATAGTAGTAATAATGACGATGATTAATTTCGACGTTTGTAAAGTACTTGGGCTTCTTGTCAATCTTTTCATATACCCCCCAGGCGAAAATAGATTTTGAAAATTAGAAAGGACAACCCTCAAACATAAAAAAAAGCCAAACATCATGGAGATATACCGATGCTCGGCCCTTCTAACTTATACGCAGGCCATCCTAATCCTCCCCCCGATATGGATTTCAAGGCTGCCATATTTTATGCAAGTTATATGCAAGCGCAAGAAGCATGTATTCTAAACCTCATTTTATGTCAATACGATTATCGTATTAAGCCCTTTTTAAAGAAATACACTCCGAATAAGCCCCTTTATCTTGCTCTAATTGGTGCCTATCCGGAAACCCCGGTTTTTCACCGGGACTGATAGTCGGCAAAGCAACGGCGCGGATTAGACCGATGAAAACACCGGTCCCGGTTGCGCGATCGCATGGATTTCAGTGCGTATCGCCGTTTTTTCTCGTAAAATGGATGCTCCACCGCCTTGGAAGGGAAAAGGGGGACAGGCCCCTTTTCCTCCACGGCGTATCTGCGGGCCCGCCAGAAAAAACTGCTTGACGAACCCGCCTTGAAATGTACACTGTACATATGAGTGGGATCCTCTTCGAGTGGGACGAGTCCAAAAATCGCGACAACAAGCGCAAGCACGGCGTGTCATTCGAAGAGGCGCAAACCGTCTTCCTGGACGAGAATGCCATCCGGTTCTTCGACCCGGACCATTCGACCGACGAGGATCGGTTCCTGATGCTCGGGATCAGCATCAAATTGCGGGTGCTGGTCGTATGCCACTGCTTTCGGGTCGATGACTCCGTCATCCGGATCATCTCGGCACGCAAGGCAAACAGGAAGGAAGCCGCAACCTACCGGGACTACTGGGGATAAACGATGAGAAAGCACTACGATTTCGACAAGATGAAGGGCGAGAAGAACCCGTACGTCAAGCAGCTGAAGCAGCCGATCACAATACGCCTGGACACGTCGACCGTGGCTTATTTCAAGAATCTCTCCGAGGAGTTGGGAATGCCTTACCAGAACCTCATCAATCTGTACCTCAGGGACTGCGCGCTGAACCAGCGCAAACTCAAGCTGAAATGGGCCACATGATAGGACGCGAAGGAAAAAGGGGACTGTCCCCTTTTCCTCCACTCGGTTATTCCGAGAACACCTCCATCACCGCCTCGGCCATGAGCCGGTAGCCCGCCACCGTCGGGTGAACGCCGTCGAACTGAACCAGCTCCTGGAAGTCGACGGCGCCGGACTGCACCTGCCGCCTCCAGTGCTCGTGCACCCGCGCCACGGGCAGCCCGAATTTTTCCGCCATCTCCTCGAGCTTGCCGTAGAAGAACTTCTCGACGAAATCGTACGAGCCGGGGTCATCGAGCCAGACGGCCGTGACCAGGACGACCTCGGCCCTCGTGTTCTTGCGGATCCCGGCCACCATCTCCTGGATATTGCGGCCGAAGAGCTCCGACGAGTAGCCGCAGAAGGCGTCGTTGAGGGCGAACTCGACAAGGACGCAGTCCGGCTCGTAGAAGTAGACATCCGAATCGATCCGGTCGAGCCCCCCCGAGGCCGTGTCGCCGGGGATGCCCTTGTTGACAATTTGGAACGACGCCTCCGGGTAGCGCTTCCGGAGCATCTCCTTTAGAAAGTCGAGGTATCCTTTGCTGACCTGCCAGCCGTAGGTAAGGGAGTCGCCGATGGCGACGATCTTCACGTCCTTGCCCGCATTGAGCTTCGCGATCGTCCTCTCCGCCCGGATCATGCCTGCCTCCCGTGGAAAAAGGTCTACGGGAAAATACCCGATCTGCCGATACCTGTCGAGGGAAAAGGGCGGCCCGCCCGCTGCATGGTAATTGCATGATTTTGATGTTCGGCCGCAGGTTTCGCGGCAATCCACCCGGGAGGAAAGAAGACCATGGGATCCGACAACCTGATTTTCCTGGAAGTGCTGGAGTGGTTCGACGAGACGGGACAGGAACTCGTCCACCGCATCCCCGGGAAGGGCTCCGGCGAGATCAAGTACGGCGCCCAGCTCACCGTGCGGGAAAGCCAGTCGGCCGTGTTCTTCTACCAGGGCAGGGCCTACGACGCCTTCGGGCCGGGCCGGCACACGCTTTCGACCCTCAACATTCCCATCCTCACCAAGGTGCTCAGCATCCCCTGGGGCATGACGAGCCCCCTGCGCGCAGAGGTCTACTTCGTCAACATGAAGCTGTTCCCCAACCTCAAGTGGGGGACCCGCGACCCCGTCGCCTTCCGGGACTCCGAGCTGGGCCTCATCCGCCTGAGGGCCCACGGCGTCTACAGCATCCAGGTTCTGCAGCCCGCCCTGCTCGTCAACCGCCTCGTCGGCACGCAGGGCATGTACGGCACCCCGGAGATCGAGGACTACCTGAGCCAGGCCATCGTCTCGCGGTTCAACGACCTGATGGGAGAGACGATCGACACGGTCTTCAAGCTCCCGGGCCGCTACGAGGAGCTCTCCGCAGGCCTCGTGAAGAGGCTCCAGGAGGACTTCAGCCACTTCGGCCTGGGGCTGCAGGCCCTCTACATCAACTCCATCACGCCGCCGGCCGAGGTGCAGAAGGCGATCGACGACAAGAGCCGTCTGGCCGTCTTCGACGACGTGAACAAGTTGCTCAAGGTCAAGGCCGCCATGGCCCTCGAAAAGGCTGCCGAAACGAAGACCGAGGCCGGCGCGGCTCTCGGGATGGGCCTGGGGTTCATGATGCCGGCCTTCTACGCGGAACACATGAGGCAGGGGGGCCGGGCCGAGGCCATCACGTGCCCCGAGTGCAGCGGCCCCGTGACGGCCGACGCGAAGTTCTGCCCGGGCTGCGGCCACCAGCTGCTCGTCTTCAGCCGGTGCCCCCGGTGCGGCAAGAACCTGACGCCCCACGCGAAGTTCTGCTCCCGCTGCGGCAGTCCCGCCGGCGAGGCCCCGCGACCGAAGCCATGCCCGCAGTGCAAGGCCGAAAACCTGCCCGACTCGGTGTACTGCAATCACTGTGGAAACAAGATCGGATAGCCGGCGCTGGCAGATCGATTTCGAGTGTCCCCGCTGCGCAGGGGCCGTGAGCCTTGAGGAGACGGAGCGGATCTTCACCTGCGCCTGGTGCCGGGTAAAACTCTGCCTCGGACACCGCGGGCACCTGGAGTGCGTCATCCCGCCGCCCGCACCGCCCGACGGCGAGATCCTGTACATCCCGTACTGGCGCCTCAAGGGAATGGCCTTTTCCTGCCTGTCCCGCGGCACGATCGAGGCTGGCGCCGTCGACCTGAGCCACATCGCGCTCGCCGCCCCGTTTCTCCCCTGGTCCCTCGGCATCCAGCCCCAGCTGGCCAGGCTTCGCCTCCTGTCGCCGGGCATCCGGGGGACATTCTTCTCGCCTTCCGTCACGATCGGAGAAGCCCTGGCAGGATACGAGGCCGGCATGAAACAGCTTGGCGTTTCCCCCTGGACGGCCCCCGCTCATCACCGCGCCTGGATCGGCGAGCAGGTGAGCCTCGTGTACTATCCCCTGGCCCTGAGGAACGGCGAGGTCGTCGATGCGCTGCGGGGCAGACCGGTCATGCCCGCCGCCCGGTGGGAGAAGGCGGCCCTTGCAGTGTACAAGCCCGAATCCCGGGTCCGGTTCTTCGCGGCCGCGTGCCCCGACTGCGGATGGGACCTCGAGGGAGACAGGGACACCCTCGTTCTGACCTGCCGCAACTGCGAGCGCGCCTGGCTGCGGGGGCAGGAGGGCCTGGAGGACATGGACTTCCGCGTGATCCCCGACGACTCGGGAGGGCCGCAGGTCGGCCTGCCCTTCTGGCGCATCCGCGCGGCGGTCGACGGGATCCCCCTGGACACCTTCGCCGACTACGTTCGCTTCTGCAACCTGCCCAGGGCCGTCACACGGGCCATGGAGGAGGCGCCCTTCTTCTTCTGGGTGCCCGCCTTCAAGACCGGCGCAGGGCTGTACCTGAGGCTGATCCGCCGGATGACGCTGTACCAGTGGCAGGGGGAATTCGGGCGGCAGATGGGCCCGTTGGAATGCCACCCCGTGACCCTGCCGGCCGAAGAAGGCGCGGAGAGCCTGAAGACGGCGCTGGCAGACCTCGCCGCCGACAAGAGGAGTGTGCTGCCCAGGCTTGAGGAAATCGGGATAACGCTGAAGGAGGCGGTCCTGGTCTACATGCCCTTCCGGGCCAGGGGCGGGGAGCTGATCCAGCCCCGGATCCCCCTCGGGATCCAGCGGAAGGCGCTCCAGTACGGATTGAACATCTGACGGGTCGTGCAGCGAAACAAAAAGGATGCCCCCCGCCTCCACTCTCTCTTCTTGAACTGCCTATCTCCCTGGTGATCCTCTCTCCTGCAGAAGGACTCTTAGGTGGCGGGGGGCACTATTCGCGATGAGGAGAACGGAGGGTCAGGGATTTCCACAAGACCCCGGGACGTGTTCCAGAGCCCCTGCCGGATCGCCAGGGCCCTCACTTGGTCAGGAAAAACCTCAAACTGGGGCTCAACTCACGGGGATCGCCCCCGTCTTTTTCCCCGTCGTTTCCCTCTGACCCTCCGGCGGCTTCGTCCCCGATCCGTCTGTACCGGCCCGAAAATCGAAGCCTCTTCTCCGAGTCCCGGGAAGAAGCCTGGTCTTGATGCTTCATGGATGAAACCCCGAAAACGGTCGACCCGCTCCGTCGCGTCGTCTCGCATTTAAACCCTTCGCGACCAGTGGCGCGTCAGCCCGGGTACACCTTCGTACCGGACACATTTTTAATCCAGCAGCGGAGAAAAGGCAATAACAGATTAAGCACTGCATAATATCAGGTTATAGCTGATATTATGGATAAGGGGCCGTTTTTTAACGGGCCTTGCGACCCCGGCAGGCTGTTTCCTGGTAGAACACCGCCCCGTGGCGGCTAGAATGTGGACAGGAGAAAGGACCGGAGGTTGGCCTTCTTGTTCTTGATGCCCAGCTTGATCCGGATGTTGTCCCTGTGAAAATCGACAGCCCGGGCCGAGACGCCGATCACGTCAGCGATTTCCTTGCTTGTCTTTCCCTCCCGGATCAGGCTCGCCACCTGGATCTCCTTCGGGGTGAGGTTGAGGTGCCGCGTCCCGAGGTTTCGCAAAAACGGCGACAGGACATCTCGAAGATGATCGTCGAGGATATCCAAATAGGAGGCCTGCTCATCGGTGAGGCGGCTTTTCCTCAGTTTTTCCACGTAGGGGATGACCAGTTTTTTGACATTCGAGAGGATCCTCTCCTCAAGTTCGCTCTTGTCCTCCTCGCGGTGCTTGAGCAGGACCCGCAGGGCCGTGTTCATCTCCTCGAGATTCCGGGACTTGAGCTCCAGCTCTTCCTCGCGCTTGCGCAGGGCCTCCTCCATCCTGCGCCTCTCGGTGATGTCCCGGATCGATTCGATCGCCCCGATGACGTTCCCGGCGGAGTCGCGCAGGATGCTCGCGGTGCCGTGAAGGTACCGCTGCCCCCCCTTGAGGGCGGGCATGTAGGCCTCGCCCACGAGGATCGTGTCCTGGCGCTCCGTGGTCACATAGGTCCCCTCGAAGCGGGGATCGGGCTTCAGGGCGAGGTCGATCAGGATGGGCCGGCGCTCGCCGTAGAAGGGTAGCGCGTATTCGAGGTCGCCCCTGCCGATCATCTCCCCGGCAGGCACTCCCGTCATCTCCTCCATGGCCCGGTTCCAGGCGATCACCTTCCCGCCGGAGTCAATGACGAAGGTGGCGTCCGGCAGAAAGTCGATCACGTCGGCGAGAAACCGTTCCGACTCCCGGAGCTTCTCCTCGGCCCGTTTCCGCACCGTGATGTCCATGAGGGAGGCCACGCTCTTCTTCGTGCCCGGGATCATGGAGACCGTCATGCTGACGATCCGGACCCTGCCGTCGCGGTCACGGAACCGGACCTCGTAGCTGCGCGGCGCCGAGTCCGGATCGACCCGGCGGCGGGCGTGAAATGTCAGCATCTGCTCCAGGTCCTCCTCGTGGATGAACTCGGTCCAGCGCCTCCTGCCCTCGATTTCCGCCTTGGAAAAGCCGGACTGTTTCTCAAACTCGGCGTTCACCATGGAGATGGTCATGTCCTCCTCGGAGATCATCATGGCGGCGCCCGTCGTCTCGAAGATCGCCCGGTACCGCGCCTCCGGGTCCGCGACCGCGCCGGGCCGGGAGGGATCGGCCCCGCGGTCTCCCTTCACCCGCTTTTCTCCGCGCTTCGCCATGCGTCCGCCTTCAGTTCAACGGCCCCCGGGGGTTCTTCCGCCCCGGCGGCCCCCCTGCGTTCTCCGCCCCGGCGGCCCGGTACTGGGTGAGTTCCCAGCCGTCGGCGCCGCGGCCGCAGCGCAGGACATAGACCCCGCCGTCATCGGCAAGCACCTTGAAGTAGTCGTGGTCCTCGCCGAACCAGCGGTCCAGGATCTCCACGACCTCGCGGCGCTTCTCGCCCAGCCGAAACCGAAGAGGCCTCTCGCCGGACCTGTACCCGTCATAGCTTTCGACACGAATCTTCATGGCGCGAAGCCCTTTCCACGGCCCACGGCATACCGCCCGGGAGCTCAAGGGATATCCATGCCCTGTCGTCCCGTGCCTGCCTGATCCTTCGCCTGCCGATACCTGGAGCCTGTCTGCCGAAACCTGGTCGTCTGATCCTATCAGCCCGAGGAGAAATGTCAAGTTGCCCCGCCAGGACCGGAAACGAAACGGGCCGCCCGCTCGAACGAGGGGCGGCCATGCCGGTCACGGGGGTTCTGATCACGGTTTTTCTGTCGGGGCGCATCACCCTCGCCCGAGGAGGATCTTCCCGACGCGGTCCACGACAAACGAAACGTCCCGGGCGCCGATGTCGTTGTGCAGCACCATCCGCAGCGTTTGTTCCGTGCAGACCTTGACCCGGACCCCGTGACCGGCGAGCCTCTCCGCAAACAGGGGCGCCCGCCAGCCCGCGGGGCTCACATCGAGATTGACGATATTGGTCAGGATCCCTCCCCGGTCGGTCCGGAGCCCCATGGACTCGAGGCCCTGACGCAGCGTCTCTGCGTTTTCGTGGTCCTCGGACAGGCGCTCGACCATCCTGGTCAGGGCCAGGATGCCTGGGGCCGCAATGACGCCCGCCTGCCGCATGCCGCCGCCGATCCGTTGACGGATCCGCCGCGCCTCGTCGATGAACCCCCTCGAACCCATCAGCATCGAGCCGAGGGGCGCCGCGAGCCCCTTGCAGAGGCACACGTCCACGGCATCGCAGAAACCCGTCAGCTCGTCGACCTTCGTGCCCGTCGCCAGGGCGGCGTTGAAGATCCTTGCTCCGTCCATGAAGATGCGCAGCCCGTGCCTGCGGGCAATCTCGACGGTATCGGCATACCGGCTCCTCTCGACGGCAAGCCCCCGGTCGAGGTGGAAACTGTTTTCCAGACAGATCAGGCGCGTGCGCGCCCGCTGGACGCCGGGGGGCATGATCGCCCGGCTGAGCTCATCCGTGTCGTAGACCCCGGTGTCGCTTTTCAGGGGCCGGGGCTGAGCGCCCGAAAGCGCCGAGATGCCCCCGGCTTCGAGGTTGTAGAGATGGGAGTCGGCAAAGACGACAATCTCGTCGCCGGGCCTCGTGAAGGCCATGACGGCAATCTCGTTGCTCATGGTCCCCGAGATCGTCAGCAGGGCCGCCTCCTTGCCGAACATCCCCGCCGAAAGCTCCTCGAGTTCGATCACCGTGGGGTCGTCACGGAGGATGTCGTCGCCGACGGCGGCGTTCTTCATGGCCTCCCGCATCTCGGCGGTGGGCTTCGTGACGGTGTCGCTTCTCAGATCGATGATTTTCCCCGGCTGTCGGGGGATCTCAGTCATGTCTTTTCCCCCGGACGTTGCCGGTGCCCCTGTCGCCGCGCGGCAGGGGATTGCCGCGCGGTCCCGGATCCCGATGGATCTCCCCGCGCGCATCCGGCCGCGGCTCCACGGACCGTTGCCGGTATTTCTCGCGGAGCGATTCCCGCTGCTCCCGGGGAAGCCGGCGGTACGTGTCGCGGAGCGATTCCCTCTGATCGGGCGGAAGCTGGCGGTACCACTGCGAGCGCTCGCGAAGGCGCTGCTGCTCGTCCGGAGGCAGCTTCCTGAAATCCTCATATCCCCGGCGGATCATGTCCTTGCGCTCCGGGGGGAGTTCCCGCCACTTCTGATACCGCTGATTGGCCTGCTCCCGCTCGGCCGGCGTCATGCGCTGCCAGCGGTCGACGCCTTTCCGTAGCCTGTCCTGCCTCTCGGGGCTCATGCCGTTCCAGCGGTCCTGGAACGGCCTGAGCGTCTTCTGCTCCTCGGGGGTGAGCCGGTCCCAGGGGGTGCCGCCGGCCTGCCCCCAGGCCGTTCCCGCCAGAAACAGGATCAACATCGCGATGAGGATTGCGGTCCGCCCGTTCATCTCCAGTGTCCTTCCGAACGCAGGCCTTATGCACTGCCGCCGTTGTTGCCGGCCTCCGCAAGCCATTCGTAGAAATCCATGTCTTCATAAATGTCCAGGTTGTCTGCGTACAGGACCATCTCGAACTCATCCAGGCTCTTCACGGGAAGTTCCGGCTTCGGCGGGTCCACCCAGATCGCAAAGACCATCACCGCCGCCGCAGCCGTGGCGAACGCCCCGACGCGCATCCAGTTCGGGATCCGGAAGAAGCCCCGGTTGTGCTCGTCGGCGGCCTCGAGAGCCTTCGCGCGGGCCTCCCGAAGCCGCGAAAGGGTCGAGGCATCGAGACGGTCTTCGGAGGCCAGAAGGCTCTGCCTGGCCTTTTCGAGGAATCGGGTTTCTTTTTCGCCGAGATCGCCGTTCATGGCTGAAATTCCTCCAGCGTGCCCTGCAGGGCATGCACGGCCCGGGAGTAGTGCGTCTTGACGCTGCCTTCCGAGCATCCCATGGCCCGGGCGGTCTGCGCCGTATCGAATCCCTCCCAGGCGCGCAGCACGAAGGCCTGCCGCTGCCTCAGGGGCAGTTTCTTCAAGGCCCCCCGCAGGGCCTCCGTGAATTCCTTCCTCATGACCCCCTCGGCCGGATCCGGTGACGTCGTGTCGGCCACCCGGGCCATCGGGTCTTCCTCATCGCCGTCCGCCTCGCGCGGCCTGCCGAACCAGTCGTGGACTCTCCGCCGGACGGCGGCACGCCGATACCAGTCGGTAATCCGGCTGTGCAGGATCCTGTAGAAAAGGACGCTCCACTCCCCTTCGGGCCTGCCCGAGTAGAGCCGGGCAAAGTGGAGCATCGTGTCCTGCACGATGTCGAGGGCGTCATCGGGACTTCCGCAAGACAGCCGGGCCATCCCGAAAGCGCGCCTTTCCACCTGGGCCAGGAAACGGTTCAGTGCCGCGCGTTGGTCCAGACTCTTTCTCTCCCCGCCCCCCTGGCGACAGGCGACCGCGGGGGGACCTTCGTTGGTATTAACGTCTTAAAAATCGAACGGTTGACACCGGATCTTCACATTCTCAGGACCTTGGCGCCCCGGATCCTCCGGTCCCTGAGCTCCGCGAGGGCCCGGTTCGCCTCGGCGAGCGGGTATTCCCGGACCTCCGGCAAAATGGGGATGCCGGCAGCCAGTTCCAGGAATTCCCCGACATCGGCCCGGGTCACGTTGGCCACCGACTTGATCTGCTTCTCGAGCCAGAGGTGGGCCGGATAGTCCAGCTGCAAGAGCCGGTCCCGGTCATCATCCTCCTTCCGGATCGCGTTGATCACGAGCCGCCCGCCGCTCTTCAGGCTGGCGAGCGCCTCCACGACGGGGCCCCAGGCGGGCGTCGTGTCGATGACGGCGTCGCAGGGCTCGGGCGGCCGATCGTCGATATTCCCGGTCCATGCGGCGCCCAGTTGCCGGGCGAAGTCCCGCTCGCCCCCGCTCCGGGCAAACACGCAGATCTTCGACCGGGGGTACAGGTGCCGGGCGGTTTTGAGGACCAGGTGACCCGAGGCCCCGAAGCCCGTGAGCCCCAGGACCTGCCCGTCCCGGAGGCCCGCAAGCCGCAGCGAGCGGTAGCCGACGGCGCCCGCGCACAAGAGCGGCGCGGCCTGGGCATCGGAGAACACCTCGGGGACGGGATGGGCGAAGGCCTCGGGAACGGCCATGTACTCGGCGTACCCCCCGTCGGCGTCCCGCCCGGTGGCCCGGAAATCGGGACAGAGGTTTTCGTTGCCG
>ERZ795031.3516-NODE-3516-length-13932-cov-10.373784_pt1 | contig 13932 bp, 10 predicted proteins | sample MGYA00375123_ERZ795031 | MGnify/ENA primary metagenome ERZ795031 (study PRJEB30166, sample SAMN05720159) | activated sludge metagenome | isolation source: anaerobic digester from wastewater treatment plant | place: USA | collected 2015-04-21 ... | reverse complement strand
CCACCAGATAAATGGAAGCTTATAGTTTTCCATATCTATTGTAAGTGTATCTCCTGGTTCAATTGTAATTTTTTCTGATGAACTTGGGAAATTTAGCCCATCAAATACAAGTCTTATTGAATCAAATGGAGCTGGCATTGTTAAAGCATTTTCTTCAGTTAAAAATGTTTTATCATCAGCATACCATTCTAATGTCAAAGCAGTTAGACCAGTAGCACTATCATCACCTTCATTAAATACTACTTTTAATCCATCTATAGCATTTTTATTAGATTCAATCTCTTGACCATCAGAAAGTGTAAGTTGTCCAGCACCAATAGAAAATTCTACTTTACTTATTCCTGATTCTTTTGAAGCAAACATAACATCATTTGCTACAATATATGAACCATCATTAAGTTCAGCAAATTGATGGTCACTTAATGTTTTGGTTATTTGCCCATCAACATTAAACTTAACAGCATTCTGTTCAATATATTCTATTGAAACTGTTTTACCTCCTACAGTTACACTATCTCCTTCTGCTAAAACAACTTTTTCAGCAGAGTCAAGGATAACCATCTCTCCTTTTTTAGCAGAAATTACATAGAATGTTTTGTCCATTATTGGAATATCAGTTTCATTTATTTCTCCCCAAGGAATTTCAGAATCAAATTTTATCTTGTATTCTAAAATTTTTGTACCACTATTCCAAACAAATCCAAATGTTGGTTCCTTGTTATTGTATTCTCTATCAGAGAACAATTCAAGGTCATTATTACTTAAAGTTATTGTTTGCTCATAGTCTTCATCAACATCTCCGTCTTTGTAAGTACCATCAGCTAAAAAGTTCTTTAATTCTCCATCATCTAAGCTTGGGTAAATATCAACTAATGAATCTCCCAAGTGGAATTTCTTTGAAGATTTCTCTAGAACAAAAGATTCTCCTCCTTCAACAACTACTGAACCTCCACTAACAAACTTAGCAAGTGAATCTTGGATATTATTCGCTTGAACTAAGTCAAGTGAAGAAACTCCAGCACCAGTACCATAGACTACAGCTACATTAGCGACACCTCCTGACACAAATGGTGCAGGATAATTTGCAGCAGCAGCAACGCCCATAGTCATACCAGTCATTAGTGCACTAGCAGCAATTGCAGATATTTTTCTAAAATTAAATTTCATGTTTTATTATTTTATAACCTCCTTTCAGCTATATAACTATGTTGTCTATGACAACCTCTTTAACCTCAATCTCGCAGTATAGGGAGACCGCTCAATTGAAATATTTTAAGGTTCGCCTTTTTAGGCATTTTCCCTATAATATCACCTCTAAGGTGTACTATACAAAAGCGCATTTTGCTTTAAAAAGCTTATCCTTCTAAATAACCTTCTCCTTCCTCTTCCTTGGAAATTTAAAGGTTTTATTTATAAACGTTATGGTGTCACTAATATATTAATACACATTTCCAGACACCTAAGCACCCTTCTACTTATCTACAAAATACAAACATTTATTAACATATGGTATATAATTATAATATATATTAAGTTTTAATAGATATGTGAATAATATACTTCACTTCACATAGGATTAAAATTTTTTATCGACGGTAAAATAACATCAAATCAAAAAAGTTAAAATGGCAAAAACAAAAATAAGAGAAATTACAATAAGAGAGAGCAAAGGTGCCTTTTCAATCTTCAAAAACCCTAAAATTTCCAAAGGTAGCTATAATTTTTCAGGAATCTTGGCTTTAAGGCAGCTTTTAAGCAATGAAAAGGCCAGGATTTTAGATACAATAAAAAACGAAAAACCTATCTCAATCTATGATTTAGCAAAGAAACTTAACAGAGGTTTCAAATCTGTAAATGATGATATTAAACTACTCCAAAGATTCGGATTTATTAAACTAGTAGAAGAAAAAACCAAAAATAGAACAAGGTATAGACCTGTAATTGTTGTGGATAAAATAACAATACATTTAGAGATTTAATTAATCTTTTTAATAGTACACATAAAATGAAACATAGATATTTCCTCTGCTATATGGGAGAGTTTGCCCCGAGCCCCTATATTCATTAGTAGCTACACCGTTCTTTATATTTAAAAACTGAATTTCTTCTTCACTTGTTCTTTCAGTTACATTTATGATAAAATTATACCCTCTTATTTGACCTTCTGTTCCAACATTTCCCCAACTCTCTTTTATCATATTTTTAATTGTTGCATTCAAAATAATACAAGGATTCATATTTCTATATGCACACAATTCATTGTCTTGACATTTCCCTATAACTTTTTGAAGAGTTTGATTTCCTGATGCATCTTCACAAGTTGTAGTGTATTGCAAAGCTGATTGAATAAAACTATCAATTTCATAATCACTTAATTCCTCAGTTGGCTTTTTAATATACAAGCTAATAAGAACAATGAAAATTATAGCTACTATTACTATAATCAAACCAAATCCTACCATTTCCTCTTGTCCAGCTTTTCCAGGTAACCATTTTCTGTCTTTTTGTGCTTTTTTAATTGACCCCTTAATTTTCATTATTCGACCCCCTCATACCCCACAGTTATCTTTCCAAGTTCACATGTATTTACAACCTTATTATTATAAACTTCCTTTCTACATAGTGCAACATAATTCGATACATCATAAGAATCTTTTTTATTAATTAAAGTTATCATATTACAATTAGGATAATTTGCTACAGTGCACTCTGTTATTTTGTCTGGAATAGCTTTTGGATAAATTTTTTGTATCTCTAAACTAGATATTTTCCAAAATTCAGAATATTCTCTTATATTAGCTTTCAATGCCATTGCTTTATCTAAATCAATACAATCTGTTTTTTCTCTTCCATAAACTTCTCCACACCATAATTCAGGAGAACTCGCCATTCTAGATACAAGAAGCTTTGCATTTTGTTCTTTAAGTGTTGTAGCACTCTCTCTTATGTTTCCAAGCATAAAACTTAAGACAATCATCCCAACTAAAGCAAAAAACAAAAACACTGCAATAAGCATAAAAGACATTTGTTGTATTTTCATCTGCCCTCTCTTGAATTTTCTTGTTTTTACCATAGTCTGCACTCCTCTGTATTTCTATATTGATTATCTTGTTTATCTTGGATATCTTGTGCAAGGACGTTTATGATTTCTAGGTCTTGAGAACTCTGGTATCCTCCTAAGAGACTAATCATCTGCATAAGTTCTATATCAGTTCCTGAATTACATCTCGTTTTCTTAAAGACAAACTCAGATTTGTCCTGATAGATTTCAAAAAGTTTTTTTGCCCTATTCATTAATCTCTTGACTTGACATTCATATTCTTCTTTATCCGAGAATATAGCAGCATACATTAAAGCATCACCTTCATAATACATTCTACCACTGCTTTTTTGAACATAATTATCTGAAACATAAACATCACAACCACTATCTGTTCTTTTGAAACAGATGCTTGTGCTTTCTTGAGGACATTCTCTTTTTCTATTAGTTAAATAAAAATTTTGACTCTCTGATCTTGTTTCTTCATCACCAATTAAATCTTCAATTTCATCTTCAATATCATCTGGAGGATTAACAAAACAGTATAAATCTCTTGCAGATGTTAGGTAAATTAAATCAGCTATTTTAAATGGCATTTTAAAAGGTTTAGAAAATACATAAAATATTTTCCCTTCAACACGGTCTTTAGCGAATATATATTTATTTTGAAATTCCATATCAGTCATTTGGTCCTCACTCCACTGATTATATGTTTTTTCAGCTGTTCGTATTATTTGCTTACCAAAGCTACTAGTAACAGTTTCTTGGCTATTACACTCAGTATATATTCTTGTTTCAGCCTTTGTTGTGATTGTATATCTTTTAGCACTCTCAAAACTAGATTCTACCGGATTTGTTAAAACACCTATGCTTACAGCATTTTTCACATTAATTTCTAGTTTAGATTTTTCTGAGAATTGCGTTACAAAGTATATTGCCAATCCTAAAATAACAACACCTGCAATAATTGCAAAAATCCAGGCAAATGAAAATTGAATTCCTCCTTTTTTATCTCTCATTTTGTAATTGTTACATAAGCTTCATTATGGGATTTTTTTATAGTCATTGTAATTTTACCTGAAGCTGTATCAATACAAAGTTTTTTAGGACGGGTTCTTGAATCAGAAATTGTTTTTGTTATGTCTATGTTTTTTATCATCATCTCTCCTTCAATTTGGCAGCCAATGTCTTTAGGAACAAAATACACATTAGAATATCCATCATCTATAAAACAAACTTGCTTTATTTTTTTTGGAAGAGTATAGCTTACAGATTGAGAAATATGGCTGCTTTTATATGCTCTATTTATATCATTTTGAAAATCATTTCTAAACGATTCAATTTGTGCCATTTTATTTACACAAAGAAATTTACTTACTCCATAGATAGCAAAAGCAATAAAAGCTATTATTAAAAATATAGAAAAAATCATTCCAAATCCAATCTGCATCTCCCCTTTTTTTTCAACCATTATTAAACTAGATAATTGTATTTTATAAAGATTTCACTAGCTTTCTTAAATAGCCCCCATCATTTCAAAAGGTCTTACCACTATACTACATTCTCCTTCATTTGGGTAATTATGGTAATCATCAATACATTTAACATATAAATCTATTTCTGGATTCCATTCAATATAATGCTCTTTTCCATTTTCTGTGCTTAATTCATTTCCTTCTTCTACATTATAATTACAAGAAGTTGTAGAATATACACATTTAGCATTCTCATCAGTTATAATCTTAAGAGAATTAGAACTATCATCTTTAAATGCTCTCACAACCATTGGAGAAAGTAAATCTACTTCTACAGTGAAATTTATCAATGTTGTTGCAGTGTTTTCAGCAGAATCATAACATTTTATTAAATATTCATAAAATCCTTGAGGCATATAAAATTCTTCAAAGTTTGTATTAAGGTATTCTCTACTTCTACCATTACTGAAAAGAGAATATGTAGGAGTAACTTGATTTTCAGAATATAAACATCTAGATTTACCTTCTTCTGCTCCTCCAATAGTTACAACTGAAAGCTCTATCTTTGCATTCTCTTCTCTTCCTATTATAGTTGTGCCATTTGCTCTATCATTTATTCTTACACTCTGTATAACTAATTTGTTGGTTCCTTTCAAAACTATTTCATAAGGTCTTGAAGGAGTTCTTTTACTTTCTTTTTCAGGATTTCCTTTAAATTCTGGATAATTTTTACATGCAACATAATACTTATTTTCAACACCGTCCTTAAATCCAGTTAAATTAGTTTGACATCCATAATCAAATCCAACTAAATACTCATTGATATTTTGAGAACACTTATCAAATTCGTAACTCATGTAATTATAACTTGCTTCCTTAATATCCCACTTACAATCTGCAGGCCTATCTGTATAAACTTGGAAATTTTCTATAACACTTACATTGAATGGGATAAAAGAATCTTTAGCAGGGTTTGTTCCTACTATTTTAGGAGGATTTGTATTTAGACCTTTTTGTACACAGAATCGTATTTCATAATCTTGAGTGTTAATGTTTCCTCTTTGGTCTTTACATCTCACATAAAAGTTATATTTTCCTCCATTATTTAATATATATCCTGCATTTTCAAATGATTTTTCATCTGCAAAAACACTAGAAGGAATTTGTAATGTATGATTTTTTGTTTTCAAATTTTGTTCATTTAGATAATCATTCATTGCATCAAATGCCTCTGCCGCTGTTCCAGCTTTTGGTTCAAGACTTATTTTACAATGAGCTTCTTCATTTGTAGTGAATGCTAATTTAATAGGTGTATAAGTAGGAATACATCCTGCAGCTCCTCCACCCTCTCCTTCATAAACAATTCTTGCTCCTGCAGCAGAGATATCATATCTGAATTTATTGTCCTTGAAAACAGGTTCACCATTAATTTCTCTTGCAGGTGTTATTACAGGTGGAGAAATATCTCCTTTATTCACTTCAATACAAGTTTCATATTGACTTTCATCATTTATCCATTCACAAGATGCACCATATGAACGACAAATATATTCACTACATCCACTCACTTGATTTTTTCCTGTTCCAACTTTTAATAAATTACATTTACTGCATTCAGCTCCTCCTGATGGAGGTTGCCATAATTTAACTCTATAAGTATAAACTTCCTGAGCATAATTTTGATAAGAAAGTACCCCCCAAAGTAAAGCTGCACCAAGAACAAATCCTGCTGCCCATGGAACAGCAAGAAGGTTAACTGTTACCAAAACAATTCCAATTACTCCACCCACTCCTGCAGCAGTTAATATATCTGCTTGATTTCTTTTACTAGCACCCATTAATTCAGTTATCCCCCAAACAACTGCAAATGCTACTGCTGCCCATCCAACTGCAGCAACAAAATCTCCTGCCATAGCTCCAATGCCTGTACTATCACCTGTACCCATTATAGTCCAATCCTTAAAAAATCCCTCTCTTATGGGTTTTATTGTATCTAAAAAAGCATCATTTTCTGCCATTGCCTTTGCTAATTCTGCTTCAAATTTAGGGTCAAGAGGCATTAATCCAGACACTTGGGATGTTGGGCTACTAACAGGAGGCACCTTTGGAGATAATCCCGCCTTCATTAATTCTATTACTTCTTTATTATTTTTTATTTGTTGTATACCTGCTACCGTCGTTACTCCTTGACTTGCTAAAGCTACTGCTTTTGTAGATGTGTCTAAAAGATTACTTCCTCCTCCGTCCCCCCCTTTGTCTTTTTTAGGAACACAACATTGATATCCTGTAGGACATAAAGTGGTTTTCACTATTCTTTCTCCATCACATGTTTGAGTAGAAGCTATACAATTCCCTCCTTTCTCTTGTCTACATTTGCTTCCATCTGATGCACTCACTGTTTCAATTGAACTTCCAACAATCCATGAAAATGCAATTGTTGCAATTACCAATATAAATATCTGCAAAATCGCAATTGCCTTTGTTTCCTTTTTTTGTTTTTCTTTTTTCATTTTTATCTTTGGTTTATTATAATTCTGGGAACACACAACAAACCATATTTGTAGAGCATTCTCCTGTTCCAACTTCTCCTCCTTCACAAGGATTTTCACTCCTTCCTGCAGATATACAAGTTGCTCCAGGAGTTTCTAAACATGAATGGCTTATCATACTTATTGGCATTTCAGTTTCATATCTTTCTAAATCCCCTTTAACATATGCATTTCCCCTGTAAATTTTTTGTTCAACTGTAACGTTTTCTTTAACTTCTCCATTCTGTTTTAATTTTTGGAAAATAGCAGTTATTAATTCTGATTCAGGGTCACTATATCTTCCATTCATACTTGCTTTATACCCACAATCTCCCATAGATTTAGCTCTCTCTGTTATTGATTTAATCCATTCATCATTTGTTAAGTATATTGGGTAATCTCTTTCTTTATCTTCATCTTTTTCTTCATCTCCAGCACCAGTTGTACAATCATAATTTTTTCCAGTCACCTTTCCTGAAACCCATTTATCTGGTTTTCCAGCTTTATGGCAATACTGCCCTCTTCTAGTGGATAAATAATATGAACTCACATCAGATGGAAGCTTAAATTCAGATTCATCATAAAATTCAGTTAAAACATTATAAGCAGTGCACGCTCCTCCAATACTTGTGCAATGTATTTCTTCAGGATATTTTTTTTCTTCTCCTACTTTTTGATTGAATTCCATTCCATAATAAGGAATAGCATAACATCCATTTAAACATCTATGTGCAATTTCTTTATTTCCCCAACCATTCTCCCTGTTTCCCATATTCTCTCTACTTGATGTCCAATGAACTTCAAAAAAAGCAATTTCCTGAAAACCTGCTGAAGCACATATTATATTTCCTTGAGTTGTAGGGTTCCAAAAATCAAAACCAGGAGCAATTAAAGGAACACATGAACCTTGAAATTCTTTTCTTTCTTCTTCAGAAGCAATTTCTAAATCCCACCTATATCCCGGAATCCATTTACATAAAGTGTTGTCTGATTCACATTGACTTCTCCTATCTATAACAGAACATGCTTTCCAAGGATTATATACGCAAGAAGCAATACTTCTTTTTGAATAATCATCTTTTCCTTGCATACACACACTATTTCTATAATCTCCACACTCTTCAACAATAACTTCCCCAAAAGAACACACTAATTTATAGTATCTGCTTCCAGGTAAATTATATTTGTCTACATTTCTTAATTCATCTCTATCTTTTTTGAAAATTGCTCCTGTAGTTAAATTTCTATTAATTATTAATGTTCCTGCAGTTCCTTCACACCAGCTCTCTCCGTGTTGATAAGTTACCCCCTTATATTTGCAACTTAAATCTCCACACACAAACCCCTCTTCATTATTTTGGGGCTTATTAGGTAAAGCACTTTTCTCAACATCTTTGTAATTCTGACAAACTGTATTTGCAGTTGTATCACAATTTCCACAAGTTGTACTTCCACGAGCACCTACTTTACACAAAGAATCATCATATTCTTCTATCATATAATTCCAATAATCAACATTATCATATTTGCTAGAATCATAAATATTAGCTAAATTTCCACACAAATCCATGTAATAAACTTTATTGTCTTTACACACAGTATTTTTACTTTTAGCACAATTTGAAATAGAAATACCATTTATTGAAGCAGTGCATAAATGGTTTTCATAAAATCTTACATCTATTTGATTAACTCCTGTAGGATTTTGCAAATATTTAGAAAGTTCATTTACTTTTTCAGGAGTACATTCACTGTTTGTAGTTATTTTGCACGCTTTTTCATTTAAAGAACTCACAACACAAGCCCCTCTTTTAACAGTTGCTCGCATAACTTCACATTCTAATCTGGAACTAATATCTTTTCTTATTATCCCTTGAATTCCATGTTGAGACATTAAATTTTTACATTCAGTTTCTGTCATAAAATAAGCATCTTGTCCTAAAACGCAGCAATACTCCTGACATGCTGGAACTTCATCTATATCTTTTTCACTCCAAACTCCTCCAGAATTGATACATTGCGCTTTAGGAGTATATTGACTACACTCCCCTGTCTTTGGATTAACACATGTTCCATAACATTCTGGAACTAAATTACATGTCTCTTTATATAACCATATCTGATATGATGAGTCACATTGACTTTGACTTGTTGCAGCTTTACACCACATTTCACTCTCCTTTAACTTCTCACAACAAATAGCAGAAACATACATACTCCCAAATAAAACTAATGCCAAAGCAAAAACTGTTATCACACACTTTTTTTTCATCTTAAATATTCACATTTCCAAATCCAACAGGAGAAGCAAAGCTTCTTACTGCAAATCTGAAATCCTCTCCACTATTTATTTCAGAAACTACATAAATCTTTATATCATTGTCTTTTCTGTGTTTTTCAACTCTAATATAAGGATTATCATACATATATGCTTCAGGTATTGAATCTCCTATATTCATTTCCCAAATAAGTATATTCTTAGAAACTTCAATTATTTCATAAAAGCTACTTTTCATTCTTATCTCAAAATTTCTGTAGGTTTCACTCTCATCCCCTTTTGTTAATGTAAGTGTGCTATTAAAATCAGTATAAACTTCTCCTGGAATTATTTGAATATTTGTTTTTCCCATCTTTAAATTAGTACGATAACCCTTGGATTCATAATCTTTAACCATATTATCAAAACATGTTTTAATACTTTCATTTATAGAATCTAATACTTCCTGCTCAATATGTTCTTTTAAAAATGGTTCTTGATTGACACAAGGAACATCGTAATTATCGTCAGTATAACAAAGATATCTCACATATTTACCTTCATCTTCATAATTTTTTTTGTAAAAATAACCGCTATTTTTATTCATAACATAATTTCCTCCTTGAGAACTTATTATTTTTAAATTATCTTCAATATCTTCTTCAAGACAATCCTGAATAAATAATGCAGGATTTTTTGATCCACCACCTGAATTAGGGAATATTTTTGGATAATATAAATAAACTAATACCCCAAATGCAACAATGATTATTGCAATTATTATAAAAATAGTAACTTGGCCTCTAAAATTTTCTGGAAAAATTTTTAGTTTGCCTCTTTCTCCCTCTTTTAAACTCATTTCTTTTTAATGTTTTAGTTGTTTAAAAACATTTCTTAATTTAAATTATATTAAATAAATTTATTTAATCTTCAGTTTCAACTCTTGGAGCAAGAATATATGACAATTCCATACTTTCTGTTCTAACATCCATTTTTAATGGATGGTCATTAGCAAAATTCAAAATGGTTTTATCAGTTAATTTAGATGCTTTTACAAATTTCTGAAGATATTCTAAGCTGTATCTTGCCTTGCATGTTTCTGCATTTATATTAGCTTCATCACTTGAAAACTCTGTTCTTGTTGAATTAAGTCCTTTAGCTTCAATCACAAATTTTTCGTCTTTCACAATAAATGAGCAAGCATCAGCAACAACTGCACAATCTTCAACACAATCAATTAAATCCTGAGATTTCAATTCAACTCTTGCACTATATTCTAAATTAGGTATTTCTTTGTCTTCACTTTCAATATTAATTAAACTTAAAACAAAATTTCTTCTTATCCTGTCATCCATTTGTATATAAAGTAAATTTTCTTTTCTTTCAAGAACAAGCTGTCCTCCACTTCTTTTCAATATTCTTTTAAGACTATCTAAATTTACACCCAAACTTTCATTTCCACTCTCAAATTCAGAAAAAGCTTTTTTTGGTATTTTCAAACTTACCATTGCAACATTTGCAGGGTCTATGGCAGTTATACTCAGTCCAAATTCATTTATTTTTATTTTTACCTCTGTTACTAATTCAGAGATTAAATCAATGGATTTAGATAATATAGTTGCATTATCAAGTTTAATTTTCATAATCATAAAAGATACTCCTGTTTTTTAAGCATTGCTATTCTTAAGTATAAGATAATTATTAAAATCCTTTCCCACTTATAAAACAATGGAATCAAAAAAAATTTCATTTAAAGAGGAAAGAATAAGGAAAATAACTACACTATACTATTCTCAACCAGAAATTCAAAAAGCTATTTTTGAGTTTTCAAAAAATAGGGAGATTTGTCCAAGATATTTTGAGGGATTTGGAAAAAGACCAGATTCTTTTGAATATCCAGGAGATATATTTGAACTTGTAAAACGCGGAGCAACTTCCTTTAACTGTTCTGAAGAATTGTGGTCAGACCCTCTTAAAATACAAACAGGTATGAATGAAAAGCAATTAAATGAATTAAGAATAGGATGGGATTTACTCATAGACATTGACTGTAAATATATTGATTTCAGTAAAAAAGCAACACAGGCAATACTCAAAGTTTTCAAAAATCACCACATAAAAAATTATGGAATTAAATTTTCAGGGAATAAAGGATTTCATATTATTCTCCCATTCAAGTCATTTCCCAAAGAGATTGCAGGAGAAAAAACAAAAGACCTCTTTCCAGAATTACCACGAAAGATTTTAGCTTATGTAAGATTTAAAGCAGAAGAAGAGATGAGAGATTTGATTTCTGAAGAAGAACTTGAGGCATTTAAAGACACAAAAATAAAAAAAGGAATAAAATGCAACAATTGCAAAGAGATTGCTCAGGAATATATATTAACAGAATATCTTTGCCCAAAATGTTTTAGGAGAGAACTAAAAAAAATATTTCATAACGAAAAAAAAGAATTTAAGTGTCCTGATTGCAGAACTCAATTTAAAATAAACAGAGCAGATAAGATTTATGAATGTAAAAAATGCAATATTTCTTCTAAAGATAAACCAGATAATTTCTCAAGACATATTGAAATAGATTTGTTTGATTTAATGGGGTTGGATTTAATTTTAATCTCTCCAAGACATTTATTCAGAATGCCTTACTCTCTTCACGAAAATAGTGGTTTATCCAGCATTGTTTTAAGCGAAGATGAATTAGAAAAATTTGACTTGAAAGATGCATCTCCTCTAAATTTAAAAGTAAAAAATTTTATGCCAAAATGCAAAGAAAACGAAGCAGATTATCTTGTGAGAGAGGCCTTGGATTGGACAAAAAATAATCAAATATCCTCGGGAGAATCAAAAGAAATTCTTAAGGGGAAATATGCAGATTTTAAACCAATAATTTTAGAATCAATTAAAGATGAAGATTTTCCTCCATGCATAAAAAATATCCTGAAAGGAATTTCAGACGGTAAAAAGAGAGGATTATTTGCTTTAATAAACTTTTTTCGTTCTGTTGGTATGAATAAAGAAGATATGGAAAAAAGAATTTACGAGTGGAACAAGAAAAATGAGGTTCCTCTAAGAGAGGGATATCTACAAACCCAACTCTTATGGGCATACAGAAAAAAACCAATAATGCCTCCTAATTGCAAAGAATTTTATCAAGGATTTGGAGCATGTCAACCAAATGAATTTTGCAATCTAATTAAAAATCCAGTAAACTATTTGGTAAGAAAAAATTATATTTCAAACAATAAAAAAGAAAAGAAATCAACTAAAAAGATAAATAAAAATAATTAATTTTTATAAAAATATTTATAAATAAGAAATTGCTTCAGAACATATGAAAAGAGAAGTGACATTGTTGTTAGTTTTTACATTATTTCTAATTCCTTTATCAACTATTAATGCAGCAGATGAATTAAAAGGTCTTGAATCTGCTTATACCTGTCTTGATAAAAGAATTAATTCAACAGGATGTTCTGCTCTTAAATTTGAAGAAAAAGTTTTTTCTTATCTAGCTTCAGGAAACTGTGGAAATGAATTATCTTTAGAAAATCGTTCTAATGAGTGTTGGCCAAAATCAGGATGTACATTAAAATCCACTGCGCAGGCAATATTGGCTTTAAATTCCAGAGCAGATACAAAAAAAGCTGAAAACTGGCTTTTAAAACAAACAACATCACCTGAAAATATTGAATGGTTTTTGGAAATAGAATCTAAATCAGGAGCTACTTCATGTGATATTTCTTATTCTGGAGCAACTTATAAAGTTACAATAGGAGAAGATAGAAAAATTTCTTCTAATGCAGGAAATCATTTGACTTTAGCACAAGACGGATATTTATTAAGCATTTCTAATAAGATACACAACAAAGAAATTGAAATTTCTTGTGATAAACCATTTTTAACAACACTTCTTTTTATAAAAAAAGGTACTTCTACAATTCATGTTTCAAATAGAGTTATTAATTCAGGACCAGGTGGAAAAACAATAGAAAAAGTTGATTCGCTTTGTTTTGCACAAGCAGGAAAGTGTAATTATGAAGGAAGTTTATGGGCTGCTCTTGTTTTATATTCTTTGGGTTATGATGAAGAAGTTTTAAGATTCACCCCTTATTTAATCACAATGAAAGACGAAATATCTAACCAAATTTATATCCCAGAATCTTTTTTATATTATGTCACAGGAAAATTCCAAATTGACCTTCTTCAGCTACAAAGACTTAACTCATATTGGGAAGAATCAGGAAATAAATATTATGACACTGCTATTGCATTACTTCCTCTCTCTGGCGATAACCTACCTCAAAAATCTAGTTCAAAATCCTGGCTTTTATCTGTACAAGATAAAAATGGATGTTGGAACAATGGAAATATAAGAGATACTGCATTTTTACTTTATTCAGTATGGTCAAAAAATCCCCTTTCTCCTGTTGGACGTTGTGATTATTATTATGATTGTCCAGACATAGATTGTAAATCTAAAAGTTGTGTAAATGGGAAATGCGTCTATGAATCTGATGGAAGTTGTGTTTATGCTAAATGTACAAAAGATTCTCAATGTGATGAATATGATTCTACTTCAAAAGAAAAAATTTGCGGAAGCAAAAATACTGTTTATCGCGAAAAATATGATTATTC
>ERZ795031.3497-NODE-3497-length-13987-cov-7.347258_pt1 | contig 13987 bp, 7 predicted proteins | sample MGYA00375123_ERZ795031 | MGnify/ENA primary metagenome ERZ795031 (study PRJEB30166, sample SAMN05720159) | activated sludge metagenome | isolation source: anaerobic digester from wastewater treatment plant | place: USA | collected 2015-04-21 ... | reverse complement strand
GCTGGTATTGGCGAAGCAGTCTTTATTATCCCTATTCTTTTTACGGATACCATTCTTGGGCTTATTCTCCATGGTATTACGACCCTTGGTATGATCCATGGTTCTATTATCCCAGCTATTACAGTCCTTACTATGGCTATCCCTATTATGGATATAACAACTGGTATGGGAATCATTATTACAAATCTGTTGATCCAAGCCATAATGAAGCTTATCGCCGTCAGGTTGCCAACGGTTCGAGAAGTTCAAATACCACTAATTCTACAAGATCGGGAATTCTTTCCGGTGTTGCCAGCGGAAGCTCTTCTACAGGACGAAGTAGCAATCCTTACACAGTTGTAAGCGGTACCGGTTCGAGAAGTACATCTTCTTCCGACATAAATACGACAGGCCGCAGAAGTACAACTTCAACTTATGATAATTCGAGATCTTCAATTAATTCAGGAAGAACCACAACGGGCACCAGAAGTCAGACTGGAGTTACCGGTTCATCGGGTAGCCGTTCAACAGGAATTTACAGTGGAAATTCTTCGCGCAGAACGACAGAAACTATCAATACACGACCGAGAACCAGTTCAGGAAATAGCGGAAATTCCGTTGCAACACCTCAAAGCGGTACACGAAACACTTATACTCCTTCTTCCGGTTCTTCGGAAAGGAGATCTTCTTATACACCCAGTAGTTCAGATAATAGTTCTCGCAGTTCCGGCAGTTCCTATTCCGGTGGTTCACGCAGCTCGAGTGGAAGTTCCGGCGGAGGCAGTTCAAGTAGTGGATCGAGCCGAAGCAGTGGTGGAAGGAGATAAACAAAATAAGAGATATTTAGAAACATAATTTTGAAAAAATAATACTTAAATGACGTTTCAAAGCGCCTGTATTTAAAAATAATCTATATGAAAAAAGAAATTGGAATATTAGTTGTTGTAATGCTGAATAGCTTAATAATAAGTGCACAAAGTGAATTAGATATTTCTAAATTCATTATTCCGGATATTACAGGAACAGCTCGCTACATGAGTATGGGAGGAGCTATGGGAGCTGTTGGTGGAGATGCTTCCGCTATTAAGGATAATCCTGCCGGTCTCGGAATTTATCGAAGTTCAGAAATGACGGGAACTTTAAATATTCTTAGACAAAATACGGATGCAACTTGGTATGGTTTGAATAGTACGAATAATTTGTATAAATTGGGTACAAATAATTTCTCACTAATTATTTCTTCTGCAACTAAAAGAAGTAAAAGCGGAAAAACCAGCGGATTGCAAAATTCCAATTTTTCTTTTTCCTATCAAAAGTTGAAAGATTTTAATCGTCAGTTAAATATTAATGGCGGTTTGTCATCTTCTTCCATGACTGATTATATGGCCTATTTCACTCAAGGAATTTCTGAAAGCAATCTGCAAAGCACCGATTCTTATGAGCCCTTTGACAATACATATATTCCGTGGCTTTCGGTTTTGGCATATGAAGGTTATTTAATCAATCCTTCTACCAACAATACCGAATGGAACTCTATTCTGGGTGATGGCGAAAAAGTTACTCCTTCGTATTATTTGACTGAAAGAGGGTCGATTGATGAATATTCTTTCAGTTGGGCAGGGAATTTCAGTCATCAATTTTATTTGGGTGTAACAGCCAACATTCAAAGCATTTATTATAATGCTACCACAAAATATAATGAGGCTTTTAATCAGGGTGGAAGTATGGATTTAAAAAACGTCGTTGAATCTTCCGGTAATGGCTTTAACTTGAATATTGGCGCAATATTGCGTCCCATCGATGCTTTTAGAATGGGAATTTCTTTTCAGACACCGACCGTTTTCTCCATATCAGAAGATTATTCTTCGTTGCTTAACTACGATACCCAGCAACAAGGCAATATTCGCACTCCGGGCGGATACAATTCTTTTAAACTTCAAACGCCGCTTCAATTTACTGCCAGTGTTGCTTATCTTTTCGGGAAGAATGGTTTAATCAGTGCCGAATACGATTATATCGACATGAAAACAACCAAGTTGATGGATAATAATAATTCCACCTACGATTTTGTTGAAGAAAACGAAGGTATGAATACGGCATATAACTCGACAAATACCATTAAAATAGGAGCTGAATACAGGCTCACCGATAACTTTTCATTGCGTGGTGGTTATGCCTTTATGGATAAGATTAATCCCGACAATGCTCAAAAATTCATGAAAGACAATACTATTCGCACCGATACGGAATATTTTCTGCATAACAGCACTCGGTATATAACTGGAGGTTTTGGTTATCATGAAGAGTCGTGGTTTTTGGATTTTGCCTATATGAATAAGCTAAACAAGGAGAAATTCTATCCCTATAATTCTAACAATCTGGCAGAAAGTGTTCAAGGTTCACCGGCTAATGTCAACACAACAAACAATAATTTTGTTATAACGTTAGGTTTTAAATTTTAAATATTCCATCAAATCCTGAGTTTTAAATTTTGCGTAAAAAGCCGGTTGTTATTCAGCCGGTTTTTTTATTGAGAAAGATTCTTTTTCTTTCACAAACCACTGTCAAATTAAACTTCCGACTATCAAAATGAATTTTTTCTGCTTTTCATTTGTGAATTTTTTCGCATAATATTTCTTCATCTTACTTCAACAGGTCGAAAGTCATATCACTACGTATTCTCGTCTTGTTCTAAAATTGATTTGTAGAAAAAATTTGAAAAAGAAACATTCGGTTTTTAATTTTTCTATCCATGTCTGATTAGGAAAAATGATTTTTATGGAGAGTTGTGAATCAGCAACATCCTTTCTCTATTTGATTTAAAAATGGGAAGAGTTGTAAGAATTATTCTATAAAAGCTAAACTATTATGCCGGCAAAAATTTTTTTGTTTTTTGTTGCGTTGTCTATAAGTAGAAATTATTCTATCTATCTGTTTAAAATATAATCTATATATTTGTTTTTCAATTGATAAGGTTAATATTCATTTTTTTCCTCTATTAATAGATAGTGTAATCCAAAGGATTTATTGTTAAAAATCGGCGATAATTTTCTGTCGTCAAAATGTTATTGATAATATTTTTTCATTTTTTGATACAAAAATTTCATGGTGAATTTATTTTAGTATCTACTTTTATCGAGCAAATTTTTGTCAAATTTATCAATTAAAAAAATTAGATCTATGAAAAACAAATTTTATTTATTATGGTTCTTTTATCCTTTCCACTTTTAATATTTGCTCAAGCGCAAAGAGAAGTAAAAGGTAAAATTTTGAATGAAAATGGAGAACCTGTTATTGGAGCTCATGTTATCGAGTCTGGTAATCCTTCAAATGGAGCTATATCAGACTTAGATGGCAATTTCACGTTAAAGGTTTCGCCTGAGTCGACGATTGAGGTGTCTTACATTGGCTATCTCACCCAAAAAATTAAAAATCCTACATCGCCTTTGGAAATTCAACTTCAAGTTGATCCGAAATCATTGGATGAAGTTGTTGTTATTGGTTATCAGACCATTAAAAAATCGGATTTGACTGGTGCTGTTTCGGTTTTTAAGCCTGAGACGATGAAAAACACGGTTGTTACCGGTACCATTGGAGAAGCATTATACAGTGTTCCAGGTATCTTTGTTCGGTCAGCTGGTGCTCCGGGAAATGAGGGTTTTATTCAAATCAGAGGAACTTCTACTTTTGGTACCAGTAATCCTTTATACATTATAGATGGAGTCGATGTTGGAACAGCCAATCGAGACTTTAATTATAATGATATTGAAAGCATACAAATATTGAAAGATGCTTCGGCGGCAGCGATTTATGGATCGAGGGCAGCTAATGGTGTTATTATTATTACTACAAAAAAAGGTAGTAAAGGAAAAATGAAGATCGATTTTTCGGCAAAAAACACTTTTCAATGGTTGCCTCAGTATAATTTAACCAATCGTGAACAGTGGATAAATTTGAATGATCTTGCTTTCAAAAATGCTGGGAAACAGCCTGCCAATCATAGTGAGGGAAATACCAATTGGCAAGATGAAGTTTTCAAAACCGGTATTTTACAGGATTATGATTTGAGCTTTTCGGGTGGTGGTGAAACCAATACCTATTATTTGTCGGCAAACTATCAAACCAATAGTGGAACTACCTATGGAACAAATAGTGAAAGAATTACTGCCCGTATAAATACCTCTTCTTTTCGAGACTTTGGGAAAAATGTTAGATTTACAATAGGTGAAAATTTGATTATCAGCAATTATTCTGTTGATGAATTGAGTACGAATCCTATTACTGATGTTTGGAGAATGTTACCTACCATTCCTGTTTACGATCCATCTCATCCAGGTGGATTCGGTTATGGAGATGGAGCTAAAGATGTTACGTTTGGTACTAATCCCATTGCTCGTGAAAATCTTGAAAATACTACCAACGAAAATTTGAGGATCAGAGGAAATGCTTTTGCCGAATTTAATTTCTTTAAATCATTGAAATATAAGTTTAATCTTGGTTTGGTCACCAGTTCAGATTCTCACATGTATTTAAGGAAGGTAGGTAACTGGACTTATAATCAGCCAATAGATCCTTCCAGCTTGAACCGGAACAAGGCTTTTTACAAATTCATGGTTTATGACAACACGTTGGAATTCAATAAAACCTTTGGTGTAAATAATATTGCAGCAGTAGCAGGAACAAGTTTTTCTACTGAAGATTACTCTCAAATTTGGGGAACAAAAAATAATGTATTGACTTCAGGAGATGATTATTTTACACAATTGGATGCCGCTTTGTTAGATCCAAAAACTGGTAGTTATCAAAATCTGGCAAAATTATTCTCTATTTTTGGACGATTTAATTACAGTTACGATGATAAATATATTATTAGTGCAACAGTTCGTCGTGATGCTTCTTCAAAATTTGGTCCAAGTTATAGGGATGGAGTTTTTCCATCAATAGCCGGAGCATGGAGAATCAGCAAAGAGAAATTTTTCAATGTATCTTGGATCGATGATTTAAAAATAAGAGCAAATTATGGTATTCTGGGAAGTTCTAATATTGGATATTGGGACTGGGTTCCATTTATCAACATTTTTCCTCAAGCAATTTTCGGAGCAAGCCAGAGCATTAATACAGGCATGACTCAGGTTAAATTGGTAAACACCGATTTGAAATGGGAAGAATTACATCAAACAAATGCCGGATTCGATGCATATTTGTTGAATCGTCGTTTGGAAATTGTAGGTGATTATTTTAACAAAACAACTCAGGATGTTTTGACTCCTATGCAGATATTGTTGACAACCGGCAATAATGGAGGTAATCCAATGGTGAATGCTGCTACATTAAAGAATACAGGTTTTGAAGTTACAGTAAATTGGAGAGATCGCATAAATGATTTCAATTATTCAGTTGGCTTGAGTACTTCATACTTAAAAAATGAAATTGTTGAACTTGGATATGGCCGCGAAAGTTTCACGCAATGGGATACTAAATCTTTTGTGGGTAAACCAATTGGCGATTGGTATCTTATCAAAACAGACGGAATTTTCCGATCTATGGATGAAGTGTTGAACCATGTTAATAGTAAGGGACAAGTAATCCAACCTTCCGCTAAACCCGGAGATATTCGTTTTATTGATTATAATGATGATGGTCAGATTACAGATGCCGACCGTCAATATTCCGGCCATTCTTTCCCTGCTTGGAACATGGCTTTAAATGGAACGCTCGAATACAAAGGGTTTGATTTAATGTTCCAGTTTACAAGTTCTTTCGGAAAAGATTTCAAACTGTTCAATGGACCAAGAAGTGGGTATGACAGGTTTGACGATAATTCAAATTACAGGGCCGATTATGATGGGTACGATGCTGTTACCAATCCGGACGGAGTGGATCCACGACCACTTTATGCCGATGCACGGAATGCACGCGGAGATCAGGATCGTTGGCTGGAAAATGGTAGTTATCTGCGCTTAAAACAAGTAGGAATTGGATATACATTTCCGAAAAAGGCTTTCAATAATGTTCTTAGTAATTTTAGATTATTTGTCAATGCTCAGAATCTTTTCACCATTACCAAATATCGTGGCTTAGACCCTGAATTTCTCAATTCTAATATTTGGGACAGAGGCTACGATACGGCACCTTTCCCAAATCCCTATGGAATAACAGTTGGAACACAAATTACTTTTTAATAATTGACCATTTAAATTAGAACACAATGAAAAAATATCTTTATTTATTGATAATAGCATCATCTTTCCTTTTAAATGGATGTGATGTAGATGTTATAAATCCCAATACACTTACTCAGGCAACATTTTGGAAATCGCAACGTGATGCGGAATATGGTGTTAATGCAATTTATAACATGTTTTACAAACCCGGTACTTACAGCCGTTGGATATGGTTCCGGCTGGATTTGACTTCCGACGAAGGATGGAGTCAAAGTCCATGGGCTGAACTTAAAGAATGGACACGGTTTCAGTATGTAAATTACAATTTTTGGGAAGGTAATGCATGGACTTACAGGGATTGTTATGAAGCCATTTTCAGAGCTAATCAAGCATTGGAAAATATTCCGAATATAGAAATGGATGAGACTGTTAAAAATCAGCTTTTAGGGCAGGCTTATTTCTTAAGAGGCTTGTATTACTATGATCTGGCTTTGCTTTGGGGAAGTACCAACAACAGTCTTCCAATCAATTTAAAACCATCCAAACCTTCTGATACGCCAGAGGGACATACCGGTGAAGCTGTTTACAATCAGGCAATTAGTGATTTGACTGAGGCCATAACTTTATTACCAGAACAATGGGACAGTAATAATCTGGGGCGTGCTACTAAAGGAGCTGCTTATGCTTTAAGAGCAAAATGTTATATGCAATTACATAATTGGACAAATGCAAAAAGTGATTTGCAATGGTTGGTTGAAGGTAATGGGAAACAGTATTATGATTTGGTAGCAAATTATGAAGACAACTTCACAAAAGATACCGAAAATAATATAGAATCCGTATTTGAAATTCAATACTCGGACGTTCATAAAGCTCCTGCAGGTGATGGCGACTTTGATGTAGATCCTAATTTGGGACTGAATCGTGGACAGTTTTTTGCACCTCCAGGAATTGGATGGACAGATGGTGAATTACGCCCATGGATAGTAGATGAATTTAAAAAAGAAAAAGATATAAATGGGAATTACGATATTCGCTTAAAATATACAGCTTTCTATGAGGGCATGAATCAAGATTTTACGGATAATAACAGAATTTATCGTTATCGACTTGATGGTGCTGATGCTAATATTTGGAATTTGCAGAACTGGAAAGGACGTGTATTTTTCAGAAAATATGGTTCCGATTATTATCGCGATTATGATGATTATCATAATCCAACAAATGTAAGATTGATCCGATATGCCGATGTATTACTTATGTACGCCGAATGTATTGCCAATACAGAAAACGATTTTTCAAAAGCTGTTGATTTGGTCGACAGGGTTCGTCAAAGAGTCAATATGCCTAAATTGTCAGTAAATCACTTGAATGCCACCCAAGACAAAAATTTGTTCTTAAAAAGGTTGCAAGTAGAAAGAGCGTTGGAATTATGTTCTGAAGGACAAAGATGGGCAGACATAAAAAGATGGGGATTGGTGGATACTCAGGATGGTTTGAACGAGCTGATTTCACGTGATGCAGATTTCCAGAATTTTGTTATTGGGAGACATGCAGTGTTGCCTATACCTTCTGATGATGTGCATAATAACCCCAATCAGCAACAAAATCCCAATTACTAATGAGGTTTAGGAATGTTATATTGTTGAGTCTGGTTCTTTTGTCCTGTGGAAATGGTGCAATTGATGATCAGGAAACACAAAAAATACTGGTTCCACTTGCCGATCCATATATTTTGCTGTATGAAGGGATGTATTATGCTTACGGAACTGGCGCGGAAAATGGCATCGAAGTGATGACTTCATCTGACCTCAAAACCTGGAAACGTATGGCCAATACTCCGAGTGGACTTGCGCTTTACAAGGATGATTCGTATGGAGAAAAATGGTTTTGGGCACCGGAAGTGTATTATGTAAATGGAAAATTTTACATGTATTATTCGGCTGAAGAACATATTTGCGTAGCTGTTTCTGATTCACCTTTGGGACCGTTTCGGCAAACAGAGGAAAAACCCATGTTAGTAGAGGAAAAAGCCATCGACAATTCTCTGTTTATTGATGATGACGGAAAAGCATATTTGTTTTTTGTCCGCTTCAACGACGGAAACAACGTCTGGGTAGCAGAATTAGAAAAGGATTTGATGACATTGAAAAGAGAAACTATGCATCACTGTATTAGTGTTTCTCAACCATGGGAAGAAGTTTGGCCCAGAGTGAATGAGGGTCCATTTGTCATAAAGCGCAACGGCGTATATTACATGACCTATTCGGCCAATAGTTACGAAAGTCCTTTTTATGGAATTGGTTGTGCTACGACAACGAATATTATGGGAGAATGGACAAAATATCCCGACAATCCGATTTTACAAAAACCGGGTGATTTGGTTGGCGTTGGCCATAATTCTCTTTTTTGGGACAAGGACGGCAACTTGCGGATCGTTTTTCATGCTCATCACAGTAATAATACCATTCATCCTCGAAACATGTATATCAGTAAGGTTAATTTCAAACAAGTGGATGGAACGGATAAAATGTTTATTGATCCAAATTATCTGACACCAGTTTTAGAAATAAAACATTAATTGCTACTTTTTTCTTTAACGCGTTGGAGGGTTTATTAGATTTAATCGTCAGTAAATTACTTTGACGCGTTATTTATTATATTATTGATATAAAGGGAACCGTCAGTTTTACAATATATTTAATCAGATTTTGTTTAATCAATAGACACAAAACTTCATGAATTGTTTTAAGTATGAAAATTTTTAAATAATGATAAGAAACAAATCTATATCGATCTTCGCAATAAACGGGTTGATATTAAGTGGAAATATTTCAGCTCAGGAAAAAGAAGTTCAGAGGCCGAATATTATACTGATAGCTTTGGATGACATGGGATATTCGGATTTAGGGTGCTATGGAGGAGAAGTGCAAACGCCCAACATAGATAATTTAGCTGTCACGGGTATTCGATTCACACAGATGCACAACTGTGCACGTTCCTGTCCCAGTAGAGGCTCCTTAATGACCGGACTTTATGCACAGGCTGCAGGGATAAATGGGATGGGAGTAAACCTGAACTTAAATGCAGCAACCATTGCAGAAGTGTTAAAAGATAATGGATATCATACGGGGATGGTAGGGAAATGGCATCTTTCCGACACCAAATCATTGAAAGATCCGAAAGAACAGTTGCGATGGCTGGCTCACAGGACAGAGCACGGTCCATTTGCTCCGCTATGGAGCTATCCTTGTAATCGTGGTTTTGAAGAACACTGGGGTACGATTTGGGGAGTAGTAAATTATTTTGATCCCTTTAGTCTGGTTCATAATGAAACACCTGTCAGGGAAGTGCCGAAGAATTTTTACATAACGGATTTTATTACGGAAAAATCGATAGATTTAATTGAAAGTTATTCGAGAGAGAAAAAACCCTTTTTTCTGTATGTGGCTCATAATGCACCTCATTGGCCGCTGCATGCACTGCCTGAGGATATAGCCAAATACAGGGAAACATATAAGGACGGCTGGGATGTAATGAGAAGAAACCGCTATGAACGAATGATAAAAATGGGTTTGATTGATCGGAAGACGTATCCATTGCCTGAAAACTCTTCAGGAAAATCATGGGCAGATTGCAAGCAGAAAGAATATGAAGCTGCCTGCATGGCGGTGCATGCAGCCATGATTGACAGAGTAGATCAGGGTGTGGGTAAAATTATTCAAAAGTTAAAACAAACAGGTGAGTTTGACAATACGGTAATTTTTATATTTTCAGATAATGGAGCTTCACCCGAAAGAGGTTATCCACCAGGATTTGACCGACCGGCTTTTACTCGGGATTCGGTAACGATAGAATACAATTCGCCTCAACCTGGAGCGGAGACCACATGGAATTATATTGGCGATGCATGGGCAAGTGCCTCAAACACACCTTTCCGTTATTGGAAAAAAGAATCGTATGAAGGCGGTTCTGCAACTCCGTTTATTATTCATTGGGGAAAAGGATTGAAAGGGAAGGAAAATACCATTAACCGAAAGGTAGCACATTTTATCGACATATTGCCGACATGTCTTGAGTTAGCAGAATCTAATTATCCTGATAGCATTCATGGCCAAAAAACTTTGAGAATTGACGGAAAGAGCCTAATGCCTTTGATAATGACGAAAACGAAATCGATTCATGACACCTTGTACTGGGAACATGAAGGAGGTCGTGCCATACGTGTTGGAGAGTGGAAAATGTCAGCATTAGGAGGAAAAACATGGGAATTGTTTCATGTAAGCAAAGATCATACTGAAACGCAAAATTTGGCCGAAAAATTTCCATATAAAGTTTCAGAAATGAACAAATTATGGCAAAAGTGGGCTGACTCTTTGAAAATTCAAAATCGATGATTTCTTTTTTGTAACGATGTAACTGAATTCCTGTTTTGCATGGTAGGAACTATAAACAAATAGAGTTAAATTTGCAGTGCTTTATTGAAATTCAAAAAGGAATAATTGTATTAGTTGTTAATATTTATGGATGCAGTGCGAATCTCTGTCATTCCCTATAAAGTATAAACTTAAAATCGAATAGGATGAAAAACTTTAGTAAATTTTTGTTTTTGAATGTTTTTTTATTGATAAGTTGGACACTTGTTGCTCAGTGTGTTAAGACTGCTAATGGACTTGTTATTTCTTCCGAAGGAAAATCGATTGAATTGTCGGTTGTTGACAATTCAGCTTTTTGCCTGAGCTTCAGTAATTCGGCTAATTTAGATAAAATCAAGAGTGTTTTTTTGGATGAAAGGAAGGATTATTCAAAAAATCATTTTTCAATTGTTTCCAAAAAATCCGTTGTGGGCATTAAAACCAATTTTGGAAAACTATTGTATGACACACAAAAACAAACTTTGACTTTAACTGATTCCAAAGATAAAATTTTGATTTTGGACGCAACCCTGTTATGGGGAGATTCCATTCAGAAAATCAATTATACTCTTCCACAAAAGAGTTTATTTTATGGTTCCGGTAATTTTTCCACCAAAAATTTGCTAAAATCGCAGTCGGCAGGGAAACAGGGTAACGGTACGGTTGATATTCCCTATTGTTTTAGTAGCGTTGGCTTTTGCACTTTTGGAATCACCGCAAACGATAATCATCCTGCCACGTGGAAAGCCATTGATGATACTAAAATAGAATGGAATTTCTCAGGAAAAACAGGAAATTTATATCTTTGTCCTGCTTCCGATCTTTATGAAGCTACAAACCGGTTAATTGCACTTACCGGAAAGTCTAAAATTCCACCCCGTTGGGCTTTTGGTTTCTTACAATCGCAATGGGGATGGGCAGATCGTGCGTATATTGAAGATGCTATTCATAATTTTCGTTCCCGTAATCTTCCCGTAGATGCTTTTATTTACGATTTTGAATGGTACACCACTTTCCCCGATTATTTTGTGAAAGAAAACGGGATCAAAGACTTTTCCGATTTTTCTTTCAACGACAAGTTATTTCCCGAGCCGCAAAAGCAAATTGCTGATTACAAAAATCAAGGCATCAAATTTATAGGCATCCGTAAGCCTCGATTAGGTGATTCGCTTAAATTAATAGAAGCACGGAAAAAAGGTTGGATTTTAAAATCGGACTACAACAATCGTGATTTGGATTTTAGCAATCCCGATTTAGTAAAATGGTACAAAAATCAGACTCGACCCTTATTGGAAAACGGAGTTGATGCATGGTGGAACGATGAAGGAGAATCTTACTATACCTGCTATTATTATTGGAATAAAGCGGAATTCGAGTTACACAACGAAGTGCTCCCCAATACTCGTTTTTTCTCTATTAATCGATCTTTCTCACCCGGAAATCAGCGATTTGGTTACTGTACATGGAATGGTGATATAAAATCCACATGGGAAGTTTTGCGGGAAACACCGGCTGATTTGTTAAATTACAGTCTTTCCGGTATGTTTTACGGGTCTTGCGATATCGGAGGTTTTGGTAATACGGATCCCAGTAAGGAGTTACTTGTAAGATGGTATCAGACAGCCGTTTTTTTACCAGTCATGCGTGCTCATTCCAATTTGTTTACCACACCTCGTTTCCCTTGGTTGTGGGGAGAAGATGCTGAAGCTGCGATTCGTAAATCGCTAAATTTGCGCTATCGGCTTATTCCGTATTTTTACAGCTTAGCTCATGAAGCATATCAAATGAATAAACCAATTATGCGCCCGTTGATCATGGAATTCCCGAATGACACAACGCTTTTGAATTTGACTGACGAATGGCTTATGGGAAAAAACTTACTCGCTGCTCCAATTTTAAACGAAGGAGGAAAGCGAAATATTTATCTTCCTGAAGAAAAATGGTACGACTTTCAAACAAATCAATTAATTATTGGCCCTTGCAAACTGGCAGTTTCTAAAGCTCTCGACGAAATTCCTGTCTATGTAAGAGCCGGAGCCATCCTTCCTGTTGGCCCAATCATTCAGCATACCGAACAGGATACCACTTCGGTCATTGAAGTTCATATTTATCCGGGGAAAAATGGTACGTTCTGTTTAACGGAAGATGACGGCAATTCGTACGACTATGTTTCCGGAAAAGTTAGGAATATTGTTTTTGCATGGAATGATGCCACAAAAACGCTCAGTTGGAAAATTACTGGCAATTTTGAAGGAAAATACAAAAGGATTAAAGCTGTTTTATTCGATATCAATCAAACTGCATTGCTTGGTAAAGAGGGGAAAATTAAATTTTAATTTTTGGGGAAAAGAAGATTTTCAAATGATACGGAGCTTTCTCAATGTTTCCTTCGAAATATTTTGATTTTTCCCGATACAAATATTTTAAAATTTCACATGTGCAAATTTCATAATTCTCTGATTATCTTTTTTCTGTTTTTCTCTATGTCGTTTGTTTGGGGCATGCCTTCCTATCAATTCAAACATTTTGATATTAATGATGGTTTGTCGCAAAATACCGTTTTGTCTATTTTTCAGGATAGACAGGGTTTTATGTGGTTTGGCACTAAAAACGGTTTGAATCGATTTGATGGCTTGACATTCAAAGTTTTTAAATTTTTCCCGAATAATGAAGTCAAAGACAATGTTTTTCGGTGTATTTTACAGGACAAGGATGAAAATTTATGGTTGGGAACTGATGAAGGAGTTTATATCTATGAGCCTAAAAGTGAAAAATTTAAGCGTTTCGATGTAAAAACTTCTTCGAATGATTCTGTAAGAGGCGTGGTCAGCGATATGATAATCGACAGCGAAGGTGACGTTTGGATTTCAGTGGAAGAAAAAGGCGTTTATTTATATCGTTATGAAAATAATTCATTGGATCATTTCCGTGTTAAAACCCCTCCGGGTGGGCTGAAAGGAATTAAACTCTGCGAAAACAAAGGAAAAGGTGTTTGGGTTTTCCCCTACTCAATGCCTTTTTTGCAAATTGATAAGAAAAACCGTAAAATCCAGCAGTTTTCTTTGAATCAGAATAACGAAATTCTTTATAATACCGGTGAAATAGGAAGTGTGCTGGCCGAACAGAATAGCCTGCTCATGGGAACTTCCTTACAGGGACTCTTACAAATTAATCTGGTAGAACGAACTTATAACAAATTATTGGCTTCTGATGAGACCGGGCAACCGATTTTTGTGCGGAATATTTTACGAAAAGGTGATGATTTGTGGGTGGCAACGGAATCGGGTGTTTATATCTACAACCTTTATTCCCGTGAAGTAATTAATTTAAGACACAACAATGCTATTCCCTATTCACTTTCCGACAATGCCGTTTATTCCCTTTATGAAGACAATGAAGGTGGCGTATGGATGGGAACTTATTTTGGCG
>ERZ795031.3496-NODE-3496-length-13987-cov-8.576371_pt1 | contig 13987 bp, 26 predicted proteins | sample MGYA00375123_ERZ795031 | MGnify/ENA primary metagenome ERZ795031 (study PRJEB30166, sample SAMN05720159) | activated sludge metagenome | isolation source: anaerobic digester from wastewater treatment plant | place: USA | collected 2015-04-21 ... | reverse complement strand
TTGAAGCTGGAATGCACGAAGACCAAGCCTTCATCGAAGGACAGGCGTACACGTTTTTTCTTTACTCTGGTTTTCTTTGCCATTTTTCAGCTCCTATTTCTTCTTCTTGATGGCGCTTCCGCGAGGACCCTTACGAGTTCTGGCGTTGGTGTGAGTGCGTTGACCTCTCACCGGCAGACCGCGTTTGTGGCGCATGCCGCGATAGCAACCAATTTCCATGAGCCGTTTAATGTTCATGGCAATCTGAGTTCTCAAAGTACCTTCCACGGCATATTCATTTTGAATGATGTCACGCAGTACTTTTTCTTCGTCCAAAGTAAGATCAGCGACCTTCTTAAATTCGTCGATATTAGCCTTTTGGCATATCTCGATAGCACGGCTTCTGCCGATGCCATAGATATAGGTAAGACCAATGAAGAGCCGCTTATTCTTGGGGATCTCAATACCTGCAATATGTGCCAAGTTGGTCCTCCTTCTTAACCCTGTCTTTGTTTGTGTTTAGGGTTTGAGCTGCAGATAACGCGGATAACGCCGTGGCGTTTGATTATTCTGCAATCCTTGCAGATTATCTTTACTGATGCTTTGACTTTCATTGTTATCTCCTTGACTTCCGGCCTGTTCAGGCGAAAGGCAATTCTCTCTTATTTATAGCGATATGTGATTCTGCCGCGGGTGAGGTCGTAAGGGGAAAGCTCCACCTTTACCTTGTCGCCGGGCAGGATACGTATATAGTTCATTCGCATTTTGCCGGAGGAATGAGCCAGAATTTCATGGCCGTTTTCCAGTTCCACGCGAAAAGTAGTATTGGGAAGGGCTTCGGTAACCACGCCTTCCACTTCAATAACGCCAGATTTACTCATGAATCTTCCTACCTCTTACGCTTTTGTAAGTATCTCAGAACCGGCATCAGTGATGAGGATGCTGTGCTCAAAGTGCGCGGAAAGCGAGCCGTCCGCCACCGTGAATTCCCAGCCTCGTTCTTTCACTCGGTTGGTGCCGATATTTACCATGGGTTCGATTGCCAGGGTCATTCCCGCTTGCAAGCGGGGTCCATATCCGGCACGTCCGGAATTTGGAATCTGTGGTTCTTCGTGTAATTCTCTGCCCACACCGTGTCCGGTGAGATCATCAGCGGGGAAATAGCCCTTTGAGGCTATGAAAGAGCCGATGGCGTGTGATATATCACCCACTCTGGCTCCGGGAACCGCGGCGTTGATGCCGATGGCCAGCGCTTCCTGCGTGGCATCCATCAAGGCTTTGGCTGTGTCGCTGATCTGTCCCACGGCATAAGTACGGGCAGCGTCTCCATAGTATCCATCTTTGATTACACCGACGTCGATGCCGATGATATCACCTTCCTGCAGGATCACTTTCTTTGAGGGAATGCCATGCACGATCACGCTGTTTGGCGAAGTGCAAAGAGTGCCGGGAAAGGGTTTCAGCCCCGGAATACGATATCCCTTGAAGGCAGGTTCGCCGCCTTTTGCGCGGATAAAGCTTTCGGCATACTGATCCAGATCCCAGGTATTGACCCCAGGCTGAATCATGGCTTCCAACTGATCCAGAAGCTCGCCAATGATCTGGCAGGCCACGCGAATCTTTGTGATCTCGGAGGGTGATTTCAGGTAGATCATATTTAGCTGCTGCGTCCGCGAAGTTTACCCTTCTTCATGAAGCCGTCATAATGACGCATCACAAGATGGGATTCGATTTGCTGCAGTGTATCCAACGCTACGCCAACCACAATGATGAGTCCGGTACCGCCAAAATAGAAAGGCAGATCAAAACGATTACTCATGATTTCGGGCAACAGCGCCACAAAGGCAAAGAATACCGCACCGGGCAGAGTGATTCTGGTAAGCACAGTGTTGATGTACTCAGCAGTCTTCTTACCGGGTTTTTTGCCGGGGATATGGCCGCCGTATTTTACCATGTTCTCTGCCATGTCGGTGGGATTGAGCACAATCGCCGTGTAGAAATAGGCAAAGAAGATGATCAGCGCTACATACAGAACGGTATAGAGCAGAGCACCTGGGGACAACCAACGCTGCAGGGTTACCCAGAATCCGCCACCGGAACCAAAGAAGGCCGCGATGGTGGCAGGGAACATCAGCACGCTTTGGGCAAAGATGATCGGGATCACGCCCGCTGTATTCACTCTAAGAGGAATATAGGTGCTCTGACCACCGTAAACTCTGCGTCCCACGATACGTTTGGCATATTGCACAGGAATCTTGCGGGTAGCTTCGGTTACAAATATCACCGCCGCGGTGACAGCTACCATCAGAAGCACTGCAAATATGGCTTTCCAGGCATAGGTGGGTTCTGCGCCGATTTTTTGGAACATGCGAATGAAGCCTTCAGGATAACGGGCGATGATGCCCGCGAAGATGATCAGGGATATTCCGTTGCCGATTCCGTGTTCGGTGATCTGTTCACCGATCCACATCACGATCATTGTGCCTGTAACCAGGGTAATGATGCCAGTGAGGTGAAAGAGGAATCCGGGCGCGGGAACCACGCCACCTGACAGATTGGTAAGCCAGATGGTGATGGTAATGGCGTTGAATGCGCCAAGACCCACAGTTCCGTAACGGGTGATCTGATTCAGTTTCTTTTGACCATCAGCGCCTTCTTTGCGCAGTTTTTCAAAATAGGGAATAATGCTGCCCAAGAGCTGGATCACGATGGATGCCGTGATGTAGGGCATGATTCCCAAGGCAAATACCGAAGCACGCTCAAAGTTTCCGCCCACAAAGAGATCCAGCAAGCCAAAAAGAGTGTTTCCACCTTCCCTTGCGCCTTCAAAGAAGGCCTGCAAAGCGCTCGCGTCAACTCCGGGAATGGGTACAAAGCTACCCATTCTATACAGCACCAAAAATAGCGCTGTAAAGAGTATCTTGCTCTTCAGGTCCGGAATCCGGAACATGTTTGTAATAGTCTTAAGCAAGTTAAACTACCTCCGCCTTACCGCCGTTCTTTTCGATGAGCGCCTTAGCGTTTTTAGAGAATGCGTTCGCTTTGATATGAACAGCTATGGTGAATTCCTCAGTAGTTCCGGCAAGCACTTTCACCGGAGCTTTAGCTTTTTGACCTTTGGATGGGATCAAGCCCATTGCTTCGAGCTTGGCGATATCAAATTCGGTCTCTTCCAGGCCCACGAGGCGGGACAGATTGAGACTGCGATAGCCAACGCGGAAGATATTTTTGAAGCCGCGCTTGGGCAAACGGCGATGCATGGGCATCTGACCGCCTTCAAATGAAGCCGGAACGTTTCCGCCCGCACGGGCTTTCTTACCTTTGTGACCGCGGCCGGCTTGATGGCCGGAACCGGAGCCCTGACCTTTACCAAGGCGTTTTTTGTTCTTTCTTCCGGCAGGTCTGCCAAGATTAGTAAGTGTCAACATTGCTATTCTCCCTGCACTTCTTCTACTTTGACCAGATATGATACCTTGTTTATCATACCGCGAATAACGGGGTTGTCATCGTGGATCCGGCTGCTGTTCAGCTTGCCCAGACCCAGGGATTTCACAACCCGTTTATGGGCTTCAATACGATTTATGGTGCTGCGGATTAGGGTTACTTTTATCTTCTTCATTTCTCCTCCTGCCCGGTAATCTGCGCCACGGTCTTGTTGCGCAGGCGAGCCACTTCAGAGATGGTACGCATGGATTTAAGTCCGTTGATGGTGGCTTTCACCACGTTCGTGGGGGTGTTTGAGCCCAGGGACTTGCACAGGATGTTTTGGATTCCTGCGGCTTCAAAGATCGCGCGGGTGGTATTTCCGGCGATTACTCCGGTACCGGGAGAAGCGGGCTTGATCATCACGCGGCTGGCGCCGAAACGGGCAACGATCTCATGAGGCACAGTGCCTTTCACGATCGGCACGCGGAACATGCTTTTGACAGCCTTTTCTTTGGCTTTGCGGATAGCGTCCACGATTTCGTTGGCTTTACCGCTGCCTACGCCCACGTTTCCGGCTTTGTCGCCGACTACGACGATAGCGCTGAAGGAGAAGTTTCTACCACCCTTCACCACTTTGGCCACGCGCTTGGTATCGATGATCTTCTCTACCAGGGTCTCTTCTTCAAGGTTTTGATTGTGTTGATAATTCAAGCTATCCTCCTGTTTAGAACTCGAGCCCGGATTTACGGGCGCCGTCGGCGACAGCTTTCACTCTGCCGTGATACTTGTATCCGGCGCGGTCGAAAGCGATGGTTTTGATTCCGGCGGCCAGGGCTTTTTCACCAAGTTTCTCGCCAACGATCGTGCTGATCTCGGTCTTGGTTTTGGCATCGCCGGCAGCAAAATCTTTGGCTTTGGAAGACATCGAAACCAGGGTGATTCCCTTGCTGTCATCGATAATCTGCGCATATATATGCTTCAGAGAGCGAAACACCACTAGACGCGGACGCTCCGTAGTGCCGGAAAGACGTTTCCGGATGGCGGCGCGGCGACGGGTGCGCAAATCACTTTTTATCTTGGAAATGGATTTTATCATCTTACATTACCTCTTACTTGCTTCCGGCTTTTCCGGCTTTGATGGTAACCTGCTCGTCGTGATAACGAACGCCTTTACCTTTGTAGTTTTCCGGAGGACGACAGCCACGTACTTCGGCGGCAAACTGACCAACCAATTGTTTGTCGATGCCTTCGATGTTGATGATGCTGGTGAAATCGCTACGGGTTCCTTTTGAACGAGGAACGGCATTGGCTTCCACCTTCAGGCCAGAGGGAATGTGCAGCAGAATATCGTGCGAATAGCCCAGGGAAAGTTTCAGCCAGGGGCCAGTAACTTCTGCCATGTAACCTGTTCCAAACACGTGCAGGGTCTTTTTGTAGCCTTCTGTGACGCCGGTGACCATGTTCTGGAGCAGGGCGCGAGTGAGGCCGTGAACCGCACGCTGGGTTTTGCTATCGTCCGCACGTTTTACCGTGAGGATGTTATCTTCGAGTTCGAGGGTCATGCCGGGCATCAGTTCATAGCTGAGTTCGCCCTTATTACCTTTGACGGTAACGCGATTGCCATCGAGCTTGATGGAAAGATCGGAGCTGAATTTGATAGGTGCTTTTCCTATGCGGGACATGTATTCCTCCTACCAAACACGACAGACATATTCGCCGCCGACGTGCTGATTACGGGCATCGCGATCCACCATCACACCAGAACTGGTGGAGATGACGGCGCAGCCGGTATTGTTATACACGCTGGGCAATTTGTCGGCCTTGACGTAAACACGTCTTCCGGGTTTTGAAACTCTTACCAATCCTTGCATTACGGGTCGTCCATCATTGGTGTAACGCAGGATTACCAATATACGTTTATAATTGAACTTGTGCTCCGGATCTTTGTCTAATACTTGGTAGCTATTTACAAAGTTTTCTTCAGCAAGGATCTTCACCAAGGCTTCGGTAAGCTTGTTATGGTTCACGATCACTTGTGAGTGTCCGGCACGATATGCATTGCGGATCTTGGTCAATGCATCAGCTATCGGATCAGATACGCTCATTTATATCTCCTTGTTTTACCAGCTGCTTCTGGTGATTCCGGGGATCTGCCCCTCGGAAGCGTATTTGCGGAAGCACAGACGGCACATGCCGAAATGGCGCATATAGGCGCGGGGACGTCCGCAGAGTTTGCAACGGTTATACTTTCTGACTGAGAACTTGGGAGTTCTTTGTTGCTTCAGGATTAGTGATTTCTTTGCCACAATATCTCCTTATTCGGCTTTCTGGAAAGGCATGCCGAGTTCACGCAGGAGCTGACGGCATTCTTCGTCGGTATGAGCCGTGGTTACGATGGTGATGTTGAGCCCGCGGATGGCGTCCACTTTATCAAATTCGATCTCCGGGAACACGGTTTGTTCCTTCAGGCCAAAGGAGAAGTTTCCTCTGCCGTCGAGGGTATCGCTTTTGACGCCGCGGAAGTCACGAATTCTGGGGATCGCGATCGCGGTGAGACGATCGAAAAACTCATACATCACTTCATCACGAAGGGTCACTTTGCAACCAATGGGCATACCCTGGCGCAGCTTGAAATTGGAGATGGATTTACGGGCTTTGGTTACCAGCACTTTACGGCCGGTGATCTGTTCCATATCCTTTACTGCGTTATCCAGGATCGCTTTGTTTTGAGTGGCGCTTCCCACGCCCATGCTCACCACGATTTTCACCATTTTCGGAACCTGATGTGGGTTCTTGTAGTTAAACTTCTTGATGAGGGCGGGAATCACCTGGCTCTTGTATTTTTCTTTGAGTCGGTTCATTTAATGCTCCTTTACAGCTCGTCACCGGATTTTTTGCAGACGCGGATCCGGTTGCCTTCACGTACCTGAATCACAGGTTTGGATACCGTGTTCAGCTTCTCGTTGAAGAGCATCACGTTGGAAGCGTTGATGGGGGCTTCCTTGGTGATGATGCCACCCTGGGGGTTGCGCTGTGAGGGCTTGGCGTGTTTCTTGATCAGGTTTACTTTTTCCACGATGACGCGTCCCGTCTTGGGATAGGCTCTGAGGACATGGCCTTTTTTACCTTTGTCTTCGCCGGAAATCACGACCACGTAGTCGCCTTTTTTCAGATTAAGTTTACGTTCCACGCTTCCTCCTACAGTACTTCCGGAGCCAGGGATACGATCTTCATATATCCGGCTTCACGCAGTTCGCGAGCCACCGGACCAAAGATGCGGGTTCCCTTGGGTTCGTGTCTGTCGTCAATTACTACTGCGGCATTATCTGAAAAACGGATATAGGATCCGTCCGGACGACGCACTTCTTTCGCAGTACGCACGATCACGGCTTTTTCCACTGCACTTTTCTTTACTTTGCCACCGGGAGTGGCAGATTTTATCGCGACAACTATTACGTCTCCCACGGAAGCGTACTTACGTTTGGAGCCACCCAGTACTTTGATGCACATGGCTTTCTTGGCACCGGAGTTATCGGCGATATTCAATATCGTTTGAACTTGAATCATTCCCAAACTCCTTTATTTGCTTCTTTCTACAATTTTATGCAGAGACCAGCGTTTACGGGCGCTGAGCGGACGAGATTCCTGGATCTGGACCACATCGCCTTCGCGCGCTTCATTCAGTTCATCATGCGCCATAAACTTCTTGTGCCGGCGCACGGTCTTCTTATATAGGGGATGGATGTATTGGCGCTGTACGCGAACCACGATGGTCTTGTCGTTCTTATCAGAAACCACCACACCCTGTTTGATCATTTTACGATTGTTTTCCACTTTCACCTCAGGCCTTTAGCTCTTTTTCTTTGATGATGGTGTTTATCCTGGCGATTTCACGTCTGGCCAAGCGGAGACGGTCCGGACGGTCGAGCAGGTTTTTGGCTTTCTGAAAGCGCAGGTTGAAGAGCTCCACGCGAAGTTCTTCGATTCTGGCCTTGAGCTCATCGATGCTTAGATCACGAATATCTTCGATCTTCATAATTCCACTCCTTCACGAGCGATGATGCGGGTCTTGATCGGCAATTTGTGCGCCGCAAGACGCATGGCTTCCTTGGCCACTTTCACGTCCACGCCTTCGAGTTCAAACAGAACGCGGCCGGGGCGTACTACGGCTACCCAATATTCCGGGGCGCCTTTACCTTTACCCATACGGGTTTCAGCCGGCTTGGAAGTAATGGGCTTATCCGGGAATATCCTGATCCAGACTTTACCAATACGTTTCATGTGACGGGTAATCGCGATACGGGCAGCTTCGATCTGACGGCTGGTGATGAAAGCGTCTTCCAACGCGATCAAACCGTAATCGCCGAAATCGACGTTGCAACCAGTCCAGGAAAGACCATTGCGTCTGCCCTTCATCATCTTGCGATGTCTTACTTTTTTCGGTGCTAACACAGCTCTCTCCTTATGCTAAAATGTCGCCTTTGTAGATCCACACCTTGATGCCGATCACGCCGTAAGTGGTGTTTGCTTCCACATGGGCATAATCAATGTCGGCACGGATGGTATGGAGCGGGGTGCGACCTTGTTTGTAGCGCTCGGTACGCGCGATTTCGGCGCCGCCGAGGCGTCCGGAAACCTGTACTTTTACTCCCAGAGCGTTATCTCTCATCACATTCCGCATGGCCATCTTCATAGCGCGGCGGAAGGATACACGTTCTTCCAGCTGACGGGCGATTTCTTTGCCTACCAGGCGGGCATCCAACCACATCTTGTCGATCTGTTCCACGTTTATGGAAACCGTAATGGGATTGGTGCGGTTCTTATTGATCAGGATGTTCAGCTCGTTGCGAAGCTTATCGATGTCTTCGCCTTTCTTACCGATCACCAGGCCCGGACGGGCGGTATGGATGTCGATGGAGATCGAGCTGGTCTTACGGAAGATCTTTACTTTCGAGACCATCTTGTCGCCAAGGCGCTTGTGGATGTACTTGCGAACCTTGATATCTTCCTGGAGGGAATCTACATAGGCAGGGCCTTGAGCAAACCAAATGGAATCGGTTTCCTTATTCACTCCGATGCGATACAGTATGGGGTGTATTTTTTGTCCCAAGGTATTCCTCCTACTCTAAGGTCTGGATTTCCAGGGAGATGTGACAGGTCTGCTTCCTGATCTCAAAGGCTCTTCCCTGGGCTCTGGGCATGAAACGCTTCATCTGGGGACCCTCATCGGCCATGGCTTGGGTTACAAACACCTGGTTCAGATCGATCTTGGGATCTTTTACCTGAGCATTGGCAATGGCGGATTCCAGCACTTTATAGATGATACCGGCTGCTCTGCGATGTGAGAAACGCAGGATGTTCTGGGCTTCACTCACGCGCTTGTAGCGAATGGTATCCAATACGAGACGGGCTTTACGGGCAGAACCGCGAGCGAAACGCAATTTAGCTGTTGCTTCCATTTCTTATCTCCTATCTGCCTTTTTTCTTCTTTTCTTTGTGACCACGGTAGGTTCTGGTGGGAGAAAATTCGCCCAGCTTGTGGCCAACCATGTTTTCGGTAACGTACACGGGCACGAACTTATGACCATTGTGCACGGAAAAGGTGTGACCGATAAAATCCGGAGTAATCATCGAGCGACGGCTCCAGGTCTTTACCACACTCTTCTTGTTCTCATCGTTGAGGACTATTACTTTCTTCATCAGATGATCGTCAACGAATGGGCCTTTTTTTATTGAACGTGACATTATCTATATCCTCACACTATCTCTTTTTAACCGCTTTCACGATGTATTTATCGGAATACTTGCGGGTTTTGCGGGTCTTGCCGCCCTTGGCAGGTTTGCCCCAGGGTGATACTGGATGTCCACCACCGGAGGTCTTACCTTCACCACCACCCATGGGGTGATCAACGGGGTTCATCGCCACACCGCGAACGGTGGGACGGATTCCCATCCAACGTTTGCGTCCGGCTTTACCGATCTTGATCAGGGAGTGATCGGGATTGCTGACCTGACCCATTGTGGCAAGGCATTCTTTGCGAATGAGATGCACATCGTTTGAAGGCATCTTCACGTGTACATAGTCGCCGTCTTTGGCCACAACCTGAGCAAAAGCACCGGCGCTGCGGGCGATCTGGCCGCCACGGCCTTTCTTGAGCTCGATATTGTGCACCACGCTTCCCAAAGGAATCTTTTCCAGAGGAAGAGCGTTGCCAACCGCCACTTCAGCTTCAGGGCCACTCATGACCTTGCTGCCTACTTCCAGGCCGTCGGGAGCAATGATGTAACGCTTTTCGCCATCTACATAGTGCAGTAGTGCGATGCGGGCTGTGCGGTTGGGATCGTATTCAATGGTGGCTACTTTTGCCGGAATACCAATCTTGTCCCGCTTGAAATCGATGATACGATAATGACGACGATGTCCGCCACCACGATGGCGGCAGGTGATGCGTCCACGGTTGTTGCGTCCGCCGCTTTTCGACTGGGGTTTGAGCAGAGATTTTTCCGGCGTGCTGCAGGTGATCTCTTCAAACTGATAACCCGTGCGGAAACGGAGGGTAGGGGTAGTAGGTTTATAATGTTTGATTCCCATTTGTTACTCCTATACTTCGAAATCGGCGATTTTGTCGCCTTCGCGCAGGGTTACGATCGCTTTCTTCCAATCCGGACGCTTGCCGGTGTAACGGCCCAGGCGTTTCGGCTTGCCCATCATGCGGATGGTATTCACTGCCAGTACCTTCACGGAGAAGATATGCTCGATGGCCTTGGCGATCTCGATCTTATTGGCGTTTATCGATACCTTGAAGGTATATGTGTTGTTACTCGCGAGCTGATTACCGGATTTCTCGGTAATGATCGGCGCGATCAGAATATTACGGGGATGTATCATTTGCTGAATACCTCCTCTACTTTTTTCAGAGCATCTTCGCTAAGGATGATGTAGCTGCTTTTCAGCACTTCATAGGCGTGCAGTGAATCAGCGCGGTCGGTCATCACGTCGGGAAGATTGGTGAAGCTCTTCACTGTGGGCAGATGATGCCCGTCGGTAACCACCAGTTTGCGTCCGCGATCCGGAGTAACCTTGCTGATGATGTTGAGAGCCTGCTTGGTGCTGGGGCTGTCAAAAGCCAGACCTTCGATGATGAAGATACGGCCTTCGCGAGCGCGATCAGTAAGAGCAACTTTCAGAGCCATGCGCTTCTTGGTGCGCGGGATGGGGCGATACCAATCCTTCGGGAAAATGGCAAATGCCTTACCACCGTGTACGCGAACAGGTGAACGGCGCGTACCCACGCGGGCATTACCAGTACCTTTTTGCTTGAACAGCTTCTTGGTGCTTCCCTGAGTCATGGCACGGTTCTTCTTTTGCACAGTGCCCTGACGCTGATTGCCCATATACATGGTGATCACTTCGTGCAGCAGCACTTTGGGAGAGTTTACATCCACGTCGAATACGCTGACGGGAAGTTCCACTTCACCGATCATTTCGCCCTGGATGTTGAATTTTTTCGCTTTTACCACTGTAATCCCCCTATTGTTCCTTTTGGATAATCACCACGGAATTGCGATGACCGGGAACTGCACCCTTTATCATGATCAAGTTCCGTTCGATATCCACTTTCACCACGTCCAGGTGACGGGTGGTGATCTTCGCATCGCCATGATGTCCCGCCATCTTCACGCCTTTGAATACGCGTGAGGGCTGGGCGCATTGACCGATGGAACCGGGGCCACGGAATGATTCATGCGAGCCGTGGGTTGAGATGAATCCGCCAAAACCGTGACGCTTCATCACACCGGTGTAACCGCGGCCTTTGGACTTCGCGGTAACGGTGACGGTTTGGTTCTCGCCAAACAGATCCACTTTCAATTCGTCGCCGATATTAAAATCAGCAACCTGTTGATCGAAGCTGGGGCGGAATTCTTTCACGTGACGGTAATTTGCACTACCGTGTTTCTTAAAATGACCCAGCATGGGCTTGGATACCTTGCGTTCCGGTATCTCTTCAAAACCCAGTTGCAGAGCCTGATAACCATTTTCTTCGATTGTACGCTTGCAGATCACTTTGCAAGGACCAGCCTGAATCACGGTAACCGGAATCACCTTGCCGCTGGCATCAAAAATCTGCGTCATACCTATTTTCTTTCCGATAAGTCCGATCATGCTTAGCTCCTGGTATTTGCCTTGATCTCCACATGAACGCCCGCAGGCAGACTGAGCTTTTTCAGCGCATTTGTAGTCTGCTGGGTGGGATTCATGATGTCAATCAAACGTTTGTGAACCAACATCTGGAATTGGTCTTGTGATTTCTTGTCGGAATGGGGTGAACGTAAAATCGTGTATACTGTACGATCTGTGGGAAGCGGAATCGGACCTACTACTTTGGCTCCGGTGTTGCGTGTGCTTTTCACTATTTCCGCTACAGATTGATCCAATAAACGATGGTCATAAGCTTTCAACTTGATCCGAATACGATTTTCCTGTTTACTCACTGGAACCTCCACTTTGAGGACACACTGCGCCACAAATTGATAAGGAAAGCTGGATAGAGCTCCGCTTCGCAATCTCGGGGATGTGCCTCCGGCTGTTTATTAAAGTTTGTCGGCCACTGCTATTGCAGTAACCACCACGATACTCGGTCTGAGTATCCTGATAGTAGGATATCATTATTCCTCCTAAAGAACTATAAGCCCCTGCGAAATATGGGACTTGTGCTATACGCTTTTTGCGTATTTACATTATTGTGTCAAAAGAATATGGGAGGCTATATCTGTCAAATAGTTTTTTAGAGTTTTCTGGTATTCAGGTTTCCGGGTTTTCAAGTTGTCGTAAGGTGCGAGCCATAGTTGCATTGTGTCGATAAGGGACAATCGAGCCTCAGAATAATCAGTCCAATCAGTTCCATCAGTCAAGTCAGGTTTCTATCCCAGGGGTTTTCAGGTTTCCGGGTTTTCGGGTTATCAAGTTTTCAGGTTGTGCGGGGTGCTTGGTGCGAGGTGCAGATACGCTTGGTGCAGGATGCGACAGCGCCCCAATTATCAATTCTCAATTGCCAATTCTCAATTAAATCCGCGTGCTCATTATTAGGAGGTAGCGTTTCTTTCACTGGAGCTGTCGGAGTCCAAATTGATACATGGCCAGAATAAACCTTGACACAGCATTACTTCATCTTGTTCAATGTGTTACGGGAGAATGATTATGGAACACACTAGTTGGATTGAATTAAATCAGAAGGCATTGGCGAAAAATCTCTCTTTCCTGAAACAGCGGATTGGAGATCATTGCGTTTTTGCTTCTATCATCAAAGGAAACGCTTATGGACACGGGATAGAGCAGTATATTTCGCTGGCGGAAGCCAGGGGAATCAATCTCTTCGCTGTCTATGACGCTTATGAGGCCTATCGCGCCTGGAGTGTAAAAAAGCCAGAAACAGAGCTAATAATCATGGGAATGTTGGATAAAAGCCAGATTGAATGGGCGATCGTCAACGGCATTGCCCTTTTTGTGTTTGATACCGACCGCCTGTATGCCGCCATCGAAACAGCCAGGAAACTGAAGAAGAAGGCTCGGATCCATATTGAACTGGAGACAGGTTTGAACCGTACTGGTCTGGATGCTGATGATCTTGCCACAGTCATCCCCCTGATAAAGAAGCATAGCCGCTATCTATCTATATGCGGAATCTGCACGCATTATGCCGGTGCCGAAAGTATCTCCAACTATCTGCGTATCCAAAACCAGATCAAGCTGTTTCGGGACTATTGTAAGAAACTCAAGAAAGCAGGAATTACCGCACCGTATCACAGTGCATGTTCAGCCGCAGCTCTCACATATCCAAACACGATCATGGATATGGTGCGTTTCGGGATTGCCCAGTATGGTATCTGGCCCAGCATGGAGACCAAAATGCACAACCTGCTCTCAGAAGAATCCGCCTTCAAGCGCAATCCTCTGAAACCTGTGCTTAGCTGGAAAACCAAAGTTATGAGCCTCAAAACCGTGATGCAGGGCACCTTTGTAAACTATGGAAACGCATATCTGGCAACCAATAAGATGCGCCTGGCCACAATTCCTGTGGGATACCATCACGGCTATAGCAGAAGCCTCAGTAACACTGGGCATGTGCTGATCAGAGGGAAAAAAGCCGATGTGGTGGGTATGGTGAATATGAATATGTTCATGGTGGACGTTTCCCGTGTGCCAGGTATCGGGGTGGGTGATGAGGTGGTATTGATTGGCAAACAGGGCGATCTGAGCATCAGTGTGGCTTCCTTTTCTGAAATGACCAAGATGGTTAACTACGAGATGTTATCCCGGCTTCCCTACCAGATCCCCCGTTATGTAGTGTAGTCCACAGTAGCGGCACAATTACACTGCTCCATGGATTTCGTGAGTTTTCCCGGTGGAACCGGTGAAACGAGATGGATCACCTTCCCCTCCAGGATATACAATGTGGTATTCACTCTGCAAGGAGGCTCTATCTGTACACCTCAACTGTTCACTTTTCACTTTTCACTTCACTTATCAATATCTAGGACACAATAACTTCCATACGCAGATATTCCACTCTGTTAAATATAT
>ERZ795031.3490-NODE-3490-length-14012-cov-51.859640_pt1:12500-14012 | contig 14012 bp, 11 predicted proteins | sample MGYA00375123_ERZ795031 | MGnify/ENA primary metagenome ERZ795031 (study PRJEB30166, sample SAMN05720159) | activated sludge metagenome | isolation source: anaerobic digester from wastewater treatment plant | place: USA | collected 2015-04-21 ... | reverse complement strand
TCAGCATGCCGCGGTGAATACGTTCCCGGGCCTTGTACACACCGCCCGTCACACCCTGAAAGTTGACTGCACCAGAAGTTACTGGACTAACCTTTATACTCGTATAGAGGAGGTAGGTACCTACGGTGTGGTTGGTGATTGGGGTGAAGTCGTAACAAGGTAGCCGTAGGGGAACCTGTGGCTGGATCACCTCCTTTCTAAGGAGTCATCGGCCGGCACGGACGTGCCGGCCTGACATCCCGGGTCAATCCCGGAAGCATCCTCCCTGATTCAATTGCCAATCCTGGTGCATGGAAAGGGCCTATAGCTCAGCCGGTTAGAGCGCACGCCTGATAAGCGTGAGGTCGGTAGTTCAAGTCTACCTAGGCCCACCAAGTATCAGAGTCCGGAGGCCAAGGGATTCGGATCGGGGGTGTAGCTCAGTTGGGAGAGCGCCTGCTTTGCACGCAGGAGGTCATCGGTTCGATCCCGTTCACCTCCACCATTTCTCCCGGCCTGTAAGGTATTGCCGATCTGCCGTGCCTGGCACGGAGGATCGGTCATGGGTTACAGGCCCATGGTCGTTTGATCTTTGACAATTGCATATTGTGAATGTCTCTTAAACGCTGAGCGAGAAATGACCTTTATGGTCAAGCTACTAAGGGCACAGGGTGAATGCCTTGGCACCAAGAGGCGATGAAAGACGTGGTCAGCTGCGATAAGCTCTGGGGAGCCGCTAACAGGCTTAGATCCAGAGATCTCTGAATGGGGGAACCCGGCCGGTGTCATGACCGGTCATCTTACGCTGAATCCATAGGCGTAAGAAGCAAACGCAGGGAACTGAAACATCTTAGTACCTGCAGGAAAAGAAAGCGACAGCGATTCCCTAAGTAGTGGCGAGCGAACGGGGAAAAGCCCAAACCGGATATGCGTGACAGCCTGCAAGCGTTGCATGTCCGGGGTTGTGGGGCTCTGCCGGAGGGGGTTGCAGCCTCCTCGGGAAGTTACAAAGTTCATTCATAGTCGAACCCGCTGGAAAGCGGGGCCACAGAAGGTGATAGTCCTGTAGGCGAAATGAATGGACCTTCCTCGACAGAGTTCCCGAGTACCGCGGGACACGTGAAATCCTGCGGGAATCTGGGGGGACCATCTCCCAAGGCTAAATACTACTTGGTGACCGATAGTGAACCAGTACCGTGAGGGAAAGGTGAAAAGTACCCCGGGAGGGGAGTGAAATAGTACCTGAAACCGTGTGCCTACAAGCTGTGGAAGGACTATGGCTGGAAGGGCAACCTTCCATCCAGTCTGACTGCGTGCCTTTTGCATAATGAGTCAGCGAGTTACTCTATGTGGCGAGGTTAAGCCGACAGGTGGAGCCGCAGCGAAAGCGAGTCTTAACAGGGCGATTGAGTCGCATAGAGTAGACCCGAAACCAAGTGATCTACCCATGGCCAGGGTGAAGCGTATGTAACAGTCCGTGGAGGCCCGAACCGGTGTGGGTTGAAAACCGCTCGGATGAGCTGTGGGTAGGGG
>ERZ795031.3490-NODE-3490-length-14012-cov-51.859640_pt1:0-10000 | contig 14012 bp, 11 predicted proteins | sample MGYA00375123_ERZ795031 | MGnify/ENA primary metagenome ERZ795031 (study PRJEB30166, sample SAMN05720159) | activated sludge metagenome | isolation source: anaerobic digester from wastewater treatment plant | place: USA | collected 2015-04-21 ... | reverse complement strand
GAAGATCTTCACCCGGCTCGCAAAGGAAATTGCCCTGGCGGCCAAACTCGGCGGCGGCGACCCCGAAGGCAATGCCCGCCTGAGGCAGGCCATTCTCGCCGCGAAGGCCGAAAACATGCCCAAGGACAACATCGAACGGGCCATCAAGAAAGGCTCCGGCGGGCTCGACGGTGGCGTGCAGTACGAGGAGATCACCTACGAGGGGTACGGCCCCGGAGGGGTGGCCGTCATCGTGGAGGTGATGACGGACAACCGCAAACGCACCGTGGCCGACATCCGGCACATCTTTTCCAAGTACGGCGGCAACCTCGCGGAGAACGGGGCCGTCGCCTGGATCTTCTCCAAGAAGGGAAGCATTCTCATCGAAAAGAAGAGCATCAGCGAGGACAAGCTCATGGAGCTGGCCCTCAATGCAGGCGCCGAGGACGTCCGGGAAGAGGAGAACGAGTTCGAGATCATCACCGAACCCGCGTCCTTCGAGGCAGTCAGGAAGGCCATCGATGCCGCCGGGGTCAAGTGCCTAGAGGCCAGAATGGGCATGATTCCCTCCAGCACGGTCCGACTGGACGAGTCGAAGGCCTCCTCCATGCTCAAGCTCATGGAGAGGATGGAGGACAACGACGACGTGCAGAACGTGTATGCAAACTTTGACATACCGGATGCCATCATGGAGAAGCTTAGCTAGGCCGCCGTCGGAATGATCAGGCCCGGCCATCGATGAGAGTTCATCTTCAGGCATTAAGCCTGTGAAAATCGGAAGAGCAGAAGAGAGGAAGAACGGACGATACGAAAGAATGGGACATTCACTCCGAGCTTCCGCTCTTCATGACTTCCTCGCTTCGTATGCATGGGGCGAGGCCATGACTGGGCCGCGATTGAACGCCCTGGAAAGAATCAGGCGAAGCAGGTGAGAACGCTGGGGATCGATCCGGGAAGCCGCGTGACGGGGTACGGCGTCGTCCAGCAGGCCGGTGGCCGGATCGTCCGGGTCGATCACGGCGAGATCCGGATCAAGAGCGGCGAGCCCTTCACCCGGTGTCTCTTGCGAATCTTCGACGAGCTGACCGAGGTCATCGAACGGGCGAGACCCGATGCGGTGGCCCTGGAGGATATCTTCTACGGCAAGAACGTCAAGAGCCTCATCAAGCAGGGACACGTGAGGGGTGTGGCGTTGCTGGCGGCCTCGCGGAGCGGCGTGCCGGTCCACGAATACACGCCACTCGAAGTCAAGAAGGCCGTCGTCGGCTACGGGCAGGCCGAAAAACAGCAGGTGCAGATGATGATCCGGGTGATCCTCCAGCTGCCGGAAACACTGCCGCCAGATGCCTCCGATGCGCTGGCCGTTGCCATCTGCCACACGAATACAAGAAAGGATGCGGTCCTGTGACCGCACCCTTTCGGCCAATGGCTAAAGGCAAAAGGCTTAAGGGAGCCGGAAACGAATCTTGTCCGGGTCTCCTTCCCTTAGCCGCTAGCCCTACGCCCTGAGCCAGGGTTTTTTATGATCGCAAGCCTCACCGGGATCCTCCGATTCAAATCCCCCGGCCACATCACCGTCGAGGTCAACGGCGTCGGCTACCGCGTCTTCATCCCCTTGTCCACATTCTATGAGCTTGCCGACGAGGGGTCCCCGATCGCGCTGAACGTCTACACTGCCGTCCGCGAGGATGCGATCCACCTCTACGGTTTCCGGACGCCGGAGGAGAAACAGATCTTCGAGCTTCTACTCTCCGTCAACGGGATCGGCCCGAAACTGGCCATCGGGCTTCTCTCGGGCGTCTCCCCCGCCGACTTCGTCCGGGCGGTCTTCATGGAAGATCGACAGACGCTGACGAAAATCCCCGGCGTGGGCAAGAAGACGGCCGAGCGGATGATCCTGGAGCTCCGCGACCGGGTGATCAAGCTGGCCCCGCAGGAGAAACGGGAAGAGTCGAAAGAAGAGGGTTCTCCCGATACCGTCCGGGAAGACGCCCTGTCGGCCCTGGTGAACCTGGGCTACAAGAAGAGCGCGGCGAGGACGGTACTGGAACGGGTTTTGACCGGCCCCGGGGAGCGTCTTGTTCTGGAAGAGGCGCTGAAGCGCGCCCTGAAGGAACTGTCCTGAGTGCGGGCCGGGGAAGGTCAACGTGGAACAAAAGGACGACAACAGAAATCCTCTGGTGGATCCGGATATCCTCGAGTGCGAGCGCGAGGAGGAAGGGACGCTCCGGCCACGGACGCTTGCCGAGTACGTCGGGCAGGAGCGGGTGAAGGACAGCCTCGCCGTTTTCATCGAGGCGGCGCGCATGCGCGGCGAAGCCCTCGATCATGTCCTGCTCTCGGGCCCCCCGGGCCTAGGGAAAACGACGCTGGCCTACATCCTTTCGCGCGAGATGGGCGTCGGCATCAAGGTGACCTCGGGACCCGTCATCGAACGGCAGGGAGATCTCGCCGCGATCCTCACGAATCTCCAGGAGCACGATGTGCTCTTCATCGATGAGATTCACCGATTGCCCAACGTGGTGGAAGAGATCCTCTATCCGGCCATGGAGGACTACCACATCGACATCCTCGTCGGACAGGGCCCGTCGGCACGTTCCATGAAGCTCAATATCCCCCGCTTCACCCTGGTGGGGGCCACGACACGCGCGGGGCTGCTTACCTCGCCGCTTCGCGACCGTTTCGGCATGAGCTTCCGCCTCGAGTTCTACAACGCCCAGGAACTGGCCACCATTGTTCGCCGCTCCTCGAAGATCCTGGACATTCCGGTGGACGATGCCGGCGCAGGCGAGATAGCCAGGCGCTCCCGCGGAACGCCCCGCATCGCAAACCGGCTCCTGCGGCGCGTGCGGGATTTTGCCCAGGTGAGGGCCGACGGGGTCGTCACGAAGGACGTGGCTGCGAGGGCCCTCGAGTTCCTGGAAGTGGATCACCGGGGCTTCGACGTCATGGACCGCAAGCTCCTGCTGCTGCTCATCGACAAGTTCAATGGGGGGCCCGTCGGGATCGACAGTCTCGCCTCGTCTCTCGGGGAGGAACGCAACACCATCGAGGACGTCTACGAACCCTACCTCGTCCAGGAAGGGTACATCGTCCGGACGGCCCGCGGCCGGATCGCCACGAAGGCCGCCTACGACCATTTCGGGAAGACCTGGAGCGGCAACCAAAAGGAGTTGTTCTGAAAAGGCAGGCATAAGCCGCCTGGCGCAAGGCTAAAGACGGAAAAGATCGTGCCGGCCGCCCTTAGCCGTAAGCCCTTCGCCATAAGCCGTTTGCCCTTAGCCATATGCCCATGAAGCTATTGCTCCACATCTGCTGTGCGCCGTGCACGATCTACCCGCTTGAGATTCTTCGGAAAGAGGCGGGCGGCATCAAGGGGCTGTTTTTCAACCCCAACATCCATCCCTATCTCGAATACAGGAAGCGGCTCGAGGCGCTGCGGGACTATTCGGCCCGGGTGGGCCTTGCGGTCGAGGAAGCCGAGGACTATCCGATGGAGGACTTCCTGCGCAAGACGTCTTACATGGGCAAAGACCGCTGCAGCTACTGCTACGAGGTGAGGCTGCGACGTACGGCCGCCCAGGCCCGCAAGGGGTTTTTTGATGCATTCACGACGACCCTGCTCTTCAGTCGATACCAGAAACACGACCTGATCCGGCAGACAGGGGAGGCCATCTCTCGGGAAATGAAGATCCCATTTTATTATCAGGACTTCAGGGCCGGATGGGAGGAAGGAAACCGCCGCTCCAGGGAGTCGGGAATGTACCGCCAGAAGTACTGCGGATGCCTGTTCAGCGAAAAGGAACGGTACTATAAGGAAAAGTGAACACTCTTTTTTCCCGTGGCTTGTGGCTTTCTTGCAACAATTCGATTCTTCCGTTGCGCCGGTTACGCCGTCCGTCCACGACTCATCACCGGATACATTTAATGATATAAACAAGTTATACATTTCTTCGACTTCTTTCCACCTCCCTTTTCCCTGGCATACCGCTTGCTCATGGCAAAACCATCCTTTTTGAAGGACATGTGATGTACTGGCAGAAAACGGTTAAAGAAGAGATCAATTTCCGCAGTGTGGGACTTCATTCCGGCAGGAAGGTCGGCATGACCATCAAGCCGGCCGAGGCGGATGCGGGGATCGTGTTCGTACGGAAGGACGTGACCTCGGACAACCGCATCGCTGCCGACATTCAGAACGTCACCGACACGACGCTTGCCACGACCCTCGGAGTGAACGGCACCCGGGTTCACACCGTGGAGCACCTGCTTTCGGCCTTCCGGGGCCTGGGGATCGACAACGCCGTCGTGGAAGTGGACACCTTCGAAGTGCCGATCATGGACGGAAGTTCCCAGCCGTTTATCAGCACCCTGAAGAAAGTGGGCCTGAAGACGCTCCGAAAGCCCCGCCGGTATCTCAAGGTCAAAAAGACCGTTTCCGTCTCCGAGGGGGAGAGCATGGCCATGCTGGAGCCGTCCCCCGATTTCCGCATCACCTACAAAATCGATTTTCCCCATCCCGCCGTGGGGACGCAGAGTTTCCACATGGTCTTTACCCCCGAAGCCTACGAAAAAGAGATCAGTTCGGCCAGGACCTTCGGATTCCTGAGAGACGTGGAGTATCTGCAGGCGAAGGGGCTTGCCCTCGGCGGCTCGCTGCAGAACGCCGTTGTCCTCGACGATGAGAGGGTGATCAACAAGGAAGGGCTCCGCTCGCCCGACGAGTTCGTCAAGCACAAGATCCTCGATGCCGTGGGGGATTTGTACCTCATCGGCATGCCGATTCTCGGCCACTTCACGGCCTACAAATCGGGCCACAGACTCAACACCCAGCTTCTGAAGGCGCTGCTTGCCGGCGAGGACAGCTGGGAGATCGTTCCCCACCCCCACCCCGCCTCCCGGGCGGATGTTCACGGGGACCGCGTGCCCGACGCGAAACCCGCCGCCGCCGCCGCGACATGATCCTTTCTGGACCGGCCTGAGGCGAAAGGCTTCGAATGCCGCTTGCCCCGGACCCTCGGTCGGTTGCCGTCTCCGATTGTCCTTTACAAGTTTTCGCTTACCATGTATTTGCCTGAGGGGGCGCGCGACGCCGGGCCCCGACCCGCAGCCATGGACCAGAAAGTCGAAAAACAGCAGGCACTCCTCACGGCCGAGATGAAGCGCAGACGGCGCGAGCGGATCATCATCGCCGCCACCGTCATCGGCATCGTCCTGCTGACCTTCATCGAGACCAGTATCTTCAGCAAGGAGACCCTCGTCCCCGATTTCCGCGACGTGGTCATCTTCGGCCTCATCAACGTCAACATCATCCTCGTCCTGCTTCTGATCTTTCTCATCGTCCGCAACATCGTCAAGCTCGTATACGAGAGGCGCCGCGGAATCCCGGGCTCGAAGCTCCGCACCAAGCTCGTTGCCGCCTTCGTGACGCTCAGCCTCGTGCCGACCTTCATCCTGTTCCTGGTGGCCACCAACTTCCTGTCCTACAGTATCGACAACTGGTTCAACATCCGCGTGGGCGGCGCCCTGAACCTTTCCCTCGAGCTGGCCCAGAACTACTACCAGCAGACCTCGGAGAACGTGAAGTATTACGCCGAGCAGCTGAGCGCCGACATCACCAAGAACCGTCTCTTCGAAAAGGACCGCCTGGAGTATCTGCGGTCCCTGGTGGAGCAGCGCCAGCGAATCTACAAGCTCGGTCTCATCGAGGTCTACTTCAACGAGGAGACGGACAAGATCGTCTTCAAGGACCCGGGCAATCCCGACATCCCGGAGCTCGGGCTCTCGCCCAAGCTCCGGGAAGACATTCGGGCAGGCAGGCAGTTTACGACGATGCAGTCCGTCGGTCTCGGGGATTTCATCCGTGGGATATCGCCCGTCTACGTCACGGCCGGCTCGACGGTCATCGTCGGGGCCGTCGTGGTGAACTGCTACGTCCCGAAGGGGCTCGTCGACAAGATGACGACGATTTCCCGAATCAACGAGGAGTACAAGCAGTTCAGGCTGCTCAAGAACCCCATCAAGACAAGTTACATCGTCATCCTTTTCGTCGTCACGCTGCTGATCATCTTTTCGGCCACCTGGTTCGGTTTCTTCCTTGCCAAGGGCATCACGGAGCCCGTGCAGGACCTCGCCGAGGCGACCCACGCCATCGCCCAGGGGAACCTGGACTATAAGATCAACGTCGTGGCCGACGACGAGATCGGGGTCCTGGTGAACTCCTTCAACCGGATGACGGGAGACCTGAAGGTCAGCAAGGAGAGCCTCGAACAGGCCAACCTCGATCTGGAACAGCGCCGCAAGTACATGGAGACGGTGCTTCGCAACGTCTCGGCGGGCGTGGTGGCCATCGATCGGGAGGGGGTCATCACGACGGTCAACCGGGCCGCCGAGAGGCTGCTCGACATCAAGACGGAGAAAGTCCTGAACCACCGTTACGAGGAGGTGCTCCAGCCCGGCCACCTGGATCTCGTCCGCGAGATCCTCACGGAGATCACCGGGGTTGAGACGGGATACGTGGAGAAGCAGATCCCGCTCACCCTCAAGGACCGTGCCCTCACCCTGCTGGTGACGACGACGGTGCTGCTCGACGACGACAACGACTACATGGGCATGGTCGTCGTCTTCGAGGACATCACCCAGCTGCAGCGTGCGGAGCGCATCGCAGCCTGGCGCGAGGTGGCCCGCCGGATCGCCCATGAGATCAAGAACCCGTTGACGCCCATCCAGCTCTCGGCGCAGAGGCTGCAGCGCAAGTTCGGCGAAAAGATCGGGGAGGACGAGGCCGTCTTCATGGAATGCACCGGCACGATCATCAGCCAGGTCGACGTCCTGAAAAACCTCGTCAACGAGTTCTCGCGCTACGCGCGGATGCCCGTGGCCAACCTGACGCCCGGCGATCTCAACGGGGTGATCCGGGACGCCGTGGTCCTCTACCAGGACGCCCACAAGGAGATCGCCTTCGATTACCGGCCCGATGCGGAGATGCCGCGGTTCAGGCTGGATGCCGAGCAGATCAAGCGCGTCATGATCAACCTCCTGGACAATGCCGTGGCCGCCATGAGCCGGGGGGCGGGGAAGATAGAAATCGAGACGATGCACGACCGTGAGCATCGTCGGGCCCGGGTCGAGGTCCGGGACAACGGGACCGGGGTATCCCGCGCGGACAAAGCGAAGATGTTCGAGCCCTACTACTCGACGAAGAAATCGGGCTCCGGTCTCGGGCTTGCTATCGTCAGCTCCATCATCAGCGAGCACCGGGGCTCCGTGACCGTGGCCGACAACGAGCCCCGGGGCACGGTCGTGGCTTTCGAGCTGCCCATCGAACAGGTCGAGGAGCAGGCAATGCCTGCGGCTCACGCGGAGAATTGATTCATGGTCCGTCTTGTTACGGGCGGCGGCGGGTTCATCGGCTCCGATCTTGCCTAGGCCCCCGCCCTGCGCGGTGAGACGGTGCGCGTCCTGGGCGATTTCTCGACGCTGGATTTGCAGGGGCCCCGTTGTTTTCCATTGGTCATGCCGGGAGTCATTCAGCGGAGCGGCATCCCCAGTGCTTGCGCACGACGATCGAGCAGCTCCCGGTACATCGCCTTTCGCCTGTCGGAAAGGAAGGACCTGCCGAGGAGATCCAGCCAGAGAGGGCAGGCGCCTTCGAGTTCGCGGACCGTCCTGGAGATGGCCTTGTCCGTCAGGCCGAGCCTCTCTTTCGCGAAGTAGTCCACGAAATCCTCTCTCTTCAGCCTGTTTTTCTTTCCGTTCAGGGGAAGAGCCAGCTCTTCCCCCGAATCGACGACGATCGTGGAGTTGAGAAGGTCGTAGCCCGGCGACAGTTCTACCTTGTTCTCTCTCCGGATGAGGGAGAAATTCTTCAGGTGGGCGTCCTCGTTTCCCGTGAGATAGTTGAAGAGCGCAAGCTTGAAGAGTCTGAGCTTCTCGATGGCCGGAAAGGTGCAGAACCGGTCGAGCACCGATGCGACCTGTTCCATGGAGGATGCGTATTTCGTGTCCCTGTCGAGACCGAGCAGCTGGGCGAAGTCCTCGAGAGGGACCCTGCCTGCACGTCCGGTCCGGTCGAACCGGCGGATGACGTAGGAAAGGGTGCCGTCCTTCGAATGGATCAGGCCGTGAAAGGGGGTCTCCAGCCCTGCGGCGGCGGCCAGCTTCATCGTCAGATCTTCATTCTCCGGCACTTCGGGGTACTCGGCCATCTGGGGTTTGATGATGTAGCGGCCCCCGGATTCGACAATGTCAAACGAGCCCCTCTCGATGTCGAGAACAGCGCTGAGCTTCGGCTGGACGCCCTGGATGGACATCTTGCCGGCCCTCTGGATTGCCTCCCGCCTCTGCTGGGCGGCGCTGTAGGGAAAGTCTTCGAGACGGGTCAAACGCCGGGAGAGCAGGCGCAGCCCCCGCCGGGAATATCTCTGGTCACCGCAATCCTCATAGGTGATGGGACAGCGGTTCATCCCTGCGCCTCCCTCACGGTGACAGCTCCCACAAGGTCCTCGCCCACGGCAACGATCTGGCTGAAGCAGTCGTGCCGGTCTATCTTGCGGCGCTTCAGCAGGGCCTCGAGAAGAACGCCTTCCGGCAGAAGGCCGTCGAAGAAAGGAGGGAAGCGGTCGAAGTCGAAGCTCCGGCCCCGCACAGGCATGTTCAGCGAGACGGGCGGGCCGGCGTAATCTTCTAGATAGAGAAAGCGGTAGCGTTTTCCCGGCTCGATTTCCTCCAGCACGCCGGCGCGCTTTCCCTGCATGAAGACATCAGCCCTTCTCATCGGGGTTCTCCTCGAGCGGGCTGATGAAGCGGACCCTGATGTTCAGGGCATCGAGAACCTTCCTGACCGTGGCGAAGCGGACCGAGTCCTTGCCGTGCTCGATGTCGTAAATCACGGTCTTCCCCACCCCGGCGATCTCGGCGAGCCGCTCCCGCGACAGGCCGCTCTTTTTTCGATGCCTCTGAACGATGGCGCCCAGGGATTCTTCCATGTCGTCAGCCTCATTTTGCCGCGATGACGGCAGAATTAACTCTCCTAGTCTCCATTACGAGCTTAATATCGTGTTGTCAAGTCATATTTGCCGTTATGGCGGTAATAAGCAGGCGACTTCTCTTTCTGCGTTAATCACGATACAATGATGATGAATATTTGCCGCCATGGGGGTAATTTGTTGGTGATCGTTCAGGTAGTTTCTGGCCGGCAGGACCATGAAGAGCGATCCATCCCGTGTGCTTGATTATGGTGATGTTCAGGGGAATGTTCATCTTTTCAGGAGGACCTCAATCGTAGATCGCCGCGTCGGCTACGCCTCCTCGCGATGACCCTTTTTCTGTTCCAGGAAGATTGCGCCCGCTCCGGCGCTGTATGTTTGCCAAGTAGGGGGGTAGATTAAGAGTAACAAGCTGAACAAGTCGCAGGCGAAGAAAAAAGAAAGGCCCGTGCAGTTTTGCAGAGGTCTTTCCTGACTTCCCAGATTCTATTCTTTCTTCGCTTCCAGGCTGTGCGTTTTGATCTTGCGGTGGAGGTTGCTGCGTTCGAGCCCTATGGAGTCTGCGGTCTTGGAGATGTTCCCCTCGTTTTCCCGCAGCTTCTTCATGATGTACTTCTTTTCGAATTCCATCTTGGCCTTCCGGAAGGAGTTGTACGTAAAGATGGTGTCCATGGCCTCCCCGGGCTGCTCCTCCTTCGAGAGGGGCGGGATGTCGTCGGCGGTGATCGCGGCGCCCTGCGTCATGATGACGAGGCGCTCCATGATGTTTTTGAGCTCCCGGACATTGCCCGGCCAGTTATGCTCCATGAAGACGTCGATGGCGTCATCGGAGATGGCCTTCGGCTCGACGCCCTCCTTCGCACAGAAGTCGTTCACGAATTGAGCAGCGAGGATCGGGATGTCCTCCTTGCGGTCTCGGAGCGGTGCGATGGTGAGGGGGATGACGTTCAGGCGGTAGTAGAGGTCCTGCCGGAACCGCTCAGCCTCCATCTCCTTTTCGAGGTCCTTGTTTGTCGCCGCGAGCACCCGCACGTCCG
>ERZ795031.3487-NODE-3487-length-14025-cov-8.786328_pt1 | contig 14025 bp, 6 predicted proteins | sample MGYA00375123_ERZ795031 | MGnify/ENA primary metagenome ERZ795031 (study PRJEB30166, sample SAMN05720159) | activated sludge metagenome | isolation source: anaerobic digester from wastewater treatment plant | place: USA | collected 2015-04-21 ... | reverse complement strand
ATAGATGATATAATAGAAAATGACTTAATGGGCGAACATCTATCAGAAAAATATCAACATTTGCCTATTGATACTAAGTATTTTAAAGATTTAGAGATTAAAATTTTAAGTTTGTTTGATGACCTTGATAATTCATTAGATGGATGGCTGATAAAAAGCGAAAACTATCAGGCATTAAATACAATCCTACCGAAATTCAAAGAAAAAGTGCAGACGATTTACATTGATCCGCCGTTTAATTTAGATTCATCAGATCAGTTTTTATATCGTACTAATTACAAAAATGCTAATTGGGCTACACTTTTAGAAAACCGATTAAAACTCGCCAAAGATTGGCTGAATGAAAAAGGTAGTATTTTTGTGAGATGCGATTATAATGGAAATTGGATTGTTAGACCATTAATGGATGATATTTTTGGAAGCGTGAATTTTAGAAATGAGATAGTACTAAGAAAAGGTAATGTACAGGCTACATTGCCTTCAAGGTTTAATCCTGCCAATGATTTTTTATTTTTTTATTTTAAGAATATGGAAAAAAGTTATTTCACCCCTATAACTAAAGAAAAGAGACATGAACTGAAATGGATAAAAATGTTGTCTTCCAAAGATAATCCTGTTAAAAATTGGTGTTATGTCAATGGAATAAAGTTCATAAGTCCTAATGGTTATCATTGGAATCAAAGCCAAAAAAATATAGATAATTTATTTGATGAAGGGAAAATAATTGCTATTACAGAGAATATGGAAATAATTTCGAAACTTCCTATTGAGGAAATCGAAAAAATAGAATCAAAATTTCAGTTTCAAAGTGGAATGATATATAAATTAGAAAGTGAGAATATGGCCATAGATTCTAATTGGACTGATATTCATAGTTATTCTAATGTCACTTCAAATTTATTGGAATACTTCCCCACTGAAAATTCAGAAATCCTCCTTAAGCGTGTCATAGAATCTACATCTAACGAGGGCGATTTGGTTATGGATTACTTTTTAGGAAGTGGCACTACTACCGCTGTAGCACATAAATTAGGCAGAAAATGGATAGGCGTGGAGATGGGGGAGCATTTTTATACTGTAGTTTTACCACGAATGAAGAAAGTTTTGGCTTATGATAAATCAGGGATTTCAAAAGAAGTCCAAGAATATCAAGGTGGCGGATTTTTCAAATATTACGAGCTTGAGCAGTATGAGGAATCTCTGAATAACTGCAAATATGAAGACGGAGGTTTGTTTACTGTGCCAGGTAGAAGTCAATATCAGGAATATGTCTTTATGAAAGATGAAAAAATGCTCAAAGCTCTGGAGATAGATTATGAAAATGATAAAGTAAATGTGGACTTATCACAAATATATCCAAATATAGACATTGCCGAGACTTTGTCTAATCTGACAGGAAAATGGATAAAGAAAATAACACCCTGTCTGCCAGAGGCAGACACCCCTCTACAAGAGGAAAATAACACCCCGTCTGCTAACGCAGACACCCCTCTACGAGAGGGGAATTATGAGGTGGAATTTGAAGATGGAACAAAAATCAATACAAAAGATTTGGATTATAAATTAATAAAACCTTTAATTTGGTGGGAATAAAAATTATGACAAATCTGTATCTTCAAAATATAGTACAAAGCATCGCTGATGACTCCCTACCGGCTGATTGGCAAGATTTTGATTTTGTAACATTTTCTGAGAGCAAAAAATTATTTGATTTTCAACAAAATGCGTTGAGAAATGCTCTAAAGGCTCTTCATTTGTTTTATAAAGAAAAACAAGCAAACAAAGCGGCTTTGTTTGAACTCTATCAAGACAATGGACTATTAGAAGATTTTTCTTATACTACAAAAAAAGATAGTAAGACGCTCAAATATCTCGAAGAATATAGCGACGATTATCCTGAAAAAAACGGCAAAATATCTTTTGAGTATTTTATCAATCGTATGAGTTTCTGGATGGCAACCGGCAGTGGGAAAACATTAGTTATTGTGAAAATGATAGAAATGCTGGGAGAATTAATTGATAGAGGATTATTACCTGAAAAAGATATTTTGTTCCTAACCTATCGCGATGATTTACTAGATCAATTTAAAGTACATATAGATGAATTCAATTCTTATCATTCAGATGTTAAGATTAATCTAAAAAATTTGAAAGAATATGAAGCTGTTAAACGTGCTAATCCTATACCATTCGCACGCAACGAAATCACCGTTTTTTATTATCGTTCAGATTTAATTACAGATCAAGGAAAAGAAAAACAGGTTGATTTCAGAACCTATGATAATCATGGGAATTGGTTTATTATTTTAGACGAAGCACATAAAGGCGATAGAGAGGAAAGCAAACGTCAAATATTTTACAATATTCTTTCGAGGAACGGTTTTTTGTTTAATTTTTCTGCAACTTTTACAGATGATAGGGATTTTGCAACTTGTGTATATAACTACAATCTCGCAGAATATGTAAAAAATGGATATGGCAAGCATGTTTATTTGTCGAGTGAGGATATTACGTCATTTCAAAAAAACGATGAGTTTACTAACATACAAAAACAAAAAATCATATTGAAAATATTGATTTTGCACACGATTATCAAAATGCATCACGAGAAAATAAAACAATACGATGTTTATCACAATCCACTTATACTTACATTAGTGAATTCGGTTAATACCGAAGATTCAGATCTCGAACTCTTTTTTAAAGAGCTTGCCGATTTTGCAAAAAATCCTATAAATAGTATTTTATTTAATCAAGCAAAAAATGAAGTACTAAATGAAATCTCATCAAATATCCATAAGCTTTTTGATGATGAAGATATAAAATTTAATGACAATATTGTCAATAATGTAAACGAATCTGATGTTTTGCAATATGTATTTAATGCACCGACCAATGGGAATGTAGAGGTTTTGAAACTCCCCGGTAATAAACAAGAACTTATTTTTAAACTTGCGACGTCTGATAAACCTTTTGCACTGATAAAGATTGGCGATATTTCAGAATGGCTTAAAAACAAACTTTCGGGTTATACCATAATAGAGAGTTTCGACAATGAGAGCTATTTTAAAAATATAAACGATGTCGATTCGGATATTAATATTTTGATGGGTTCGCGTTCTTTTTATGAAGGATGGGATAGCAATAGACCAAATATCATTTTGTTTATCAACATCGGCACAGGTACGGATGCGAGAAAGTTTGTCCTACAATCGACAGGGCGTGGTGTAAGGATACAGCCTGTAAAAGGCAAAAGAAAACGATTAATTTTTCTTCATAATTCTGAACAGATAGATAAAAATCTTTTCAATGCTGTCAAAGATTATTATATACCATTGGAAACGCTTTTTGTTTTTGGTACTAATGCTGCTAATTTAAGAGAAATTGTAGAAACACTTAATGCAGAAAAAAAAGATGAGAGCATTGGGTATTTGTTTGATATAAATCCTGAGATTGAAAATAAAAAAATGAAGCTGCTAATACCGATTTACAAAGATTCAATAGAAATAATTGCCAATCAAAAAAATCCTCAAAAATTTGAAATAAACGAGAATGATTATAATTTGGTAAAAAAATATTTCAACAATATCGGTAATAAAATAGCAGCGATAAAATTTAATCCTTCTATAACTGTTTTAGAAAAAATGAATGAAGCTTTTAATGGGAAATACGTTAATTATTTCCTTTTTAATAACAATTCATTTATTAATAATCCTGAGTTATTGCTGAAAAATATTTTCTATCATTTCGAGCAGACTTCAAAAGAATTTGACAAATTTAAAATTTTAGAAAATGAAATTATTCATTTTAAACATATTTCTGTTAGTTTAGATGATATCAATGATTTGGTAAAAAAGATCCAAAAAGTAAAGAATTATCCAAGTAAAGATATAGAAAAACAGAAATTAAAAGAAGAGTATGAAAAAGATAAGGATTTAGATAAATATACTGCTAAAATAGAAGATATAAATTCAAGTTTCGTAAAGGAGGAAAGAGCAGTGTATGGTTGTGACCCATTGGATATCAAATATCTTGCTAATCATTACTATCTTCCAGTGATAGTTTCAGAAAGTGAAAAAATTGACTATATCAAACACATCATCAAAACCAAAAGTGAAAAGGACTTTATTAACGATTTGGAAACTTATTTAGGAGTAACAGATAATAAGAAAGATTTCGTGTGGTGGTTTTTTAGTAAACTGGATGAGAGTTTAGACGAGGTTTACATTCCTTATTACAATCCAATATTAAATAAAATATCAAAATTTAAACCTGATTTTATTTTCTGGTTGAAAAAAGGTACTGATTATACTATTCTTTTTGTTGATCCAAAAGGGACAGAGCATACCAGTGCCTATAGGAAAATAGATGGATATAGAGTATTATTCGAGGAAAACGGAAAAGCAAAAGTTTTTAACAGCAATGGATTTAATGTGAAAGTAAAATTACTGCTCAGAACAGATGATGTTTCAAAAGTTCCAAACAATTATAAAGAGTATTGGTTTGATAACTTTAATGATTTTGCAAATAAGATAAAATTCCCTATCCTCATGGAGAAAGGAGATGACGGAAAATAAGAAAGTGCTTATATGACGCTGTAAAAAATGGTGAAATTAAAACAATTGGTGGTAAAAAATTTCGTAAATATTTTATTGACAAAAAAGTGGGGTAAAAAACCTTATTTTTTATTTATTTAAAAAAAAGAAAATAGCTAAAACGTTGAAAATAAACAAGTTTTATTGACAAAAAAGTGGGGTAAAAAACCTTATTTTTTATTTATTATAAAAAAAAGAAAAAAAATCATTTATTATCTTTATTCACAAAAATATGGTGCATAAGTAAAATGTATGATCAAAAAATAACGAAAAAACAATAAAATTAAGAACTCTCTGTTAATCATTTAATCTATTGATCACATTACATAACAAATTAAATCTCACTTGTAGATAAAATCCTCGCCGCCAAAAAAACAAATCACGCAGCAGATACCACCGCATGGGAAAAAGAAATCGACCAATTGGTCTACAAATTATATGATTTGACAGACGAAGAGATAGCGATAATAGAAAAATAATTTTATCTTCAATTCACAAATTGCTACTAATGACAAAGACCTTTAGGTTAGATAACAACGAGCTGCTTATTAACCTATATTTTATGTATTATATAGTTGTTCATTAACTTTACAAACTTTACAAACTTTACAAACTTTACAAACTTTATGAACTTTATGAGAAAAGGCTGTGGGTTTTAGCCCTGAAATAGACAGAACCGCATATTAGCAGTTGAGTAGTTTATCAGTGAACACATTCTCCCCGTCTCCTCGTCTCCCCAGTCTCCCCGTCTCCCTGTCTCCCCGTCTCCTCGTCTCCCCGTCTCCTCGTCTCCCCAGTCTCCCCAGTCTCCCCCGTCTCCCCCGTCTACAATCATAATAAAATCACTATTTCGTACAATAAACAGATAAATTTGTTTGTTTATTGAAATTTATTTCCTTATTTTTACAAAAATATTCAATAAATGTCTATTAAAGTATTAGAAGCATCTGCTGGTAGTGGTAAAACATATCAATTGTCTATGTTTTACGTTAAATTAGCATTAGAAAACCCAAATAATTTTAAAAAAATACTCGCTATCACTTTCACTAATGCCGCTGTGAATGAGATGAAACTGAGAATATTAGATAGACTGTATTCTATAGCTAATAACAACCCCAACTCCCTTGAAGAATTTAAAGCTTTCGCTAAAGGCGGACAAATTAATGGTAAAAATATAACTCAACTATCTAATGATGATATATCTGGTGCTGCTAAAAATGTTTTATATAATATCCTGCACAATTATCAGGACTTTTCTGTATCTACCATTGATAGCTTTTTGCAAAGGCTCTTTAGAGGTGCTCTCTACGAGATAGGCGTTAAGTATAATTATGAATTAATTGTAAAAAACGACGATATCTACAGTGAGGCAGTAGATGATTTCATAGTAAATCTGCAAGAACAATATCCCGCTTTTAATTGGCTTATTAAATTTATTGAGGATAAACTCGCTCAAGATAAGTCTTTTAATTACAATAATATGCTCTTAGACCTGATTAAAGAGATTAATAAAGAATTTTTCTATGATTATGAGGATGTTTTTAATAAATTGACTGATGAGGATTTTAAACAGAAATGTTTAGATGATATAATTAAATGTTTAGATTATATAATGAATGATTTTCTGGGTAAAGCAAAAAAAATAAATGATGATTTTAATAAGGTTCTAAAAGAAACAGGCTATGAAGAAGAAAATTTTGCATATAAAGGCGATGGTAGTGTAAAGTATATTGGCTCAAAATTAGAAAATGCGATAAAAATTAAAGATTCTTTTAAAGGTATTATGCCTAAAAATAGATTTGTAGACATAATGAATCAAAAACAAGGATTATTAAAAAAGGATTCACATATAAATATACCACAGCAAAATATAAATGATATTCTAACATTAATGAAAAATTATTATGATCTAATATTTGATATTAATAATGAATTTACTATTGAATACAGAAATTATGAGACTGCACGCATCATTTCTAATCAAATCTATAATATAGCCTTGCTAAGTGATATTTTAAAAAGTCTATATGATTACAAAAAAACAAATAATATCTTGCTTTTGTCTGATATAGGAAAAATGCTAAGAAAGTTTATCGAAAATAATTATATGTTTATATATGAAAAACTAGGTGTATATTATGAATATTTCTTAATAGATGAATTCCAAGATACCTCTCATGTGCAGTATGAAATTATAAAACCATTAATCAATGAAAGCCTCAGCCAAGCTCAGTCAGATAATGTATTGCTAGTTGGCGATATCAAGCAAGCTATATATCGCTGGCGTAATGGAGACTGGGAAATTATGAAAGATACCATTGATACTGACTTTCATAATAGTATTTCTAGAAACAATCTTACAGAAAATTGGCGTTCTTATCCTAATATTGTGAACTTTAATAATTCCCTTTTTAGTGAACTTTTGTCTCTGAAGGATCTTTTTAATGAAGAAAATATTGTTAAATTGGATTATATAAAAGAGATTTATATAGATCCACAAAAAAATAGAGATGTTAAACAAGAAATCCCTGACGCCAAAAAAGATCAATTTAAAGATTTCCAAGGATATGTAAAACTGTATATAGCAAAAGATAAAAATAATAAAAATACTGCGACAAATGACGTAAATTCAACTGCAGATGATACATCAGACTCCATAGAATCTGAAGAAGATGATAAAGTACTACAATTGGTAATAAATGATGTAAATAATTTGTGGGAAAAAGGCTACAAAAACATTGGCATTCTCGTTAGAACCAATAAAGAAGCTGTAGAAGTATTCAAATATATACTCCAAAATTCAGAAATTCAGGATAATGATTTCAAAATTATTTCTGATGAGAGTATTAGCTTTGCTAATTCTGATGCTGTACTATGGATAGTTTTTACTCTCTATGCACTACAAAATGGCTCTAATTACGCTAGATATATGTCAGAGGCTTTCTATGATTTTATAAAAACATCAAATTCAGTACCTTACAAAAGTCTGATGGATAATTTAGAAAATGATAATAATTTCATGGCTCAAAACTTATATTTCAAAGCAGAGCATTTGGTAAACATTATTTATAAAGAGCTTGATGATAAAGAAAAAGTCTTTTGTATGCATTTCCTACAATTAATAAAAAATTATCAACGGGAGCACAATAATAATGAGGTGATGTTTATTAATTGGTTTCTGAATAATGGAGTGCAACAGTCATTGACGATAACAGAAGAAAAAAATGGCGTTCATATTTCTACTATTCATAAATCTAAAGGATTAGAATATGACGCTGTGATAGTACCTTTCATCAATTGGACAAGAAATCAAAACGATTATCTATGGTTTAAAAAACCAGATATTTGCAATTCAAATATTCCTGCATTTTTATTAAAAACTAGTGGAGATCTTGCAAATTCTCAATTCGCAGATGAATATTATATGGAAAAAACAAAAAAATATGTGGATGACCTCAATCTGCTCTATGTAGCTCTAACTCGTGCAAAAAAAGTGCTCATTGCTAATATTGAAAATCAAAATATAGGTAAAGAAATCCAGAAATGTGTAACTAATAATTTTAACATAGATGGTCTAGGAGCAATTGATACTTATAAATCAATAAATTCTAATGAAAATTTTGATATTTATGAAATTGGAACATTAGTAAACAATACTACCTATGCATCAGATGTGTCTATAGAAAATTTCCAATGGGCAGCAAAAGAAAATGTGGGCATAGAAATAAAAATTAAGAAAAATTATAGTTTATCTTCAAATGAAAAAATTGCTCATGGTGTATTGATGCATGATATTCTCAGAGTAATAGACGATGTAGACAATTGGGAGAAAAAAGCTGATAAAATATTAAAAAAATATCATAAAACATCAGAAGAAATTGAAAAAATTAAAGACAATATAAAAACTATTTTTGAAATTAACCAAGAAGTGAAAAATTGGTTTACTAATGCACAGGAGATTATTAGTGAGCGAGATTTGGCTATTTATAAGCTAGAGTCGGATAAGGAAAGAAAAATGTATAGACCAGATAAGATATTTATTTATCCTGATAAAGTCATTGTTGTAGATTTCAAAACTGGTGAAAAAGATTTAAATGAATATAAATATCAAGTGAGAAATTACATAGAGATCCTACGTCAAATTTTTGATAAAGATATCGAAGGATTTTTGCTTAATATCGACAATAATGAATTAATTAACGTAGAAATATAGAATAATTTGAAAATTATTTAAAAAAATGAACTTAATTTTGGTAATAAAATTAAATTAAGATGCTCCTAAAATTAATGCTAAATTTTTTATATTTTGTAATACATTAGTTTTAATATAATTTTTTTAGTAATTTTGATAAAAAATAAATAATGAAAATAGGTATATATGAACCAAATAAAATATATCAAGGTGATTGCATAGATCTGTTAAAAAAAATACCTGATGATTCTATAGATTTAATTTTTGCAGATCCGCCTTATAATCTACAGTTGAATAATGATTTGTATAGACCCAATCAGACTAAGGTTAATGGCGTAAATGATGAATGGGATAAATTTGAATCAATGGAAGATTATGATAAATTTACAAATTTGTGGTTATCAGAATGTCATCGAATTTTAAAAAATACAGGAAGTATATGGGTGATTGGTACATATCATAATATATTTAGGATTGGATATAGTTTGCAAAACATAGGATTTTGGCTATTAAATGATATAATTTGGATAAAGCCTAATCCGATGCCTAATTTTAAAGGTACTAGATTTAATAATGCACACGAAACATTAATATGGGCGACAAAATCTAAAATGTCTAATTATACTTTTCATTATCACTCAATGAAAGCAATGAATGATGATAAACAAATGAGAAGCGATTGGATTATTCCCATTTGTCAGGGTAATGAAAGAATAAAAGTAAATGGGCAAAAAGCACATTCTACACAAAAGCCCGAAGAATTACTTTACAGAATTATCATTTCCACATCTAATCCTGGTGATATAATTTTAGATCCATTTTCTGGGTCTGGTACTACTGCGGCCGTTGCTAAAAGATTAGGTAGAAATTTTATAGCTTTTGAAAAAGAACCATTTTATGTTGATATTGCGAATAAAAGACTAAAAACAATTGTACCAATAAGTAACGAATTTTTAAATTATAATATTGAGAAACGAAAACCTAAAGTTTCTTTTGGCTCATTAATAGAAAAAGGATATATAAAAATTGGTGAAGATTTATATTCAAAAAATATGAAATACTCTGCAAAAGTTCAGGCAGATTCATCAATAAATTATAATGGGAATGTTGGGTCTATTCATAAAATAAGTGCACTAATTTTAAATAAGGATAGCTCAAATGGATGGTCTTTTTGGTATATAAAAAGAAATGATAAGTTAATTAGCATTGATGATCTGAGATATGATTATGAACAAAAATTTTATAAAAAACAATCTAATTATTGTGTCGAAATTCCTTTTGAAACAGATGCTATTCATGATATAAAAAATAATTTTTTGTATGACAATGATGAATTATAATAAATTTAAACAAATATTAAACGAAACAATATTTGAAAAATCTAAAGCTGATTTATTGACTAAAATAGCGAACTCACCTTCTCGCTATATTGGTTTATTTAGACCCACTAAACCTAAGGCAAAATTGTTACAAAATCTTCTTCAATCTCATGAAATTCGTTTTGGAGATGCTTTTGAAATAATTATTGAAGAATATTTAAGAATTATTGGATATGAAATTTTACCTAAAACATTAAAATATGATGATGATTATTTAAATGTAGATCAATGTTTTAAAAAAAATAAAATGATTTATTTTATAGAACAAAAAGTAAGAGATGACCATGATTCTACTAAAAAAAGAGGTCAAATTGAAAATTTTGAAAAAAAATTATCTAGATTACTAAAAATTTATGGAGAAAATATAATTGGCATTTTCTATTTTTTAGATCCAGAATTAAAGAAAAATAAAAATTACTACGAAAAGGAACTTTTAAAAATTAATAAAGATTATAATGTAGAAACTTTTCTTTTTTATGGACAAGATTTATTTAACTATCTTGATTATAAAAATATTTGGTCCGAAATTATTAGATATCTTGAAAAATGGAAAAAAGAAATTCCAGAATTACCCGAGATAAATTTTGATCTAGATGCCAAGCATACTTTTGAAGAAATTAAGGACTTAGATACTCTTGTATTTAGAAAATTATTTACTGATGATATAATTTTTCAAGAAATCCTTTTAACTTTATTCCCTGAAAATAAAACTTTAAAATTATTATATGAATATTTTCTTACAAAAGATTTAACAATTTACAAAAATTTAGCAAATATTTTATCTAAACGAATTATGTATTAATAGTATAAATTTTAAAATTTAACTATAAAAATAAATATGATATTTATGTGCTCAATATAAAAAGCGATGAGAGAAAAATTAGAAGAATTATCAAAATAACAACCAAATGAGAAAATGATGAGTAATTTGGAATTCAAATCGTATATTTATCCAAATCTTTATACCTTTGCCTTAAAATTATTATTTTTTTGTTCATTTTTTACATAATCCCCAACAATTTTATAATTAAAAACTCAAAAAAATATGAAAGCATTTTTGCAAGAAGTAGCAGAATATATTTACCAAAAACATGGTGATAATCTAAAAAATCTAACTATATTGATGCCCAATCGTCGCTCATGTATATTTCTAAAACAAGAAATAGCTAAACTTTATCAAAAAACAACTTTCTTGCCCGAAGTACTTTCTCTGCAAGATTGGATTGACGACAATTCATCTCTTACTAAAATAGAAGATGTAGTCGCTATTTTCAAATTATTTGATTCTTTTAAAAAAATTTATCCTAATAAAGCAGATCTAACAATTGAAGATTTCTATTTCCTTGGTGAAATACTGCTTAGAGATTTTAATGATATTGACAATGCTCTGGTAGATGCTAGTAAACTATTTATAAATATTAAAGATGAAAATGAAATAAAAAATCTTTTCAATTTAGATTTGGAACCAGATTTTAAAGATTATTTTGATAAATTAATTAAGTATTTTAATAAATCCTTTAGTGAAAATTCATATTTAGATATTTGGAGTAAATTACATGATTTATACAAACAATATAGAGAATCATTAATCACAGATAATTTAGCTTATGAAGGTCTACAAATTAGACATTTCGTAGAAAATGAAATAGAAAAATCAAAAAATATCAATGAAAAAATCTTTTATTTTATAGGTTTTAATTTTATTACACAAGCAGAATACGCAATATTCAATAAATTAAAAGATAAAGCAAATTTTATCTGGGAATATGATGATGAATATATAAATAATAACCTTTATAGTGCTGGTAAGCAATTGAGTTGGTTAATTAAGGATTTTCCTATGCCCGCTGATTTTAACGTTAAAACGAATAATCTAGGTAAAGATCTAAAAAATGTAAAAGATAAAATAAAAATTTGCTCTTTCACTAATGAAGTAGAGATGGCTAAATATGCTGCTCAACATATTAAAAACTTAGAACAATATCAAGCGATTATTTTACCCGATGATAGTCTGCTACCTGTGGTACTCACTTCTCTACCAGATGATATCAAGTCTGTAAATATAACGATGAATTATTCTATTAAAAATACTAATGCTTACACTCTCATAATGCAGATTTTTGATTTATACAATGATATTAGGAAAAACAATAATAAGATTTTAATATCTAAACAGAAATGGGTTGAGCTGCTATATCATCCTTTTATTTATGAAAATAATTATGTCAAAGATATAATTAATAATTATTTATATCCAACTGGTGGTAATTCTAATATTCAAGAAATCAGTGATTTTATTGAAATAAATAATATAAATACTGCTGATAAGCCATTGATTGATAAATTGCTATCTATCATTAATGCTAATGAAACGATAGATTTCATGAATCATTTATTGGAGTTGCTATCGTATTTAGAGGAAAATTTAAAAACTACGACAGAAAAGAGTTCTATGCTTAAATTGGAGTTAGAGGCTATTAGACAATTATATACTAAACTACAAGAAACCAATGTTCTATTTGATCAATATAAAATAGTAATAACAGATATCAAGTTTCTAATATCATTGATAACAGAAATATTAAGGGAGATAAAAATAAAACTTGAAGGTGAACCATTGGAAGCTCTACAAGTGATGGGACTGATGGAGAGTCGTCTTTTAGATTTCCAAAAGGTAATAATTCTTTCACTGAATAATAAAATAGTTCCTGGAGACAAATACATACCTACATTTATACCATATCTTTTCAGGAAACATTTTCAATTACCAACTCAGGACTGGCGTGAGGGCATAGATGCTTTCCATATTTATAGATTACTGCAGCGTAGTGAAGATATTCATCTACTATCATCTAGGTTCATAGCTGATGAGGAGAGCGATTATAGTCCATATTTATTGCAGTTAAAATATCGTGGCATAGATATCAAAAATTTTACAGATAAAATAGGCAATTCACCAAAAATAATTGATCATAAAGTAAAAAGTGATGCAAAAAATAAAGTACATAACTATCTGAATAATAATAATAAAAAAGGATTATCTCGTCATGCCATTAGCACTTATATACAATGTCCACGTAAATTTTATTTCAAATACATAGAAAATCTGACAGATAATAATCTATTTCCCGAGGAAGCAATAGAAAGAGAATTAGGCACTCTGATACATCAAGCTTTAAGTGAATTATTTGATAATAATAAAAACGTAGATATTGGAATATTACAAAAAATTAAAAATGATATAGATAAAGAATGTAATGCTTTATTACCTAATAATGATAGTATTAAAGTGCTACTACTAAAACATCAATTAAAAAGTATGCTAAATAAATTTTTTGATGTAGAAATAAATCCTCAAACATCTCATTTCCCTGCTACTATTTTAGGAGTAGAGCAAAAAGTAACTTTTCAATTAAATGATGTAAATTTAGAAGGCACCATAGATTTGATAATTGAAAATAACAAAGTTGTATATATCATAGATTTCAAAACGGGCAGCGAAAAAGGAGTATCTTATACTGAGGTTGAGGATCTTTTTGTGCAAAATTCTAAAATGGAATATGTTTTTCAGCTAGCTTTTTACTGCTATTTATATTGTAATAACTTTGAAGATAATAAGAATGTTTATGGAGAAAATATTTATTTAAAATCTTATAACAAAGCATATAAAAATGAATTAAAGAAAGATAAAAATATTGTTAATTTTTACGATGAAAAGAAAGTATTTGAAGATTTATTAACAAATAAAATAGATGAATTAAAAAATGATGAAAAATTTGAATTAACTAAAGATCAAAAAAATTGCATATATTGTGAATACCAATTGATTTGCAGAAGGACAGGAGGGTAGAGGTACAAC
>ERZ795031.3482-NODE-3482-length-14044-cov-4.018515_pt1 | contig 14044 bp, 10 predicted proteins | sample MGYA00375123_ERZ795031 | MGnify/ENA primary metagenome ERZ795031 (study PRJEB30166, sample SAMN05720159) | activated sludge metagenome | isolation source: anaerobic digester from wastewater treatment plant | place: USA | collected 2015-04-21 ... | reverse complement strand
CATCGGCACCATGTACGCCAAATGGATTCAATCCTACCGGGACCTGCCGGTTCTGATTAACCAATGGGCCAACGTTGTCCGCTGGGAAATGCGCACCAAGCTCTTTTTGCGCACGCTGGAATTCTATTGGCAGGAAGGCCATACCGCGCATGCCGCCGAACAGGAAGCGGTTGAGGAAACCGAGCGCATGCTGCAGGTTTACGCGGACTTCGCGCGGACCGAAGCCGCTGTGCCAGTCATCCCGGGACGAAAAAGCGAATCCGAAAAATTTGCCGGCGCGGTCGCGACCTACTCCATCGAAGCCATGATGGGCGACACGAAAGCCCTGCAAGCCGGCACATCACACTTCCTCGGTCAAAATTTTGCCAGGGCCTTTGAAATCAAATTCCTGGACGAGAATAACCAACTCCAGCACTGCTGGACAACTTCGTGGGGGCTTTCGACACGCTTCATTGGTGCCATTATCATGACTCATGGGGACGACCAGGGATTGATTCTTCCTCCCCGCCTCGCCCCAATTCAGGCGGTCATCGTGCCCATTTACCGCAGCGATGCGGAAAAAAGCGCGGTGATGGAAGCGGTTCAGGCAGTCCAAACCCAGTTGAAAGACCTGCGCCTCAAGGTAGACGACCGCGAGGGCCTGACTCCCGGTTTCAAGTTCAATGACTGGGAGCTGAAAGGCGTTCCCCTGCGCATCGAAATTGGCCCGAAGGACGTGCAAAATGGAACGGCCGCCCTCAGCCGCAGGGATATTCCCGGACGGGACGGCAAATCCTTCGCGCCCATAGCCGCCCTTGAAAGCTCCGTGCCAGCGCTCCTGCAGACTATCCAAAACAACCTGCTTGCCAAAGCGACAGCTTTTCGCGACAGCCACATCTTCGAAGTAAGCGATTACGACAGCTTTAAGCAGGTCGTCTCGGAGCAAGGTTGGGCATACGCCTGGTGGAGCGATGACAGCGATAATGAAGCCCGCATCAAAGAGGAAACAAAAGCCACCTTGCGCGTCTACGCGAGCAACCCCAACCCTGGGGAAGGCGTGTGCTTTTACAGCGGCAGGAAAACAAACAAAAAAGCTTACTTCGCGCGTTCATATTAAACCAGAAGCATGCCAGCCATCGACTTGACCAGGCTCCAAAAACAAATCGGGGAGCTGGTTTCGGCTTTTTCCGAACCAGCGGCTTTCCTGAAGACCCTGCATGAAATTCTGGGCTTTTATGAACGTCGGGCATACCGCCCAAACCGGGAGTTGATGCCGAAAACCTTTATGCGCTCGTACAATCTGCCAGCGCAAGTCCTGACGTTGATTGAGATTGGGCTGAAACAGCCTGCCAACCTTTACCAGGAAGAGACCCTCAGGCTGGCGCAAGCCCTCTGGCAGGACCCCTATTATGAAGCGCGCGCGCTTGCCGCGGGTATCCTGGGTCATCTGCCAGCTGAGCTAAGCGGGGAAACCCTGGCTTTGATTGAGGAGTGGATTTCCGCCCCTTTGGACCGGGCGGCATTGCAAACCCTTCTGGAGAAAGGCAGCCTTCCTGCGCGTCTGGCCGGCGCTTGGTTCCCTTTCGTCGAAAAGCTGCTCAGCAGCCCTTCCACGCGCGCCCAATCAGTTGGTCTGCTCGCGCTGGCAAAAGACCTGGAGCAGCGCCCGCTCACCAAATACACCGGCATTTTCAGCCTGATTCGCCCGTTCCTTCAGACGGGCGAGGAAAGCCTGGAGCTGAACCTCAGCCTGGTCGTGAAGACCCTCGCCCAGCGCACCCCCAACGAGACCGCGTATTTCCTGAAACAGGTCCTGGCAGACAGTTCCGACAGCGGGATTGAGCGCCGGATTCGGGGTTACCTTGAGTTTTTCCCTCCTGACGCCGCTGCCGGTTTGCTCAAGTCGGTCAAAAATCACGCCAGTGTCTATAAGACGAAATAGCCCGCACCTCATCACCAGCAAGCCTATTGCAGTCCGCGCCGATAACGCGCCTGCCTTTCCACTTAAAGCGGTGCTTCGCAAAGTTCCATCGGATAAACGGCTGGGTCCCCTGGCGTTTGGAAGCATGCGTAATAATGGCTGACAGCGTCCTGATCCGGCGCTTATACCATCAGGCTGTCAGCGAGCACGCAGGTCCATCCACAAGAGCTGAGCGCCTTTACAGGGCGCTGAAAACAGAAAAATGCCCCCATCCGGCAGCATGAATATGAATTCTGTCCCTTCCTTGGCATTAAGCAAGACAGCCCGGGATTTCCGGGCTGTCTGTCAAATGACTGATTGGCTTAGAAAAGATGAAAAACAGCGATTATCGGGGCAAAAAGCGACGCGACAAGCGACATCACGGTGATGAGCGTATTGAGCGAAGGGCCGGCGGTGTCTTTGAAAGGGTCACCAACCGTATCCCCCACCACAGCGGCTTTGTGCGCTTCTGAACCAGGGCCGCCAAACTTGCCGGTTTCAACGAATTTTTTGGCGTTATCCCATAACCCCCCGGCGTTTGCCATTAAGAGCGCGAAGATGACGCCGGTGAAAATTGCGCCGCCCAGGAACCCGCCCAAAGCGTTTGGACCAAGCAAAAAGCCGATGACAAGCGGCAGCCCAACCGCCAGAAAAGCGGGTAAGAGCAGTGAGGACAGCGCGCCATGCGCAGCCAAACCAACACAGCGGTCGTAATCGGGGTCCTCAGTGCCTGCCAGGATACCCGGCTTTTCATGGAACTGCCGGCGAATCTCTTCAATCATATCAAACGCGTTGTGGGTCACGGAAAGCATCAGCAAAGCGGAGAACAAGGGTGGGGTCATCGCGCCTAAAAACACGCCCGCGATAACCATGGGTTCCCGCAGGCTGATGTTCAGGTCAATCCCATTCGCTTTTACGACCTCCGAGTACGCGGCAAAAAGCGCCAAAACGGTCAGCGCGGCCGCGCTGATTGAAAAACCCTTGGTGATAGCTTTGGCCGTATTGCCCGCAGAGTCGAGCACGTCCGCGCGTTCAATCACATCCTGACCCATCCCTGCCATTTCGGCGATACCGCGCGCGTTGTCCACAATCGGACCGTAAGCATCCGCGGAAACAATCATCCCGCTGATGGAAAGCATCCCTACCGCCGCCACGCCAATACCATAAATTCCCGGTAAACCATTGCTCACCGCGACATTGTATGAAAGCAAAGTCGCCACCACAACACCGAGGATTGAAGGCACAATCGAAATCAGGCCGTAGCTGTAGCCAGTGATGATTGTTATCGCGGATCCCGACGTGGACACCCGGGCTGTTTCCTGCACGGGTTTGTACTGGTCATTCGTAAAGAAGTCCGTGGTGAAGCCAATGATAACCCCGGTCACGATGCCAATGGTGGCTGACCAAAATATTCCCGCGTCAATAATTTTCGTGAAGCTCAAGATCAGCAAGGCTGCCACATAGATAATGCAGGTAATAATCGTGCCGCGGTTCAACGCCGCGCCGGGTTTTCCGCCTTCTTTAACCTTGACAAACTCAATCCCAAGCAGAGAGGCAAATGTGCCAATAGTACACAGGATTAACGGTATCACGGTGTATTTGTACTGCATCGCGGAGGCGAAGCTGGCGCCCAAAATCATCACAGCCACAGCGCTGGCAACATAACTGTCAAAAATATCCGCGCCCATGCCTGCCACATCGCCCACATTATCCCCGACATTATCGGCGACAACCGCCGGGTTGCGAGGGTCATCCTCAGGGATGCCAAGCTCAACCTTACCCACCAGGTCGGCGGCAATATCCGCGGTTTTTGTATAAATCCCGCCCCCGGCTTTCGCCAGCAGCGCCAACGTGCTGGCACCAAAACTGAAGCCCAACACCGCGTGTGAATCTTTGGTAAGCATAAAAATCAGGCTCATCCCGATAACCGCCAGACCAACCATCGCCAAACCCAAAACCGCTCCGGCGTAGAAGGAAAGCCGGAAAGCCTGCTGCAAGCTCTTCTGGGCGGCAGTGGCTGTGCGGACGTTGGCTTCAACTGCCACGCGCATCCCCATGTACCCGGCGACTGCCGAGCTCAGCGCGCCAATAATGAAACATGCCGCCATGACCACGCCCATGCCAGGTTGGATTTGAACGCCTGTCGTCCCGATTGTTTCAAAGTTGAAACTGAATATGAGCGCGATGATAATCCCAAGCACCAGGGCGAGGCTTGCAAGCGCGGTATACAGACGCTTAAGATAGGTATTCGCGCCGCTGCGGATCCAACCCGCCACCTGCTGGGCTTTTTCAGAGCCCGGATCCTGTCGAAGAACCCAGAAATAAAGATAGACAGCAACCGCGATTGAAATAGCCCCACCCGCGATTCCAACAATCAACCAAATTTGATAATCCATAAATTGTGACCTCTTCCTATTATTATTGAGACCTGTTTTACATATTCGCCGAACGGAACCAGCGGTAATTTTCAATACGCAGCACGTCTGCGTGTGGCATCGGGTAATAGCGCAGTTTGTCCCGATTTCCCACAAAGAAGCCGTTCTTAATCGTACGGTATGGAATTACCGGTGAATGGGTTCGATCGACCATTTTTGTGGAAACATATTTGGTCTTAACATCCGAAAGGCACTGGCGCAGGTGATCCGGGTTGCTGTAAGGCAGGTTATTCAGCATGCCCATTTCGGGGTCGCTGGAAAGTTCGCCTAACTGGAGCTCCGCGAAAGTGATAGCCGGAACTGAGATTAAAGAGGTCGGGTTCTTAACAATCAAATCAAAAAAACTGACCGCGTCCAAGCGGCTTACCACCAGCGGTGTGACGGGAACAACTTCCTGATAGAGATGAAGCCCGCTTCCATTCTCAGGGAACTCATCCGAGGCCTTCAGTCCCAAAGTACGCCCGTCCTGCGTGGTCAGGTAAAGGTCCAACAAGGCATCCGGATCTATATGTTCCAAAACGCGGTAGACTGAGACATAAATAGACGCTTTCGGGCGTCCGTCTTCGTGCGGGACACAGCGCTTGAGCGCTTCATCCATGTGAAAATAAGGATTTCGATAATTGGGGTCCACTTCAAAAAACATGGCTTGTCCGCGGGATTTTTTTGAGGAACCGACCGCGTAATAGGTACCAAATTCCTCAGGGCTCAACATTGACACAATTAATGCTTCGGGGAGTAAAGATAAGTAAAAATGCGTTTCCATGCGTGCTCCAATCTTCAGAAGATAATTGCCTTGCACCAGGTGTCCAAATATCACCAGCATAATTGTATCTTAAAAGGCGGCTTTGGTACCAAAAAAACCAATTGACTGCACAAATCTTAACGGTTGCCGGGTGACATTTTTAATTGAGGCAACGCTTCCTCTTTAGTTACTTTTATTTTGAGGAAATATGGATACTGTTTTCATCCCTTTATGAACCAACAAAAAGCCCGCGTTTCCGCGGGCGTTCATCACTCAGATAATCCATCAGTGGCTGAGCAGATAGTTGATTATGGCTTCTTTTTCCTGGGCAGTAAAGCTGACCCCATGATGTCCGCTCAGAAATTGGTCCCACTCCGCGTAAGTTTTATCAAACTGGAGCACCCAGTCTAAGGTGTGGTGCCCGCCAAGTTTCTCAATCAGCAGCGCCTCGGCTTCGGCTTCGCTTATTGCCGCGGTTTCCGCGGCCGGGTAAGCCGCGCTGGCCGATTCCGCGGCTGCTCCCGCCGGATACGCGCCGGAAGCCTGGTTCGGCGTCGGATTTTCCTCGACGCCCCCGTCAACAGAAACAGCTGGCAAATTAATGGAAGTACCTTCATCCTTGGCAGCACAAGCGCTCAAGAGAAGTCCAACCGCTAAAAATATGCTTACGAAAAGGAATATTTTGCTTTTCATGGATTTATCCTTTCACTTGATGTAAATATTTTACCCGAAACGAACGCGAAAACACGCTTCCCCGCCTGTCGGGGTAGATAGCTGCCGGCGAATCTCAGCCGGCGCAATCCGGTTTCGCGCTTACATCCGTAAAATAAGCCTCACCCAAAGATTCCGCGGTCTCCCCATCTGGCAAGCTCAGTTTTTCGCAGAACAGGGGGTGCGCGCGGCTCGCCTGTTCAGCCATCCGCAGCGCAATCCTTCGGATGGAAAAATGGGCGTTCTCGCTGGCGCGCAGCCGCGTGAAGTGAAATAGTTCACGCAAGTTCAAGCGGCAGAGCACGCGCCGGTTGTACCCATTTGGCACAACGTAAGAGGCCGCCTCCGGGTGGAATTCCCACAGTTCTTCATACAACCGGGCTGCTTCGTTCATCGCCTGCCGGTATAAACCCTCCACGCCGGCCTGGCTCATCGCTTTCGGAATCGCGTACCCCAGACGGGTGGTCAGCGCCTGCGGGGTTTGGGTCATCATGCGGTGGCGCTTAAACTCAAAGTAAGCGCCCTGGTCCATAACCAAATCAAAATCGTAATGGGCGTACTCAAGCTCCCGCAGGGGGACGTCAAAATCGCTCAATTGCGCGAATAACGCCTCCACAAGAGCGGATTTTTCCCCGGCGCCCAGGCTCCGAACATGCGCCAGGCATTCGGAATAGCTTCGTTCGCCAAAGCGCAGCAGCGCCGCAGCCAACACCTGGTCTTCCCCGGCAGGTTCCGCGCCGAGAAGCTGGCACCACTCCCCCTCAGGCTCTGCCGCAACCCGCGCGGCTTCCGTACGAAAACAAGCGCGAATACCCGCCAGGCTCTCAATTGGATTGGCATACTTAACCAGCGTTGGCAGTTCCTGGGTTGCCACCGTCTTCACTTCCCGACCTATCTGGCGGACTTCTTCTAGCTCTGAGCTGAGCAGTTTTTTTATGGCGTATTCCAACGCGCGCGCGTTTATCGTGACGCCCACGTTCGCCATCGACGCGGCGGGCAGGAAGAACCTGGCGACGTCCACCGCTTTCACGCGGGCGCGGTTTTGCCAGGCCTTCTCGCTTTCCTCCGGCAGCCTTTCGGTGACTTCTTCACACCACGCGCGCAAGGCTTCGGTCGCTTCGGCATAGCTCTGAAAGAGCAGGCGCATTAGTCCGCGATATTTCTCCGCAAAGCGCGAAGCCTCAATTTCTGGCGGTAAAACCCAGGCATCCGGGTTCCACTCCTGGTAACGCGTGGATTTTTCGGTGTAAGACGCCAGGCGGTTGCCTTCAATGGTTTCAATGGCAAGCCGGGAGATGTTTTCGAGGGCCAGATGTAAGACGGCATGTTCGGCCACGCTGGAATGACCATAACCGACAATCCATTTCTCACTGAATTTTGAGGATTTTTCCGCGTCCAGCTCCGCGGCAATCCGGTCAAACGGTTCGGGGGAACGGGAGGTTTTCGCGAAGGTGACCGCGATGGTTTCCGCGCTGTATTGGTTTGGGCTAAGCCGATAAATTCTCCGGGCAAGATTCATGGGTCAGTATCCTCCTGGCTTCACGTTTGTCCTGCTCAATCTGGTCAATCAGGTCCTGCACGCGTTCATATTTGATTTCCGGGCGCAGATATTCAATAAATTCCACTGTCAGGTTTTCATGATAGATATTATCATCAAAGTCCAGGAGCAGGGTTTCGATGTTCGCCTGCGTGGTCGTTTCAAAGGTGGGGCGGACCCCCACGCTGGTTACGCCCATCAGCTTTTCTCCGTTAAAACTGGCGCGCGTGGCATACACGCCGTATTTTGGCAGAATTTTCTGCGGATTGACCACCTGGTTCGCGGTCGGGAAGCCCAGCTTGGACCCAAGATGTTTGCCTTCCACCACCTTGCTTCTGACAAAATAGGGGTGCCCAAGCAAATCCGCCGCGCCGCGCACATCGCCGGTCTCCAGGGCTTCGCGCACCCTGCCGGAAGAAACCGGCTTCCCGTGCAGGCAAAATGGAGGCACAATATCCAGTGTGACGGCGTGCCTGGCGCACTGCTTGCCGAGTTCACGCAAGGTGCCTGTGCGGTCTTTGCCCAACGCGAAGTTTTCGCTGACGGTCAGACCGCGCAGGTCCAGGTGTTTGAGCAGGAGCGAAAGAAACTGCGCCGCGTTAAGCTCAGCCAACTTCCGGTCAAAGGTTAAGGTAAACACATAATCCAACCCGCTTTCCGCCAGCAGGACCTGCTTTTCAGCCTCGCATGCCAGGTAAAACGGTCCTTGAATATTCTGCAGCACCACCCTGGGGTGCGGTTGGAATGTAATCATCGCGGACTTCGCGCCATCCCGGGCGGCGTTTTGCTTTAGTCGGGCCAGCAGCGCCTGATGCCCGCGGTGCAGTCCGTCAAAATTGCCAATGGTAATCCACAAAGGCTGTTCTTTTAGCTCCGGTAAGTTCTCAAAGAATTGGGTCACTGTGTCCTCAAAACCCCGGCAAAAAAATAACCCCGCGCGGCGGAAGCCAACTGAGGGTTATTTTTTGCACGCGATCACTAATCTAAAGGAAAAACACTTTACGGGGCTGCCATTCGTGCGCCGCGCTGTCGTATTCCATCAGCGCTACCAGTTCACCTTCCTGGCTGACGGCGCGCGCCCATTTGCCCGGCTCCACTTCTTCCAAAGCTGGGACGCGGTGTCCATGTCGGACTTCATCCACCTGTTCCACGCTCAGTTCCACAGTGTACCAGTCGCCCAGCGCTTCGGCCGCAGGGATCAGGTATTGGTACCAATCCCCGTTGGCAAAGGCTTCCTGCAGCTTCCGCAAGGAGACCGCGTCGCGCAAGCCAAATCTGCCGTTTTTCGTTCTCCGCAAGCCAGTCAGCGTGGCGCCGCAGCCGAGTTTTTCTCCCAGGTCGTATGCCAGGGAGCGCACATAAGTGCCCGATGAACATTGAATATCCACCACAGCCTCAGGTGGGTCCCAATCCAACAGTTCCAATTCACGCACCTGGATCATGCGAGGTTCAAGTTCAACCTCTTCACCGCGGCGGGCGATTTCGTAAGCTTTTTCACCCTTGACTTTAATGGCAGAGTACGCCGGAGGTTTCTGTTCGAATTCACCAACAAAACTCTGCAGCACCTGTTCAAACTCTTCATAACTGATGTCCACGGGCGAACGGCGGGTTACGCGCCCTTCCAGGTCGTATGTGTCTGTGGTAACGCCCAGCTCGATAACCGCCTGATAACGCTTTTCGGAGGCGGAAACGTACTCACTTAAACGCACAGCCGGGCCAAGCAGCACAACCAGCACACCCGACGCGCGTGGGTCAAGCGTTCCGGTATGCCCCGCCCTGCGGATTTTTGTGCCATTCCGGATTATCTGCACGACATCGTGCGATGATAAACCAACGGGTTTATCCACCACCAACACGCCGGAAACATTGCTGGCAAGGATATCTCTGCCTTCATTCATTTCATCTGACATAACACACTCACCTGGTCAAATTTTTTCCCGGTTTATCGACCAACCAGGACGTTTTTTGTTTTTTCCAATACCTTTGCAATAACTTCTTGTAAAGAGCCAGTCACATCCCCCCCTCCCGCTGCGGCATGCCCCCCACCCCCAAACGTGCTCGCAATAGATGAGACATCAATACCCTCAATGGAACGCCAGCTCACCTTCACTCTGTCTGGCGCTTGCTGAACAAATAATACCACAACAAAGGGCCCTGAGACGGAAGAGAGCAAGTTAACAAGGTCGGCATCATCATTTTCAGGATAGACAGCTTTAATTCTATCATCAAGAGTCAACACAGTCCAAAGTATGTTGTCTTCGTACTGGGTTTTAATCAGGCCCTGACCCCAATAACGCAACTCGGAGATGGACCGTGAAAGCAAGACCTGCCGGTAGACCAGGCTCAAATCCGCGCCTTTCTCCATCAGGTCGGCAGCGGCGCGTAAGGTCTGCGCGTCTGTGCTGGACGTCCGGAAACCAATTGTATCTCCCAAAATGCCTGCCAGCAGGCATTGAGCTGTGTCCGCGTCCACCGAAAGCCCCCAGCGGGGGAGTTGATTTGCCAGTACGAACGCGGTCGCCGAGGCTTCCGGGACGACGATATTAAGCTTACCAAAGTTGGGATTCGTCTGATGATGGTCGATTACCAGGTCAGGCGCGCCCAAACCTTCCAAAAGCTGGCCTGTCCGTTCGGGTTCGCTGCAGTCTACGGTGATGAGCGTATCGTAGCCACTTTCAATCGAGCGGGTAACCCGGTCCGCGCCCGGCAGGAAACTGTATTTTTCGGGCATGCCGTCTTGCAAAACCATTTGAACCTGCTTGCCTGCCGCGAGCAGCGGCAGCCCCAGACCCAAAAGCGAACCGACCGCGTCCGCGTCGGGTCGGATATGCGAAACAATCACGACCGAGTGCGCGTTTTGCAGCAGGCGGCGGATGGCAGAATCAAGCTCTTCAGTCACTGTTTTCTTCCGCTTCTTCTTCAGAACGGTTTGCGTCTGCTTGTTCGCTTTCCTCACGCAGTTGCGCCAGGAGCGTATCAATCCGGTCTGCCCGCTCGGGCGTTGGGTCCCAAAAAAAGCGCAGTCTGGGCATTACGCGCAGGTCAATCTCATTGGAAAGCTCATATTTCAGAAATCCCCGCGCGTGATTAAGCGCCTGGATAACTTCGCGTTCGCGGGTTTGCCCTTCCGGCGCGGAAACATAAATATTCGCGTAATCCAGTTCTCTATCCACCTTTACGTCGGTGACATTCACGCCAGTGAGTCGCGGATCTTCGATTTTGTTAAGGAGAGTCAGGGAAAGCACCTCCCGGAACCGATCGTTGATGCGTTTCATTCGCAGTGGTGTAGGCATCGTACCTCCAAATTTTCCCGGTCGGGTTATCCGCCGAACTTCTCCATAATAAAGCTCTCGATGGTATCGCCAACCTCAAATTCTTCAAAGTTCTTGATGGAGATACCACATTCCATCCCCACCCGGACTTCGCGGACATCTTCTTTTTCGCGTTTTAGCGATGAAATCTCACCGGTGAAGATGGGTTCATCATTACGCACAACGCGCACGCTGGCATTACGGCGGATTTCGCCCTCACTCACGCGGCAGCCGGCTGCCATGCCGGCTTTGGAGACTTTAAAGATAGCCAGAACTTGCGCCGAGCCGATAACCTTCTCAACCATTTCCGGTTCGAGCAAGCCTTTAAGCGCTTTTTCAACATCCTCCAGCAAACGGTAAATGATTTTATAGATGCGGATGGAAACACCGTCGGCCTCGGCCATATGCCGTGTGTTCTGGTCCACATCCACGTTAAAACCGAGGATAACCGCGTTGGAAGCGGCTGCCAGAGCGACATCCGATTCCGTGATATTTCCTGTTTCGGAGTGCAGCACCTGAATAGAGATATCCTTCTCCTGTTTCCCAAGGTCTTCCAGAGAATTCACAATCGGTTCAAGTGAGCCGCGCACGTCCGCCTTCAGGATGAGGCGAAGTTCTTTGGTTTCGCCGGATTTTACTTTGGCGAACAACTCTTCAAGCGTGGCGCGCTTAAGACTGCGCTTTGCTTCCCGTTCCGCTTTGCGTCCTTCAACAATCTGCCGCGCTTCGCGTTCGTTTCCCACTACCTGGAACAAATCCCCAACGTCTGGCAGGCGATCCAGACCCATCACGATTACCGGCGTGGAAGGCGGAGCTTTTTCAATGCGTTTGCGCCGCTGATCAAACATGGCCTTTATTTTTCCGTAACTTTCGCCGGCAACCACCACGCTGCCAAGCTTCAAGGTTCCATTTTGGACCAAAAGCGTCACCATCGGGCCGGTAGTCTTGTCCAGGTTGCCTTCCACAACCGCGCCCATACAGGCGCCTTTGGGGTTCGCTTTGATAACCATATTATCCGCGACAAGCAGGATGGTTTCCAGCAGGTCGTCCAAACCTTTGCGCGTTTTGGCGGATACCGGCACCACGAAGGTATCCCCATCCCATTGGTCGGGTTGAAGCCCGATATCGGCCAGTTGACGCTTCACCAGGTCGGGGTTGGCATCCGGTTTGTCAATTTTGTTCAGCGCCACGACGATCGGCACCTGAGCCGCCTTGGCATGGTTGACAGCTTCTTTGGTTTGCGGTTGAACGCCGTCATCTGCCGCCACAACCAGAATGACAATATCCGCGCCTTTGGCTCCGCGCGCGCGCATTGATGAAAACGCGGAGTGCCCGGGGGTATCCAGGAAAGTAATCAGGCGGTTCTTATGCATCACCTGATAGGCGCCAATGTGTTGGGTAATCCCACCGGCTTCCCCGCCCGCCACGTTGGTGTGGCGAATCGCGTCCAGCAAGGTTGTCTTGCCGTGGTCTACGTGGCCCAAGATAGTAATTACGGGGGGGCGGTTTTCGAGCTTACCGGGGTCCTCATCCATGATGATGCGCCGCCATAATGGAATCTCACCGGTTTCCTCTTGTAACACCTCTTCTTTATGCAGTTGAGGGGTGAAGCCCAGTTCGGTAGCGACCACCGCGGCGGTATCAAAGTCCACCTGCTGATTGATACTTGCCATCACGCCGTTGGACATCAGGATTTTGATGACCTGCACGGGGCTGGTATTCAGGTGCGCCGCCAATTCGCGCACGGTAATTGTGTAAGGGAGTATAACGTTATTATTCCCGTCATTGCTCATAGTCCACCTCCATAGTTTTTTGGTCAGCAGCAGCGCTGGATTTGGTTTTATGAGCCCGACAGGCGTAAGCGTTACATGGGTTAATCCTTAACGAACGCTGTTCCTGTCAGTGGAAACCTCGTTGATTTCAGTTTCCACTGGCAGTGTTTGCATGAAGGCGGTCAATGTGACCAAATCCTGCTCAGAAAGGGCGGTTCGCAGCGCATTGGCAAGCGGACCTTTCAGTCCTTTTTCCCAGCAGGCTCTCGCGTCGTGAAGATATGCTCCTCTGCCAGCGAGCTTGCCCGTCGGGTCCACCCGCACACCCTCGTCCGTGCGCACCAAACGCAACAGGTTGCGTTTGGGCAGAACTTCACGGCATCCGACACAGGTGCGTTGTGGGATATGCTTTGGTTTGCGTGAACTTTTTGCTGCCACCTTTATCTGCTTGTTCTAATTCTTATTTACCAATCCTCGTCCCAACTATCGTCTTTTTTGTGCTTATACCGGACGATAGATTCATCTTTTTCCGGGTCGTACTCCACAGTATAACCCTTTTTCTTCTTGCCCTTACCCTTCTTGTCCTGCTTCAGGTCTCCGCCTTCGTCTTCGGCTGCCAGGTCGCGAATTTTCTCATCACGCCGCAAGGACTCAAGGTTGAAGAGTTCTTCAAAGCTCTTTTCGTCCGTCTCGGGTTCTTCCGCGGCGGCTGGCGCTTCTTCCGTGCCGGCGGCGGGTTCTTCCGCGGCGGCCGCGTCTGCGGGCGCTTCGACCGCTTCAGGGGCGGCATGCCCGGCAGCTGTCGCGTCCAGGGCCGCTTCGGCGGGAGCTTCTTCCGCCGCAGGTTCCGATACCGTTTCCAGCGCGGGGAACTGATAGCTTTCAACCAGGGCTGTAATATCGTCCATGGCTTTGGGCCCAATCCCATTGAGCGATAGGATCTTATCGGCATCCAGTTTCGTCTGGAGTATCAAATCTCCAAAGCTCTCCATGCCAGCTTCCTGAAGAATGGTCAGGATGTGCTCTTTGAGCGGAACATCCAGAATGGGCATCTCAAAAGCGCGCGCGTCAATCGTCTCGCGCACTGCCCGGATCTGAGCCAACTCGGCGGCGTCTTCCAGTTTGCGGTCTGCCTCGCCGCGTTTTTCCACTCGATCCACGAAACGTGCCATCAGGGTGTTCTCTTCCGGAACGAGCGTCTTTCCATCTTCTTTCTTCTGCAGGATTTCGTCAATCCGGGTTATTACCTCAGCCTCTTCGGCAGCCATGTCTTGCAAGGATTGATCCGTGCGCAATTTCAACAGAGCCCGTGAGGCGGCTTCGGCGACACTCATAATGTCAATCCGCCAACCGGTCAGCTTGGCTGCCAGGCGCGCGTTTTGGCCTTCTTTCCCGATGGCAAGGCTCAATTGATCTTCCGGGACAACCACAGTCGCGGTTTTGTTTTCACCATCGGCTTGATTGAGGTACACGCCGGAAGCTTTTGCCGGGCTGATCGCTTTTTCAATGTAAACCGCGGGGTCGCTCTTCCATTCAATCACGTCAATCTTTTCGCCGTGCAGTTCGTTCACAATCGCCTGGATGCGCACGCCTTTTT
>ERZ795031.3478-NODE-3478-length-14061-cov-6.194202_pt1 | contig 14061 bp, 8 predicted proteins | sample MGYA00375123_ERZ795031 | MGnify/ENA primary metagenome ERZ795031 (study PRJEB30166, sample SAMN05720159) | activated sludge metagenome | isolation source: anaerobic digester from wastewater treatment plant | place: USA | collected 2015-04-21 ... | reverse complement strand
AGCTTCGCCTTGGAATCGGCTGCCATGTTGATTTTAAAGGATTCAATGTCCGATTCCCCCACATCCGAAGGTTCTTTCTGGTTCGCGTCCAGGATCTGTCTGCGGAGCTGTTCGTTCACGTCCTTGCCCCCAAAACAATCGCTGTTGAAACCCATGATCGGGATAGAACCGCCGTTGTCTTCCTTTAATTCTACCAAAACCACGTCTGTAGTTCCGCCACCCATGTCCCATATCAGATAATGCCCGGGGGGAAGATGATAGGTGGAGTTGATGTGATAGAACGCTGCCCAAACCTCGTCCCATACCGTTATACTGACCTGGGGGGATAACTGGATTGGGGAGGCCAGACAGACATTTTTAAGAAAGCCGGCATACTGGGCGATCGTGCTATTGTCAAAAATGGTCGGGCAGCCCAGGCAGATGTCAGAGATATGGGGAACGCAGTGTCGGGTTTGCAGGATGTGTTCGGTTATTCTGCCGATCAGCGTCTCGAACATGAATTCGATGGCCTCTCGCAGAGGAATGGTTGTCTCCCTGCTGTTGCGCATGATTTTGGGGATTTCTCTCTTTATATATAGCTTGAGCCTAGTTTCAATATTTGCACAAATGTAGGGATAGAGCAATCCGAGCTCGGTATCCTGATAGATTTCTTTGTTTTCCGGGATCACGCTCATGGCCATCTTGTCGTCAAGATCATCGCCATACTGGTCCAGATCGAGTCCCAGGACTTCGTGTAAATTGTCATCGTCATAAAACACAGAGGCCATAGTTCTACTGGTGCCAAAATCAAAACCCAGTCCCAGGGGACTTGTGTATCTTGTGACAACATTCAGATTTATGGGAACCCGGACCTCATATCTGCCACCTGGCCAGTTTATATCACCAATACTCAGCACCAGATCGATTCGGTGGCGTCCTTCAACGGCCGAATTAATCTGCAGAATCAGGTCTCCGGTGCGTAACTTCTCGATCCGCTTGACGCTCAGGTCCAGTGCTACTCTGTCATAATCAAGCTCGGTCTTAAACAACTCAGGCTCCCGCTTGCTACTAGCGGCAATGTTGAGTAGTTCGTTGAAGCTTTCTTTAATCTTGAAGTATCTTTTATCCTTTTGCCACTCGCGGTTCAGGTGAGGATTTGGATAAGTATAAAGCTCTATGGGAACGGGGGTGGGACGGACTGCAGGAGTTGCAAAGCTATCATTTGTTTCAATCTTGATTGGGGCCAATCCTGGGGCGACATAAGATATCTCCTTCAAGCGATATCGGTTGACCAAGAAGAGGTTGTTGCTGTAGAATTTTCTGAGCTCTGTGTCGTCCCAGAGTTGATAAAACAAATCCAGGCTAGTCTCGAATAGATCACTTTTCTCGAAACTGACTCCTAGATTATGCCAGTTACTTACCAGCAGTTCGGTTTTACAGTTTACGATGGGACCGGCATTATCGGTCGCCCTCTGATTGATGCTATAAAACAGGTTGACAACACCTTCCAGCTCAGCCGGAACACCGGTGACCTCGATCTTCAGCTTGCCGTCATTGATCATTAGGTATTTATCCAGATCGATACTGGGAGTGACAAGCTGCACGAAGGGCACAGGAAGCTCATCCATTAAGACCTGAAAGGGGCGAATCTGGTCATATATCCTGATCTTATGAGTCCCTTCCTGCCACGGCCGGTCATAGGCAAAGCAGAGGCTTCTTATTCCCCCTATAAATCCTGACGCCAATTCCACCGGTTGGGAAGCTGGTCCATCGTCAATCTCCATCACAATTTTTTGAAGATAATCACAGGCCGGCATATCAACCCGGATCCATACTCTAGGACCATCTATCACGGCTATCTTGCAGCTCTCATTGATCCTGAGGCCACAGGAAGGGCAGTAAATCGGCTTGTCTGCCGTTTCATAAGCGCAGCGTGAACATCTCATAGCAAACCCTTCAAATCTGCGATTTATAGATAGTGACTTGTTTGCCGTCCGGAAGAGTCAAAAGGAACTCCCCACGCTCGAACAGCTTATCTATGCGCGTGGACAGATCCATGTCTGTGAGCCGCCTGGAACTGATAAACTGGTTCCATTGTCTCAAAAACTCTTTTCCTTCATTGGTGGAACTGATTCGAATCAACTTGTCCAGAACAGCTGAGATATCCTCATCCTCGGATAACTCCAGAACCTTTATAGGGCCGCCATCGCATTGTAGCCTTATGCTGTAGCTTGTGGTCCCAAAGACGGTGGGCCGGTATTGAGTTAAGAGATCAATAAACAGTAAATGACTGGCATCAGGCCTGCTGACCCTGCTGCAAATGAGCAGGTTTTTGAAGGCCTCAAGCGCGATGGCATACCCTGGTCTGGGCGGATAGTAGTCTCCCCAGGTACTGGGATCGTTTGAGGACAGTAGATCCTGCTGATAATCTGCCTGGTTGATAGATAGATCTTCGCTCAGACAGTTACCCCAGATCTTGATGGCGTCCAATTGTAAGGGAGACATTATTCTGGTCAATACAGCATCTACTCTATCGGTGGCCACCTCCATGTCCAAGTCAGCAATGCTCTGATTGAACTGCATTCTCTGATTTTCTCTTCCTTTGTCGATCAGATCGGTGAGAGCTCTACCCAGGCACACTTTTAATATAGAGATCAGGTTGTTTGTGTGCTGCAGATTGAGCATTGGCCAATCGATTTTGTTCTGTAGGAATTTCTTGGTTTTGTCGTTAGAAAACTGGCTGCGATCAAAGCTGGTTGCTTCCGGCAATCTTGCCCTGCGGCTCAATTCTTTCATCAACACACTTTTAAGCTCCTGGGTACTAAGATGCTCCTGGGGTTTGCTGAACATTTTCAAGACGGGTTCCATATCCAAGAAGCTAAGGGAGGGAATCTCGATGTTGAAATTATCCGGCGTGATACTATGGTAAAACACGGCCTCTTCTCTTTGTCTGATCAGTTCGATGGACTCTTGATTCACTTCCACGCCTTCTAGAACGGTCTTGAACTCATCCAGTTTTTCTCCGAGCCTGGATATCGTTCTGAGAACCGCCTCCCGGTATTTCCACACGACCAGTTTATTGCGGCCCAGCGGGCTGGGTGGGTCATGCCGAAGCATTTTATATGCCTTATTGATGTGATCATCATTCAAGCCGGGTATCTTTTCCAACAGGCTCTTGATCCTGGTTATCAGCCCTTCAATGTATCCGATTGAGCGGGCAGCTATGGTGTTGTGCATCGTGCTTTGTATTCTTTCCACCGTATGCTTCAGCATCTCATCGCTCAGTCTTTCATAATTGTCATCAAACCAATTGTCTTTATTGTTTATATATGCCCCGTAGAAATCGTCTTTGCGGGGGGGGGCCAGCGCGCTGAACTTGGCCAGGCAAAACTTGCTGATGATCTCAAAACAATCCCGCACGATCCATGTTGCCTCGTCTTCCATTGTCTCTTGGGATAGCTGAACGTTTTTATGCCAACTGATGGAATAACTGCTGTTGCTATTGTTACAGATCCTGGCAACCGCCTTGAATATCTCTCTAGCTTTGATCTCCAAAGCGGGTATGCGAACACCACCGAACGCGACAGACCACGTGAAGGGCTGGGGAAACTGAGCTATTTTGTCGACCATGATGGCATCCACATCAAGGGCTGCCGAGATCCTGGTCAAAAACATAGCTCCCAAATATTCCAGCTGGCGCATTGCCTCGTTGTCGGTAGGGGCCAGGTCCATGCTATCTTTTGAGGGACTGATAATAAAATGGGGCCTGAGGTTTTTGGGTGAGTTGGGATCTATCAGGTACTGCTCGTAATAGTAAAGGCATTCAAGCGCATTGTATCTTCTGTCATTGCCTCCCGGCTGCCCTGGCTGGGGATGGTTTATTGAAGGAGGGTAGGACAGGCACATGATCTCCTTCGTGCTAACCCCGTCATTATGTATTCTCTGGGCCAGTTCAAGTAAACCACCGGTCCCGGTACCGCCACCCAGGGCCAGAATGATAACGAACTTCACTTCCTGGGCGCTTACCTCTGGAACTGGGCTTCCCTGCGGCAGCGTCGAAGCTAGTTTCTTCTGGATCTCCAGGGGTGATCGCGGACCCTGGGCCGCGATGAACTGGTTCTTCATAGAAAGAAGCCAGCTTTTGATATTCTTTTGAAGGTTGTGCTCTACATTCCAGTAGTAATAAACGCAGGCCCTTCCATAGCGTCGATTCAAACCTGATCCAGCAACCTTACCCGATATCCTGAGCTTTCCCTCCTGCCATAGCCAGGACAGGTCCTCTCCAGCTGCGCCGTTGTTGGCCCTGTTCGCAAAATGCTGGGTTAGTACTCTTATCTCAGGCTCGGCAACCTGGATATGGATGCTGTGGGCTGTATCCCCGCAAATTGATTTGTCCGTGGGAACTGCTGTATCCAGCTTGAGATATGCCCAGGCGCCGCCCATGTCAGCACTGCCGGTGGACAGGTAGGCGATGTCCTGTATGGCATCGATCGTATTGCATCCGGTGGAGCCTAAGCCTATGAAGATAGTTCTGTGCAACATTAGATGGACCTCATCTTTAAAATCTATATGCCAGTATCATGGCGTTGAAATTGTTACGTTGTATCCATACAGGATGGATCAAGGTTTTGACTGCCGGGTTGAGCTCGCAGCATAGACTTGCTTCATTCACCTTGTAAGAAAACTGATACGCAGGATGGTCTAATGCGTCCTGACTGACGTGTTGGGGAATAGACTCCGGATTGACACCGGAAACTTGAACAATCGGGGTTTGCGGATGTCTCATAAGCTCGCTGACGCCCTCCAAGGTCCGGTAAAAATAGATCTCGCCATCCGTATATACTGGGGCGGACAAAATACCTGCATAGGAATGTTCAAGTGGCTGATAGTCGTTTTCGCGCCGGAACTCAATCAGCTTATGGTTGGTGTTGTCTCTAAACCACATATTGGCATTTTCATCAAAACAGGGAGTGTTTGAGACAGAGTCTAGTAAGCCATGAAAGTTGTGGATTGTGATGATCTCGTTGCAGGCTACATCCCACAAACGAAGCTCCTGGCCTTCCCAAAAAGTGATCAGTTGTAAAGGGTTTTGTCCTGTGGGGTCAAACCACACAGCCGGAGCCAGGTGATATTTAACCTGAATGGATGGTCCGGCTTCCTGGATGATGCCCATTTGCAGGCTATTGGCTTGAAATCCGTTGATCAGATTCAGTATATTGATCTTTATGGGTGGAGCTAATGAACTACATGGAAGCAAGTATAGAGATGGAGGAACGATAACGGGCAAGAATATCTGCTTGGTATCATGAGACAGGGTCAGGGTCTGTTCCTGTTCGTCTTTAGAGATTACCAGTGTGTTGCGGAGAGTATAGAACATCCATTGGTTCCAATGGACCGGATAGGATGCCTGGGCGGAAAGCATCTTATAATCTATGTGCCGGATATTCATCCCTTGATATCTGTATTTATGATACCTGTATCCATTGCCTCCCCAGCAAAAGGCAGATTTTGAGTATGATTCGATTACAAGGTTTGCCCCACAAACAGGGCAGTAGAAGAAATGATCTTCGACAATGCGGGCACAGTTTATGCACTTCATGTTATATCCATCGCCTTTGGATTAGCTGGCCTGGGGCTTGAAAATCAAATAACAAAGAAAACAGCCGATGACAAAAATTCCTCCCGTTAAGAGGACATCCTTCGGGGGCAGTAAATACTTTGATTGTGCAATAATGTAGGCGCCTATACAAACCATGATCAGAGACAGCAAATAGTATAGAATAGCCAGGCTTGTGGCAACAGGGTTATATTCCCATGGAAATATCACCTCTTTACGTCCCTTCAGGTGCTCCCACATGTCTAACTCTTTGCCTTCAATGCGCGTGTTATGCAACCTCAGGGGGGAGTAAAACATCATACCCGCTGCAATAACTGTCCAAGTGACCAAAGCCGGGAAGTTAAACCAGCCAGGATCAAATTCATAGTCTCGGTAGTTGCTTATTACCAGATGAATCAAGTTGCCAGCCGAGCCTAAAAAGAAGATAATGACCCAGAAGTACAGCCATGATATTCTTTGAAACCGCTTCTTCTTGATCACGCTGCCTTTTCCATCCACGGACACCCAAAATTGTATCAATAACAAGGGGACTAACAGCAGTATCACACTTCCCCACCAACGTAGTTCCGAGCTCATGGTTCCTCCACTGTAGGCTCAATAATATTATTCTTGGCTTGTCGATTAGCCCTTTCTGCATAAAAAACTGAAGCGAATAAGTTGTCAAGTAATAATTCGCTTATGATCACAGGTCATTGAGACCGATCACATATCTCTTGGAACTTGAGGTATCTCAATAGAACTTCCCGCTTGACAATATCCTGCAGTGGTTTTGCATGCACCCCGTAGTCTAAACAAGGAGGATGTTTTGAAAAAGATCTTTTTGTTTGCGATAGTGACTTGCTTGGTCCAGGTAATGAGCGCGCTACAGATCACTCCGGAGATCAGGAAGAGGGCCATCCAGGAGAGAATTGAACACACTTTCGATCCCTACGATGTTATTGAGCTTGCGCAGAAGGCCATCGATGAAGGCTTGGAATCATCTGACTTGTATTATCAGCAGGGGCTGGCTTTATTAAGTATTGAAAATTATCCAACGGCAAAAGAGAGCTTTCAAAGGTCATTACAAATCAGTGATAATCCACCCCTAAGGTTGAACTGGATCCTGGACAGATTATCACATCATGGATTGTTTAGAGAGTCTTATCAGCTGATTGCGGGTGAAAGAGCAAGAGCGGACTACAGATCACGCTATGCCAGTGTTTCGGTAAATTGGTGGGACGAAGCTCTAAATACTTACTCCTTTCTTGATTGCCTGGGAAAGGACGACAGCAGAACCTCCCTGATCGAGTTTCTCAAGCTCAGCAGCAGCACTGATCCCGATCTAATAGATCTGATCCGGAATATGCTTGATGAATATGATGAAAGACAAGGATATGAGCCGGATTTAGACACTGCCTTGGAGGAATTGCCCAGTTACATCATACTGGACCTGGCACTTAAGAAAGACCCAGACCACTTTCCTGCTTTGCAAATCATGCACGAAGTCAACTACTCATTGGGCGATTATGAAAACTCAAAGATTATGGCCAGCAGAGCTTTGGCAAGAAAACCAGAGCATTACAAACACTTTTTCCCGCTGTTTTGGCTTTCGGTCCAAGCGGATGATTATGAAACTGCATATCTTGAATTTAAAGCGCTGGTTTCATCTGAGAAAGATGAAGTAGCAGGCCTTCTCAAGCTGAAGAACTCATTTCATCTGTGGCAACCCATAGTTGATGGAGTAAGCCACCTACAGACTTTCCCTGCCGAGTTACCTCTCACGGAAGAAGAAGTAGCTATAGTTCCTACGGTTGCAGACACTTTAGACTATCTGCCAAGTCAGATTGACCAAATCAATGAATATTATTACGAATCCATCCCAGAGTACATTGCAGAGGAAGTCAATCTCTTCTCTAATTTTGTTACATGGATGATGATACAAGACCCTAGTGATCAGATCGCTATCTGGCTTAAGGCATTGACCTCAGCAAGTGTTGACCATTATGAGTGTAAACGTATTCTGACCGGAGTTACTCCCCTATCAGATCAAGGGCGCTCTCTTTTAGCTTATCTCTATTATCTGGAGGATGATTACATTGAAGCATATAGCTGGCTAAGTTCAATGAAGGATACTAGAGCTGGGTTGCTTTGCTTTTCGCGTCAACAACTGGCGTCCGTATACAGTTGCAATGGAGACTATTCAATAGCATTAGAATATGTATTAGAAAATCATCAAATGATATACAATACTATGCGATTAAATGATACTACTTTCGGCGTGAGCATGGATGCTAGTTTTTTCAACGAGTTTATTAGCTTCCTCCAGCTAATGAATCGGAAGGGCGGCATCATGAACATTCCTAAACAGTATATTGATCCAATAAATGACCTCTATATAGCGGATTTCTTGTTATGGAATGGTAACCTAACCATCGGACAGATAGAGACTTTAATGGGCTTGGTTGCAAACAAATTCGATGTGTTCTTTGTTGTTTACAGGGGAGATATGAATCTAGCGAATTCAGAGAACCAAGCTTCAGAAAAGGTAGGCTTTTCTAGTTGGGTTTCAATGAAAGTCCAACTTGAAGTCCTGGCCAACTTTTTTATGGAAAGAGACCTGTGGAAAGAAGCTATACCATGCCTGGAAAATTCATACTACATATTGGAAAATGAAATTGATACTCGAGATAAGTTTTTGGTGCTGGTTAATCTATTTAAATGCTACCATCTGTCCGGCCAGAAGACAGAGGCGAGAATGCTACTGGACAATGCTGGCTTTAATGAGTTTTGGGGCCTTTACTACGCTTTTGAAGAAGCACCCTTTCTCGTAAATGAGTATTCTGATTGGATCGTGAGCAATTTAGGATATCATCCACCAATAGTATCTGCATTAGTTGAACAGGGTCTGATCATGAATGCGTTCCAGTATATGAAAAACAACATTGGCTCGGAGTATTGGGAAGATAACCTGTATCGAAAACTAGATCTTACCTTACAGCATCCAGGCTGGAAGCCTTACATTGACGAGTATAACGATCCCTTGGCTACGTCGGATGAGTTGTATCTATACCTTCCAAAACCAGTTGCATATGATGATGACAGCCTGACAATATGGAACATGTATGTCGCTCTCGAAGAGCCGGTTGATGATTGGGATGAAACCTATACTAAGGAATTGTGGAAGTATGACTTTGTTAATGGTCGGTACCTTTGTCTGCAATCTACAAAATACCGTAAGGATAATAGAAGTATGGACCTAAAATGCAGCGAGAATTGGGAGTATCCCATTCCAGGTTCTGTGGGAGAAATCATGTTTGAATATACCAGGAAACTTCATCGTGATTTGTTACATACGAAAAAGGATTAGCGACATATCAAATCATTAACCATAAGAGATGTTAAGGGGAGCAATAAATGCCCAACGTAGGAATTCATCACTGCGCTACCTGCCACTTCTATCAAAACGGCGGCTGCGTCATCCGCGACATCGACATCGACAAAGCTCAGAGGACCGGGTGCCAAAACTGGAACGGCACGGACAAAACGCCTGTCGGGCCGGTATATTCGATAGTGGAAGTGGCCACAAAAGGTGGCCTCTCTTATGCCCTCGTCCCCTACTATTACGGCATCAGGGTTGAAACAGAGCGGTCAAGGGGAGGGAGTGGCCTGGTAGTGTCCATAAAGGACAAACATGGCATCCGCCACGAGTTCCCATCCTTGTCTGCCTATATGGAGTTCTACAACCGCTCTCAAACTCAGGCACACGCCTCCTGGGACCACATATCCTGGCTGGAGCGCTTCCGTGCCAGGCCGGACGGGCCAGAGCACTACAGGTCTCTGAGGCGGGAGGTCTGGCAGAGCACTGTCGATATTGTCAACGCGGACCGCTATGTTTCCGCCAACGGTCATAAGGTGCACCTGGATGCCGACAGGCAGATACTATCCAGAGCGGAAAGCGTGTTTTATGCCGACACCAGAAACATACATGCTGAGCCACGCCCAATGTACGACACCGTCTGCTATGCCATTGAATCCGACTGTCTGGAAACCTGCCGTCTGCTGCAATTGGCGGGATTCAAGCCCGCCGTGCTCAATATGGCCAACCGGCACAATCCCGGCGGGGGAGTTGTGGGAGGCAGCGGAGCCCAGGAGGAAAACATCTTCCGCAGATCAACGGCATTCCGCTCTCTGTACAGATTTGCCAGCTATGCCAGTCAATACGGTCTGGAGCTTGACGCCAGGTTCAGCTATCCCATCCCGCGCGAGTCCGGAGGGATCTATTCATCCGGCGTCACGGTTTTCCGCTCCTCAGAGAATTGCGGCTACTATCTCCTGGACGTGCCCTTTATGATAGACCTGATCACCGTGCCGGCCATTGCAAATCCCCAGACCGTGACCAGGGACGGCAAGCTGTGGATCGCGGACCATCTGGTGGAACCCACCAAAGAAAAGCTACGGGCCATCCTCAGGATCGGGAAAGTCCACGCTCATGACGCCCTGGTGCTGAGTGCCTTCGGATGCGGGGCCTTTGCCAATCCGCCCCATCATGTGGCCCGGCTCTTCCGGGAAGTGCTGAATGAGGAGGAATTTGAGAAGGCCTTCCGGCTGATCGTCTTCGCCGTCATCGACGACCACAACGCTCACCGGGAGCACAATCCCCAGGGAAATCTGTTGCCCTTCCAGGAAGTGTTCAATTGATTCCGCTGTATGTATTGACCGGCATGAATCTAAGTATCGGTTATGTGGGGTCCTATCTATAGATTAATATACTATTATCTTTGCGAAGTTGAGCAAAGTGATTATCTTATCTAAGGATAAAATACTCCTACCACTATTTGATTGTTATACAATGCATATATGCTTATCTAGACAACTTGGCTCCGAGTCTGAAGGGAAAATTCTCCTTGACAAGTATTACATACTATTACAACGTGACCACCAAGAGGTAATAAGATGATAAATGATCTAAAACTTGATAAGTTGAGCGTGATTGGAAGGGCCGCGGAGGCATATGCTACTGGGGACTTATCCGAGGTAAAACAAAGAGCTGAGCGCCTGTATATGGGTAAACGATATCCCTTCGTGATCAGCAGAGAATATCCATATCCTCTGCATTTGTTCAGTCCGCGCCTTTCTGCGATGCTTGAGGGTGTTGCCAATTATCCGGATGCCCCGGAAGCATGGGAACTGCTCACTGCCAGGGAGAACATCATCAAGATGATCTCGGTTACGGAGATAAAAAGAACCGCGGCAGAGATCCTGGGGCCCATGTTTCAAAAAAAATACTCCGATAATGATGTTAAAGGATTACCCCGTAAACAGATGATCGGCTATATGATCAAGATTGTTTTGGAATGTTTCGGTTACACAACGTCACGGGGCAGGATGCAAATCGACACTACCCGAGGCCCTGATGACTCTACTCGCAGAGCTAACTACTTTAAATCGGCCACCCGTTACGCAATTATGACAATAGACGAACGAGATGCCTTGCTCGATCAAATCGAAAATGCGGCCGTGAAGAAGCATTTTCTGGCTATCACAGATCTGATCATCGCAGGACAGACCGAGTATCAGAAAGTCTTTAACATTCATGGCTTGACAAACTGGGATTCATTGTAGGGGGTAGGTGAATGAAGATCGAGGGTATTGAACCAGTAGAAATACTGCACAAGCTGATTGAGCTGAAAGCTCCTGTGCAGGTCTTTGACATGGAAGATCAGCCAGAAACAACTCAAGATCAAGATAAGGCTCCCATAGCAAGGCCCAATGCGAGGCTGCTAAATAAACATATACACCAGTTGATTAAGCATCCCCTGTTTGAGAGCTACAGCCTAACTAAGCAGGATGTGATGGTAATAGCCGATCTTTGGCAGTTTCATCTCGATAAACCAGGTCGTGGCATTGGCTGGGCGGGCATCTGCGCCAGCGCTAAGATTAAGCGCTACAAGGTTACGGAGTGCCTGGAGTATCTCACCAGGCTCTTGGAGCGCAATGTAATCACTTTCGATGAGAAGATAGCCGGTAACTACTATCTGAATCCCATTATCCTGCAATCGGCAGAATACACCCTGAGTAAAGACCTCATCCTGAGGATACTGGGAAGGGACATAAACCAAGACCTTGAGTTGATTCTGAAAGAGAAATGGCAGAATAATGACGATTTCATGAACGATCTGAGATTGGTTTTCGATCTCTGCTACAACACCTTTGCCGAACTGGGCAGCAGGTCACATGTGCTGGAATATCCGATTCTATCGGCTTGCCTGCATCTGCTCAAAGATAGAATAATGGCTGCTCCTGATACTCTGGGATTAAAAGCAATCGTGCGCCAACACGGTTTATGTGAAGACCAGTTGTATATCATACTTGTGATATTGTACCACCAGCTCTGCGGTGATGACAGAATCACGGAAGCTGATCTGATCCTATCCCTGGCACCGGATCCCAGGTTCAGATGGCGACAGCAAGAGCTCCTTAGCGATGATTCCATTTTGATATCATCAGGGCTGGTCAGCAGAGAACATCGCTATCACCGAGCTAAGGTCTCAACTATGGGTATTCCGTTTGAGATCGTGAAGTCCCTTGGATACAGGACCAAGAAATCGGAGGAGGTATCCATGAAGTTGAGTTCGTACTTTCAAAGATGTAAGCCGATTCAGACTCTTAATGATGTGATTATTCCCTCCTCGGAAAAGCAACTGATATCCCAAATCATAACTAAATGCAAGTCTGATAAACGCAGAGCCCTTGAAAAATGGGGATTCAAGCTTGAAAGCGGTAAACAAGGTGTGGTGCTGTTGCTCTATGGTGCTCCCGGAACCGGTAAGACCTATACGGCTGGGGCAATAGCCACAGAACTTCGCAAAGACTTGATCGTGCTCAACGTGCCGGAACTGCGGAACAAGTACTATGGCGAGACTGAGAAGCTGATTAAGAAAGCTTTTTCTGAGATGCGTGGGATGGCCACTAAGGAAGAGAATGCCCCTGTGTTCCTCTTGAATGAAGCTGATCAACTGATCCATGAAAGGACTGCAATCACTTCAACCTGCAGCACTATCGAGAACTCCATCCAGAGCATTATCCTGGAGGAACTTGAGACCTTCCCGGGCATCCTGATCCTCACCACCAACCTTGAGGCCAACCTCGATGAGGCCTTCTTTCGCCGCTTTGATCTCAAGTTTAGATTCAGACTACCAGACCTCGAAAGCAGGCGTATACTGTGGAAGATGTATCTCAGGAAGGAAATCCCTGGGTCAGCGGATATTGATCTAGAAACATTAGCGCATAACTACCACTTCAGCGGGGCACAGATCGCGCTAGTGGTACAAAATGCTTGTATAGAAGCAATTAGTCGAACGGGCAAATCCAGGCGTCTCGGTCTGCATGATCTTCTGAAATACGCAGATCTGGAACAGCCGTGGGCAAATCAAGTGAATAAAAGCATAGGATTCTAAAAGGAGGAATCATGAGTGAAATAGGATACGGTTACGGTAGCGAGTGTCATTTACTGAGATGGATGGGAAGGCACAGAAATTCTTTCAATAAAGCAATTTCTTTGGCTATCCGCTTACATGGAAACGAAAAGATAATCCAGTGGGTAGATTTTGGATTCAATAATGATGAGTCACACTGGCATGACTCTGAGCCAACCAGATTGAACTTCATCAATAATGAGATAACAAAAAAGAACTGGGAGTGGCCAAAATCCGGGGCTCAACAAAACTGGGATAGTATAGGCTATATTGTTCCATTGAATAACCCTACTCAGGAGCAAAGTAAGGAAATCTTACTGCTCGAAGCTAAAGCTCACCTAGCTGAAATCAAATCCCCCTCCTGTGGAGCTGGAATAAGGAGTATGAAAAAGATCAAGGAAATTCTAAAAAATACTGCCAAGGATTTAGGTGTATCCAACTACTCAAAAGTTGAAGACGTATGGTTGAATAAGTATTATCAAACAGCCAATCGGTTAGCAACATACAATTATCTCAAGAAGGGTGGCTACAAGCCTTATCTGGTTTTTTTGTACTTCTTAAACGATCAACACGAAGGGGTGATATGTCCTTCCCAAGTGTTTGAATGGGAGGATGTTCTGTCTAAGCAAAAAAGTGAGATGGGAATTAATGATGTGTTTATAAATGAAAGCGTTTACAACTTATTCATAGACGCTCAATCAGATGATAAATGCTGGACTTCGTCATCGACAGAGTTCCCTCTTAAGTAGGTTATGTCTTTCATTCACTTACACACTCACAGCGAGTATAGCTGGCTGGATGGAGCCTGTACAATCGATGATCTGGTGCAGAGAGCGGTGCAGTATAAGATGCCGGCTGTGGCGATCACGGATCGCAATAGTGTGGCTGGGGCTTCCCGCTTATGGCATCAGTGCGTCAAAGCAGGCATCAAGCCGATCATCGGTCTGGAGATAGCAGTTCAGAACGATCAAGGTGATGGCAGGATCTTTTCAGTGATCTTGCTCGCTAAGA
>ERZ795031.3474-NODE-3474-length-14070-cov-11.331716_pt1 | contig 14070 bp, 9 predicted proteins | sample MGYA00375123_ERZ795031 | MGnify/ENA primary metagenome ERZ795031 (study PRJEB30166, sample SAMN05720159) | activated sludge metagenome | isolation source: anaerobic digester from wastewater treatment plant | place: USA | collected 2015-04-21 ... | reverse complement strand
TTCACCATTTTATTTTACTTGGTGAAATTTAGGCAAGTTTATAAATATAATGTTGAAACGGGCTTTGTTTAAAAAGTAGTTTCTGTCAAAAAATTAACTTTAATTTTAATCCATTAGTTAAGTTTATAAAGATAAATATTCATATTTATTTATGGCACTAGGAGCAGGATTATGGATTTTAATTATATTAGTTGCATTCTTAATAATTGTTCTTATTGGATATTATAACAGATTTACAGTCCTTTCTAATAGAATAGAAAATTCACTTGGACAGATTGATGTTCAATTGAAAAGGAGAGCAGATTTAATCCCAAACCTTATTGAAACTGTTAAAGGTTTTGCTAAACACGAAAAAGAGGCAATAGCAGCAGTTACAAATGCAAGAAAAGCATTGGTTAGTGCAACAGATTTACCTTCAAGATTAAAAGCAGACAAAGGACTTGAAGGAGCATTAGGAAGATTATTTGCAATTGCTGAAGGATACCCTGATTTAAAGGCTAATACTAATTTCTTAGAATTACAGAGAGAATTAACTTCAACAGAAGATAAAGTTGCTTATTCAAGACAATTCTACAACGACTCAATTCTTGATTACAATAATAAATGTAAGACTTTCCCAGGAAAAGTATTTGCAGGAATCTTTGGATTCAAAGAAAAAGAATACATTAAGATAACTGAAGAAGAAAGAAAACCTGTTAAAGTTAAGTTTTAAATATAGTTTATTTTCTATTGTTGATTAACCTATTAGTTTACCATACTTTCCAAAATGATAAACATCATCACGTCCAACAACATATGTCTCAAAAGATTTTAACTTATTTTTAGGTATTAGTTGTTGATAAGATTCTCCTTTTTTATATTCAGATATTTCTGTTCCTTCAGTAATACTGAAAAAACTTGGAACTATTATAAATTGCTTTTTTTTATATTTTCCAACAAGAAAGCACTTATATTTTTCACGTTTTATATTAATTTTATCACAGATTAAAACAGCTGGATGAACATGGCTTGTAACTATTGTTTTTATCTGTTTATCATATAATTCTAGAAAGTCTTTTTCTCCATGAGTAAATGCAATATCCCCTTCTATATAAAAATCATTTAGTTTGTAATCACTTAATGTAAAAGTATCATGATTTCCTCGTATAAGAATTATATCCTCTTTTGGAACATGTTTTTCTAGAAATCTCAAAAAGTTTCTTAAGTCTGATACTTCCTGTTTTTGAAAATGAAAGTGGTGTTTCATATCTCCAAGAAGGATTATCTTTTTTAATCTATAAATTGCCTTTATTCTTTTTATTATAATTTCCATTTCCTTTTTTGTTTCTTCTAATTGATTAAATAAAAGATTTATTCCCTGATCTTTTATCATTGAATCATATCCTAAGTGTAAATCTCCTATTGCAAGAATCCCTTTTTTAGGAAAGAAAAGTGTTTTTGAGATGAATGTAAAATCTTTTGATTTATTTTCTCTTTTCATTTTATCTCTCCTGGTCTTTTAAAAATTCCTCATAACTAAATTCTTCTGGGTCTTGTCTACGAGCTATTTCCTGAATATATACCTTATGCATTCTTTGAAGAAAATCTTGTTTATCTTCTATCTTCATTAAATCAAGATGTCCTTGAAGTATGAGATTTAGTGAAAATGGAGAAGGCAATTTTACATGATTATAACTTAATTTTACTTTTCCTGAATTTATCCAATCAAGAACTAATTTAGTACTTTCAATATCCATTAAATCTTCTAGGACTTCTCTTTTTGCTTCTTTTAATATTGGAAATTCTTTGGATATTTTTTTAACTGAGCTTATCAAGAAGTGGGATTTCATTTGTTGTTTTTTAATAGATTTAGTAGCACCCTTATATGTTCTTAAAATCATCAAACCTCTTGTTGCACAGTGCCTGAACTTCTTTGTAAGAACATCTGTCTTTTCAATAGCTTGTTTTAATATCTCTTCTATATTCTTGGAATTAAGCTGTTCAAATGCTTTTTCTATTTTGGTGTTTTCAGAAGAAAGATAAAATCCTCTATCAGATATTCCTACTTCAACATCTCTTTTTGCAGAACCTTTAGCCCCCATTAAATATGCTAAAGCACGAGAGAGAGCATCATTTACTCTTCTACCATACATCGAGTTTACAAGAATATATTTTTTATCATCTCTTTCATCTGTATATTTTTCAATTGTTATTGTATCTATATCTGGTATTTCAGAAAAATGGAATTGTTGATAAAAATATTCATAAATCTCTTCTGAGACCTCCATTGAAGTATAAGTATATTTTCTTATAAATTCCTTTATTTTTTCTTTATCCAGATTTTTTTCAAACCTTTTTCTCATTTCTTTTCTAAATTTAGATATTTCCAAAGCAGAATCAAAACTTAATGGGAGAGTCTCTGAAAACCAAGAAGGTATTGTAGGGTTTCTATCTGGAGCAGGTTTAACTGTTAAATTCATCCCTTTTGTGTATAAATAAGCATATTTACTTCCACCTAAAACAAAAACATCTCCCTTATGCATTCTGTTCATAAAAGATTCATCAATAACACCTATCTTCTCTCCTGTCTGAAGTTTTACAGTAACAAAAGATTCTTCTGGAATTGTTCCAAGATTTGTTAAATATAATACTCTTGCTAATTTACCTCTTTTACCTATTTCTTTTGTATCTTTATCATACCAAATTTTTGCATAAACTTTGTCTTTTTCTAAATCATATTCTCCAGATAAATAACTTATTACAGAAAGAAAATCTTCTTTAGTTAACTTTTGATAACAATAACTTTTTCTTATTAGATTAAGAAGGTCTTCTAATTTCCAATGTTGACTTATTGCCATCCCAAAAATTGTTTGGGAAAGAACATCCAAAGCATTTTTTGGAAAATGTATTTTATCTATTCTAGCCTCATACATTTCTTTTTGAATTACAGAACATTCAATTAAATCATCTCTATCTAATACAATAAATCTTCCTTTTGCTGTCTCGTGTAATTTATGTCCTGCTCTTCCTACTCTCTGAAGAGCTCTTGAAGAAGCTTTTGGACTACCTAAAAGAATAACTAAATCAATATAACCAATATCTATTCCTAATTCCAAAGAAGTTGAGCATACAACTACTTTCAAGTTTCCTTGCCTGAGATTTTCTTCAATTGCAAATCTATGTCCTTTACTTAAAGAAGAATGATGTGCTGCAATATTTTCATCGGTATAATCTACAGGAAATTTATCTTTCAGATAATTTACAATTCTTTCTGTTGCTGAACGAGTATTTGTGAAAATTAAAGTTGTTTTATGTTCCTTAACTAAATCGTGTATTAAACGATACATATGAATGTGTGGTTTATTTTCCAAGATTAAATTTGCTGTGGGTATTAAAACATCTAAATCAAGTTTTTTATGGGAATGAACTTTTGCAATTTTTACTTTTCTGTCTTCATCTATTCCAACCAAATATTTTGCAACTTCTTCTAAGGGTTCTATTGTTGCACTTAAACCTATTTTAACAGGAATTGTTTTTGCAATTGAGTTGAGCCTTTCAACATTTAAACTTAAAAAAGAACCTCTTTTATTTCCTAAAGAGTGTATTTCATCAATAATACAATATTCTACATCCTGAAAAGATTCTACAAATTTCTTTGTTGTTAAAACAATTGCAAGAGATTCAGGAGTTGTTATAAGAATGTGGGGAGGGTTTTTTACCATTTTTGCTTTTTCAGAAGCAGTTGTATCTCCTGTTCTTAAACCAACAAGTATTTTCTGGAGATTTATTCCCTTTGATTTTGCAAGTTCATTTATTTCTTCAAGAGGTTCTATAAGATTTTTGTGTATATCATTATTAAGAGCTTTTAAAGGAGAAACATAGATGCAATAAACTTTCTTTTCAAGTTTATTTTTTTCTGACAAAGATACCAACTGATTCAATATTGAGAGAAATGCTGTTAGAGTTTTACCTCCTCCTGTAGGTGCAGATATAAGTATATTCTGTTTATTATGGATGTTCATTACTCCAAATTTTTGAGATTCTGAAAAATCCTGGAATTTTGAGAAAAACCATTCTCTTACAAGTGGGTGGAGTATTTTTTCTATTTCTTCTCTGGAATATTGGACTGCTTCTGAAACAATTGTCATTTAAGTTACCTTTTACATTCAATTCTATAGAAACCTCTTCAATCCCTGATTTAAATTAATTAAGTGTCATTATTTAAGGGTTTTGGTTATTTTGGTTAATCTTAAAAAGCCATTTTTCTATATCTATATATGGAAAAATATCAAAGAATTGATTTTAGAGACCAGATTTCAAAAAATAAAAGAAAATCGTTTTTTCTAATATTAATTGTTGTTTTAGTGATTATAGCATTAGGGTATGTTATTTCCCTAGCTTTTGATCCTGTTTGGTTTTGGTTTATAATGATATTTTCAATCATTTTCTCAATTTCCTATACTCTTATTAGTTACTATAATTCACATAAAATTTCAATTAAGAGTGTTGGAGCAAAAAAAGCAGACAGAAGCAAGTATAAAGATTTTTACAATATTGTTGAAGGTTTAACTCTAGCTTCTGGACTTCCTATGCCTAAACTTTATGTTATGCCCTCTAATCAAATAAATGCCTTTGCTTCTGGAAGAGATCCTAAACATGCTGTTATTTGTGTTACTGAAGGAGCTTTGGCTAAACTAGATAGAAGAGAATTAGAAGGAGTTTTAGCACATGAATTAGGACACATTGGAAATTATGATATAAGATATATGACATTAGTTGCAGTCATGGTTGGAATGGTTGCAATTATCTCTGAAATGTTTTTAAGAAGTTTATGGTTAAAAGGGGGAGGAGATAATGATAATAATAAATTAGGCATAATCCTCTTGATAATAGGTATTCTTTTAGCAATTCTTGCTCCTATTGTTGTTCAGTTAGTTCAACTCGCAATCTCAAGAAAACATGAATATTCTGCAGATGCAACTGCAGTTAAATTCACAAGATATCCTCAAGGGTTAATTGGAGCTTTGAAAAAAATAAAACAAGATTACTCCTATGAAACTTCTGAAAAGAAAGTGAGTAAAGCAATTGCTCCATTGTTTTTTGCTAGCCCTTTAAAGAATCTTACAAGCACACATCCTCCAATTGAGAAGAGAATAGAAGCTTTAGAAAGAATGTAATTTCAAAGCTGTTTTAATTAGTTTTAAAAACCTTTATTTATTGGATTAATTATGAGCTTTATAAGAGGTGCAGTAATTACACTATTTGGTATTGTTTTGACAATTTGTATTCTTTTAATGAATGTTTCCATAACATTTGCTTCTTCTCTTGATTATGATGACCTTAAACCTGCTTTAGATAATTCAGCAAATGGGGTTATTGATAGTATTGTAGATTTTGAGGAAGTTTTTGGAGAAGAATTAAACAATTATTGTAACATTGATAGTCAGTATATTTTTAATTATGGAAATGAAAGCTTTGCAATACCTTGTGAAGTCATTGAAGAAGGGGAAGATTCTATAGCAATTTATATTCAAAATAATTTCATTGAACAAATTTATTATGCAGATTATAACTGTAAATTCTGGGAATGTGTTAAAGAATCTGAAGTTCCTTTTGTTCTTATTTCTGATAAAGCAAGAGTATATTGGGCAGGTAAAGCTATTTTATTGGCTATAATGTCTTTGGTTTTATTTGGTTTGATTTTTTTAGTTGCTGAAAATAGACCATCCAAGTTTATTTCTTTTGGGATTCTTTTAGCTCTTTGTTCATTACCTTTTAAAAATATGAATTGGATTTCAAAGATAGTTCCAGCTCAGGTTGCTCCTTTATTCTCACTCTTTTCACAGAAAGCTCACACAGTATTTGTAATAATGTTAATTATCTCAATTATCCTTGCATTAATAGGAATAGTTGCATTAATATTTGGATGGAAAATGAAATTCAAAGAAGAGAATTTAGAGAATAAAAAATCTGCTTCTTTAAATCAAATTTCTAGAGAGGAAATTAGAGAGATGATTAGAGAGGAATTATATAAAAAAGATATTTCAAAGAAAAAAACCAACAAATCTAATTTACCAAAGAAAAAGAGGAATTAATCTTTAATAAAATCCTTTAATCAAAGATTTAGGGTCTGTACTTTTTTCAGTATTTTGATTTGTATTCTGTGATTTTTCTTTAGGAGGTAATGTATTATATTTTGTTCCTCCACTTGCTTCCCCTGTTTTTTTGTTCATAAAATTTTGCATGTATCTTGAATGTCCTTCATCATGATATTTCATGTCTTTAATTTTGTAACACACTACTCTTTCATTATCTTTTCTTTCTGTTCTTACATTTGTTAGCTTATTTCTTATTTCTTCACTCAATAAAACTTCACCCTGAGAACAAGATGCTATCTTTTTAGAATTATTCATAAAGTTCCCTAATCCCATAAATTGCATTACTCCACCTTCTGTTTTTTCAACTATTGAACCATAATCTATTGATATTCCAAAATCCATCTTATGTTTTGCTATTCTGTTATAATTAGATAAGATTTCTTTTGCATTTTGTGCAATTTCAAGAGCAGCTGTTTCATTTTTTAATGTCCTTGTTTTTGAAGGAGCTAATATAAATGTTAAGTTGTTTTGATTTTCATACACAAATGCCTTTTTGTTTTCTGCGAAATTTACTATTTTTTGAAGAGGTTCTTCTGCATTTGATTTTTTTGCTTGAAGCTCAGCTAAATTCCTTACACTTATATTTGCCATACTTACCTCTTGCTTATTTCCTTTTATTGAAATAGAAAGGTTTGCCCTATTGTTTATTTTAAGCTTAGATTCTTTTGATAATTGTATTGCCCTATTTTCCCAAGCAGTGTTTGTTTTTGGTTCTGAAAATTTTTTCTTGAATACACTTTTTTTAGATACTCCCATTTCTTTTCTTCTTTTGTATTTTCTTGTCAAAATAAAAATTAATGATGCTATCATCAGCAACACAAACACCCAAAAAATAGGTCTTGTGTAAAATTCTTTAGTAGTAGATTCTGAAAAATCTCTTATTGCATATCCTGTTGATCCAGGTATTCTTGATTCTGGTAAAACTACTTTTTCTTTGAATTTACTTGTTCTTGTTCCATCCATTAATTCTACTTCATATTCTCCAGCATGCTCTGTTTTTAATCCATACTTATTACTACCATCAACAGGCAAGAATAAATCAAAATCCTTTGAGATATTTCCTATCCTTATATTTATTGTAGCATTATAGGGGATATTTCCAACATTAGTTACAACTAAAGTTTGATTCACAAGTTCTACACTTATTTCATGGTTTTCTAATATTGTAAAAGAAGTTTCTGCTGTTAGTTCATTAGATACAGCATGAACTGTCCAAGTTGCAGGAGGTTCATTATATACTATTGGAAATTTAAAGTATTCTCCAGTTTTCTTCTCAATTGGTCCTGCCCCTTCTGGAATTTCAAGGGTATCTGTTTTTATTGTAATAACAGAAGTTGATTCTATACTCTCTCCTGTCTGATCATGTAAGATTGTTTTTATTTCAACTGGATTTCCAGGTTTAACATCTTTATCTTTTAGGATTATCTCCAAAGAAGTAGGAATTTGTTTTATTTGTATATTATAATTTACAAATCCCTTGTTTGTCTTTGTGTTATCTAATGCAACTTCATAAGCATTTAATTTAACCAAATACTTTCCAGCTTTCATTTTTTCTGGAAGAACAACATTCATTGAATACATTCCATTGTTTATTGTACCTTTTTGTAAGATATTATTAGATGAACCATTTGCAATTACTAATTCCAGTTCTATAAATCCATTAGCTGGTTGTCCGTTTTCTTTTATTGCATCTCCATATATTAATAAGTTTTGACCAGGTTCAAACTCACTTTGTTCAGTATTTGGCTTAAGTGTAATTAAATTAGATATCTTAAATTCATTTGTTAAAAAGTATTCTGTCCCAAGTATTCCTTTTATTTTACAGTTTTCTACATTTTCTCCAACAACCTCTTTTGTTAAAACAAGAGAAGCATCAAATGTTTTTTCTTCTCCATATACAAGATTTACTCCATTTTTATAAAAATTAATTTGTTTTGTTCCACAAAGCAAATCCATACTAAATGTTCCAGAAACTCCTGTAATAGTTTTTATTGTTACAGGTATTGTTACTGAATCTCCTATATTATGTACTTTGTTTGGTTGTTGGTTTATAATCATCTCTGCAGAAGCAAAAGAACTAATTACTAATACAAACAATAATGTAAACACAATCTCTTTTTTCATTTATATACTAACAAATATTTATTTATAAATATTTGTGGAGATGAGAATTATTAATTAAAAGTTATGTTTTAATCTTTATACCTGAATTATAATAAGCATTCATTATTTTTTCAGGATATTCCCTGTTTTCTCTTGGAAGTTTTTTGTTAGTATGGTTGAAATTATATTTTCTAGCTGTACCTACTCCTGCATTGTATGCAAAAAGAATCTTTTTTCTTTTTGCTTCTAAATCTGAATTTGACCAGTTTGGATCATATTTTGCACAGAATTTTGAAATATAATTTAAATATTCAAGTGAAAGTTCAAGATTTGTAGTAGGATTAAATAATTCTTTTTGTAGTGCATATTCATTTATCTGTCCTGTTATTGAATCCTTAAGTGCTTCAAATTTTTCTGGTCTAAATGTTTGATAAACTTCTGGACCTATCTGACCTAATCCTTTATATCCTGATTTACTTACTGCATGTACATTATATGAAGATTCTTGTCTTAACATAACTCTAAAAAGCCTTTTATCAAACTCATTTGGCCATTTTTTAACATTTGAGTATGCTTGTTTAATATATGAATTTAAAGAATCTTGAGAAAGAAAGTAAGGTTCTAAAAATTTTCTTTTTTCTGCTTCTTCTTTTTGTCTTTTTTCTTCTTTTAATGTCTTTTCAAGTTCTGATTTTTTATAAAGTTCATGTTGTTCTTTTGCTTTTTCAAAAGGAGTTGACTTATTGACATTGTTTATGTAATTTGTAGAAATCATTTTTGCATACTCTAAAGTAGGATGAGTGTAAAGTAAGCTGTTTTCAGGTGAAGTTGGCTCAAATCTTTGACCACTATAAGAAAATACTCCTGCTAAAGCTAAGCTACCTACAACAATATTTCTCTTTATTTTGTTTATTAATTTGTTTCCCATTTTATTTCATCACTATATAATAGTTACAATATTTAAATGTTTCGGTGAGTTTTTATAAAAACCAGTGTTTAAACTGTATTGAAAAATTGATTTATTTTTCCTGTTTGTATCTAAACTAAAATTACAAATAGGTGAATCAAGCAAGAAGATTGTACGAAGGTTCACTGTTTAATTCTTCCATGCAGTTCACCTCCCGATAAATTTGTTTTTTTATTTACTTTGAGCGTATTTTTTACCATGGTTTTTTTTAATAAATATCCTTTAAAAACTTTATGAATATTTAGTATATACTTTTCTGATTTTTTGGAGGTTTTTCAGTATTTTCAAGATTTAAAATTAGTTTTATAAACTCCTATTTCTTGAAGAACTTATGAAGACCTTAAATCTCCATGTAGATTATATAAAATTCAAGCCACTTAAAAAAGCACTTAAAAGTATTAAAGAACTTCCAGATAAAGACAAGAAAGAGAAGGAAATTAAGGAAGCTTTGGTTGTTTTAACTGCTGTTGAAAAAGCAGATAAATCTATCCCTATAGTTGTAAAACAATTAGTTGAAAATATTAAAGATATTGCTTCTCAAGTTAAAACCAAAAATATTGTTCTTTACCCTTATGCTCACCTTTCCAAAGATTTAGGAAGTCCTGAAATTGCTCAAGAAGTTTTAGAAAAAGCTGAAGAAGAATTAAAAAAGCATAAATTTCATGTTGCAAGAGCTCCTTTTGGATATTACAAAGAATTTGAATTAAAAGTTAAAGGACATCCTTTAAGTGAATTGTCTAGAGAAATAAGAATAGACAAAGAGAAAGAAGAAAATAAAGAAGATAAGATAATTAAAGAAGAAGTTTATGACTCCAAACAATTGTTAAGAGAAATTTCAAAGTCCAAATTAGATAGTTCTAAGCTCAAAGATAATGACCATAGAATTTTAGGAAGAAAAATGGATTTATTCAGTTTTTCAGAAGTTGCTCCTGGTATGGTATTTTGGCATAATAATGGATTGATTACAAGAAACGAATTAATTAATTTTTGGAGAGAAGAACACAAGAAAGCAGGTTATAAAGAAATTCAAACTCCCCAGATTTTAGATAAAAAACTTTGGCAAATTTCAGGACATTGGGAAAAATATAAGGAAAATATCTTCCTCACAGAATATGAAAAAAGAATTTTTGCAGTTAAACCAATGAATTGTCCAGGAGGAATACTTGTATTCAAAAATTCTCCAAAATCTTACAAAGATTTACCATTAAGAGTTGGAGAATTAGGGGTTGTCCACAGACAAGAATTATCTGGTGTTTTAGGAGGATTGTTTAGGGTGATACAATTTACTCAAGATGATGCACATATTTATTGTACTGAAAAACAAATTGAGAATGAACTTGCAAAAGTTATAGATTTAGTTGACTTATTTTACAAAAAATTTGGATTTGAATACACAATTGAACTTTCAACAAGACCAGAAAAGAGAATAGGAGATGAAAAAATGTGGGATTTAGCAGAAAATACCTTAAAAAAAGTTCTTGAAAAAAGAAAAGTTAAATTTAAGATTAATGAAGGAGATGGAGCATTTTATGGTCCAAAAATTGATTTTCATTTGAAAGACTCTTTGGAAAGAACTTGGCAGTGTGGAACAATACAACTCGATTTTGCAATGCCTGAAAGATTTGAATTAGAATATATTGATAGTGATAATAAAAAGAAAAGGCCAATAATGATTCACAGAACAATTTATGGAAGTTTAGAAAGGTTTATTGGAATGCTTTTGGAAAATACAAATGGAAGACTTCCAACTTGGTTAGCTCCTGTTCAGGTTAGAGTTCTAAGTTTTACAGATAGAAATATTGACTATGCAGAAAAAATAATTACAAGAATGAAAGAATTAATCCCAAGTATAAGAATTGATTTTGATTTTGAACAAAAAACTGTTCAATCAAAAGTTAAAGATGCTGAGGAAATGAAAATACCTTACATACTTGTAATAGGCGATAAAGAAGAAAAAGATGGAGTTGTTTCTGTAAGAAAGGGTGGAAGCAATCTTGTTGGAAAAATGGATACAGATGAGTTCATATTTAAAATACGAGAAGAAATTGAAAAAAGAATTTAACCATCTTTCATTCTATTTTTTGTTTTTCTTAATTATTTCATGTAAGTAAAAATTTTCACTACAATTTATCAAGGAGGGAAGAAAAACATTTATAATATATTATATATTACATAGAGCATATTATAAATTATAATTTAGTATCAACTTTATTGATTTAAAATGAGTAAAAAAGGGGTGTTGATTATATTTGTTGTTTTTCTTTTAGCTTTGTCTTTTATATCTGCTAGAAATTTTACAATATACAATAGCACCAATCCAAGCCAAGCATATTTTTCTATAGATGGAACAACAGGCAGAGTAGGTATTGGAACTATGAATGCCCTTCAAGGCCTTCATGTTATAGGAAATATTTTAGCAAACGGCACAATTAATGCTACCAGAGATATTTGTATTCAAGGAGGAATTTGTTTAAGTGGAATTGCAATAACAGCAAGTGGAGAACCTTTATGGACAGGTAATTGGACAAATGTTGCTTTTACAAATACTCATGAAACATTTAATGAAAATGTAACTTTCATGAAAAACATTTCTTTTAGTGCTAATGCAAATCTTCAAGGAATTTATTTTGATAGTTTGTATTGGGTGGGAGAAAGATTAGCTTTTGGAGCAGACTCTACAGGTACAATCATACAATCTACTGATAATGACGTGGGCGATGGAATTCACTTCAAAGCACATGGAGGAGGAAATGATCTTATGATAATAAACAACACTGGCTATGTTGGAATTGGGACAAGTTCCCCTCAAGAAAGATTCCATGTTGCTGGTAATGCTAGAATAGATGGAACATTAAATACAAATTCAAATAAGATAATTAATATTGCAAATGGAACTAATGCGCAGGATGCTGTAACTTACTCACAATTGATAACTCAAAACACTTCACAAACTAATTTAATCAACTTAAATAATCAGTCAGTAACAAATTACATAAATTCAGTTGCATCAATAGGTGAACCTAATTGGAATGCAAACTACTCAATCTTCTTAACTCATGCAACTACAAGTTATGTTAATGCTCAAAATACTTCACAAACTAATTTAATCAACTTAAATAATCAGTCAGTAACAAATTACATAAATTCAGTTGCATCAATAGGTGAACCTAATTGGAATGCAAACTACTCAATCTTCTTAACTCATGCAACTACAAACTACGTTAATGCTCAAAACATTTCAATGAGAAATTACGTTAATTTGCAAAATACCTCTCAAAATTATCTCATCAATACTAAAGTTAGTAAATCTGGAGACACTATGACTGGAAATTTAAATCTCTCTGCAAACGTAAATTTAACAATGAGTGGAGGAAATCAAATTGGATCTAATTCAACTTGCATAATAATTAAAGGCCCTACAAGTAGGTTGGAAATATGTTAGATGGTAAAAAAAAAGTAATTTTTATTGCAGGTTTAATCTTTTCTTTAGTCTTATTAATTTTATTTGTTTTTAGTTCTTCTCAAAATATTTCGTTCTTTACAGGAAAGTATATAGACGAAAATATTCCTAGTGCAGGCAATGAAAATGAAATTGTAAAAAATGTTTTTTTAGATGAATATATTCCAAAATCTCAAGGACAAGAAGAAATATTTTTTGATAAAAAGTTTTATGATAATGGAAGATACATTATAAACTCGTTAAATGAATATTCAGCAGAATGGTATCCAGATAATAGTCCAAAAAGAGATTTAAAAAAATTAACTATAGAACTACAAATTACAGATAAAGAGACTGGTAAAAGTTTTTCAATAAAAGGTACAGCAGATATCCCAAAATATTATTCAGGTCATTTTAATTTTGATACAAGTCAAGAAAATTTTGTTGTATTTAGTGACCTAAGACCAGATTTTGTTTGGGAATATTCTGAAGATTTTTCTATTGTAGAAGTTAAAAAAGGTGAAGAGATAATTGAAACAGAAAACAAATTAAAAACTGAAACATTTGTTAAAGAAAAAAAATTTGATAATTATAAAAAACTTGATTCTGAAAATAAAGGCAAAATACCTAAGGAATTATTTTTAGACCCAGATATTTCTACATGTGGAACACTTGACCAGACAGGACAAATTTACACTCTAACACAAAATGTTTCATCTTCTGGAACTTGTTTCACAATAACTAATCCCAATATTGTATTAGATTGTCAGAATTATTGGATAACTTACTCAACAGGGTCTGGAACACCTTATTATGGAGTTTATTCTAATGGAGTTAATACCACAATAAAAAATTGTAATATATATAGTGCAAATAGAACTAGGGGTTATTGGTATAGTGCTGGAATACAACTACAAGGTGCTCATAATTCAACTTTAATTAATAATTACGCTAATACTGTTAGTTCGCAAGGAATTATGTTAAGTGGTACTAATTATAGTAATTTAATTCTTAACAGAGGAGTGACCTCTTATTCTCAGGGTATAAGATTAGACATTTCTTCTTACAATTATTTGGTTAATAACACTGGTGTATCACTTGTTAATGAAGCTACTGGTTTTACTTGGGGGGCTAGACATAATTTAGCGATAAATCATACTGCTATTGGGAATAATGAAAGAGGTATATATTTTTCTTATGATTCTAATTATAACACATTAATAAATCCAAACTCTACAGGAAAATATGCATTTCAGTTTTCAAATTCAAGCCATAACACAATAATAGATTGTGTAAATGCTCAAGGAACATCATATGATGTTTATCATAATGATAATTCAATTATCTCAATAAATAATACCTTTTTGAATTGTTCTTATGGTTCTGAATATTTACATTCAAGTAATTCAATAAACAGAAAATGG
>ERZ795031.3466-NODE-3466-length-14092-cov-10.713400_pt1 | contig 14092 bp, 10 predicted proteins | sample MGYA00375123_ERZ795031 | MGnify/ENA primary metagenome ERZ795031 (study PRJEB30166, sample SAMN05720159) | activated sludge metagenome | isolation source: anaerobic digester from wastewater treatment plant | place: USA | collected 2015-04-21 ... | reverse complement strand
GAAATCGAACCAAATCATCATCCTTCGAAAGGGGATTGTATAATATCTGAAGTAAATACTAGAACGGAGAGTTTATGTGCGGAAGATTTACAATGGCGATCGACTCGGACGACGTGCGCACGCAGCTCGCGTTGGGGCAGATGCCGCTCGATTGGGCGCCGCGTTACAACATCGCGCCCACGCAGGAGGTTGCTTGTGTGCCCTTCGCTGAAGCACGTTCGGTGCACTGGTTCCGCTGGGGTTTGGTGCCCTTTTGGGCGCAGGACCCTGCGATCGGCAGCGGCATGATCAACGCCCGCGCCGAATCCGTCGCCGAAAAGCCCGCTTTCCGCAATTCCTTCAAGAGTAAACGATGCCTGATCCTTGCCGACGGCTTTTATGAGTGGCGCAAGACGGGTAAGGGCTCAATTCCTTTCTATTTCAGCCTGCGCGGCGGAGAAGCTTTTGCCTTTGCTGGCTTGTGGGATGATTGGGAGCCTAAGGGTGTCAGCTCCGAACCAGGACTGCCGGGACTCACGACCTGCGCCATCATCACCACTGCCGCGAACAGCCTCCTTGCGGATGTGCATCCGCGTATGCCCGTCATCCTTAAGGGGCAGGCGATGTGGGACTGGCTGCTGGAACCTGATGTGAAAAGGCGTCTGAACCTCTTGCAGCCTTTCGACGCGCAGCAGATGCAGAGATGGGAGGTCAGCCGCGAAGTCAACAATCCCGCGCGGGACGACCCCTCCCTCATTCAGCCGGCAGGCGGCGGATTGTTTGACTGAGTAGTGCAGAAAAAACTGGTTTTCCCATTGAGTCCAAGCTGTGTTGTAGTCAATTCCCAATCGAGTAGAATTACCAATATAAATCGCTGGGGTTTGCCCACGGTTTGTAAATGCTTGCCTGGAGAGAAAATGAAAAAGCGTATCCTTCCATTATTGATCCTGACTGCCCTGAGCCTTCTGATGGCTGCCTGCAAGCCGGACCTGGCTGCCATCCAACCAACAGCCATACCAACTCTGACGACTTCTACTGAAGCAGCGGAATCGGCAGCGGAAGAAAGCCCGGAGGACGCCAGCCTGGGGTGGTGGAATGATGCGGTTTTCTATGAGATCTTTGTGCGGTCCTTCAAAGACAGCGACGGGGATGGCATCGGAGATTTCCGCGGGATCATTGAAATGCTTGATTACCTCAACGACGGAGACCCCAATACCACCTCTGATCTCGGGATCACCGGCATCTGGCTGATGCCAATCTTCCCATCACCTTCCTATCACGGTTACGATGTGACCGATTACAAGGCAGTCAATCCGGATTACGGCACTCTGCAGGACTTTCAGGATTTGCTGGAAGCCTGCCACGAACGTGGAATCCGCGTCATTGTCGACTTCGTGATCAATCACACCTCTTCGGAACACCCCTGGTTTGTTAGCTCGAAAAACGAAGCCAGTGAATATCGCAGTTGGTACGTCTGGTCGGATACCAAGCTAACCCAGACCGGACCCTGGGGGCAGAACGCATGGTATGAATCTGGCGGAAGTTTCTACTACGCGCCGTTCTGGAGCGGTATGCCGGATCTGAATTACAAGGAGCCCAAGGTGACTGAAGCCATGTATGATGCCACTAAATTTTGGCTGGACATGGGTGTGGATGGTTTCAGAGTGGACGCGGCACGCTACCTGGTCGAAGAAGGCGCCACACTGCAAGACGCGCAGGGTTCGATTGAGTGGTTCCAAAATTGGCGCGAGTACTATACGGGCATCAATCCTGAAGCGTATACGGTTGGGGAGGTCTGGACGGATACGCAGGTTATTGCCAAGTACGGTGAGCCGACACGCGGCATGCAGGAATACTTTATGTTCGACCTGGCAGGGGACATCCTGGGCGGCTTGTTTGCTCCTGATCCCTCGCGCATCATGGCGTCTTACCTGGAAACGCTTCAATACTTCCCGGATCAGCAATTTGCCACATTCCTGACCAATCACGACCAGCAGCGGGTGGCTTCCTTCTTCAGCGGGAAGCTCGACCGCCAAAAGCTGGCAGCTTTTGTCTACCTGACGGGTCCGGGCACGCCCTTCATCTATTATGGTGAAGAAATCGGCATGACCGGCAACAAGCCGGATGAGTGGCTCCGCACGCCGATGCAGTGGTCCGCGGAAGCGCACGCTGGCTTTAGCAGCACTGCTCCTTGGGAGCCAATTAATGATGGTTGGGAAGAGCTTAATGTGGCTGTTCAGGACTCTGACCCGGAATCATTGCTCAACTGGTACCGAGGACTTGTGGGGCTGCGAAACCGCTACCCGGCGCTGCAAAAAGGCGACTATATCCCCTTTACCTCCTCCTGCCGCCGGCTCTACACCGTCGTGCGGGTCCTGGAGGGAGAAGTCTTGCTGACGGTTGCCAACCTCGGCGTGCAGACCCTCGAAAACTGCACGATTGGGCTTGAGGGCAGTGATTTGGCGGGAACCTGGCAGACCGAAGCGGTTTGGGGAACAGCTCCCTTCGATGAAATATCTTTCGCCGATGACGGCTCTCTGACGGATTTTTTGGTTGCGCAAAGCCTGGCAGGCGGAGAAACTTTTGTACTGAAATTGACGCGCCCGTAACGCGGGCATGAAAAGAGGAAAAATGAAGAGATTACGATTCTTACTGGCAGCGGTTTTGAGTTTGGCGATCCTCGCAGGATGCTCGACCCCTGCGGTCACTCCCGATCCAGCGGACGTACCTGGGAATGTGACTGGCATGGAACCCACGGACCCTGCTGCCGAAGAAACACAGACAGTGCAGGAGTATCCGCTCTACGTTAACCTGACCTGGCATCAGCATCAGCCGATGTATTACAAGGATGAGAACGGCATATACACCCGCCCATGGGTGCGCGTGCATGCTACCAAGGATTACCTCGACATGGTTGAAATGATTGCCGCCCAGGAAGGCGTGAAAGCCACCATCAACATTACCCCCTCTCTTATCCGTCAGCTCCAGGATTACACCGAAAACGGAGCGAAGGACCTCTATTGGGTTCTGGCGGAAGTACCCGCGGCGGAATTGAGCGTGGAGCAGAAGACCTTCATCCTCGGGCGTTTTTTTGATGTCAACTGGGATCACATCATCGCGGTGCATCCGCGCTACCAGGAGCTGCTCAACCTGCGCGGCGGCACAGACGAAGCCGCGATTTCGTCAGCAGTTGAAAACTTCAGTGAGCAGGACCTGCGCGACCTGCAGGTTTGGTTTAATCTGGCATGGGTCGATCCCGACTATCTGGCGCAGGAACCTTTCAGCGCCCTTGTCTCCAAAGGCAGAGACTTCACCGAAGAAGATAAAACCACTCTTTTCGAAGGCATTCTGACGCTGATACGGCGCGTCCTGCCAACCCACAAGGAATTGCAGGATGCAGGCATTCTTGAGATCACCACGACCCCCTATGCCCATCCGATCCTGCCCCTGATCTATAACACAGATCTTGCATTGGTCGGCAACCCCAAGGCAATCATGCCCAGACAGAACTTCAGCTACCCTGAAGACGCTGCTGCTCATCTGAAAAAGAGCGTGGACATCTACGAGGCAGTCTTCGGGCGGGAAGTCCGCGGGCTATGGCCCGGAGAAGGTTCCGTTGCTGAGGAGATCGTGCCACTGGTCAGCGAGGCTGGCTACAAGTGGATGCAGACCGGCGAGCCTGTGCTCGTGGCAAGCCTCGGGTTGGGCGGGGACCGCTTTGCCCGCGAAAGCAGCGGCGTAGTGAAGGATCCTGACACTTTCTACCGTCCCTATTACGTGCAGGGCGAGAGCGGCGAGAAAGTAGCGGTTTTTTTCCGCGACTGGGTAATCTCGGACAAGATCGGGTTCAATTACTCGGGCATGCCGGGTGAGGCAGCCGCGGAGGATATGATCTCTTCGCTGGAAGCGATTCACGAAAGCCTGAAAGGCAGCGAAGGTCCGCACATCGTGACTATCATCGTGGACGGCGAAAACGCATGGGAAAACTATGATAACGACGGTAAGGAATTCTTCCATGCCCTTTATAAAAAATTGGCGGAAAGCGAGGTGCTTGAGACGATCACTCCATCCGAGTACCTCGAGCTATATCCCGAACAGCGTGAATTGGATGTCCTCTTCCCGGGGGCATGGTTCAGCGCTAACTACGAAACCTGGATTGGTGAGGGCGAGGAAGCTGAAGGCTGGGACTTGCTTGCGCGCGTGCGCGCGGACCTGAAGCAGTATGAAGACGGCACGCTCAGCGTAAGCCCCGAAGCTTTGGAGGAGGCGCAGGACTACATGCATTTGGCGGAAGGCTCTGACTGGTTCTGGTGGTACGGCACGGATCAGGATTCCGGGCAGGATACTTACTTTGATGAAGGCTACCGCGCCTTGTTAAAAGCGGTTTATGCATCTCTGGGCGTTGATTATCCTGCTTACCTGGATATTCCAGTGATCCAACCGCTGCCTCTCAATCCGGACTCGGCTGTCAGCGGGGAAATGACCGCGGAGCTCGACGGAATCGCAGGTGAGGGTGAATGGAGCAAAGCAGCGGTTTATTCCGCGGCAGAAGGCTCGCCATTCACCAGTTTTGCCTACGGGATGGACCAGGAGGATCTTTTTATCAAAGTTGAACTGGCAAAGCTTTTTGGCGGAAATCAGTCAGTGGAAGTCTACCTGAACGCTGCCGGAGACCAGGAGCGGCAGATGACCCAACTTGGCAGCGGGCGCTTGCTTGCCCCAGCCTCACGCGTTTTGGAGGTTAAGGCTGGGCAGACTACAGTTGCACTTTACTTGACAGATGGAGAAACCTGGACATCGCAGGAGGAAGCTGTTGGCAGAGCAGCCGTGAACGGCAACACGATCGAGTTGGAGCTGCCTAAGAGCGTGTTGGGGGAAGCCGGCAACGGCAACATGATTCCGATGCAGGTGGTCCTGCGGGATAAAGAAGCCGTTTTGCTGAACGAGGATGCGCCTTTGGCGATTCAGTACTTTAGTTTTGAACCTCTTACCAGCGTGCTGCTTATCCAGGACCCTGAAGGCGATGATTACGGTCCCGGTACCTATACTTACCCGACAGACGGCGTGTTTAAAGCGGGAGATTTTGACCTGACCGAATTTGAAGTCTCCGGTGATGGTGCGAACATCTATTTCAGCTTCACAATGAAGGCGCCGATCACTAATGGCTGGGGTTCGCCGAACGGTTTCTCGGTGCAGACTTTTGACGTCTATATCGACAAAGACCCTGGCGCTGGCACAGGCAACCGGATGCTCCTGCCCGGCAGGAATGCCGCGCTTCAAGAAGGCAGCGGCTGGGATGTGGCGGTGTGGGTCGAAGGCTGGACTCCGCAGGTGGTCGTCCCGGGTGAAGACCCGATGGCGGAGCCGGTAAAAGATACCGAAGCCACATCCGCGATGAAAGTTTACGTAGATCCAGGTAAGAACGCGGTGATTGCCAGCGTGCCTCTGGAATTCTTCGGAGAGGGCAGCCCTAAGGATTGGAGCTACGCAGCCGTTGTGCTCGGGCAGGAAGGCTACCCGTCCGAAGGGGTCTGGCGCGTGCGAGATGTCAATCAGAAAGCTGAAGCCTACCGCTTTGGCGGAGCCCCGCAGGATAACAATCACACCCGCATCATTGACCTCGCGCTTTCAATTGCGCAAAGCTACGATCAGAAGTCCTGGCTGAGCACCTATCCTTCATCCGCGCAGCCGATCGATGGAAAAGAGCCGGAACATTTCGCCCTCATTCCGATGATCAGCCAGGTCCAATAGAAAGGCGGAGATATGAGCTTTTACCTTACTGACAAACCGCGCGAAAATGTGGAGCTCAGGCTGAGCGACGGCAGAACCATCACCGGCGATCGAGGCGCACACCTGGAGGATTTTGTCCGCGTGGTGCAAAAAACTGACGAGCCTCTGATCGTCGGGGCAATTTTGGACGGGCAACTGCGTGAGCTGACCTATCCAGTTCACCGGGATGGGCAGGCGACGCTGATCACCATGGAAGACACTGACGGCGCGCGTATTTACCGGCGTTCATTGGTCTTTTTACTCGAAGTTGCTTTCAAACGCTGCTTCCCCAAGGCTGAGCTGACGATTGACCATTCGGTATCCTCTGGCGGATATTACTGCCAGGTGGGCAACCTGCCGGATTTTGGAGAAAAGGAACTTACCCAAATTAAAACAGTCATGTTGGATTTGGTTGCGCAGAATATTCCTTTCGTACGCGAAACCGTTCCGCTGGAGGAGGCAATCGCCTACTTTAAGCAGGTGGGTGAGGATGATAAGGTACGGTTGCTGAAATACCGCAAACGCCCCGACCTCGTCCTTTACCGCGCCGGCGAAACGCGCGACTATCATCACGGCTATATGGTGCCTTCTTCGGGTTACCTGAAATGGTTCGACCTCGATTTGCTTGATGACGCCTTCATTCTGCGCTTCCCAAGGCGCCATGCGCCTTCCGAGGTGCTGCCGATGGTGAAATATCCCACCCTGCTCAAGACTTTCAAAGAGTACGGTGATTGGCTTACCGCCCTGGGTATCCATTCTGTGGGAGCCTTGAATGATGCCATACAGGAGGGCTATATCGATGAAGTCATCCTGGTCTCTGAGGCGCTGCATGAGATGCAGATCGCGCAGATTGCCGCGCAGATCTATGCTGCGCGCGAAAGAGTAGGCGTGATTCTGATCGCCGGACCTTCATCTTCGGGCAAGACCACCTTCTCGAAGCGGCTCGGCATTCAACTATTGGCAAAGGGTATCACCCCCTTCGCGCTGGAGATGGACAACTTCTTCATCGACCGCGAGAAAACCCCCTTAACCCCCGATGGAAAACGCGATTATGAGTCGATTCGGGCGCTGAACCTTGAGCGCCTTAGCCGCGATTTGAAGGCTTTGATGGCTGGTGAGGAAGTGCAATTGCCGCACTATGATTTCATTACCGGAATAAGCGGCGACGGCGCAAAGGTGCGGCTCAATAAGGGCGACGTGGTGATCCTTGAAGGAATTCACGGGCTCAACCCAAAGCTTTTGCCGGATATTGACCCCAAAACCACATTCCGCATTTACGTTTCCTGCCTGACCCAGCTCAACCTTGACCGACACAACCGCATCTCAACCACCGATACGCGCATGCTGCGGCGCATCCTGCGCGACTCGCGCGACCGCGGCTATTCCGCGACAGATACCATCCAACGCTGGGAGTCGGTGCGGGCGGGCGAGAAAGAGCACATCTTCCCTTATCAGGAGAATGCCGACGTGATGTTCAACTCGGCTCTTGCTTATGAGCTGACCACGCTCAAGCCTCTGGTGGAGCCGCTTCTTCGCCAGGTGCCTTTCGGCTCGCCTGAGCACATTGAAGCGAAGCGCCTTTTGAAATTCCTGGAGTGGTTCCTGCCAACGGGTACCGAATATGTGCCGGATAACTCCATCCTGCGTGAGTTTATCGGCGGATCCATTCTGACTAATTTCACGCTCTGGACACGATAAAAAGCATCAACAAAAAGACCGGTTTTCAAGCCGGTCTTTTATACATACATAAAGTTAAATGCCTAAGCGATTGACTTTTTAATCATCACAGAAAGGCGGCGGACGCCTTCCCGAATCTTTTCAGGATTGGTCGCGGAGAAGTTGAGGCGCATGGTGTTCCTCGGACCGTCGTTGGGGTAGAAGGGCACGCCGGGCACGTAAGCGACCTTTTCTTCAACGGCTTTCGGGAAGAGCTCGAGGCTGTCGCAGCCTTCGGGCAGGCGCAGCCAGAGGAAGAGCCCGCCGCGGGGGGTTGTCCAGGAGGTTCCTTCGGGCATGAAGTCCTCAAACGCCTGAATCATGGCATCGCGGCGTTCTTTGTAAACGCGGCGGATGGTGGCGATATGGTCTTGCAGCCAATCACCGGAAGCCAACTCGTAGGCAACGTACTGGTCGAAGGTGGAGCACTGCAGGTCAGCGCCCTGCTTCGCCTGGACCATCTTTTTGATGACAACTGCAGGGGCGATGACCCAACCAATGCGCAGTCCCGGAGCGAGAATCTTCGAAAAGGTGCTGGTATGAATGACATTGCCGTCGAAGCAGTTCGAACATTCGTGATACTGAGCGTCCAGAGCAGCGATGGGAGGAAGCATCTCGCCTTCGAAAATCAACCTTCCGTAGGGGTCGTCTTCAATCATCGGCACGTTGTAGCGGTTTGCCAGTTCAATCAAATGCTTGCGCCGTTCAAGGTTCAGGGTAACCCCCAGAGGATTTTGGAAGTTGGGCAGAACGTACATGAATTTGACGTTTTGCTTGATGAGATTTTCCAGTTCGTCCGTAATCATGCCGTCAGCATCGGTGTTCACGGTCACATACTGCGGACCGTAGGCATTCCATGCCTGGAGAGCGCCAAGATAGGTGGGTGATTCGGTCAGAACACGGTCGCCGCGATTGATGAAAATGCGACCGACGAAATCCAACGCCTGCTGTGAACCATTGGTGATCAGGATGTTGTCGAGCGTGATGTTGATCCCTCTGTCTTTCGCGTCGTCCACGATCCACTGGCGCAGGGGGTTGTAGCCTTCGGTCGTGGAATACTGCAATGCTTTGCGACCGTTTTCCGTTAGTACTTTGTCGCAAGCAGCCCGCATTTGTTCAATCGGGAAGAGTTCCGCAGCAGGAAACCCTCCGCCAAATGAAATCACATCGGGTTGGTTGGTAACCTTGAGGAGTTCACGAATGAATGAGCTCTTCATCCCTTCAGTTCGGTGAGCAAATCTTAGTTCCCAGGGTGTTGGCATTACTGTTTCTCCTTTTTTATGATGCTTCCGGTTTAGTTTTTCATGAACCGGCTGATGATTGTGGCTGCACCTGGCAGTGCAACCCGGTCCCCATGTGTAAGTTCCGCAGGGGATTTCTGTCTCCAATCAGGGGCGTTCTGGAAGATAAAGACCTTGGTGCCTTCCACCGCCACCTTGTTATCCACGAAGGCTTGTCCGGTGAGATAGCCTTCCTGGTCAATCGCGCAGCTCGTAACCACGCCGACCATGCGCCCCTTGAGGTCGCAGACTGGATCGCCATGGCGCGCCATGCGAACTGCTTTTTCGTCGAAGCGGAAGCGGGCGACCACACCGGTGCGCTTTTCTTCGCGGTCAACGAAGGATTTTCTGCCGATAAACCAGGCGGAGTTGAGTTTCAGGAAAGGCAGGAAGCCGGCTTCGCCGATGGTGAGGTTCAGGTCGCCGCCCATTTCGTGCCCATAGAGAGGAAGCCCGGCTTCCGTACGGAGGGAATCGCGCGCGCCAAGTCCGCAGGGTTCAAGCCCGAAAGGTTTGCCGGCTTCAAGCAGGGCATTCCAGAATTTCACAGCCTCATCCGGATGGACGAAGAGTTCAAAACACATTCTCTCACCGGTGTAACCAGTGCGTGAAACAACCACATGCATTCCGCCCAATACTGCTTCGCAGAGTTGTGAGCGGTTCAGGCGGCGGATACGGCGTTCCTCAGCCGGCTCAGCAAGTTTAAGCAGGATATCACGGCTGTGCGGACCCTGGAGAGCAATATCCACCAATTGGTCTTCGCCTTCATTGGGATCCTTGAGGTTGCGCAAAATCACTTTGCGCCCCGGCGCCCGAACCCACGGGCGGTCCGGGTCTACCATGACCTCGCCATTGCGGACGGCGTTGAGCCATGCCCAGTCCTTGGCTTCGTTGGCGGCATTGACCACCACCAGGTACTTGTCGACATCACGGCGGTAGACCAGCAGGTCGTCAATGACGTTGGCGTGCGGATCCATGAAGTGGGTGTAGATGGAATCCCCCAGCTTGAGCGACATCACGTCATTGCCGCAGACAACGTCCAGAAATACAGCAGCATCCGGACCTTCTGCCTGGAAGACACCCATGTGGGTCACGTCAAACAGACCGGCAGCTTTGCGTGTGGCGATGTGTTCCTGGAGGACGGAAGAATACCAAAGCGGCATCTCCCAGCCGGCAAAACCGCTCATTTTCGCGCCCAGCGCAAGGTGAGATTCGAAAAGCGGGGTGCGTTTAAGTTCTTTTTCTTCAGGCTCCGTCCAGGTAAATTCGGGCAGAGCGGGCAAATCCGCCTTTTCGGGCATGCCGACAAAATACGGCTTGCGCAGGTCGACCCGGTCGTTCTCGGGTTTGACCCAAACAGGATCGGCTCGCAGGATTGAAACCGGACCAGGGATTCTTTGGGTCAGGTCGGGGTCATAGTAGATAAACGCGCTCGAGAGACCAACCAGCCAACTGCCCGCCAGTCCGAGTTTTTCGGCAGGCACGGTGAGTGTGAAGCGTTTGCATTCGTTGCAAGTCAGGACACCTTCGATATCGCCATCGGTAGTGTGCATCATGGTCAGTTGCGAGGCGCCCGGTTCGAGAGCTTCGACGTCGCTGGTCATCGTGTAGTTGAGGAAAGCGCGCACGTTCTCTCCGGTGACCATCAGAGCGCCGATGCCCTGGCGGGGATGGTCTTCATTGTAGAAATAGTGCGGGTAGCCATGGCGCTGATGAATGTCGTCCATGGCGGGTTTCCCATCCGCCAAGGCGCGGACATCGGTATTGACCTTGCCGAGGGTCGCAAAATTGACCTTGGCGCGAGTGAGCTTGCCGGAGCGACCGATCATGTGATAGGGAGTTGTTGCGCTGAAAAGTTCGTGGATCAGGTCTGCAATCTTTACGAAATCTTTCTCCTTAAATCCGCGCTGGGTCAGCCAGGTAGCGCCCATGCGGATGCCTGTGGAGGTGAGGGCGGATCGGTCACCGGGTACGGTGTTGCGGTTGACCACGATACCGACAAGGTCCAGGATTCTGGCGCCGATGTCGCCAGTGAGGGGGATGCCGCTCGGGCTCTTGTAAGACTTGCAGTCAATCAGCAACATATGGCTGTTCGTGCCGCCGTAAGGAACGCGCACGCCCAGGTCCATAAAATGGTTTGCCAGGGCGGAGGCGTTGCGCAGAGTTTGCTTTTGGAGTTCGGTGAACTGTTCGGTGCGGGCTAGTTTAAAGGTCAGCGCCATTGCAGCGATGTTGTTTACATGAGGACCACCCTGTTCGCCGGGGAAGACGCCTTTGTCGATCTGCTCGCCGAGTTCGCGGTCATGGGCGATCAATACCGCTCCGCGGGGACCGCAGAGGGTTTTGTGCGTCGTGAAACTGACAACATCCGCGATGCCGATCGGGGAGGGCACTACCTTGGCGGCAATCAGACCGGCAATGTGTGAAACATCCGCCAGAAGCCAGGCGCCCACTTCGTCCGCGATCTCGCGGAACTTCTGCCAGTCGGGGATCCATGGGTAGGAGGTGTAACCCGCCACGATGACCTTGGGTTTGCATTCTTTCGCCTGCGCCAGGATTTTGTCGTAATTGAGGCGTTCGGTTTCGGGGTCCACTGTGTAGTGGAAGGCGTTGTAAAACAAGCCGGAGCGGTTCACGGGCGAGCCGTGGGTGAGATGACCGCCAACCAGAAGGTCCATCCCCAAAATCGCATCTCCGGGTTGGGTCAGCGCGGTGTAGACGGCTGTGTTGGCGGGGGCGCCTGAGAGTGGTTGGACGTTTACCCAGAGATCGTCAGCGTTGAGGTCATTGGCAGCGAAGAGTTCCGCCGCACGCCTGCGGGCGAGGGCTTCGAGCATGTCCACGTATTCAACGCCTTTATAGTAGCGCGGATCACTGTGACGGCGATAGCGTCCGAGCTGGTAGGCGTAATCCATGATGGTGTCTTCGTCCTGGTAGCGTGTCTCCGGGCGAGGGTAGCCTTCGGCGTAGACATTCGTGAACGGAGAAGCCAGCAGGTCGCGTACTGCCTTGGGGGCGATGCTCTCACTGGGGATCATGATCAGACGGCGAGCCTGGCGTTCAGCTTCGAATTCCACCAGTCCATTGACGTTAGGATCATAGATTTCAACATCTTTCTTGAACAGAAAATCACTCATGGTTTGTTTCCTTTAGATTGGAGGATAAAAATCGTAGACGCAGCCTGACTCCGGGCTGCGTCTGAATTGGAAAAAGGGGTGCATTAATATAGCAGGGAACAGGAATCACAACAAAACTGGCGCAAATTCTTCCAATTGGTTTGCCGAAATGTCCCATTGTGAGTATTGTACCTCAAAGCGGACGCTTAAGCGCCTGAATCGAGAAAGGTTCCTTGGTTTATAATCAAGTTTTAGAAGGTCATTTTGACAGAAGAACTTGATGAAGTAAGCCTTATCAATCTCGCCCGAACGGATCCTGAAGCCTTCGGCGTTTTATACGAACGCTACGTAGAGCGGATCTATAACTACGTCTATTTTCGGGTCGGCAATCCCAATGACGCGGAAGACCTCACTTCGAAGGTTTTTTTCAAGGCGCTGAAAAGCATCGGTGGATACAAACACATGGGGCTGCCCTTTTCTGCCTGGCTCTACCGCATCGCGCATAACCTGGTCGCCAATTATCACCGCGACAGGCTGCGGGCGAAGGAGATTTCCATTGAAAATCTTACCATCCCGGATACGGGCAGGCACCCCGCTCCGGAACAAGCAATCCAACAGAGCGAGGAAATGGATTTCCTGCTGCGCATTATCAACGATCTCAGTCCGCAAAAACGGGAGCTGGTGTTGCTTAAGTTTGTGCAAAATTTGACCAACGAAGAAATCAGTTACATTTTTGGCAAAACAGAGGGAGCGATAAAGAGCCTTTACCACCGGACCCTGCTTGAGCTTCGCGACCGCGTGAAGGAATTGGAGAACCCTCGTATCTAAAGCAAAGAAAAGGCGTTAATATAAGCGAAATGACAGAACAAAGCAGCACCATACTATTCAATGACTTCCAAAGCCTGGAGGAGCGGTTTTCGCGGTTCTTACGCAAGCAAAGACCTCGGGCGGCTTATGTGAAAAGGTTAAAAGAGGAACTAAAAAACTCGCGGATTTTTGAACTGCGCCGCTCTGTGGGCGCGATTCTTGTCGCGAGTTTTGGTGTTTTGTTTGCCGGCACGCTTTCCGTGAGCATTGCTGTTCTGGTTCAAAAAGCGCGCCGTCGATTGAAAGTTTAGGAAGGGCAGTCGGTTTTGAAAGCCTCTAAAACTTTGCGCAGTTGAGCAGAATCCGGTTCCACCAGCATGGAACCATCCGGAAACACAATGGTCGGCACGCTGCGGTTTCCGCGGTTCGCCGCCAAGACGAATTTCTCTCCCAGCTTGTTCGCGTCGATATCAATCCAGATGTACGGCACGTTTGTCTCCGCGAAGACCGCGCGGCTGCGCCGGCAGTCCGGGCACCACTTGACGCCATAGACTGTTATCGCGCCGCGCGGGGTGGAGTTTGAAGCGGGAGGCAAGGATTTTTTCTTTTGGAACAGTCGCTTTATCATCCTTCGTAGGTCTTGCGAAGCCACTGCCCAATCAGCCAATACTGGAAGTCACGTCCGTGGTAGGTGTCTACCGCAGCTACAATGCCGTAAATCAGCGCGCCGATCGGAACCAGGGCAAGTAGAATCGCCAAAAGTATCCCAAAAAGTCCAACACAAACCAGCACCAGCGGGGCTGAGATCAGGGCGACAATGCCTGCCAGAAGAGCCGCGCCAAAAAAGAATACCAGTTGGAAGACGATTGCCTGCAGGCTCTGATACGCTACGTAGCGTGAGCGGTCCTTATACGCAAAATAAATGACCGCTGCAGGAACCAAGCCCAGAAAACCGGTCACCAGGTTGAGCAGGATGGACAGGTGCGCGAATAATGCCAGCGTGTTTTCTTCGCTGGTAGAAAGCGGCACTTGCCCAGCTCTGGGGTTCGGCTCCACATCTATATTGTTTGAATCAACATTTACGTAATCTTGTGAATCAGTCACATTTCACCTCATTTCAAGTTTGCTTAAGCTTAACACAGAGTAGAAATATCGTCGCATTCTTGTAGAATTTTATCAGGACAGAAATTCAGCCTATGTTAGAATATCCGCCATGAGCGTACGCATTGTCTTTATGGGATCACCCGATTTTGCTATTCCCAGCATGGAAGCCTTGCACGAAAAATACGGATTGACGGCTGTCGTCACCCAGCCCGATCGCCCAGCCGGCAGAGGGCGAGCGTTGACGCCCTGCGCGGTAAAAAAACGCGCCCTGGAGCTCGGATTGCCCGTCCTCCAACCGTTTTCCTTGCGCAAGCTCTCCGC
>ERZ795031.3458-NODE-3458-length-14112-cov-6.317209_pt1 | contig 14112 bp, 10 predicted proteins | sample MGYA00375123_ERZ795031 | MGnify/ENA primary metagenome ERZ795031 (study PRJEB30166, sample SAMN05720159) | activated sludge metagenome | isolation source: anaerobic digester from wastewater treatment plant | place: USA | collected 2015-04-21 ... | reverse complement strand
GCGCAACGGCGGCATTCGCCATTGAATGCTATGAAAAGGGCATTCTCACGAAGGAAGATACGGACGGTTTGGAATTGAAATGGGGCAATACGGAAGCGATTGTCGCCCTCATCAGAAAAATGGTCAACCGGGAAGGCATAGGCGATATTCTGGCCGATGGATCCAAAGTTGCCGCGGCAAAAATCGGCCGGGGCGCGGAAGAGTGCACTGTTCATGCGGGAGGTCAGGAACCGGCCATGCATGACGGGCGCGGCGATCCCGGCTTCAATGTCCATTACAGTGTGGAACCCACGCCGGGTCGGCATACGATCGGCGCGCATTTATATTACGAAATGTTTCAGCTCTGGAAGCGGGTCAAAGGATTGCCCAAGCCCAATCTTCTCTATATGAAAGGCAGCAAATATAAGATCAATAAGGAGAAGGCCGAAGCTTCCGCCGCATGCAGTAAATTTATGAGCATGGGGAATGGCGCGGGCATGTGCATGTTCGGCCTTTTTATCGGAGCGAAAAGGATTCCCACGTTCGACTGGCTAAATGCCGCGACCGGCTGGACGTTTACCCCTGAAGAATACATGACCATCGGCGAACGGATTCAGACGATCAAACAGAATTTTAACATCCGGCACGGCATCGAACCGAGAAAAAACTTTATCAGCAGCCGCGCACAGGGGAAGATTCCTCAGAAAAAAGGTCCCAATAAGGGACGGTTTGTCGATGTGGAAAAACTTGCCGCAGATTACTGGGAACAGTTTGGTTGGGACAGGACCAACGGCAAACCCAAAGAGGAAACATTGAAGAAACTGGGAATCAAATAAGAGGTAACAGCATGTCATATACAATTACGGAAAAATGCAATGGCTGTGGCGCCTGCGCTCGAGTGTGTCCCGCGGATGCCATTACCGGTGAAAAAAAGAAAATTCATTCGATCAACGCAGCGCTATGCATCGAATGCGGCGCCTGCGGCAGGGTTTGTCCTCAGGGAGGCGTCTTGGATGCCGATGGCGTTTTGTGCGTCATGATCAAACGATCTGAATGGCCCAAGCCGGAAATCATCGTGGAAAAATGTATCGCCTGCGGCATCTGTGTCGGGACCTGTCCCGCTGGATGCCTGGCTATGTCGGAACGGCCGCGAAATCAAGGCGTGGACGCTTTCCCATATCTGAAGGACGCCAAATCCTGCATCGGTTGCGGATTCTGCGCTTTGGAATGTCCGGTAGATGCCATCGTCATGCAAAAGCCGGAAAAGGCAAAAAAAGAGTCTGCTGAAATGAAAGCGGCGGGTTCGGCAGCGTCCGCGTGAGGCATTACATTAAGAAAGCAATACCGTCATGCCTGCGTAAACGTGATGTCCCGAAGGTTAACACGGTATCGCAGGACAGGAGGATGACGAAATACTGAAAATATGACTGCCGTCGTTTTTCTAACCAAATTAAAAAACCGGTGCTATAAAACACCGGTTTTTTTATGGACAACGCTGCTGGTTTAAGTGGACAACAATCTCTACATAATTTCCCTATGTATTTTCCATCCGTCGGCACTTTTTTTCAATTCCAGAGTTTTCGAACCTTTGGTTCTTAAAATGGAAGAACTGTACTGTTGCACAAATGTTGCCCTGGCTGTATTGCCGCTTATGGAAATTTGTAAATTATTGACGCTGATTTTAATGTTGCTGCTTTTTTGGCGTACTTTAATCTTATGCGCTATCCAGGCATCGAGTCCCATGTTACGGGATTGAAAATCAGACGCATAACAGGCCCGATATGTTTTCATGCTGCCCGATTCCCAGCTTGCCCGCCATTTTCTGACCAGGCTCCGGATGTTTTTTTCGGCAATTTTTTCGGGGGAGACGGCATCCTTTTGCGTGTCTTTGGCTGTTGCCAGGCGCCTGTCCGCAGGCTCGGATATCGAGGACTCATCAACAACATACCAGTTTTCGTTTATTTTTTCTAAAACCAGTTTATTATAGAATCCCTGAAAAGTATTGTTGTCCTTCACGTCAAAAATCTGATCAAAAATAATGACGGCATTATCGCCTTCCTGCAGGATGGCGATGTCGCGAGGCTGTAAAACAAAATGTTTTTTAATGAAATCCAAATTTTTAATTTTGTAGTGAAGGTCTTCTCGCTTCTTTCCCCTGATCTGGGCGCCTTCAGCATACAAAGAATCAATTTCCTTTAAATTTTTTTCAACAAATGCTTTGTTCCACGACCATAATATCTTCTCGAATTCATCTCTGGAGTCGGAAAGATAATCCTGATCAACCCAATTGATGGATTCGGAGATAATGACGGGTGTTCTGTTCAAATGAATGAAGTTGGCCAGTTTCTTCATATCTTCATCACTTAGCACGACACAACCGTTGGATTGTTGCGGAAGCAGTGGCTTGGTGGTTCCGTGAATCCAGATATTATTGCCGTCTTTGCCTGCTCGTTTATCGGACAGAGTCGGATAATCCAGCGTAAAGGCCAGTGAACCGTACGTTTCCGAAGGTCCCGGGTTTTCCAGGATTCTGGTGGCGAAGAAAATTCCATTGGGGGTTTTTGCATCTCCCGCAATTCTTTTGGAACCGGGGTTTTTACCGGTGGAACAAACCGTTTCGAAGACCTTGGAGTATTTGCCTGATTTATAAAAGACATATAATTTTTGATGTTCTTTATCGACAACGACCGCGTATCCTGACGAAAAGGCAACAATTGAATCCGGTATCTGACCTTTGTAGGAAGAATGGTCTGATGACGCCGGTTTCGCGATTTGCTTTTTTTCCGTCAAGGGCGGCGATGAAGAGCCTCTTAATTTAATATCTGCAGCAACGGTGGAATAAATATTCATGAAGTAGAACAGAGCGCCGATCAGCAGAAGGATGAGACAAGAGATTATTATTTTTTTCTTCTTATTCATAAGAACAGGTAAATTCAGAGTTTTTTTAAAAAAAGTATTGTTCTTTTAGCAAAAAACTGATAATCATTCAAGAAATTAATACAAAATAAAAATTGCTCTTCTGTGAGGCTTTCTTTTTTTTGTGAGAACAAAGAATCTAATAAAATGATTTACAGGAATTTGGAATTACATTATAAATTTAAAAAAATGATTTATTAGATTGGTGCATGCGTCAACGACCAGGAGATTATTTTGTCTAATACCAGCAAAGACATAAACTCTACGGAAAAACTTCTCAATGTGATACGCGGGAAAGACGAGGCGTCTTTCGGCGGGCTCGGAAAACAGAAAATTTCTTTAACGCCGGATAAAAAAACCGGTATTTTCCAATCAGGATTTCTTGAAAAATTCCTTTCCAAAAAGAAGTATACGGTCGGTATCGATATCGGGCGTGAATTTATCTGCCTGGCAAAAACAGCTCAAGACAGCAATCATCAGCCGATTTTAGCCGATAAAAAAATCATCACAATAGATCCCCGGTTCGTCATAGGTTCTCCGGAATTCAATCAGTTGGTCAAAACGTCGGTCTTAAATTTTTGCGGTAATGTCGCCGATTGCGACATCTGGACCAAGATATCCACAAGTCAGGTCGGCGTTTATTTCTTCACAATTCCCCGTGTTCCCAAAAAGCAAATTCAAAAAGTCATTTTCTGGACGGCCAAAAAAGAGGGGGTTTACGATGAAGAAAAACAGATTTTTGATTTTGAAATCCATGGCGAACTGGTAGAGCAGGGGACGCCTAAATATTCGGTCATGTTCTATACCGCTCAAAAAGCGGAAGTTGCGAGAATAAAATCGTTTGCCGATAATATCGGCATTAATCTTAAAGGAATTACCATCGTTCCTTTCGCCATGCAGAATATTTTTCGGTCGAAATGGATTCCTGCCTCGGAAGAAATCTTTGCCAGTCTGTTTATCGGTGATAATTATTCGCGCATCGATGTTTATGACAAAGAAAATCTGGTCATGACCAGAGGGATAAAAACAGGCAGTCTTTCCAGTATGGCAGAGGCGGTTGTTGCGGGCTTTAGCGGAAGAAAAGGAGATTTGAAGCTGGATCAGACTGAAGCCAAGAAGATCGTTTGCACCATGAGGCCCGAATCCGGGGGAGCGAAAGAGGCCGATGACCGGCAGAAATTTGCCAGGGAAGATATTCTGAATATGATTGCCCCCGTTTGGGAGAGATTGGCGCGTCAGATTGATTTAACACTGAAAACGTCGCCGATCGGCAATAAAAAAGTCGAAAAGATGTATGTTTTGTCGCCGATTAATTTTGACCAGTCTTTGCTTGATTACATGGGCAATCAATTGGATACCCGAATTGAAATATTTGATCCTTTCAAGAATAGAAAATCGGTTATTTCCGAACAATCGTTAAGTTCTTCCGAAAGAATACTGATTTCTCCCGCTCTGGGGTTTGCCCTGTCGGATAACAGCCGCACGCCCAATGCCGTATTTACCTATGCAGAAAAACGTCAGGACATTAAATCACGGCGGATCAATAAGGTTATTTTCATGGCCTTCCTGGCGGCGCTGATGGTTTGTATCGGTACGTTATTTTATCAGGGGACAAAATTCAGTACGCTGAAAAAGAATAATCTGGCCCTGGAAAAGGAACTGGCGCTTTTCAGTCCGATGGTGTCGCAGGAAACGATTCTTCAGGAAGTGAACAGGATCAAATTACAGAGAGACGCGGTCCGGCAGTATGCGCAAAAATATCTGGGGGTCGCGGTGATCGGAGAGATTTCGGATACGACCCCGGAAAACGTGCGTCTCATTAATTTGCGCCTGCGGCAAGCCGCCGGTTCTCCCGCAGCGGCTGGTCAAAAGACGGAACATAACGGTCTTGTTCTCGAAGGCATCATTTTTAATAAAAAGGATATGCTGGAATCCGATTTGACACAATACGTTTTAAAACTGGAAAATTCTCCTCTTTTCAATACGGTGTCGGTGCAAAATAAAAATATTGTTAACTTTGATAAGAAAGACGTCATTCATTTTGTATTAAGCGCCAAACTGGGTTCGTGATGATGAAAAATTTTAATCTGAATGCGCAACAGAAGAAAAGTATTCTCTACGCCGTGATCTGCAGCGGAATTGTGTTAATTATTGTTTTGGTGGGCATACTGCCTTACTCGTTCAAAGTATCCAACCAGCAGAATGAAAATGAAAAATTAACGTCACAAATCAAGGAGCAAAGAGAGCTCGGGCCTGTCTATAAGACATTGACCGGCAATGTGGAACAGACCGATGTTCTTATTCTGCCGCATGCGCAGAAAACGGCGCTGCCTCGCCAGGAAATTACAATCATTCAGAAGGATTTTCAGGCGGCAGCGCAGAAATCCGGATTAAAAATCATTTCGTATGCTCCGGAAATTAATACATCGGCCAGTCCATCCGCATCGTTTTTACATAACCTGGAACTGAAAGGGGAACTGGCCGGATTCCGCAAATTGCTGATCGCGCTGGGCGCCCTTCCTTATGTGGAAAGAATCGAAGAAATCAGCATTCAGCAAAACGCCGGCGCCATGGATTTTAAAATGAAGATTTGGACAGCCGTTCAATAGGCAGGTAAAGGGATTTATGGCCAAATTGAAGAAAAGAGAAATTGTCATTTTAGCAATAGCCGCGCTGTTTGTCTTGTATGCCGTCTATGTTTATCTGATTGCTGATCGCCAGAAAGGCAAAAAAGTGAAGCCTGATCAGGAAACGGTGAAGGTTGAAGCGGTCGTCAGCGGGATAACCGGTGAGTTGAATAAAAGTAAGATTTCCGATTTTGATCATTATGTAATCCAGAGAACGCAGACGGATTGGGATAAGAATCCTTTCCTGAAAAGAGAATTATACAGAGCCTGGCTGGCCAAAGACAGCAAAGGCAAAGACGGGGTTGCCGCCGTTCCGATCATTTATTCGGGTTATATAGAGACGGGGAAAAACAGACTCGCCGTGCTTAACGGCATCGAATATAGAGTTGGTGAAGCATTGCAGGAGGAAGGGTTTGTCTTGAAAAAAATCATGCCTTCCAAAGTTGTAATATTTGATAAACGAATCGGAAGTAATCTGGAAATCCCGCTGCAGGAATAAAATTTGTCAATTGGAGGTTATCGCCTTGAGAAACTCTATAATGAATAAAAAAATCATGACTTTGGTTTTTTGTTGCACAGCACTCATGTTTGTATGGGGCTGTGCCGGCGGAGTCAAAAATGAAAAAAAGGACGCTTTTTTCGAGAAGTGGACGACGCTTGCTGAAAATTCTCAAGGTCATTCCCCTTCGGCGCACCCCAAAAAGATTGACACGTCGGCCCTCATTGCAAAAAAAGATCCTGCAAGTCCAATGGTGGGCGCCAGTGACGAGGCAAAGAAACTTCCCACATCGCCCATTCATCTGACCATGCGCCAGGCGGATCTCAAGGCGGTGTTGCGGGCAATGGCCAAATCGGTGAACAAGAACCTGCTGGTGAAAAACGAGCTGAAAGGGGAAATCAGTGTTGATTTTAAAGGGGTCGCCTGGGATGAAGCATTTACCGGATTGTTGCGGACCTACGGTTTGTCTTATGTCTGGGAGGGAGACATCATCAGAGTTATGACGGCGGATGATCTTAAACAGGAATTGGAACGCAAAGTTCAGATGCGTGATATTCAATGGGTCGAGCCGCTTTTGGAGCCGGTTGTTGTCAGTGTGGATTACGCCGATTCCAAAAAACTGGCGGAAACAGCCCAGGAACTTCTTACAAAAGATAAAGATGGAAAACCGCGCGGGTCCATCAAAGTCGATGATCATAGCAACTCGTTGATCATTTCCGCCATGCGCGATGATCTGACAAAGATACTGCCGATCATCGAAAAACTGGATAAACCGACCTCTCAGATTTTAATCAAAGCCAACATCGTGGAAACCACCAAAGGCGTGGCCAGAGATCTGGGCGTGATGTGGGGCGGATACAACAGAAGTACGCAAGGTAAGGAAGATCTCATCATCACGGGTGGCGGTGTTTCTCCGGCCGGGCCTATCGGCGGCACAGGAACGGCTCCGCAACGATCGGGATTGGGTGTGAATTTCCCCGTGGATACAACAAATCTGTCATCCGTTATTGCTCCCATGGGATCGTTAGGGTTGTTGTTCGGCAGGATCGACGGTAACTTGCTGGAGGTTCAGTTACAGGCCCTGCAGCAGGATAACAAACTAAATATTTTATCCAGCCCGTCCATAACAACGCTGGATAACCAGGAAGCATCTACAAAAAATGGTGAAAGAATTCCTTACGTCACAACGGAAACGAGCGGCGGTACGACAACGCAAACCACCAAATTCGAAGATGTTGTGATGGAACTGAAGATTACACCGCATGTCATTGACGGTAAGAATTTAAAGATGAAGATTTTAGTAAAAAAAGATGAAGTTGATATGACGCGAAGATCTTCCATGGGAGATCCCTACATCATCAAAAAGCAGACTGAAACCGAATTGATTGTCAAAGACGGTGAAACCATCGTGATCTCCGGTTTGACCAAGCAGACCAATACGTATTCACAAAGCGGCGTGCCTTGGTTAAAGGATATTCCCGTTCTGGGCTGGGCGTTCAAATCGGATGGCAAGGGTGAAAATATGGAGGAAGTGCTTATATTTATCACGCCGCATATTTTGCCGGTTGGCAACAGTTGACATCGGTTATTCGGTACGTAGTTGAGCATCAGATAACTCATCATCCACAAAACGGGCAAAACCGGCATTATACCGGCGGAGCGGCCGTGTCGCTAAACAATGGCCGGTATTGAAACGTTAACATGGCCGTTAAAAATGGAATATTTCAACATTCTCAATTTAAAAAAAGAGCCGTTTTCCAATTCGCCCGAACCGGAGTTCCTTTTTCAGCTTCCCCAGTACAGCGACTGTTTACAAAAGCTGGAACTGGCTGTCCGTCTGCGTCGAGGAATCAATGTAATCATCGGAGATATCGGCACGGGCAAAACAACGTTATGCCGTAAACTCATCCAGAACTTCTCACCGTCTTCGAAGGATGCCGGCAAAACGGAAATTGAACCGCATCTTTTGCTGGATCCCGCATTTAAAAGCAACCTGGAATTTCTGCAAACGTTTGCGTCCATGCTGGGCATCAACGATTCAGAACCCGAGACAGAAAGCGAATGGCACTTAAAGGAAAAAATTAAAGACTGCCTGTTCGATAAGGGTGTGGACGAAAAAAAAATCGTTGTTCTCATGATCGATGAAGGACAGAAAATTCCCGACGATTGCCTGGAAACACTGCGTGAATTTCTGAATTACGAAACCAACGAATTCAAACTTTTACAGATCATTATCTTTGCGCAGAAGGAATTTTACGACGTTCTTAAAAAGAAAACCAATCTTCTGGACAGGGTTAATATCCTATACCGGCTTCGTCCGTTAAACTTCACACAAATGAAGGCCATGATCAATTACCGTCTGAAGGTGGCCGGCCATTTTGAAAAACATCCCCATGTGTTCAGCTTCCCGGGCTTTGCCGCAGTTTATCTGGCGACAGGAGGATATCCGCGCAAGGCAGTTTTTTTGTGTCATCAGGTTCTTTTAAAGATGATCATTCGTGAAAAAAAGAAAGCCGGATGGTTTCTGGTGCGAAGTTGCCGGGAGAACATGAAAGCGCCCCTATCCCGGAAATTAGGATGGGGACTCGCCGGGCTTTTATTTTTGATTGTTCTGGGAATTTCAGTCGGTGCGGTTGCGCTGCAGGGCCTCCATTCAGGCAAAGAAAAACAGGGGCGGTTGGCTTCAACCGGTTCCGGCATTAATGAATCTGCGCCGGCAATGTCCGTTGTTCATCCGTCCGGGGATTCAACGGTTCAGGCCATCGATGCCCCGGATGCGAAAATGCCCGATGCTCTGGGAAAGATCTCTATGGCAAAAAGAAGAACGCTCTGGTGGGTGTCATACAATATTTACGGCGACAACACGCCTCAATTCATGGAAAAGATTTTTGCCGTAAATCCTCATATTAAAAACAAGGATGTTGTTGCGGAAGGAACGATAATAACTTTGCCGGCCGTTCCCGCCGACTCCAGTCCCTTGAATCCGGGCGACATCCTGATCGCTTTAGAAAGTGGACAAGATCTGGAAATTATGTATAATCTTTTTCGCAATCATCCTCATGAGCAAATACTGCCGCCATTGGCATTTCTTTCGCTGTGGAATAAAAAGAAAGGCTTTGAGTTTGCCGTTGTGATTAATAAATGCTTTAAGAATGAGGAGGAGGCATCGCAGGCTATAAACAAACTGTCGCCATCTGTGGCGGCGAAAGCGAAAATTTTATCTCAATGGGACGCGGACACGGTTTTTTTCAACCGCCGCGCGCCGGAATATTGATCTGATTGGGGGATGCATGAAAACCAGAAAACGATTGGGTGAGGTACTGGTCAACCAAGGTATTTTAAGCGAAGAAATGCTTGCCAAAGTATTAAGTGAACAACGGAAAACCAATCTGAAATTCGGTCAGTATTTAATACGGCAGGGTATTGTCAAGGAAAAACAGATTCTGGATTTGTTGAGTGATCAGCTCAACATCAAAAAGTATCAGGTTAATGAATATCCTCTTGATTTTGATTTGATCCGTTACATTCCTTTCGATTTTGCGCAGAAAAACCAGGTAGCCCCTCTGAGAATCAAGGGGAAGTTACTGGAAGTCGGAACGGCTGATCCTCTGGAGATCAAGGTTCTCGATCATATCGAAAAATTAACCAACATGGAAGTGGAGCCCGTGCTCTGTTCCGAGATGGAGATCAATCAGCTCATCAACAGCATGTATGGCGTGCAATCGGATTTGGGCGGCATCATGGAGAGCCTGGAAATTGAAACCAAATCGGAAGAGGATGCGGAACTTCAGGAATTGGTTCAAATCACCTCTTTACAGGATCAGGCGGGAGAGGCGCTGGTGGTGCGGCTGACGAATTCGATTTTCGCTCAGGCTGTACGCAGCAAGGCCAGCGACATCCACATCAGCCCCCGGCACAACACGGTTCAACTGCGTTATCGCATTGACGGCAAACTCATTGAAATGCCGTCTCCACCCAAATCGGTCTTTTTATCCGTGATTGCCCGGATCAAAATTTTGGCCAATATGGATATTACCGTGTCGCGTGTGCCTCAGGACGGCAGATTTACCATGAAAACGGAAAACAAGGAAATCAATGTCCGGGTTTCGTCCCTTCCCACCATTCACGGGGAGAATCTGGTCCTCCGTCTTCTGGATATGAGCGCCGGCATTTATACCCTTGACAGCCTGGGCATGGACGCCCAGGACATGGCTAAAATAGAAAGCATGTGTCAGAAACCGTATGGCATGATTTTAAGCACGGGACCGACGGGCAGCGGCAAGAGCACCAGTCTGTATGCCATATTAAATGCCATCAACAAACCGGATATTAATATTATAACACTGGAAGATCCTGTCGAATACCGGGTAAACGATATCCGGCAGGTGCAATTGAATACCAAAGCGGGAATGACATTTGCAAGCGGATTGCGGTCCATTCTTCGTCAGGATCCCGATGTAATCATGGTCGGCGAAATCAGAGATGCCGAAACGGCGTCCGTAGCGGTTCAGGCAGCGCAAACCGGTCATCGGCTTTTAAGCACTGTGCATACGAATGATTCGGCCGGCGTGATAACCCGGTTCATCGACATGGGAATTGAACCCTTTCTGATTGCTTCGGTTCTGATCGTTTCTTTTGCGCAACGATTGGTGCGCACGGTGTGTCCTTATTGCAGGGAGTCCTACCGTCCGTCGGATAAAGCGCTAGCCGATTTCGGCATAACGTCTCGGGAAGCTGAAAACGCCAATTTCCAGCGGGGTAAAGGCTGTACACAGTGCAACAATACCGGTTATAAGGGGAGAACAGGTGTTTTTGAAGTTCTGGCTATTGATGAAGCGATTCAGGACATGATTGTTAATCAGCGGTCAAGCCCTGAAATTACGCGCGCGGCGGTTGCTGCCGGTAAACTCAAGACATTACAGAAAGACGCGGCGAACAAGGTCATGAAAGGCATTACAACCCTGGAAGAAGCTGTCGCCGCGGTCATGGCTTAAGGCAAAGAGGAGAATATGCCCACATTTCAATATACCTACGAGGCAGTGAATCAGATGGGAGAAGAGGTTTCCGGAAAACTGGAAGCCGAATCCATGGAAAACGCAAACTCTATTCTCGTTTCCCGCCAACTTATTCCGATAAACATTTCCGAACAAGATGCGTATGGAAGCGGCTGGTTAAAGGCTCTGGGAAAAAGCAAGGTCAAACCGTCCGACCTGGTTTTATTCACCAAACAATTCCACTCCATGCTGGTTGCGGGAATTCCAATATTAAGGATTTTATCCATCCTGGAATTCCAGTCGGAAAATCCGAGCATCAGGGAAGCAACCGTCCAAATCGTCAAGGATATTAATCAGGGATCGTCTCTTTCCGATGCCTTGCATAAGTTCCCCAAAATTTTTGACAACCTTTACTGTGACATGATCAGAGCCGGCGAAATAAGCGGCAATGTTCCGCTCGTCCTTGAACGATTAATATATATCATTGAACATGAAGCAAAAGTTAAAGCTGACATCAAATCCGCACTCCGATATCCGATGATTGTTATTGTTGCCCTGATCGGTGCCTTTATCGGTCTTTTAACCTTTGTGTTGCCCACCTTTGCAAATGTTTTTGTGCGGGCCGGTTTGACGTTACCCTGGCCGACAAGAATATCCATGTCCATATATGGTGTTCTTGCCAATTACTGGTATCTGATTTTTGGGATAGTATTGGCCCTGATTGTCGGGTTGCATTTTTATTTCAAGACCAGTAACGGACGATTTGTAAGGGATTCGTTTTTACTGGATATGCCCATCGTCGGTCCCGTTTTTACCAAGGCGGCTCTGTCGCGTTTTGCCAGCATCTTTGCCATATTGCAAACCAGCGGCGTTCCCATCATGCAGTCTCTGACCATCCTTTCTGCAACCATGGGAAACGAAGCATTGACGCGTGCTTTTGACAATGTCCGTGAAAAAATTAAAGAAGGCGCCGGTATTGCCACCCCGTTGAAATCGGTTAAATATTTTACACCGATGGTTATTGACATGCTTGCCATTGGCGAAGAATCAGGCAAAATAGATGAGATGATGCGGGCCGTTGCTTCGCATTATGATGCGGAGGTTGAATACGCGGTGAAGGGACTTTCCGATGCCATTACCCCGATTCTGATCGTCGGCCTGGCAGCGGTCGTGGGCTTTTTTGCGCTCGCCATCTTTATGCCGATGTGGGATCTTACCAAGATGATTAAAACCTAAATGAAACGTGCAAAAATTTATCAGTGAATCTTCGCATGTCAGCCGGCAAAAAATTTAAGGACGTCTCTTTTTATTTTTAATCCCAAAGGTTAAAATGAAAAAAAAGAAAGTTTATATCAGCTTATATGTGTTAGTTCCTTTGATCTACACAGGCATAGCCATTCTTGGTGTTATCCTGACCTATCAATTATTTCATTCTCAGGATCATTTTGGCCGGAAAGATATTATCAATCTGCTTTATATTATTATGATAATATCTATTCTTGCCGTTTCGACAAGTTTTATTCTGCTTCGTCTGTTGCTCAACCCTCTTGTAAATTTTTTCAACAAGGCGCAAAAAATGCCTGTTATTGCCAAAACACAAAAAGATGAACAAAACAATATCAGCGGAGATCCAAGCCGGATGAATGAATTTTTTGAAAATGTGACAACGGCTCTGGGCAAGGTTGAAGCAGAAGAACTATTTCCCGATATCGTGGGTTCCAGCACGTCGATGCGCAACATTTTTACACAAATTTTAAAAGTCGCGCCAACGGATTCAACCGTCCTGATATCCGGTGAAAGCGGAACCGGCAAGGAATTAATAGCATCCAGCATTCATGAACACAGCGAAAGAAAAGACAAACCGTTCATAAAAATCAACTGTGTTGCCATACCGGAAGGGTTGCTGGAAAGTGAGTTGTTCGGCCATGAGAAAGGTTCCTTTACCGGAGCCACAGAGCAGAAAAAAGGAAAATTTGAAATCGCCAACCGCGGCACGGTATTTCTGGATGAAATCGGCGATATGCCGCTCAATACTCAGGCCAAGCTTCTTCGGGTATTGCAGGAGAAAGAATTTGAAAGGGTAGGCGGCACCAAAATGATTAAGGTGGACATTCGTTTTATTGCCGCCACCAACAAAAACTTACAGGACATGATCAAACATGGTTCATTTCGGGAAGACCTTTACTTTCGTTTAAATGTCTTCTCCATCAATATCCCGCCGCTTCGAGAGCGGAAAGAGGACATTATTTTATTGGCCAATCATTTTATGAAATCCCTGCCTGTCAAGTTGAGACTTTCCAATTCAGCATTAAAAGGTATCATTGACTATTCCTGGCCGGGAAATGTGCGGGAACTGAAAAATGTCCTGGAACAGGCTTCCATATTAAATGAAGACGGTATTATCAAACCGCAGCATATGCCTGTCCTTGCTGAAAAAAGTTTTCAGGAGATGGCGGGTACCGATGACGGAACGATGCATCTTGATGAAAAACTGAATTTAATGGAAAAAGAGATGATCATGGAGGCATTAAGAAAGGCTGGCGGCATCCAGGTAAAGGCAGCGGGTATTCTGGGAATTAACCAAAGGAGCCTCTGGCACAGAATCAAGAAGCTTCAAATCGATGTAAACGGCATCAAAAATCTACAATAATTGTAGATAAAGCAACAAAAGTTGAATAACCATTATAATGCCAACACGATGTACTAGAGAAAAATTAAGTTGATTAAAGAAAAAAAATAAGTTAATTAAAGACCATAGGAAAATTAACACGTAAATTTGTCAAAGATTGGATATTTTTCTTTAGTGGCATGGTGTTTGCTGGATTAAAGATTACAATTTAAAAACAATATAACCGAAGAAAGGAGAAAAATATGAAGAAAGGTGTTTTGAAAAATCAGAAAGGTTTTACGTTGATTGAAATTATCGCTGTCTTGGTTATTCTGGGAATCCTGGCTGCTGTGGCGATTCCGCGTTATCTCGATATGATGGAAGAATCCAGAAAGAAGGCTATTGAGGGCGCTTTTGCAGCGGGTGCATCACAACTGGCCATGGCATATTCGCAGGATCTTTTAAAAGGTAGCGCCACAGATTCATCAT
>ERZ795031.3445-NODE-3445-length-14136-cov-8.041971_pt1 | contig 14136 bp, 18 predicted proteins | sample MGYA00375123_ERZ795031 | MGnify/ENA primary metagenome ERZ795031 (study PRJEB30166, sample SAMN05720159) | activated sludge metagenome | isolation source: anaerobic digester from wastewater treatment plant | place: USA | collected 2015-04-21 ... | reverse complement strand
AGAGGGTAAGGTCGCAATCAACCCCTCTGGCTATTCGGCGTTCTGACCGCCGCCCCCTTGTCTACGCCCGTGCGACTGGTAACGTAGCGGCTCGGGGATTAGCCTGCGTGTCTCCAGAGATGGAAGGCGCAAGCGTCTCCACTCACCAAGCGCAAGCGTTTGGTGTCTCAGCTTTCCACGCCGCCCTGACATTACTTCACGACCCAAAAATCCGGTCAGACATCATGGCTACCGGAGTCGCCATCCTTTCATAGCCTCACCCGACTAAAGCCATTTTCAATCGGGTTATCTCACCACATAAGGCTCAGGTGACTAGCCACTCAGACTAGGATATCTTCACTCTGGCTTTCGCCACCCAAGTGTGGGGACTTTCACCCCGCTACCTGAAAACGAAAAGGGGAGTGTACAAGGTGCTGTCGCCAGACCCAATGTGTCACACTCGCTCGAACGGTAGAGCCGGAGCTGGCTGCGGTGGCTGTTGCTTGCCGCTCCGTGAGCACCCGTTTTCCTCGGATCTGCTGGCCGTAATGGGGGTTCCCTATCAACAATCCAGTAAAGCTTGCGCTCCATCTAGGCATGGCCCGGCACTACGTCCGAAGACAGGCCGGTATCTCCTCGGTACTACCCTTTCCCCCAGCATCGCCGCGTCGTGTTTTCGTAGAGCTTTCGCCGCGTTCAAGCCCTACACTCCCCTTCTTTTCACTTGGCTTCTGGTGGGCGGCTCCTCTCTCTTGTCCCTCATGAGGGGAACTGGCAAATTCGTTGCCGCTCGACCTCCGGCTAAACACCGGCTGCTCCCCAGCTTCACCAGAAGATTTCCGAACCCGTCTGCACCTTGGGTGATTTGCACCCGCGCTACATACCGGTCCTCCTTTCGTTGGAACCTGCGAACAATGATGTCAAAGATCGAACCCCTGTTGGGTGCGGGGGTAGTATACAACATCCGAAACCGGATGTCAAGTGGTCGAGCGAGGCAGACTCGAACTGCCGACCTCTGAGTCCCGAACCCAGCGTGCTACCAACTGCACCACCGCTCGTTCTGGTACTCCCGAGAGGATTTGAACCCCCATTACTGGTTCCGGAAACCAGTGTGTTATCCACTACACTACGGGAGCCAAGTCTCCTCTCCCGGACTTGAACCGGGGTAGCGAACTTAGGAGGTTCGCATTCTATCCATCTGAATCAAGAGGAGGAAAGCTGGCACCCCCGAGAGGATTTGAACCCCCATTACTGGTTCCGTAGACCAGTGTGTTATCCACTACACCACGGGGGCAAAAGGGCTACAGGCGTCCACTGTCGTTCCGGCAGATATGACACGAACTTCTGTTGTACGGAGGGAGTCGAACCCTATCTCTCACTGTTTGTCAGCGAGTGTGCTACCCTACACTACCGCACTCGGAGCCGCTGGTGTCACAGGACACACGCAGCTTCCGCCTGTAGTTTCCTCGCATACCTCTGCTAGTCCGGTATGCGAGAAGACAAAAACTGAAATTCCGGGAGAGGCGCAACCCTCTAGGGACTCGTTAGCCGTTCAAGCGGCAGTACGAAAATGCTCTGTCCCTTGTCTTCGTACCTATGAGATCAGAGTGTAGAGACGGAAGTCGCAAGCGTCTCCGCTTCCCACATACGCGCATGTGGGTGTCTCTGCATCACTCCACCCGGAATTGGTAGGCGATACTGGAGTCGAACCAGTGGCCTTCTGCATGTCACGCAGACGCTCTAGCCAAGCCTGAGCTAATCGCCTTCTGGTGGTGAGTCGGGGAATCGAACCCCGGTCTCCGGCTTATGAGACCGGCGTTATAACCATCTCTACTAACTCACCAGAGGAAAGGGGGAGTACGCCGGTAACTAGCCGGAAGCTCTCGAAACCGGCCTGCTGCCTTGTTTTGCCGTAGCGGGGACAAGGAAACTAACCCACGATAGACTTTTTGGTTGCGTACTCCCGGTGGATCAGGAGAGAGTCGAACTCTCGGACAGAAGAGGCTCGTTGGCTTTGACTCCTGCCGATACCGTATCTCTGACCCGTGGTGGACCGAGCGGGACTTGAACCCGCATTTCCTACGTGCGAGGCAGGTGTTCTACCAGCTAAACTATCAGCCCTCAGAGAACAGGTCGGGTATTGGCCGGTCGCTACTCCGACTAGCCAACGGTCCTAAAGCACCTTAATAGTTTCAGCTATCCGTCTTGGTCCGTTAGACGCTTATCTTGCGTGTTCTGCTTTCCACGCCGCAATACCCGGTGGAGAGGGCGGGACTTGAACCCGCGACCTTCTGACTGCCAGTCAGACGCTCTAGCCAACTGAGCTACAACCCCAAGAAGTACACAGGCTGGTTTCCCCACCCAGCTCCGATGCCGTCAGCCGTTTGATCTGGAATAACAGGTTCGGCCCCACCGTCAACAATCCCCTCCGCGTCCAGAACGCGCTGTGTACTTGGTGGCCCCTCCCGGAGTCGGACCGGATCCCTCTGATCTTCAGTCAGGTGCGCATCCACCTACGCTAAAGGGCCATTGACGAAGAAGGGCAGGTTTTAGCACCTGCCCTTCTCCAGTGCTTACGAAACTAAGATGTCAAAGACCCGCACCCTCTACTGGGCATCTGGCACTATGCGCCCTTGCGCTGGTGGAACTGGTGGGAGTCGAACCCACTACATGTTGCTTGCAAAGCAACCGCTCTACCGTCTGAGCTACAGCCCCACAAGAACCGCTAAATCGCCTTCGCAATCGAAGTATAGGTAGATTGTCGTCGTCTGTCAAGTCTCGATCTCTCCTCAACCCTGATGTGTGTCCGTGAGATGTCCCTCACCCCCTGTCGGATCACACAGGCAATTATAGTATATCTCGAAGCACATGTCAAGCCCCATCGTCTCCCCTGTAGGGTACGAATCGGAGTTTCCACCCCTCCGCGTAGCCAGTCTCAGGGTCCACGGGGTCTAGCTTTACTACGACCTCGTAAAGACCGTCTTCACATGGGTCCAAGTTGGTTCCGCGCAACGTCTCTTCCGCTCCTGACATGAGACAGTCTTCCCGAAGGGGGTTTTCACCTGTACTCAGCCGCTTGAGGAAGTTGACATCCCGGCGTATATGAACACCTCGATCATCCAACCACGCCGATGTGGAGATACGAACAACCCACCGGGGTTTCGGCTTGATGTTGAAGACACGCTGGACGTGTGCAGACAATTCGGGAGACAAATCACGCATGAAGAATCTTCTCCTCTCGTGTCATGTACCCGCAATCTAAACATCTCCAGTGGTAAACCCAACGGTCAGGGTATTGCTCAATTTGATGAACTGCCAGACGGTGATTACAGTTCGGGCCAACATTCTGTGCTGGTGCAAGAGGCTTCATCATCTCCAGATAGAGCATGGCGTACTTGCGCCAGACTTCATGTACCAGAAGTTCCATCCAAAGAATCATAGATGCCTCACCACACACTACTCCAACCTCACCAAAAAACCTGTTAGTCAATGTCCTCAAGACACTATCCACGCCAACACACCCTGATTCCTCAAGCAATTTATGTTCTTCAAGAATCAACCGGCAATCTTCATCCGACAGCCCAGCAACAAAGAATCGCAATGCAGTCATAATCCCTTCCTTTCTTCGAAACACAGAGTAAAGGGCCAGTTTCCCAATTCTGCTCGTGGCTGCAATGGGACGGGGCAGTCCTACTCTTTTACCACGATCTCCCGGCTTCCGTACTGGTATTTCCAGCCATAAGAAGCACTGGCCCTTGGGGAATGGGAAGGGAATCGAACCCTTCAGTGCTGCTGTGACAGACACCACAACCAGCCCACCCCGTCTCTCACTATACTTTGAAGGCACTCCCTTCAAGGAACTCCTTGAGGAGTTTGACAGTCTTCTTGCCAATAGCCTTGCGGACTTCCTTGCTGGACACGATCTCACCCTCGGCCTCACGCTCTACATCTTCGATCATAGCAGCAATTACCTTGTTGGTGTCTGCCATCGAGACTTCGGGGAAGGCGTCAAGGACATGCTGGAGACGCATTGGAACTACCCACTCGTCAGCAATGGCCTGAGCATCTTCCAGAGCCTTCGTCTTCTCGGGGTCCACGATCTTCGGAGTGTGCTCACGCTCTGCAAACTCAGGGCGCTTGTGCTTGCACATGATACGTCCACCGTTCGGGTGCTGGAGTTCGATTAGAGGACGGAGAACCACACCCTCACGCGGATGACCCGGACCCATGCCATTACGGACGGCCTGAACACTGTCGGCCATCATAGCAGCGTTGATCTCGTCCTCCGTGGTGTTGATGATCTCGTAGTATACGAACTCCTGCCCCATCTTGAGGGCAAAACGCTCGGCACGCGGAACATCAAGCCAGTCATCCTCAATCTTGACCTCGAAGGCAATGAACTTCAGATTCGGCCCGTAGGTGTGACCCATGCCCTGCATGGACCCACCATAAGCCTCACCGTAGATCGTAACCTTCGCAGTATTTGAAAACTCCTGAGCGTTCTTACGGAAGGCTTCAAGTAGAGCCTCGTGATCAAAGCACCCAAGAAATGACTCGTGCTTAGCCCCACCCGAAAAATATGTCAGGGTGTCCGTCTTCGGATCATAAGATACGTGGGCGGACGTTCCGTGAATCTTCTCCATAGCATAGCACTGCTTGAAGAGAAGAATCTCGTTGCTCTTGTAGAGGTTGGAAATATGCATGTATCCCATTATCTAGCACCACCTTTCAACCAGTCGTTCTACCTACGAATTCATCCCCAGACTCGTTTGAGAATGGACTCACCTTTCGCAGCCCACTCCTCGTCGGTCATCGCCAACTCTTCCAGCGTGAGAGTGAAATGCCGTACTTCCTCATCATCACACATCCATCATATCCTACCCCTTTCACTCTGGAATGTCAAGGGTAATCCGATTCGCCTCGAACACAGGAGAAAATCCCATCACACATCGAGGTCCGAAGATGTTCATCACTTCCCAAAGTGGAATCTGCACTGTGTGAGTCTCCGCATTATAGTGACAACATGAGTGAGCATGTTCAAACGAAAGCCCGAGATCAGTGAAATGCTTCATCATCTGATATACACCGTCCGGTGTCAGTGTTGCCCGCACCTCGGTGTTGAGATTGATCTCGACGTTCATCATACCACCCCGTCAGTTTCGTCAATATCGAAGGTGTGCTGCGTGAAGTCCCACGCTAAAATAGCCCCATCACGCGGATCCTGCAAGGCTGGAAGATGCTGATCCTCGTGCAGTGCGTATCCGTAGGGAGTCAACTGCACGACAGCAGCTGCTTCGTCGGTTAGCGGATCAGGCAGTATCCACAACAGACCCCGACGCGCTAGAGCATTGACCGTTGCTCATTCCGCAGGGAGGATACTGATCATGTCCTCGGGATCCTCGATCACGGCGAACAGAGTGACAAGGTACTGCATCTGAGCTAACGAGAGTGTCACCTTCACGACTGAACCTCCTTGAGATATGCTGCTGTCCGTTCATTCCAAAACTTCTGGATTGTGTCATAGAAGATCATCCGATCCTCGAAATCATACTGATCCGCACCCGGCATCGGTTGAAAGTAGAACATCATCCGGTTGAGCTTCCCCTCACGCACGGCCTGTAGAATCTCGGACTGCAAGCACCGAGCTTCAGGCGCGAGAATGATCAGAGAGAACCGTAATGACAAAATCGCTTGCATGGCCTCTGAGACCTCGCAGAACGCTTCATCGGGTTTGATGGGTCTATGAGGCCCACCCACGAACAGAATACCTGATCCTGCGACTCCTGTGTTGTGTTCTACATGAATGGCACTGTCATCCCAAAGTTCTGTCATTCCGGGATCCTTCTCCGCCTGAATTGGGAGAGGTTGACCGAGGTACTTGATACACCACTGGCGTATTGCCTCGTGAGCGAGTTCGAGATTCGCAGGGTCTTGTACGGAGGAGACACGGGCAGTGACGATGCGTACTTGCTTCCCCTGTGCCAGCCATGCCCGTACTCGATGGATCATCGGGTAGAGCGGAAGGCCGAATTTGTCCGGCCCCTGCCATTCATGGTACTGCACGAGAGTACCGTCGAAATCCACTCCAATCCAGTGTTCAAAAGGATATCCCATAGCAACCGCTCCTTTCATGTGTTTCGGCAGGGGTGGGAGGGCTCGAACCTCCAACTACAGGATCCAAAGTCCTGCGTCCTACCAGTTAGACGACACCCCTAATGCACTAGATGCTCTCGACGGTAAACCTCCGACTGTCCGTATCCCATACGAGCATGATGGGATTGTGCTTGATCAGGTAGGCGGAATCACAGAGAGCAGCGTTTACCACCAGTGTGTCCCCAACCCACTTCACCCCCCGTCCTTCGTGGATATGCCCACACACCACCAGCCGAGGATGACAGCGTTCGATGGTCTCAGCCAAAGCATGGGATCCCGCAAACCGACCGTCGGAAGCCTGATCGAGATGGCCGTAAGCCGGGCCGTGTGAAAGCAGGATATCTACACCCTCCGGGCAGGATGCATAGGCTTCCCGAAGCATCACTTCCTCTGTATCACCCTTCGGGGCGTTGAAAGCCCACCCCCCAAACCACGGTGTCCATGCCGTCCCCCACATGGAGAACGTGAAGTGCGGGAACATCGCGTAATAGGTTTCGGTGTGGAGCTTCAGCAGACTCCACGGCAGATTTGGTACACGATCTGGATGTGTCTGGAAGAGGAAATCGTGATTTCCCGGCACGAGAACCGCCATCTGGATCGGTGCGTTCTCCAGCCACGGGCGCATCTGACGGTCGAGGAAGACACGCTGCTCCTCATGGAACTCCTCATCTGCTCCCGGTACATGCTCCCAGAGATCACCTGCGATAAGCAGGAGATCGCATTCCGGGATACGTGGAAGCCGTCCGTGAAGATCCGCCATACAGCACACACGGAGAGCCATAGCTACTTCTTCTCCTTCTTCGCGGCCTGAATCGCCTGCACCAGTCGCACGGATGTCTCCTGCAACTGATACCAGAGCGGTGCGTACAGCAGGGAAGAGTAATGCTGCCTGCACAGCCTCGGGGGCTTCCCATCCCGGCGCGTGGTGAAGACCTGCAGGCGCAGATGGTGGTTGAGGAGAGTGACATTCTTCACTAAGACAGCAGGCCCCTTGCCACACACGGAACACCCGTGGACGTAGTTCGGGGGATAGGCACCCATGTACTTGTTGATCGCCTCGGTAATCCCCGCTGTGTATGCCTGTACGATGTTGGTCAACCCCTCTAGGGAGTTCTCACCCAACCCCATGACATCCGTCACAACCCGTACACTCATCACATCGTTGGCAATGTCCGTTTCAATGACCACAAGATGCTCCTTTCGTTTCGTTGGTAGGATACTACCAGTTAGCTTTCCGAATGTCAAGTAGGAACTCGGTCAGGAGTCTCTGGAGCAACACCCTCTGCTCCGATTCCCACTGGGCATCAACCAGATCCTTGACCGGTGTACCGTTCAGCCATCGGTCAAGTAGAGTATACCCCACGGCATGCTTGGCCTCCTGCCGCGCTTCCACCAGAACGTAACGTGCCTCAGTTATTGCATCATCGATGGACATCTCTCCGGCCCGCAGGGCGAGACATTTCTGCAATGCCAGCCCACCGAGCGGGAACCGCAGATGACCTTCGACCAGAAGATCGGAGAGTTGGTACGCAAGACGCAGGTATGAAGTCGCGTGCTTGTGCATCCTCTTGGGGTCTTCGGTGATCTTGTGCCGTGCGCCTTCCGCATACCCGAGGAAGGAACGCACACACGTCGGGTAGGGAATGAGATCCCGCAGTCGCCTCCGCAGCTCATCGCCTTCGGATGTGGAGGAGACAACAGGTGCGTACAGACACTCGATGATCGTCGGGTTCCCCGAAGACATGAGATGGACGAAATGCCCGATCTCGTACTGCGTACTGTCTTCGTCACCCGGCTTCTGGACCGTGCGCATCTCCCGCTGACGGAAAGGATCGAGAACCAGTGATGTCGGAGCGACGACTACCGAACGATAGTCATAGTCCGAGTCCGGTCGAGCGTACCCGTAAGCCCGTGATCCAGTCAGGATCGTGAGGATCGTTTTGAAGTCCATGTTTCTTCCTTACTCCGCCGCAGCAGTTTCGATAGGGTTTTCCTTCTCGAACGCCTTGAGTTCAGCCATCACCCGGTCGAGATCATCCTTGAGAACGTATGTGTTGGGCCAAGGAGCCTTGACTTTGATCATTTCCGCCCCTTTCGTGATGCCGTAGTATAGAGCAATGGAATCACAATGTCAAGGGGTGGGTGAGTTTGATTGAAAAAGTTCTATATCATTAGACCAGAAACTCTTTTACCTTTTCGTACTTTCTGTTAAGTCTAACTGACTCGGGGTTCTTGTACATCTCTTCAAGAAGTGGGATCGAACTTTGTTTCCAGACCTGTACTATAGAAACATCAGATTTTGAAGAATAGAGAGAGCATCTAAAGCCTCGTGCATTAAGGTCTTCCGATAAACCCCTCAGTAAGTTTGGCTGGCCCAACACGGAGATGTACCGGACTCTTCCGTCCTTATGATCTATTGCCACAGTTCCATCACCGTCTATGATCCCCCTCATAAAAGAAAAGATGTCTACGCTCAAGTCTTCCCAAAATATGCTCTTCTTATTTGGTTTTAACCCCATGTCACAAAACAGCCTAGCATTTTTAGCATAGAATCTGTTAGAGAAGAACAGCTTGTGATTGGGTTGTCGGGGTAACTTAGACACTCTTACCTCTCTGGAATACCCGAAGGCTTTATTTAAGTCTTCCAGAATTTGAAGGTCGGTTGAGTACCATGTTAAAGTGTCCCTAGTCTTACTGTATGACCCATCTGCGTAGCAAAAACCAAGAAAGTAAGAAATCAAGTCTTTGTCCTTGAGAGCTTCACTGCTTAGAGTATACCTGCTGTCTTTTGGCGAAGCTGCCTTGAGCCTTTTAGCGTTTCTCTTTTTGGAGCCACAGGACAGAGAGCAAGCAAAATCATTAGAGTCTCTTCCATTTTTGACTTGTCGTCTATACTCTTTGTCAAGTTTTTCAAAACGCTTACCACATACACTGCAAGATAACAACATGCCTTGCCCCCCACTTATTGTAGAGTGGTTTGTTTTGTCGCTTCACTCGTGTTCAACACTGGTAATCGATACCCGGCACCCCCAAATCAGTTATGTACTTTCGGGCGAGCCACGACAGTCTGCTTCACATCCCGATAGAGATCATGGGCCTTGATGGTCGCAGTGAAACTGATTGTCTGACCCCGTTCACCCAAAGGCTTACCACCCTTGTAAACGACGATCCCTTCCGGGGTATGAATCGTCGTGATGTACATGTCTCCAAACTGCGTGACAATCGGTCGAGACACGGACTGTACTTCCCCCGTGAACTCGTGCTGCTCCCCCACAGTTCCGATGTACTCCTCAGTACGAGCCTGCGTCTCTCGGGCGATGTATTCCTCGACCTTCGAGGCGAGAGCTTCAAATCCCCGTGATCTGGACTGGAGGGCGGAATACAGATCGAAAGCCAGTCGCCCGGCGTAGTTGTTCGTGCCATCCGCGTATCCCTGCTCTGGATCGAAGCCAGCACCGAGTTCATTCAGTTTCTCCCACAGCTCTTCAGCCCGAGCACGCTCACTGGCTTCCTTCTGAGCAACAGCCTGCATATCATCTGCGGTCAGAGCCTGAATGTCCCGCCAAAGAGTCACTGCACTGCGGAAAACTCCCTTGGACGCTGCCCACACCAGATACTGATGGTCGGTCTCGTCAACTTCCGCAGCCGTCAGCCCCGTGTACTTACCGGAAGGGAATACCCCACCCGCACCGCGAGTGATCTTCCGAAGTGGACTCCCAATACGCTCAATGCCCTGAACGGAGATATTGTGTTCCTGACTCCAAGCACGGGCTTTCGCCTTTGCCTTCTCGGGATCCGCAGCCAGAACCAGCACGAGGTAGTCCCCGGGGAATCATGAAGCTCCCGTCACGACTCCGCTCTTCCCACTTATGGCGAATCGTCCACATGGCGTCTGTGCGACCCGTGGAGATGTAGTACACACCTGAGTCCTGTCCTTCGGAGAGTCTAATCTGTACGGTCATGGTTTACCTCCATGCCAGAGTATATGCCAAGAGATCGAGAATGTCAAGCTCACAGGATAGTAATCTGTGCAAGCGTCCTCGACCACGAATCAGTGTTCCCGGCATTGTGAATCGTGAAGATCAGCGTGTACGGGGTCTTTGTTCTGTTCTCCCCCTGTACCGAGACCGTCCCTGTAGCGATGTCATCGAGAATGATCGACCCCTGATGGTTGTATCCATCCTTGTCCAAGTAGATGAAGGTATAGACATCCCCGGTCGCTGGAGCATCGTTGATCAGCTCGGTGATACGCTTGTCCAGCGTGATCGCCAGCTTGTATTGTGATGTCTTCGATTCCACTACGACCGGAGTACCAAACAGACTACCGATAGCAAAACCGAAAGACCCCAAGACAGTATGCAGAGTTGTGTCTTCATCGAGAAAGGCACTGCCCCCACCTGTCGGGGCGGTCTCCAATGTCTTGGCCTTGAACCGATCCCCGGACGAATTCTCCAGCAAGCCATCCAGACGCTGAGTGTCAGTGTAGATGTCAGCCAGCATCGTGGAGTTTGCATCGATCTCCTGTCGTATCTCTTCGACTGTAGGGGGTGTTCCTCCACCCGATGGAGCCTCTTCGAGCGCCTTGGCCGAGAATCGGTCGTTCCCTGTCCCGTCGTCCTCCACCAACCCATTTACCCTCTGCGTATCGGTGTAGACATCATCCACCTTGTCCTCAACCGCCTTGACCTCCGTAGCAGTCGAGGCCCCGTAGTCCGCCAGCCCGTCCTCGCACGCCTGCTCAACATCTGCTGCCGACACATCGTTCAGGACATCAAGATCCTTCGCCTGCAACGACGGGATCAAGTCGATTCTTGCCGACCGGTCCAGCCCCCCCATCGTGACCTTCGCCATGATGTTGTAGCTCTTCCCGGCCTCGAATCCGTTTCCAGCAGTCGCCACTACGGTTGCCCGGTAGTATCCAGTGTTGGTTCCGACCTTTGCTACCGCAGGGAGGTATGCCATCGCCGTGTCGGAAGCGTCCTCGAACACCTCCACGACCGGGGTGGAGTCCGCATCGTGCAGTTCCCCCGTAGCTGCGTGCGCCGGGAAGATCAGGTAGAAGGTATCGCCTAGTTTGTGCATCTAGCGCATGACCTCGATCTGATTGCTGTTCAACGATGGAGTACCGCTTGAAACAGGAGCTATTGGAAATACCTCTACCTCGTAAGAGTAGCGGAAGGGTCCGTAGAGATATAGCAACTCATGCCCCGAACCGTCTTCCTGAGAGGCTGGGTAGAGGAATCCGAATTCAGTGAAATCCACAGAAGGCTTGAACTCGAACGCTCTGTAAAACGCCATCAGGGTTCGCCTATCTTCTCTTCGGCACAGATGTAAATACTGTTGTCAGTCCCTAGATTTCTATACAACCGGTCCACCACGGCAAAGGTTGTGGTTGCATTAGGGTTGGTCGCCCATGCCTGCCCGACAACGATCCTAAACGTGGTGTTGTCCGTGATATAACGAGACTGACCTGCACCCGTACCACCTGTCAAGACCAAAATCTTCCCGATCAAAGCATCCTCAGTAAATGGAGTTCCCGCCACATCTAGGTTCGTGGACCCCCCGGCAGAGGCAGTCCCGATGATATACTGGTTCGCGTCGTCCATAACACCATAGAGGTTGTCTGCTGTGGTATCTGGAGGACACAGGAAATGTGCATCGCATACACCTAAGTACACGCCGAAGGCACTGGGGTCCGCTCCGTACAGATATATGGGCTTCAGCCCATACAGATTGTTGTGATAGTCCAGATACGCTCCAGATAACCCAATAGAAGCTGTTTTGTCGGGGCAGCCGTTAGGGAGAACCGCAGTGCCAGAAGCATCCGGGTTTACACACCGCTCCCAGTAGTATACGCTACTACACTGTATCCCGAATGTGGAGGGACAGTACCCGATAATGCTCCCAGCCGTGTAGTTACCTACTAGAGTGGTGAGCGTCACGGACACTCCAGCGTTGACGGCGTTTACCTGCACTCTCTCCCTGCACCCTGTAGCGAAGTCAGCTATCATATAGTAGTCGTTCACGTAGAATCTGTCGGTGTTGTCCAAAGCAACAACCACGTTTGATCCAGCAGAAATTCCACCAGACAGAGTAGCACGGGGCTTTAACACTCCGAAGCTCGGCCAGTGACCCCAGCCGAAGAGACGCTGTGTTCCATATCGGAAGAAGCACAAATCCTTGCTACCATAGTAATAGATCGAACCCGCCGCCGAGCAGTTGATCGCATTCTGACTGCTGTAGAAGCTCTCACCGTAACCTGTATGAGAAGCAACATCGTACCAAGTGTAGGCTTTAAAGGCGACACTTGGGCCACTGACGAAGATATGTAGCCAGCCCTTGGGCATGGTTCCTGCTTCGCCTGTCGATGACAGAACGTGCGCGGTTGCAGAGATCGTATCTTCGAGCGTCCATCCCTGCGCCTGCATCCAAGTGACAAGATCAGCCTCTACATCGGCTTGCTTGCTCGAAGCGTAAGTCTTGAAATAACTCCGATAGGCCATGAGAACCCCCTGCAAAGAATTGGTGAGTAGGGGATACTCGATCCCCTACTCTAAGCACTACAGGTCTTCATCCCCCTTTTCGGCATCCTCGTCCTCTTCAGGAAGGTCGCCGTCGAGATCAGAGTAATCCTCTTCTGCCTCGTTTTGTATCGCACTAGCCAGTATCTCTACGGCTACCCATACCATTGCATTCTCAAATTCGCCAGCATCATATGGTGCCCCTCCTGAGAAATTCCGAGAAATAATGGTTAGAACATCAGTACCTTCATCATCCGCCTGCTGACCTAAAATCTCCCAGATCCCCTCTTTGTGTTCGGCGTACAACTTGGTTGTATCCGAATAGTAGGTCAACTCAGGGTACCCAGAATTTACCCCATGCTCTACGATTTCCGCAGCAAGCCCTGACGACCCCTCATCGTACCCCTCAGAATTCTCCTCCAACCACTTCCGGAACCACTCCTCGAAGGTGTTCCCCGGAAATAGAGGATCCCGCTCTACGGCTTCTTGAAGCTGCTTCATTACCGACCTTCCTTCTCGGCCTTCGCCTTGTCTACAGTGAAACTCTTGAACTGAAACGTCTCTACCGGCTTGCCGCGCTTCTGCAGCCCGGAGATATCTACCCTACGCTTCCGTTCATTCAACGGCACTTGTTTGGTGTTACGCTCCTCAATTGCTATCCCCTTCGGATACAGACGCTCGTTCGGAGATAGTGTGAACCCCTGATCTGCATCATACCCAAACGACTCGATGTCTCCGGCAGCAACATCAGAATGGGATTCGAGACAGAGGATATTCTCTGCCGCATCATACCACTCACCCGCCCGTGTCTTCGCTATCTCTACCGCTTCCTCCAGATCCTCCGCTTCCAGCACAACGCTGATCGGACCCCCTGTTCCATCGTACACGTAGAGGAATGATGAACCCTGTACAGACTCCTGCAGACCCTTCTTGCCCTTCTGTAGACGCTCCGAAGTGGATGACTCACGCATTTCCGGCACAGTCAATCCACGTAGATCGGTACAGAAAGCAGCCCAGTTCTGCCACTCTTTAGGATATTCCACCCACTCTTGATACTCCGATTCCAGCCACTGCTTGAACTTCGGTGATCCTAATAGAACATCTTGCTCGCCTGTGTGGGGGAGGTGATCCCTCCACGCATCTGTCAAACGATCATATTCAGCGGGATGCTGCTTCTGTAACCGTTGAAGTTTCCCTATAACAGTCGCTGGGGTCCAATTTTTAGGTGGGTTCTGTTCCTTATAGCGTTCCTGTAGACCCTTCTTGCCCGCCCGAGGACGCGACTCTACTTGGGCCCGCATATCTTCGGCTTGATTGATCAAGTCCTCCGCCATCTCCCGCAATTCCTCATCAGTCATCGTCGGAACGATCTCACTGGCACCCCAAGAGCCATGGTGGTCAGTATCGTAACTTGCATCTCCTGTATGCAGCATCCAACTTCCATCGTCCAACACCTGTAGACGAACATCCATGAAGTCGTCTT
>ERZ795031.3434-NODE-3434-length-14172-cov-9.935114_pt1 | contig 14172 bp, 11 predicted proteins | sample MGYA00375123_ERZ795031 | MGnify/ENA primary metagenome ERZ795031 (study PRJEB30166, sample SAMN05720159) | activated sludge metagenome | isolation source: anaerobic digester from wastewater treatment plant | place: USA | collected 2015-04-21 ... | reverse complement strand
CTCCATGAATATCCATTCTTTGGAGATTGATTACCATTCCTATACCCCAAACATACAACCATAAGCTCAGAACTTCAGTTCCCCCGCGGCAAATATCAGTTGACAGATTCCGCCCACCCGCGTCATTGTGACCGCCAAACGCAAAATAATGATGAAGTGGTGATTATGCGCAAGGAACTGGGTCTTTTCGACCTCCTCTACGTGATCGCGAAGCATAAATGGCTGGTGATCGTCTTCACGGCTGTATTTGCCGTGGGGAGCATCATTTACGCGCTGGTGACGCCCAAGCACTGGGTCTCCAAAACGGTGATCGTTCCGGTGGCGGACAACGCGTCACTGTCAGGATTGGACAGCGGTTTGCTGGGTATGATCGGCAGCGGTCTTTTGTCCGGTAGCCAGACCGATCCGGCCGTGGAGTTTGTGTCGATAATGCGCAGCCGCAGTTTCAGAGAGCGGGTTATAAACGAGTTTGACCTGCTCAAATACTTCAAGCTCACGGATAACCCGCGCGACGAAGCCATGGAACTGGCCGTCTTCAAGGTATCCAGCAAGCTCGCCAAAATCAACGCTGATGAAGAGAGCAAGATGATCACGGTGCGGATCGAGACCAAAGACAAGCTCTTTTCCAAAAAGATCGCGGAGTTCTATCTGGCAGAGCTGCAAGACTATCTGCGCAACAACCGGGGCAGCAAAAGCAAGCTCCAGCGCGAATTTCTGGAGTCTCAGGTAGCAGTCACCAAGCTCACGATAGACTCCCTGGCCACGGCAGTCAAGCAGTTCCAGCAAAAGAACCGCGCCATCGGTCTGGACGAACAGACTGCCTCTCTGATCACTCTGTACAGCGAAAGTATCTCGGATTTTTACAAGGCCGAGATGGAATACAACGTGGCGCTCAAGCAGTATGGAGAGGGCTCTCCCGTGCTGGAAGAGCTGGCCAGCCGCCGGGACTATCTGAAGACCAAGGTCAAAGAGCTGGAAGGCAGCGGCTCTAAACTGATGCCGGAGTATGTGATCCAGATCGACCGCATCCCCGATCTCAGCCTCCAGTTCGCGCAGCTCAAGCTCAATCTGGAGATCCAGAAAAAGGTGTTTGAATATCTCTATCCCCAATACGAGATCGCCAGGTTGGATGAAGCGCGTGACATGCCCAGCTTCGATATCCTCGACCCGCCCTCGATGGCAGGTCTGCGCTCCAAGCCCAAACGCGCTCTGCTGGTGAGTATCGTGACCTTTATGGCCTTTCTGCTGGCCTGTTTTGTGGCTATCGTCAAAGAAAACGTGATCAATACCCACAAAGCCGAGATTGACCGCGTGCTCTCAGCCCTGAAATCCCGCCCCGCCTCAGATTCAGACAGCCAGATGTGAAGCAGCATAAATCCCTTTCCAGCCTCATCTTGATGGCCTTTGGCCTCTACGCGCTGGTGGAGTTCTATCCCTTTCATCCCGCTCTGTTCTACGCTCCCGTGATCATGGTGGCGCTATTCTGCCTGGCCTGGGTGCTGATCTATCCCCAGACCCGCCTCATCGATGCGGTCAATGCCAGACCCCTGCTGTTTCTGGCCCTGTGGTTTATCTACAACCTGCTCAGCTATCTCTGGGCCGTGGACAGCAAGGAAGTGCTGCTCTACGCTTTGCTGATCGCACGCTACAGCGTGATGTTTATGGCCTTTGACCGGCTCTTGAGAAAACCCGGTCTGCTGAAGCTGGCCCCCTGGTTTTTGAGCGGGATTTTGCTGCTCTATGTGCTCACGGCGCTGTGGGAGCTCACCAGTTTTCACCATCTGCCCTCATCACGGCTCTACGGCGATTGGCACTATGTGCCCACCGGGCCTTTCTACAACGAAAACAACCTAGCCGCCTATATGATGTTGTTCACGCCCTTTCTGCTCTTTTTGCCAAAGTTGAGCGGAAAATGGTGGCTGGGAATTCTGGCGGCCCTGATCACGGTCATCGTATTGGTATTGATGACGATCCAGGGCGCTCGCATTGGCATTTTGGTGATGGCGGTTTTCCTGGCCTGGTTCTTCATCTGGAGAGTGGGTTTGCGGCAGAAATTGATCCTGGGGCTGGCTGTTCTCATGCTGGGAGGCGCGCTCTGGCTGCGTTTTCACAAAGAGATCAAGCTGGTGTTGCTGGTGCTCAAACATCAGACCAGTAGCATCGGTTCCGAATCTGGTTCGGTGTATATGAGCTCGATCAAAATCCGCCAGCAGTTGATCGGCGAGACGGTCCTCATGGCCGCGTCCACAGGTTTTATGGGCGTGGGAGGTGGAAATTACGAGCCCTATATGAGCGCTGATGCCCTGCTGCGCACCGGCTGGATCACCAACCCCCACAACTTTCTGATGGAGCTGTTTGGCAACTGGGGGATCATCATCCTGGCGGCCTTCCTGTATCTGTATGGGCATTGGATTTGGAGGCTGTTTAAACTGGCCAGGGGCTCGGATGGAAAGGAGCGCGCCTGGAATCTGATGTGGCTGAGCTCCCTGATCTTGTTTATCTTTGCCAGCATTCTGCCCAGCAGCATTCGCTGGAACTACTTTGTGTGGATCTATCTGGCGGCGGTCAATGTGGCCATCCATATACCTTTCAACAAGATATATCCTGTTACACTGAAAGCTGAAACTCCCGAGGAGGAAGCCCTTGCAGGAATTTGACGATCTCGTCCAGATCATCGCCCGGCTCCGCGATCCCGTATCCGGATGTCCCTGGGACATCAAACAGACCCCCAAATCCTTGACTGCCAACTTTATAGAGGAACTCTATGAAGCCGTGGAAGCCATCGAGGACGAGGATGACGTGTCCCTGAGTGAGGAACTGGGAGACCTCATGCTGCACATCATCTTCCAGGCCCAGATCGCCGTTGAAGAAGACCGTTTTGACATCCGCGAGGTGCTGTCCAAGATCAACGACAAGCTGGTCAGACGCCACCCGCACGTCTTTGCCGACCACCATGTGGAGGGGGCGGAAGCGGTAAAGATGAACTGGGAACGGATCAAGAAGCGCGAAAAGAAAGAGCGTAAAAGCGTGTTGGAAGGCATTCCACGTTCGCTTCCGGGCCTGATTCAGGCCCAGCGGACCCAGGAAAAAGCCGCCTCGGTGGGCTTCGACTGGCCAGACCTGCAACCCGTCCTGGCCAAGCTGGAAGAGGAACAGGAGGAGTTTCACGCCGCTCTGGCATCCGGGCAGTTGGAAAACATCCGTGAGGAATTGGGAGACCTGCTCTTCACCATAGTGAATCTGGCCCGCAAGCTGCATATCGACGCGGAAAGCGCGCTTAAAGCCACCACCCGCAAGTTTGCCAAACGTTTCAACTATATAGAAGACCACTATGAAAGCTCCGGGAAGGACATCCATGAAGCCAGTCTTCAGGAACTCGACGCAGTCTGGGACCTCGCGAAAAAGCACTAACCGCTTTCAGACCCTGCGTCTCTATCTCATCATCGGCACGGTGGTGATCTTTGTCGCCTTCGCAATCTATACTGAGATTCTGATCCGCAATGCCAGACGCGAGCAGGAATACGTGCCACGTATCTTTGCTCAGTATATCGCATACACGGATAGCTACTTACGCCAGGCGGAGCAGTATGAGGACCTGCTCAGTGAGGTCCGCACCCACTACTTCCAGTTTGCTTCCCAGCGCAACTTTCAGGAAGCGCTGTGGGATTATATCAGTCTGGAGTTTATGCAAAAAAACCCCATTCCGGTGATCATCACAGACGAGGCCTACACGCCTCTGTTCTGGAACAAAGTGGGGATTTCACAGGATTCGCTATACTCCGAGCTCTCGTATCGATCCCAGGCGCTGCTGCAGGAGCAGATGGCCAACATGAACCAAACTCCTCTTACCGATGAGGATATGGTCACGGGCTACGCGTTTTATGCCAAACCGGTATCGCTGCAGCAATTTATCAGCAAGGTGGATTATTCGATCATCGTGACGGACCGTCAGAAGGTCCCGCTGTTCTGGAGAAACGTCGATATTCCTGAAGTAGCCAGATATTCCGAGATCGGAGAGAATGACCGGCAACACCTCCGGGACCGCATTGACGCGATGGCAGAGATCCCTATCGCCAGCGAGGCCGACAGCCTTGGCTATATCTACTTTTCCCTGCCGCGATCGCTTTCCCAGATCCGCAACTTTGTGGTGTTGGAGTTGCTGATCGCCGTGCTGCTGATCGCCTTTTCCAGCTATGGGCTCTTCCTGCTGCGGCGTACCGAAAAGGACACGCTCTGGATTGGCCTGGCCAAAGAGACGGCCCACCAGTTCGGCACGCCTATTACTTCGTTGATGGGGTGGATCGACTATCTGAAGAGCACTGCTCCCGGATCTGAACCACAAATGCCCACCGGCCAGATCATCGATTTCATGACCACCGATCTGGAACACCTGCGCAACATCGCCTCCCGCTTTGGCAAAGTAGGCTCTCAGGTAAAACTGCAGCCCGCTCCCATGCATGATATCCTCAGCGAGACGGTGGAATACTTTCGCCACCGCATGCCCCATTTGGGATCGCGGATAGACATCCATCTGATCAGCAAGATCGAGGGCGTGAACGTGATGCTGGACGCGGAACTCTTTAAATGGACCCTGGAAAACCTGATAAAAAACTGCGTGGACGCCATGACCTCCCGGGGTGGAAACATCATCCTCACCGCCACCCGCAAGGATAAATGGGTCTACTTGCAGATCCGGGACGAGGGCAAGGGCATACCCAGAAGCCAGTGGAAGAAGATTTTCGAGCCTGGGGTGACCACCAAAAAGCGGGGCTGGGGTCTGGGACTCAGCCTGGCCAAACGTATCATCGAAGAGTATCATCAAGGCCATATCAAAGTGCTGGAAAGCACCGTCAATGAAGGCACTACCTTCGAGATCAAACTGCACACCGAAGACCATAAAAAGGAGCATCTATGATCCCGATCCTGACTGTAGAACAAATGCGGGCCGTGGACGGCAAGGCTATCACCGAACTTGGTATCCCGTCCCTGGTCCTGATGGAAAACGCGGGCCGGGGCTGCGTGACCAAGATCCTGGATCACTTCAAGCTGAGCAAGGACGGCTATGTCCTGATCGTCTGCGGTCCCGGAAACAACGGCGGCGATGGAGCTGTGATCGCTCGCTGGTTCAACATTCTGGGTTATAACACCCTCATCATCCTCACCGATTCCGAGAAAGCTTCGCCGGATCAAAAGCACAACCTGGAGCTGTGTGAAAAGCTCAAAATCAAGATCATGTCCATGCCCGAAAAAGAAAGCGAGCTCAAGTTTTATCTGGACAACGCGGCCCTGATCGTGGATGCCATATATGGGACCGGCTTTCAGGCTATGATGCCCGACCACGTCATCCAGCTTGTCGAGCGGATAAACGAATCCAGGACACCGGTTTGCAGCGTGGACATTCCGTCCGGCATCCATGGAGATAATGGCCTCACCGGGATTTGCGTGGAAGCGGAACTTACTCTGGCCATGGAGACTTACAAACCCGGCCATTTCTTTGGCCGGGCCAAGCTGTATTGCGGAAAGCTGGAGAGAGTGCCGATCGGCATCAATGAAACGATGTATGAAGATATCAGTCACACCTGGCTGGCCAATTATGAGGACCTGCCGTCCGACGGCCGTTTTGCGACAGCCTATAAAAGCATGTATGGCAGAGTAGTGATCATTGGCGGCCGGGAAGGCTATACCGGGGCCAGTCTGCTGGCAACCAAAGCGGCTTTGCGGACGGGAGCTGGCTATGTGTATGTCTATCACCGCAAAGAGCTTGCCAGCCTCTACGCCTCCAGGCTCACGGAAGCCCTCTATGTGAGCGTCCCTGAGGATGACGAGGGCCTTCCGGAAGCTCAACAGCTCACGGAGCTCTGGAAGGACGCCAGCGTGATTCTGATCGGTCCTGGCCTGGGACGCGATCCCTGGGCCCTCAGAATCCTGAATATCGTGCTGGAACAGCATGCCACCCCTCTGGTGATCGATGCCGACGCGCTCAATCTCATCTCGGAAAACCGGGATATGCTGCCTCTGCTGGATCGTTATGAACTGGTCATAACCCCTCATTGGGGTGAGTTTTGCCGCCTGGCTGATATCAATATGGACGATCTGTATAATGACCCCATCGGCAAGCTGCGGTCTTTCCTGCCAGAAAGCCCCGTCACCATCCTGCTGAAAAGTCACTTCAGCCTGATCAGACATGAAGAAGACGTCTTTATCACCAACAGTGGAAACGATGGCCTTGCCACGGGTGGAAGCGGAGATGTCCTGGCCGGAATTGTGGCCTCCCGAATAGCCCAGAACGAGCATATGGCCCTCAGTGCCATAGCCGGTTCTCTCATCCTTGGCAGAGCGGCCGAACAGCTGGCCACAAAGCGCGGTACGGCTTCCATCCTCCCCAGCGACGTTGTAGAAGAGATCCTGGTGCATCCCCGGACGGAATCGTGAAAGCCCTGCTGCGTCCCCGCTCCTCAATTGTTAAATACCTGTTGTCAGGCCTGACTATCATTCTCAGTCTATCATCTCTGAGCTGTAATCCCAACAAAGGAAACACCATGCACAAACTCGCCAAAATGAACACCCCCGTCTTCTGGGTGGAAGGTCATCCCGGCAAATTGGACCGGGAAAGCTGGACCCTGGAAGTCACCGGCCTGTGTGACCAACCCCGCACCTTCAGCTGGCAGGAATTGATGAAGCTGCCAAAATCCACAGCCGACGCCAGGCTCACCAGTGTGACCAGATGGTCTGTGAGAGGCATCTGGGGAGGAGTGGCCCTATCCGACCTCCTCAGAGAAGTGGGCATGCGGGACAGCTGCAAATACATCCGCTTCTGGTCTCACGGCCTGGTCTATGACACTTCCATTCCGCTGGACATTGCACTCAAGGAAAAGACCATCGTGGCCTGGGAATTTGACGGCGAACTGCTCACCGAGGATTATGGCGGTCCCATCCGTGCTTTTACACCTTATCTCTGGGGCTACAAATCCGCCAAATCGATCGTCAGGATAGAGCTCATGGACCACTATGTGCCTGGCTTTTGGGAGCTGAGAGGCTACACGGACAGCGCAGAGATCGAAGCTGGCCCCATGCGTGATATCAACGACGGCGGCAAAGTGAAACAGATACCTGGTGGAGAGGTGCTGGATTTTATCTCCAGATAAGCCACCAGCATGCCGGGGAAGGATTCTGAGAGGATCTACATCATCACTTCAATGGCAGATCTGATTTGTGCTGTAGACGTTAGAGCACTTTGAGGTTTATCACACTCAAAACAGAGGAGCGGTGGGACAGAGTCGCGGTTTGATGGAAACGCTTGACCCGTAATCCAAAACCAGCCTCTGCTCCAATTAGCCCTTCTGCTGGTCTGGAAATTGCTTAATAAATGGAAAACATAACAAATCTCTTGGAGTCCAAATGCGATTAGCCGCGCTTATCATACTGCTAACAGCTATCTTAGCCCTTGGGGCCCAGAATCTGCCCACCTGTTATTACACCTATGCCCAAATATCTCAGATGCTTTCCGATCATGAAGCACAGCATCCCGATATTGCCAAAAAAGTGCAGATCGGTGTTTCCCAGCAGGAAGGCCTGCCCATCTATGCCATGCGTATTTCCGACAACGTCAACAACGACGAACAGGAGCCCGCGATTCTCTTGGTGGGCCAGGTGCATGCCGAAGAGGTCCTGGGTGTTCAGATCACGATGAGCAACATTGCCGAGATTCTGGCCAACCGCTATCAGCTGCCCTATAATCAGTGGATCAACCAGCTGGATATCTGGTTGATTCCCAGCCTCACCCCGGAAGGCCACAACGTGGTGACCGCCAACCTGGACACCTCATATCGTAAAAACAAGCGCGACAATAACAACAACGGTGTTTTTGACTACAGCAATCTGGTGGGATACGACATCGACGGAGTGGATATCAACCGTAATTTCAGCTTCAACTGGGTGCAGGGCGACACCCTCATGCAGCCAGGAGGCCTGGAAGTGTGGGATTATTACCGGGGCCCCGCTCCCATGAGCGAAAGCGAAGTGCAGGCAGTCTATAACCTGGCGGAGCAATACCGGTTTGTCTATTCCATCGTCTGGCATTCCTCCCGCACCGGCAACCTCAGCGAGAAATGCTACTACCCCTTCAATTGGAAAGAGGTGCGCCCCTCTCCGGACGTCAATCAGGCTGCTGCCATCTCTGCCGGAATAGCGGCCCAGATCACCAAGGAAGCTGGTGGGGCCACCTATGAATCTTTGCCCAATCTCAGTCGCAAAGGCGCTTTCCACGACTGGATGTATCAGCAATACGGCACCATCCAGATCCTGATCGAGTGCGGCACCCGCAATCTCCAGCCGGACAGCCTTCTGATGGTCAACACCGTCCAGCGCTGCAGCAATGGAGTGCGCTGGCTGCTCAACCGGGCTTTGCCATATTCCTCCGACGTGCCCACCAGCGCGATGCTTACCGGCATTGTAAAGGATTCCGTCACAAATCAGCCCCTGGAAGCTGAAGTCATTATCCAGCAGCACCATGCCGATTGGCTGCGACCGCGTCTGTCCTATGCCACTAATGGCAGATACTATCGGTCTTTGCAGACGGGAAACTACACGGTGATAGGCAAAAAGCAGGGATATTTTGACACGGTGCTGCCCTCAGTGACGATCAACAACACCAACTGGACCCCGCGGGACCTGATACTCACTCCGCGCCAGCCTGCCACTCTGAGTGGCCACGTCCAAAGCGGTGGGATCGACATTCCCGCTCTGATCGTGCTTGGGAATACCTGGGTGGACAGTCTGGTCGTAAACGGAGCATACGTCTATCAAGCCTTTGAAGGCGAGTATCCCATCACCATCCACGCCGATGGCTATTATCCCTACCAGGGCAGCGTGACCCTCACTCCCGGTGCCAATCACCGCAGTTTTGATCTCAGTCCCGCCACAGTCAACTTCTCAGAGGACTGGGAAGACGGCACCGCCAACTGGCAAATTGAAGGCCCCTGGGTGGTCCAAAACGAACAAAGCGTTTCTGGCTACGCGATTACAGACAGCTGGGGCGGAAGAGGATTCTACGCCCAAAACTGCGACGTCTGGATTCAGACCGTCAATCCCATCAGCATTCCTGCCAGCGGAGATCCGCTCCTGAGCTTTGATTCTCACCTCTACACCGAGCCTGTGCACGATCCCGTGAAAGTGCAAATCTCTGCCGATGGCTCCACCTGGACCACTCTCTGGGAAAGCTCGGGACGCAAGGACTGGTGGCAACGGCAGTATGTGGACCTAAGTGACTATCCCGGATCATATTACCTGCGGTTCCGACTCACAGACGAATCCATCCATATCGAGCTCACCGATCCCGGCTGGACCATCGATAACATCCGCGTTATCACAGGTTCCGCGGTGGCCGATGGTCAGTTGCTCAATCCCGCTCTGCCCAGCCTGGCGCTCTATCCCAATTATCCCAATCCCTTCAATCCCAGCACCACCATCGCGTTTGCCAATAGCCAGTCCACGGATATGAAGCTGGAGATTTTTAACCTCAAAGGCCAGCGCGTTCGTTTGCTGGTAGATGAACAGCTGCCGGCAGGAAACCATCAGGCGGTCTGGAACGGCCAGGACGACGCGGGCAGGTCCGTAGCCAGTGGCATGTATATGTATCGCCTTACGGGACAGGGATATAGCAAGACCTACAAGATGATGCTGCTCAAATAGCAACCCAGCGATTTGGAGACACCTGCATGGAAAGCAAATTGATTTATGCCGTCATTATTATGCTAACAATGCTCCTGCCTTGCGCTTGCGTGAAAGCCGAGCCGCAAAAACCTGCTTCACAAGAGGGCACATCTGGCGAGCAATCCACCGTTTGGTTCACCAACGAGATCAGCCCTCAGGCCGTGAGCAGAATCTATGCCAAGCTGAGCGGTGAACTGAATGGCAAGATCGCCATCAAGCTCCACTTTGGGGAAGAAGGCAACCAGAACTTCCTCCCCGCCTCCCTGATCAAAGACCTTTGCCTCAATCTTGACGCCACCCTGGTGGAGACCAACGTGCTTTATGGCGGTCCCCGCTCCAAAACTGCCAGCCACATAGCGTTGGCCAGAAAGCACGGCTTTGATTTTGCCCCCATCGATATCCTGGATGATGAAGCGAATCTGGCTTTCGAAGCCAGGGCTAAGCATTTCAGCAAAGTTTACACTGGTAGCCATTTCACTGATTACGACGGCTATTTGATCTTTTCTCACGTGAAAGGTCATGGCAATGCCGGGTTTGGCGGGGCCATCAAAAACATTGCCATGGGCCTGGCCAGCCGGGAGGGAAAACGCTTTCAGCACCAAGGCAACTATCCAGTGTATGACAGCGAGAAATGCATCTCCTGCGGAATCTGCGTAAGTTCATGCCCGGAAACTGCCATCACCATTGATCCTGTCAACATCGATCACACAGCCTGCATAGCCTGCGGAAAATGCATTTCTGTGTGCCCGGTGAAGGTGTTTTCGCAATCTCCGGGAGGTCGCAGTGCCGAGGCCTTTCAGGAGCGACTGGTGGAATATGCCAAAGTGCTGTCCAGCCAGCGCAAGATGGTCTATATCAACGTTCTCGCCAATATCAGCAGCGCTTGTGACTGTATGTCTCACTCTCCCAAACCTTTCGTGAAGGATATCGGCATTCTGGCCTCCACGGATATCGTGGCCATCGAAGCTGCTTCCTATGACCTGGTCAACAAAGCCCACAACTGTGAAGACGCCTTCCTCAAGGAAAGCCGCGTCAGCGGACGCCACCAGATCGACTATGCCCACGCTATCGGAATGGGCCACAAAGACTATAAACTGGTGGATATAGACGCCAAATAACCCGCTGGCCTGCTTGCCAGTATCCTGAACGCCTCCTTCCCGTCTCCCATACTCCACCCATGCTTAAGCACGCGATAGGCGTGCGATAAGCACGGGATAAGCATGGGTGGCTTATAGGGAAGGTTATATGGTTGAGATGGCAGGTAGCCTGCTAACCCCTAAACCCCTAAAACCCTAAAACCCTAAAACCCCGCCACTCACACTCAATCCACCCGCACCATGATGAGAGCGGCGATCCTGCGATCCAGCACATACCGCGAATCCCCAACGGCGATGATGAGGTTGGGCTCATCAGGCTCGTTTCTGAAGACGCTGATCCGCATGCCGTGATACATTCCCCGCTCGATGATCCGTAGATCGTTGTTGCGGGTGATGATGGCACTGTCGTTTTCATGCAGCTCGGTGAGCGGTACACAATCTCCCCGCTTGCAATTGCAGGGCCTGGGGTTGTAAAAGAAACGGCGACCGAACTGGCGCAATCTGGCGCGGTTACGATTGGAAAGCATGATGTTTTGATCTCCCTAAAAGTTGCATGGAAAAATAGAAGCCCAGGCCCATGAGCAGCGCGATCCCGATCCAGATAAAAGAGGCGGCGCTGAAGACAAGCAATTGATATACGAGCGTGGCCATAATCCAGGCCAGCAAGGTGAGATAGGCAAAAGAAAAGGCCATCCAGCGCCAGCCGTGTTCTTTAAAGAGCATCGCCAGAGCCGCCGCGCAGGGTGAATAGAGCAATACAAACACCAGATAGGCCAGCACGGCCGCGGTGGAGCCAAAGCCCGACAGCAGAGCGGTTTCGGCAGCCTCTTCGGTCCCGGAGCCCTGGTAGAGTCCCTGCAGGGTGCCCACAATGGCTTCCTTGGCAAACAGACCTGAAACCAGCGCCACTCCCGCCTGCCAGTTTTCACTCCTGATGCCCATGGGTGCCAGCAACGGCGTGAGACCTTTTCCGGCCAGTTCCAGCACGCTGATTTTGCCTTCCGGGCTGGAAGCGCTGGGCAGAGTGATCACCTGCAGCAGATTCATCACCAGGATCACGGTCAAAATGGTCTTGCCGGCCCTCAGCACAAAGTCTTTGAGCCGGTGCCAGGTGTGCAGCATGATGCCATTGAAGGTGGGGAAGTGATAAGGCGGCAGCTCCATCACAAAATTGCCGGGTTGGGTTTTGAAGAGGGTCTTTTTGAGCATCAGGCCAAAGATCATTGCCATCAGCACCCCAAAGAAATAGAGGCCGAAAATCACCAGGTCCGCCCTGCGGGGAAAGAAAACCATGGCCAGATAGGTATAAACGGGCAGCTTGGCCCCGCAGCTCATGAAGGGAGAAAGCAGCGAGGCAAACACGCGGTCCCGCTTGCTTTCCAGAGTGCGGGTGGCCATGATGGCCGGAACGGTGCAGCCAAATCCTACCAACAGAGGGATGAAGGCTTTACCCGGCAACCCGATGCGGCGCATAAACTTATCCGCGATAAAGGCCGCCCTTGCCATGTAACCACTGTCCTCCAAAATGGAGAGCGAGGCAAAGATGAAGAAGATGGGCGGCACAAAAGTCCCGATCGTCACAATGCCTCCCCCCAGAGCATCCGAGAGCATAAAGACAAGCCCTTCAGGCAAATGCAGTGACCTCAGCAGGGCTCCCCACTGCTCCACAAGGAGCCAGGAAAGGCCACCGTCTATGAGGTCGATAATCGGCCCGCTGGCCCTGACTGCCAGCAGGAAAACCAGATACATCACAAAAAAGAAAAGTGGCAGTCCCAGCACCCCGCTGAGGGCGATCTTGTCCACCCGGTCGGAGTAGGTAAGCTTGTTTTCGCTGGCGCGGGTGATGACGTCTTTGGCCAGACCCCTGATGAAGCCGTAACGGTCATCGGCGATGAGGTTTGGCGATGCCTGGCCGCGGTGTTTTTCGATGGCCTTGATCTCTTTTTCCACCAGGAGGCGCAACTCGTCGTTCAGTTTCAGCTCGAGGGCGGGGTCCTGTTCCAGCAGCTTGAGAGCTTGCCAGCGGAGCTGAATCGGGCCCGTCTCGCTATCCATGGACCGGAGCTGTGGCACTATCCTGTCCAGAGCGGTTTCCACTACCTCGTCATAGCGGATAAGAGCGGGTTTGGGGGCATCTTTCAGAGTGCAGGCAATACGTTCAAGCAGGGCGCTGCTGTCGAAGCCGTGGTTCAGGGTGGCGGGTAAAACCGGAATTCCCACATGCGAACTGAGGTGCTGGTCATCCACCCTGATGCCGTTGCGGACCGTGATGTCACACATCGAAAGCAGCATCAGCATGGGAGCGCCTAGTTCCATCAGTTGGACGCTGAGATAGAGGTTGCGCTCCAGATTGGAGCTATCCACGATGTTGATCACGAGGTCTGGCTTATTATGCAGGATAAAGTCCCGTGCCACCAGCTCATCGGGAGTCCCCCCCGACAGGGAATAGATGCCCGGGAGGTCGATCACTTCATAACGTTTGCCCTGATAGAGGTAGTAGCCCTGCTTGTGCTCTACGGTCACGCCGGGCCAGTTTCCCACCACCTGATGGCTTCCCGTGAGGGCGTTGAACAGGGTGGTTTTGCCCACGTTGGGGTTGCCGGCCAGGGCGATGACGGGGTTGTTTGTGCTCATGCTTTATTGACTCTCATTCTCAGATTGCCGGCACTTCCAGCAGAGCCCCTGAAGGTTGAGGTTATAGTCTTCCAGCTTGAAGTGCTGCTCTCTGGCCGCTGCTTCCAACTTGGGAAGAATAGCGCTCAAAGACGTCTCGGTCACGTTTCCGCATTTGCGGCAGATCCAGTGCAAGTGTTTGGGGTGACCGAAGATATGCTCATATACGTCTTTGGCGGCAAAGCGTAGCGAATGCTGGATCAGCCCGGCATCCATCATCAAGGGCAGGGTGCGGTAGATCGTGGCCCTGGAGACGTCTGAGCTCAGAATCCTCATCCGGTCATAGAGCTGCTCGGCGTTGAAATGCTCGTGCATGGCAAACACCGTGTTCAGAATCTGCCTGCGGGGCTTTGTCAGCCTCAGCCCGCGGGTAGCCAGATACTGGGTAAAGAGCTTTTCGTGATCTTGCATGGCTTTATCCTTAATGAGATTCAGTCGCATATTATTTCGGGGCTGATTCTGTCAATAGATATCTGCAGACCAGGCCATACCGGGGGTGAATCATCATACTAAACTAATGTCCTAACTCACTAGTAAAAAAAGTATATACATCAATATCTTGAGGCGGGAATGAGGAACTGGATTGGGATTCTGAAGTCCGTGAGGCTGCTTATCTAGCTGGCTCAAATCCCAGCGTAATGAACTGCCGGGCAGAAAGCTCTGGCCTGATCATGTGTCACGCTGCCCCGAG
>ERZ795031.3430-NODE-3430-length-14183-cov-14.633706_pt1 | contig 14183 bp, 18 predicted proteins | sample MGYA00375123_ERZ795031 | MGnify/ENA primary metagenome ERZ795031 (study PRJEB30166, sample SAMN05720159) | activated sludge metagenome | isolation source: anaerobic digester from wastewater treatment plant | place: USA | collected 2015-04-21 ... | reverse complement strand
AAGGAGCAGTTAATGAAATACAAATGTTTAATATTAGACCATGATGATACAGTGGTTAAAAGTACGCCTGCAATACACTATCCTTCTTTTGTAGAAGCTTTAAAGTCCCTTAGACCTAAAGTTGAGCTAAGCCTTAATGATTTTGTTAACTATTGTTTTGCTCCGGGATTTGTAGAGCTTTGCACAGATATAATGAAATTTAATGAAACAGAGCAGGAATACCAGTATAAAATATGGAAGGATTACGTTAATGAAAATTCACCGGACTTTTATCCCGGTTTCCCTGAATTAATCAAAGACTATAAAAGTTCAGGGGGGATAATATGTGTTGCGACTCATTCGGAAAGCCGCCATATCATCAGAGATTATACCTTGCATTGCGACGGCATAATTCCGGATTTGATATTTGGGTGGGATATGGAGGAGAGCAAGAGAAAACCAAACCCTTATCCTATTGTTGAAACTATGAAAAGCTTTAATTTGAAAAATACAGAAATGCTTGTTTTGGATGATTTAAAGCCGGGACTTACCATGGCAAGAAGCTGCAGTGTTGAATTTGCAGCGGCAGGATGGTCTCATGGAGTTCCTGAAATAGAAGATTACATGAGAAATAATTCAGATTATTACTTTTCAACGGTGGATGAATTTAGAGAATTCATCCTTGGTTAAATTGCTATGACGTAAAACTAAGCTTTAGTGGGAATTGTTACCGTCGAGGAAGGAATTAATATGAAAAAGAAATTTCTTATTGTTTTATTGTGTATTGCGGCAATGTTTGCTTTTATTCCGCCTTTGGCATATGGAGATGTCGGGCCTAAACCTTCTGTCATAGTAAATTTTGAAGGTCTTCAAGGAAAAACATATTATACAACCTTGTTGTCTGAAACATCATCAACAGGTCCCTACAGTGCGGTAGGGAGATTCGAAGGAGACCGCAGATATTCAGAGGATGAAGAAGATTATGAAATCTGGAATAAATTCGTTGATTACCAGGATGAAGACGGTTATTATTTTTTACAGTACTTTAGCGACTGTACAGAAACTCAAGAATTCAAATGGACTTATTACCCTCCCCAAAAGTTTAAAATCTTACTGTATTTTCCGGAATTGGACAGCTTTGCAGTAAGTGATGTCTATGAGCGGTATGCCTTTGCTTCTTATTATACAGTTGATGCAGAAAATATGGAACTTACTCCATTGAAAGTGCATGAGGGAATAACAGCAGAAAAAAGTTATAATTTCACCAGGGAGATTATTTCCCTTTTTCTTAGAATTATTGCAACCATAGCAATTGAAATTCTTGTTGCCCTTCTGTTTGGCTATAGGGCAAAGAAACAGCTCCGTATTATTTTAATAACCAATATTGCAACCCAGACAATTCTTAATATTATGCTTAATACGGTCAATTACTATTATGGAGGGCTGGCATTTTTACTAAGCTATATTTTAGCTGAAATTGTTGTATTTTTAATTGAAGCCGGCGTGTATGCCAGCTTTCTCACCAAGGACGGCACCGGCAGGCTGACCAGGAAAAGCTATTCAGTATTGTATGCATTTGTAGCTAATGTAGTATCCTTTTACCTGGGATTTCAAATAGCCAGGCTTATACCGGGAATATTTTAGTAAATTGTATAGGGTTTTTTGTTATTGATAGAAAAAATATTATTTGATATACTTGTTGATGATAGAATATTTGGCTATTAGGAAGGCGGAAGAATTATGTCCGATGAAAAATTATTGCTTTCAAACCTTAATACCATGGAAGCAGAAATAATTATATCAAAATTAAAATCATACGGAATACCTGCTTTAAAAAAGACTAAGGGCACCGGCGAACTGATGGAAATATATACAGGTGTGAACATGTATGGAATAGATATTTATGTTCCTGAAGAAATGGCTGAATTGGCAGAAGAACTTTTAAAACCGGAAAATGAACAGGAATAGCCTTATAATAAAATTCAAAATCTGGCTGCAAATCGCTTTTTTGTCGTTAGCTTAATTCTTGTGCATTGTATTTTTTATCGGACTGTTGATTGATTTAAAAAAAGCATATCAAATAATAAATAAATAAGGGGCGGAAAAAATAATGAGCAAAGAAGTTTTTTTGTTGATTTTAATAGCTGTTTTATGTGTAGTGTTAATATATGTAGCAAAAAAGAAAACCAAATATTTTGGTCCCATGCTTGCTATATTATTTTTTGTTGTTTCAATTTTTATAGTCATAGTCTCTATGAATATGACCTCATCAAAGCTAATACTATTCATTATTTTCGCAATAGCTAATATCCCTACAGCAACACAGTTAGTAATATATTTTAAATATAATCGTGAAAAATAATTTTTTTTCGGGGACGGTTCTTTTCATTCTGGGGACGGTTCTTTTTATTCTCAACAATAAATAATTTTTTTGGTGTTTGTTATCCGTTTGTGTAATAGAAGCAGATTATTACAAGAAAAATGTAAACAATTGAAATATATTGTAACATATGGTAAAATTATGCAAGACTTATTAATATGTTGAAATTAACTTAATGATATGAATGAAATGAAGTTAATATAGAATAAACAAAATCAGAATTTATTTTAGAGGAGTTAGTGTTGAAAAAATATAAAGTATGGGGACTTTTGGTGTTATGTGTTTTATTTTGGGCAGGTAATTATATTTTCGGCTCCCTGGTTGTTACAGAATTGACACCGGTGGGGTTAACATTCATAAGATGGTTGTTTGCATCTGTTATACTGATAGCGGTTGGGCACAAAATCGAAAAACCCAGTTGGAAAGAGGTTTACAAACAGTGGCCTAAAATGGTGGGGCTATCATTGTTTGGCATAATAGGCTATAATGTGCTCTTGTACTATGCGTTTTATTATACATCGCCCCTTAATGCCGCTCTGGTCAATTCCTTCAATCCCGGTTTTATTGCCGTTGTTTCAGCCTTATATTTAAAAGAAAAAATCACAAAACATCACATTGTCGGGCTTGTTATTTCATTCCTGGGTGTATTGATTGTTTTAACCAAGGGAAATTTGATGCAGGCATTTACAATGAAATATAATACTGGAGATTTTCTTATAATAGTTGCTGTAATTTCGTGGACAGTATACTCGTTAATAGGGAAAAAAGTCACAACTGTTCCTCCCATTACATCTACAGGTGTTTCCGGTCTTATTGCGGCAATAATACTTCTTCCATTTGCAATGAACAATGGAGTTGATTACTTAAATATCAGCCCCCTGGCATTTACTGCCGTCATATATATTATTCTGTTTCCGTCAATGTTATCCTTTGTTTTCTGGAATATAGGAGTCAGAGAAATCGGTGCTGTTAAAGCAGGTATATTCATGAATTTAAACCCTGTCTTTACTGCATTTATAAGCTTTGCAATGGGGCAGGAAATAACATGGGTACAAATAACAGGGGGACTCCTGGTGTTTGCGGGAGTATATATTACTACTGCTTTTAAAGGCAATACTATTAGGTAAAAATGAGGAGACAAATATGGACAAGGGATATGTTCAAATATATACTGGCAACGGGAAAGGGAAAACAACTGCCGCCTTCGGGCTTGCCTTAAGAGCAGCCATGTCAGGCAAAAAAGTTTTCATCGGTCAATTTGTTAAGAACATGAAATATAATGAAACAAGGATTGAAAATTACTTGGATAATATCCAAATAAAACAATTTGGCAGAGGCTGCTTCATATATGAAAAACCTGAAGATGCTGACAAAGAAGCAGCAAAAAAGGGATTGGACGAATGCGGAGAGATTTTAACAGGGGGAGAATATGACCTGGTAATCCTTGATGAAATAAATATAGCACTTTATTACAAGCTGTTTGAAGTATCGGATGTAATAAATGTTTTATACAATAAGGCTGAAAAAACAGAGGTTGTCCTTACCGGCAGGTATGCACCTCAAGAGCTGATTGATATGGCTGATTTGGTAACCGAAATGGTTGAAGTAAAGCATTATTACAGTCAGGGTGTATTGTCCAGGGACGGAATTGACTGTTAAAATGCTATTTTTTCATTGCCTTTGTTGCATAAAAAGTGGGCGCATTCAATTCATGGAGAAGTCCCGTACCGTTTATATCTTCATAAATATCTTCAAGAATAAAACCTGCTTTTAGTTGTCCGCCTATTTGCTCTTCAATAGAATGAGAAAATTGAATTCCCCAGTTATTTTCTATTGAAAACTGATAAAGCCGTTCATCCTTAAGTGGATTAAAGGGCAGCTTGCGTACCGGTTTTGTTTCATCATCATCGAAAATAAAATTAATCCCGTTATCTAGTCCAGCCAATAATATTCCGCCTTTTTTCAATACTCTGTAGCATTCTTTCCAAACAGGAAGAACATCTTCGATATAGCAATTAGATACAGGATGAAATATCAAATCAAAAGTTTCATCCTCAAATGGCAGGGGTTTTGTCATATCAGCCCTAACAGTTTTTATTTCATAATTTTCTCTTTCAGCAACCTCTATTTCACTTGCAATTTGTTTCTCAGAGTAATCCAGTACAGTACATTTTGCACCCAGTGCAGTGAAAATCGGCATCTGCTGGCCGCCTCCGGAAGCAAGTCCTAGAATCTTCGAATCTTTCATTTCACAAAACCATTCCTTCGGTACCGGCTTAGTTGGTGTTAGTAAGACAAACCAGTCATTATTTTTTGCCTTTTCATATATTTCATGGCTGACAGGCTTACCCCATTCCCATCCTTCATCAATCCACTTGTCAAAAAATTTTGAGTTTACATCCGTATATTTAAATTTTGGGGATGATTCCTTTTCTTCTTCAAATTCTTGTTTTGATATCTTCATAATATTATCCCTTTGCTTTATATTTCTTTGTTGATTCTATACCATGGGCTATCTTGACATAATACCGCCTCCCGGTACATTGTGTTCATATTGTACCAAGTCGTCTTATAGAAATCAACATTCATTTAACCAAAAAAATATTGACAAAGTTGATATAATGTATATAATGGATATATACAATGTTGATGGAGTTGAAAATGAATATAATAATAAGCAATTCAAGCAGCCAACCTATTTATGAACAGATTGTTTCTCAGATAAAATCTCTCATTATTACAGGTGAATTGAATGAAGGAGAAGCACTGCCTTCAATGAGGCTTCTGGCAAGGGAGCTGAGAATCAGTGTGATTACAACAAAGCGGGCATATGATGAACTCGAAAGAGAAGGGTTTATTGTTTCATTTACCGGCAAAGGGAGCTTTGTTGCAGGCAAGAATATAGGTTTGATAAAAGAGCAGCTGCTGAAGTCAATAGAAAACCATATGCAGGAAATAGTCAAGCTGTCCGGGAATTGCGGTATAGAGTTAAATGAATTGATTGAAATGATGAAATTGATTTATGAAGGAGAATAAAATGGAATATGCATTAAGGTTGGAAAATGTAACAAAGGAATATAAGAATTTTAAATTAGACCATATTAATATTGCTCTACCCAAGGGATGTATAATGGGTTTTATTGGAGAAAACGGTGCCGGAAAAACTACCGCTATAAAACTTATATTAGATTTAATCAACCGTGATGATGGGAAAATTACAATATTAGGCAAAGACAACAGGACAGAAATGAATGCCATTAAGGAGAATATTGGAGTTGTACTGGATGAATCAAGTTTTCCTGAGAATTTAAATGCTGCTGAAATTAATCATATATTAAAAAAAATATATAAAACCTGGGATGAGAATAAGTTTTTTAGCTTTCTTGATAAATTTTCAATATCACATAATAAAAGTGTTAAGGATTATTCAAGGGGAATGAAAATGAAACTTTCAATAGCCGTTTCATTGTCCCATGATTCAAAAATTCTGATTTTGGATGAAGCAACAAGCGGTTTGGATCCTATTATAAGGGAAGAAATTCTCGATACGTTTTTAGAGTTTATACAGGATGAATCCAATTCCATATTTGTTTCCTCTCACATTATAAGTGATTTGGAAAAAATCTGCGATTATATTACATTTATTCACAAAGGGAAAATAATATTTTCAGAAGCGAAGGATGATTTATTATACGATTATGGTATTTTAAAATGCTCGGTAGAAGAGTTCGAAAACATAGATAAAAGCATTGTTAAAGGAATGAGAAAAAATAAATTCGGAATTGAAGCTTTAATACTTAAGAATGAAATTAGCGGAAATTATATAGTTGATAAAGCTTCTATAGAAGATATAATGATATTTATTATAAAGGAGCAAGTATAATGACTGGACTTATTTTAAAGGATTTATTAAACTTGAAGAAACAAGCAAAGGTATACTTAATACTGGTAATATTTTATTTTGTTTATGGTGCTGTCTTTGAGAATTCTTCCATGTTCAGCTCTATGATGACGATGGTAGCCGTAATGATACCAATAACAGCAATGTCTTATGATGAAAGAAGCAAATGGGACAGATATGCACTTACCTTGCCTATATCAAGAGTAGGTATTGTAGTAAGCAGATATTTGCTAGGCGTGATTTTTATAGTAATAGCTTTTGTTTTATCTATGTTAGTTAATTTGGTTTTTTCGAAGATGTATTCTACTGAAAGTATATTGATTAATTTAGCGGCATTATCTGCCGGAATAACAGTTATGTCAGTCATATTTCCATTATTGTTTAAATACGGGGTGGAAAAAGGGCGAATTCTTATGATGTTAGTGTTTTTCGCACCAATTGCAATATTGATGATTGTATCTAAACTTGGGGTTCCAATGCCTGATGAGGAAACAATTAAATCATTTATATATTTATCACCCTTTATTGCAGCAGTAATATTTTTAATATCATTTTATATTTCATTGTCGATATATAAGAAAAAAGAATTTTAGTATGTTATAAAAGGAGGAAATTTATGTCAAGGTATTTCATAGAAGAGATAGAGAGGCTGCCTCTGGCAGATATACCAATAAGAGGGGTGTCTGCATATCTTTCCCAAGGAGTAAATCATCAGATAATTTTCATGGAATTTGATGAAGACGCAGACCTGCCGGAACATAGTCATGAAAGCCAGTATGGGATTGTACTGGAAGGAAAGATAGAACTGGTTATTAACGGAGTTAAGAATGAATATGTTAAAGGAGACAGGTACTATATTCCTGCAGGAGTAAGTCATTACGGCAAAATATATGCAGGGTACGCAGATATCACTTTTTTCAATGAAAAAAACCGATATAGAGAACTAACACCATAGTTTTATAATCATTAATTAATATTTCATGATGAGAAAGGAAATAGGATGAAAAAAATTGATACAATAATATTTGATTTGGACGGTACATTGCTTAACACACTTGAAGACATAGCAGATGGTGTTAATTATATTTTGAAGAAATACGGCTATCCAAAAAGAACCTGTAAAGAGATAAAATGTTTTGTAGGTAACGGGGCTGCAAGGCTTTTAGAGCAGGCTTTGCCGGATGGACTAAGTACCCGGAACTTTGGAAGCATACTCGAAGAATATAAAAAGTATTATTTAGATCATAATAATATAAAAACATCACCCTATGAAGGTATTATGGATTTGCTGGAGGAATTGTCAGTAAGAAAGTACAAGCTGGCAATAGTATCCAACAAAAATGATAAGAATGTTAAAAGCCTGAATAAAATATATTTTGAGGATTATATTAAAACGGCAATTGGGCAATCAGACAACATTAACAGGAAACCTGCACCTGATATGGTCTATAAAGCCATTGATGAATTAAGTGCGGATAAAGAAAGAACTGTTTACATTGGAGACTCTGAGGTAGATATCCTGACTGCAAAAAATGCAAACATGCACTGTGTTTGTGTTACTTGGGGATTCAGGGACAAAGAGTTTCTTAAAGATCAGGGAGCTGAGTATTTAATTGATGAACCCCATGAGCTGCTCGAATTTTTAGGCGGATTCTCTGTGCCTGAAGAAGCTAAATGACAGGGGGATAACAGGGGACGGGGGTATTGTAATCTTTAAAACGTTAATGACAAGAGGATGGGTTTATTGTCTTCATTTGAAAACAAAAAGAAATATCCCGGAAATTATGCTGGAAGGAGCCCCAATATGAATGATAAAATATATGAATTTGATGCGGTTATTTTGAAGGTTCCGGATATTGACGGTGCTTATATAGAATTCCCCTATGATGTGAGAAAGGAATTCGGAAAAGGAAGAGTAAAGGTGCTGGCAGCCTTTGATGGCGAGCCGTATGAAGGAAGCTTAGTTAGGATGGGAACTCCAGGTCACATAATAGGCATTAGAAAAGATATACGTGCAAAAATCAATAAACAGCCAGGGGATACAATTCATGTGACAATCAGGGAAAGATAGTATTGGAACTATTTGTTAATAAATAACGTCTACTTGCATAGATAGAAAATATAAAATTAGTAAAAGTGAGACAGTTAAGATACGTCCACGCTGTCCCGCTGTCAGGAGGTTTATTTTGAATATTAAAAAGTTTTTGGTTTTGTTGCTGTGTATTTTTTTACTTGCTTCCTGCTCTTACAATAATGTACCGGAAGAGCCGGAACCGATAGAAGAAGAACCCGGAATTATTGAAGTCAATATACCCCCGGCATGGAACATGAATATGGAAGAAATCAATGTGGATGTACCTTTCAGCGTTCCTGATGTTACCCCTCTTGTTGAGAAATATTACGTAGATGAAAATTTGTCTAACCTGGTGAATTCAGGACAATATACAGGATTTACAAAAAACCAGATTAAGTCAATTTATGAAGATGGTTTTGTAGTACTTAAACCAAGCTGTGATTATTTGAAAATGCACCATATATATGAATATCCCATGTACAAGGAATCTCCTGTATTTATAACAGTGGACTCCGCCCTTCATATATACCATATTTATTACAGCAATTCCTTGAAGCTCCTTGAAGTATCTTCCCTCTATGACAAACTGGAATCTCTCACAAAAAACATGCTTGACGAAAGCTTAAAAGCATACAATAATCCTGAATATGCAGATTTAAAGGCCGAATTGAAATTTGTTTCAGCGTATTTTTTAACCGGTGCAAAATTGATAGGCGCAGGCGTTGAAGGTCTTGAAATTCCTTATGAAGTAGCAGCCTTGGCTGGTGATGAGATAAAGCTTATTGAGGAGGCCTTTGATTTTGCCAATTCGCCCATATTCGGAAAAGACTTGGATTATTCACAGTTTACTGTGAGAGGCCATTATACCGGAAATGAAAAGCTCGAAAAATATTTTAAAACAATGATGTGGTACGGCATAAGCGGATTCCCGGTTTTTGATGAAACAAAAGAAGATCCAGTGCTGGATATGGACAGCCTGACAAAATCAATGATCATTACTTGTCTGGCTTTAGAAAATGAGAAAAATTTTACTGATTTCGAAAACATTTATACAACCACAGCACTTTATACAGGCATTTCGGATGATTTGGGAATTTTTGAGATGAGAGATTTAATAACAAAGGTATACGGCCAGGCGCCGGATTTGAATGTATTTAAGGATGATTCCTATCAGGATAAGCTTTTGGAAGAAGCACTTCTTTTGCCTGAGCCAAAAATACAACCTAAATATACTTTAGTCAGCACACCTGCAGGCAGGCAGTTCAGGTTCATGGGGCAAAGATACTCCTTTGATGCAGAAGTAATGCAGAACCTTATAGAACCCATATTAAGACCGGTACCCTCAGGGCTTGATGTGGCGGCATCCTTTGGCAGTACAAGAGCGGAAGAGATTTTGGATACATATTACAAGCCAAAGGAAGAATGGGATAAGTACGAAGAAAATTTGAACGAGATGCGGGAAAAGCAGACAGAAATAACAGAGGATGAATGGAAGTCAGACTTATACAAGGGATGGCTGTGGTCTATTAAATCTTCAGCTGTATCTTATGAGGATAGAGAAGGCATGCCCTTTTTCATGAGGAATGAAAAATGGACCGATAAAAATATTCATACAGCCCTTGGCAGCTATGCCGAATTAAAACACGACAGCATATTGTACATGAAGCAGTCCGGCGCCGAAATGGGGGGAGGAGTAGAAGCTACAATACCATATAATTACGTGGAGCCAAATGTGGAAGTATACGCAAAGCTCAAGTGGCTTGCAGAAAACACGAAAGAACAGCTGGCAGCAAGAAATATGCTTAAGGACGACATCGGCCGGACATTAGATCAAATAATCGAAATCCAGGATACACTATTAAATGTATCAATTAAAGAGCTTACGAATCAAAGCATTACTGAGGAAGAAAATTTAGCACTCTACAGGTACGGAGGAATAATTGACAACCTTGTTCAGATTTTACAGATGAACCTTAGGAGGAACGAAGTTGATACAAGCAATGACTACACTACAGCTCTAATAGCTGATGTTTCCACAATTGCACCTAACAACATGTTTCCAAAGGGATCTTATTTGGAATTAGGAAACGGTCTTCCCTGTGAAATTTATGTGGTATGCCAGACTAACGGCAATACATATCTTGCAAAGGGAGCCTTGTTCAACTATTACGAATTTATTTCGGACAAAAGACTTACTGACCAGGAATGGCAGACAATGGTAGGAGTTAAAAAAGTAGCCATGGTTGAAGACAAGGAAAGCAATAAATATGTACCAATGGATATATATGACGAAGCAGGCAATAAGCTTATAGGTGAAGACACATTTTATTTTGAGGATATCATAATTACAGGTCCCTCAGAAAATATGGTTGATAAACCTGCCTGGACAGAATCCTTCATATCGCCGGAAGAAAACAATATAACCATAAATGACATGGAGATTTATTGGGAGTAAAATGAAAAAAATATTAATAGTATTGCTTATATTAATAGGGGCTGTCGGTATATTCTACAGACAGCCCGAATACTACCAAAAAGGTCATATAAGAATAGAACAAAATATATATGACTTATATGAAAAAGACAATTATTTATATATTAAAACAGATAAGGTATTCAAGAAGCTCATTTATGAAGAGCTGATTGACCATAGAATATACAATATAGATTCAGATGAGAATGATGAAATTCTGGTAATCAACAGGCATGCAACTGAAGAACAGGGCAGTGATTTCATAATATATGACATTGAAGAAGGGAATGGCTCAATGAAAGCCAAAGAAATTTACAGACAGGATTTTTCTGATATAAAACCCTGGAAAGTCGATGCCTGTAATTTGGATAATGACGGAGAAACGGATATATTTATCGGTGTACATAAGGATACCGTATTTTATAAGGATGTAAGAAACAGACCCTTCTTTTATTCATGGGATGGAGAGGGGCTGAACAAGAAGTGGCTGGGTTCATTTTTCACTGACTGGGACCTGGTTGATATTGCGTTTGGAGATTATTTTAATTTAGGCTATGACCTGGCTGCGGTTTTAGAAAAAAATAATGATTCTTACAGAATCGGGTATTATAAATTTGTTGGATTTGGCTTTATTAATATGGATACCGAAGAAATTTATACAAATGTAAAGAGTATTGAAACCGTAAGAGACGGGGGAATAGATACTTTGGTACTGAATTAGTTTTTAGGGATGGTTCTTTCTGTTCTTAAGAAGGATAAGAACCTCACCAAAATGAAAAGAACTGTCACTATAAATTTACACGAGGAGTGATATTATGATATTGACGGAAGAACAGAAAAATCATTATAAAAGACACATAATAGTACCTGAAATAGGGGAAGAAGGCCAGAAAAAGCTTCTTGATTCAACTGTCTTTGTATATTGCGAAAATACAGACAGTTTAAGACCCCTGGCATATTATCTTGCGGCATTTGGAACGGGAAGAATATTTTGTTGCCTTAAAGACAAAAGAGATGGAGATTCCTTATTTGCTGAGGTAATTGATTTAAACAGTGATACAAAAATTGATTATCTCAATAACGAGACCAGAAAGAGCCATCCCCAAAATCGCCAAAATCGAAATTCTGAGAACGAAAAGAACCGTCCCCAAAATTACAGGATAGTGCTGGGCAGCTTGAGTTTTATAAAAAGCCTGGCGGCTGAATTATTAAGTGAAGATTTTATACCAACCATTGTTTCGGTTAACGGTGAATGGAGGGGAACACTTCAATCTTTTCAAAACGAAGACCTTTTTAAGAATTTTATGGACGCGGTAAAAACAGAAAATGCTGAGTACAAAACAAGCACAAATAATAATACAAAAATCAAAAGCCCGGTTCTTTTAGCCAATGCATTATCTGCAGTTCTTTGTACCATAGAGGGTGTTAAGCTTTGTCTTGGTATAGGCAGCATAAAAGGGGATATGCTCTGCTATGATTTATTGAGCATGGAATTCTCTCAAACAAAAAGTACTGTTAACCTTTTTGAATTTCTAAATGAAGCATACACTTTTGACTTAAAAAAATTATCCAATGCAAGAGTCCTGATCGCAGGTGTGGGTGGATTAGGATGCCCGGCAGCTTACGGCGTGGCAATTTCCGGTGTTAATACCTTAGGGCTGCTTGATTTTGACGAAGTGGAAATGAGCAATTTAAACAGGCAGATACTCCATTCCTTTTCACGTATAGGCATGCCCAAGGCAGACTCCGCAAAATTTATTTTAAAAAAGCTAAATCCGGATATTAATATTAAAACTTATAAAACGGAATTGACAAATGATAATGCAGAAGAGATATTTTCTCAATACGATCTGGTTATTGCAGCAGTTGACAACATACCCGCAAGATATCTGATAAATGACACCTGTCTTTCATTAAATAAACCTTTTTCGGAAGCAGGAGTTTTAAGACTGGACGGCACCGCGACAACAATTGTTCCTTATATAGGCCATTGCTACAGATGCCTGTATCCCGATGTGGACAGCAGTAAATTGGCAGGCGATAACGGAGTGCTTGGTCCTGTTCCCGGAGTCATGGGTTTAATCCAGGCTACAGAAGCCGTGAAAGTATTAGCCGGACTTGGAAAATCATTAAAGAATAAAATACTTTTGTTTGATTCTCTGGAAATGGATTTTAACATAATTGACATTGAAAGAAATCCTCAATGCCCATCCTGCTCCAGATAAAAATGAAAAATTTTTCAAGATTTAAAAATATTTACCTCCTTACAATTTTGTTTTTAATTTTATTTTGGATATACTATTAAAAATAATTCAACTTGGAGGTGACTATAAAAATTGAAAAAATTATTAATTATTTTTTGTGCACTAATGCTTGTGGTGACTGCATGTGGACGGGCAGATGAAAATTTAAACGAGGATGATAATAATAAGCCTATTGAAAATTCTATTAAGGACAATAACACCGGAGCAAATGCAAATAATAATACTTTTGACGCCGGCGAAAAAACATTGGTAGGGAAAGGGCAAGGATACGGAGGAGAAATAACCGTTGCAGTAACTGTTAACGGAGAGGATATAGTTTCAGTTGAAGCTGTGGGTAAAGATGAAACTGAAGGAGTAGGCTCTTTGGCAATAGAAGAGCTGCCTGATAAAATAGCTCAGGCAAATTCAACTGATGTAGATGATATATCAGGTGCAACAAAAACCAGCCAGGGGATTAAGCAGGCTGTCGACAATGCAATACAAAAGAACATACAGTCAAAACAATAGTTCAATATGTAAAAACCAGCCTGCAGGCGCCTGCAGGCTGGTTTTAATCATATAAGGAGGATAAAATCAATGATGTGGATGACTCTTTGATAGCATCGATTTTATGAAGTTCGTCTTGAATAGCCTTTAATCCCGTAGGTGCACTGCATCTTACCTTCATAAGAATGCACCAGGTTCCTGTGACAATATGGCATTCTTCTATTACCAGGTCAGGAACAACCAGGTTTTTCAGCTGCTCCATGAGTTTATCATAATCAGCTGTCCTTACTCTTAATGAAATAACGGCAAAGGTGGTAAAACCAAGTTTTGACCAGTCAATATTTGCCTTATAGCCTGTGATAATACCCTGATCTTCTAATTTTGCAACTCTGTTGTGTATTGCCGGTCTTGATAAATTTAATCTTTTTGAGAGTTCTTCGTGAGAAATTCTCCCTTCTTTTTCCATATTACGGATAATCTGCATGTCTAAGGAATCCATAAGCACCTCGTGTCTTATCGTAAATTTTTAAAAAAAATAGAAACTATTAAACTATAATATAGCATTGATATATGCAACCTGTAAACAATTATTTGATATAAATTTGTGAAATAATTGTAATACAATG
>ERZ795031.3422-NODE-3422-length-14207-cov-6.786037_pt1 | contig 14207 bp, 13 predicted proteins | sample MGYA00375123_ERZ795031 | MGnify/ENA primary metagenome ERZ795031 (study PRJEB30166, sample SAMN05720159) | activated sludge metagenome | isolation source: anaerobic digester from wastewater treatment plant | place: USA | collected 2015-04-21 ... | reverse complement strand
CCGCGCCCGGGAGCGAACACGTTGGCCGTCGCTTATCCGGCGATCGGGGCCAAACGGCGGAGGAGGCGCCTCTCAGCCCGCCATTTCCGCGAACATGCGGTAGATGCCGCCGAAGGCGCCGTTGCTCATGATGAGGACGATGTCACCGTCGCGGGATTCCTCCCAGACGGCGCGGGCGAGGGCGGGGACGTCGTCGCAGGCGTCGGCGGGGACGCCGCGGGCGGCGAGGTCGGCGGTCATTTGGGCGCGGTCGAGGCGCTCGCTTTCGGGGAGGCTTTCGGCGCGGTGCACCGGGCCGAGCCAGAGGCGGTCGGCGGCGGCGAAGGCGCCGGTGAGCTCGCCCTGGAAACGGTTGGTGACGGTGGTGTTGGAGCGGGGCTCGAAGAGGGCGAGGACGCGGGCGCCGGGCCATTTTTCGCGGGCGGCGGCGATGGTCTCGCGGATGGCCGTGGGGTGGTGGGCGAAGTCGTTGACGAAGACCGCGCCGTGGTGCCGCAGGAAGACCTCCATGCGGCGCTTGACGCCGGGGAAGTCGGCGAGGGCGGCGGCGATTTGCGCCGGGTCCGCGCCGAGGAGGGCGGCGGCGGCGACGGCGGCGAGGGCGTTCTGCCCGTTGTGCCGCCCGGCGAGGGCGGGCTCGGTCTCGAGGAAGGGTTCGCCGTTCCGCAGCACGGCGAGGAGTCGGCGCCCGCCGCGCTCCACGGGGACTCCCCGCCAGTCGGCGCCCTCGCTGAATCCGTAGGTGGCGGTCCGGCAGTAGGCGCGGGGGACGAGGGACGCGGCGTGGTTGTCGGCGCAGGCGACGAGCCAGCCCTCCTTCGGAATCTGCCGCAGCATGCGCTGGAAGGCCGTCTCGATCTCGGCGAGGTCGGCGTAGATGTCGCCGTGGTCGAACTCGAGGGAGGTGACGACGGCGATCTCGGGGAGGTAGTGCAGGAACTTGGCGCGCTTGTCGAAGAAGGCGGTGTCGTACTCGTCGCCCTCGATGACGAAGGGGGCGCCGGGGGCGCCGAGGCGCGCGGGGTGCTCGAAGCCGAGGGGCTGGCCGCCGATGAGGTAGCCGGGGGCGAGGCCGCAGCGCTCGAGAACGTGGGCCGTGAGCGCCGTGGTGGTGGTCTTGCCGTGGGTGCCCGCGATGACCACGGGCCGCCGGGGCCGGAGCACCTCCTCCTTCAGCCATTCGGGCAGGCTGAGGAAGCGCATGCGCCGCGAGAGGACGGCCTCCACCTCGGGGTTGCCCCGGCTCAGGGCGTTGCCGGGCAGCACGAGGTCGGGGTTCCAGTCGAGGTTGGCGGCGTCGTAGCCCGTGTAGACGGGCACGCCGAGGGCGGCGACCATGTCGGAGGTGGGCGGGTAGAGCGGGTTGTCGCTGCCGCGCACCTCCCAGCCCGCCTCGAGGGCGAGGCGCGCCCCGCCGACCATGGCGGTGCCGCCGATGCCGCTGAAGTGGATTTTTCCGCGGGGGGTCATGGGGCGCCTTTCCGGAGAGCGGAAAAGCGGGGACAGGCACGTCTCCGCTTCGCTTCGCTTGTGCCTGTCCCCGTTTTTCCGCGCGGGGTCATTTTGCTCCTGCCAGGGCGCGCAGGGCGTCCAGCGCGCGGGTGAAGTCCTCTGGGGGCGCGGCCTCGAACTGGAGGCGCTCGCCGGTGGCGGGGTGGGTGAAGCCGAGGAGGCCCGCGTGGAGGGCCTGGCCGCGCAGGCCGTTGAGGGCGGCCGTCGTGTCCTCCGGCAGGTCCATGCCCCGGAAGTCCGACACGCCGTAGACGGGGTCGCCGAGGATGGGGCGGCCGGCAAAGCGCATGTGGACGCGGATCTGGTGGGTGCGGCCGGTCTCCAGCCGCAGCCGCACGAGGGACGCCGCGCCGAAACGCTCCAGCACCTCGACATGCGTGACCGCCTCGCGGGCGTACAGCCCCGTGACCGCCATCTTGGACGGGTCGGCCAGGCTGCGGCCCAGGGGCGCGTCTATGCGCGCGCGGTCCTCGGGGAACTCGCCCCGCACGAGGGCGAGGTAGCGCCGGTCAAAGGTGTGGGCGGCGGCCTGCTCCGCGAGGGAGATGAACGCCCGCCGCGTCTTCGCCGCCACCATGACCCCGGAGGTGTCGCGGTCGAGGCGGTGGACAATGCCGGGCCGGTTCTGGTCGGCCCCGGCGCGCTGGAACCCGGGGCAGTGGAAGAGCAGGGCGTTCACCAGCGTGCCGTGGTCATGTCCGGGCGCGGGGTGCACCACGAGCCCGGCGGGCTTGTTCACCACGACCACGTCGTCGTCCTGAAACAGGATGTCGAGGGGAATGTCCTCGGGCTGGGGCTCGGCCGGGGGCGGGTCGGGTAGGTCCACGGCCACCACCTCGCCGGCGGCCATCACCCGCGAGGGCTTCTTGCAGACGTGGCTGTTGACCGTGACCCGCCCGTCCTGGACCACCTTCTTCAGGAAGGAGCGCGTGGCGTCCTCCACCATCTCCGCCAGGAAGACGTCCATGCGCAGGCCGGCCTGCGCCTCGTCCACCGTCATTTCCAGCAATTCCGACATGTGCCTCTCCGGGGTGCGGGGTTATTCGCGGAACATGCCGCGGAAATGCAGCACCGCGCCCATGAAGTCGTCTCCGAGCAGCGCCGGAAGCCAGCATTCCCCGGCGTCCTCCTCCTGCATTTTCTCCGCGCGCGCGGCGATCTCGCCCAGCGCGCGCTCGAGCACCCCCGCCATGGCCGTCCACAGCTCGTGGCGCTCCAGCCAGAACCGGGAGTCCAGCTCCAGCACGGCGGTGAGGAGGTCGCCGGGATGCTCCGCCGCCTCCAGCAGGGGGTCGGCGTCGAGCAGCGCGACGGCGGGCGGAACGGTGTGCGCCGGGGCCACGCCCAGCCGCACGACGGCCAGCAGGTCCGCCGGGCTGTACTTGCGCAGGGGCCTGTGCCCGACCCGCCGCGCGACGGCGGCGACGTCGTCGCTGGCGTCCGCGCCGTCGAAGCAGGCGGGGTCCAGCTCCGGCAGGGTGCGGCGCAGGTCCACGTCGTGCTCGAAGGGCATGGCGGTCACCCGAGGATGTCGGCGGCGCGCCGGAATCCGGGGGCGAGGGCGCGGTAGGCCGCCTGGTACTCGCGGAACCACCGGCCGTAGCCGGCCGAGGCCGCCGGGTCGGGGGACACGCGGTCCACCTCGCGGATGATGGCGTCGCAGGCCGCGTCCACGCGGGCGTGCATGCCCGTGGCGACGGAGGCGAGGATGGCCGCGCCGTAGGCGGGGCCCTCGTCCACATTGATGGTGACCATGGGCGCGGCGTTGACGTCCGCCATGATCTGGCGCCACAGGGCGCTGCGCGCGCCGCCGCCGGAGCAGCGGACCTCGTCCACCGCGACGCCCATGCCGCGCATGATCTCCGTGCTGTCGTTCATGGCGTAGGCCACGCCCTCAAGGACGGCGCGGGCCATGTGCGCCCGCGTGTGCCGCAGGGAGAGGCCGATGAACGCCGCGCGGGCGAAGGGGTCCTTGTGGGGCGTGCGCTCGCCCGTGAGGTAGGGCAGGAAGAGGAGCCCCTCGCTGCCCGCCGGGGCGGTGCCCGCCGCCGTGGTGATCTCCTCGTAGACCTCGCGGCCCTCGGCCTTCGCGCGCACCCACTCGTTGGTCCAGAGCTGGTTGCGGAACCACTGGAGCGACCCCGCCGCGCTGAGGACGACGCCCATGGTGTGCCAGCATCCCGGCACGGAGTGGCAGAAGGTGTGCACCCGGCCCTCCGGGTCCGTGCTGACGGTGTCCGCGAAGGCGAACAGGACGCCGCTGGTGCCGAGGGACGCGGAGACCACGCCCTTGCGGACGATGCCGCAGCCGACGCCGTTGGCGGCCTGGTCGCCGCCGCCCGCCACCACGGGGATGCCCGCGGGCAGGCCGGTTTGCGCGGCCGCCCCGGCGGTGAGGGTGCCCGTGACCTCCGGCCCCTCGAAGGAGGCGGGCAGCAGCGCGGGGTCAATGTCCAGCAGGGACAGCAGCCCGCGGTGCCAGCACCGGTTGGCCACGTCGAAGAGCAGGGTGCCCGAGGCGTCGGCCATGTCGGTGGCGTACTCGCCCGTGAGGACCCAGCGGATGTAGTCCTTGGGCAGGAGCACCTTCCGCACCTTCTCGTAGAGGTGCGGCTCGTTGTCCCGCAGCCAGAGAATCTTCGGGGCCGTGAACCCCGTGAGCGCGGGGTTGGACACCATTTCGATGAGGCGCGCGGCGCCGACCTTCTCGGTGATGGCGTCGCACTGGGCCGCCGTGCGCTGGTCGCACCACAGCAGGGCGTTGCGCAGCACGTTGTTCTCCGCGTCGAGGAAGACCGACCCGTGCATCTGCCCCGTGAGGCCGATGCCCTTCACGTCGGCGGGGTTCACCCGCGCGGCGAGCTGCGCCAGCGCCGACAGCGCGGCGGCGCGCCAGTCCGCGGGGTCCTGCTCCGCCCAGCCCGGCTTGGGGCTGTGCAGGGGGTATTCCACCAGCGCGGACGCCAGGAGGCGTCCGGTCTCGTCCATGGCGATGGCCTTGGTGCCGCTGGTGCCGACGTCGAGTCCGATGACGATGCCCATTTCCCGCTCTCCCTGTCTGGTTACGGCTCCACAACCCACTCGCGGTGGTCGCCGCCGTCGCGCCGCTCCTCGGCGGGCGGCGGCCACGACGCGCGGAACTCGTCCCGGTAGAGGCCGATCCGGTAGTCCGGAATGTCCCTGATCCCCATCTCAAAGGCCGGGGAGTTGTGCCGCATCATGTAGTTGTCCTCCTCCGGCCGGAAAAACTTCGGGTCGGCGAGGCGGCTGTTCTTGTCATGCCCGCGCGCCTGCCAGTCCGGCCACGGAACGTCCGCCGCGTCGTCCTTCTTGTAGGACCGGGCGGCAACCTTCGGGGTGGCGGTGTGGAAGATGAGGTTGTTGTCGAAGGTGGTGGTCTCGGGGTCGTAGGGGCTCAGGGTGTAGATGACCGCCGTGGACGAGCCCGGCTTCGCCGTGCTGAGGCCGCGGTAGTCGTCGCGGGTGTACGCGACCACGTTGTTGGTGAAGGTGTTGTTCGCCGGTTTGCGCGGGTCGTCGCCCATCTTCAGCAGCTCGGGGTAGCGCGTGCTGAACGGCGGATTCTGGTAGTCCATGGCCTCGAGCCGCTCCCGCATGAGGTCCCAGCAGTAGGCGTCCCACCGGTCGTCAATGTGGAGCGCGGGCACGCAGTCCACGAAAATGTTGTTGTCCACCAGGTTGTCGCGGCCGCCGCCGATCATGACGCCGCACAGGGGCACGCGGTAGAAGATGTTCGCCTGCACCGTCACGCCGCTGGAGCAGTCGTCGAGGTACACGCCCCAGGCCTGGTGCGGGGCCTCGTAGTGGAATTTGCCGTCGGCGCCCGCGGCGAGCCCGGAAAGACCGAAGCCGTAGATGTCGTGGAACTTGTTGAACCGGAGCACGTTTCCGCGCTGGGTCCAGTCGCGGCCCATGTAGAACCCGCCGTTGTCGCTGCCCTCCAGGCACACGTGGTGGATGTCGTTGTACTCGATGGTGTGGTCGTTCCCGTTGAGCAGAATGCCGATGTGCGGCGCGTCGTGGATGAGGTTGTTGGCGACGCGGCTGCCCACGCCCGCGACGGTCACGCCGGTCTGGTAGGTCTGGAAGATGGCGCCGAAATGGTGGATGTGGTTGTTCACCGCCTCGTGCGACGCCGGGGTGAGGGTCTTGCGGTCGCCGCCTTCGAGGGAGACGCCGCCGCGGCCCGTGGCGTAGATGTCGCAGCCCGCGACCCTGCACTGTTTGCCGCCGCTGACCACGGCGCCGTAGCCGCCCGTGTTGCGGATGACGCAGCGCCCGGCAAGCACGGACACGCAGTCCTCGATGCGGACCGCCTCGGCGGTGCAGGCCTCCATCGTGAAGCCCATCCACGCGACATGGGCGGCGCCCTTCATGCGCACCAGGGTCTCCACGGCGGGCACAACCACCTCGGCGGCCTCCATGGACGCCGGGGGCAGGAAGTACAGCGTGTTCGACGCGTCGTCAATGCAGAACTCGCCGGGGGCGTCCAGCTCCTCCAGCACGTTCTGGAAGAAGAAGCGGCGGCCCGGCTCGATGGTGTAGGGCAGCTTCTCGCCCAGCTCCACCGTGCGCGTCGCCGCGTCGAAGGACTTGAGCGGGGCGACGGTCTGCCACCAGTTGTAGTTCGGCCAGATGGAGACCTCGACCCCCGCCAGGCTTTTCCACCCCGCCGGACGGTCCGAGGCGGTGACAAAGGAGGTCTCGGGGGCGGCGTCCGACCGGGTCTGGACGAAGGCCCACTTGCCGCCGGGCATGTCGTCCTCCCCCTTGTTCGGCCAGCGGGCGGGAATCTGGCGCTCGCCGTTAAAGAAGAGCTGGCGCGGTGCGCCCTTGGGGAGCTGGAAGTTCGTCATGTCCGCCTTGAGGATTTCGCCCGCGTGCGGGGTGAACTCCGTGACGGGGCGGCCGCCGACAATGCGCGCCGTCTCCCCCGCCGCGGCCTGCCAGACCACGGGGAAGGCCTCCGACCCGGAGTCCTCCTTCCCCAGCACGAGGGGCTCCGTCAGGTAGTACGCGCCCGCGTGGACATAGACCATGCCGCCGTCCGCCGTGCCCGCCGCGCGCAGGGCGTCGCGGGCGCGGCCCAGGGTCAGGAAGGGCCCGTCGTTCCCCTCCGCGTTTGGTTCGGGCAGGGTGCCCGACCAGGCGTCGTCGCCGTTCACGGCGACGTGAAACACGGGCATCGGCGCGGCGGCGCAGAGGCCCGCGCACAGCAGAACGGCCACAAAGAAAAATCTGGCGCTCATTCGGGTGTCCTTCCGGCAGCACGCCCCGGGGGCGGGAATGTGCGGGTCATTTCAGCATGAGTTGACGCAGGTTTTCAACGTAGTCGCGCGGAAGCGCGGTGTTCCGCACCTGGCGCGCCGCGCCCCCGCCGGCCGGCGGCGCCAGAGCGCCGGCAACCAGCGCGCGCCCCTCCTCGCCGCAGGCGGCGGTGACCGCCTCCAGAAACAGCGCCGGGTCCGGGGGTGCCAGGGAAAAGGGCCCCGAAGGCGTGTCCCACACGGCGGCAAGCACGCGGCGCACGAATTTCTCGGCCGGCAGCGCCATCAGCCGGGCGCGCGTGCCCAGCAGCACGGGCCGCAGCCCCGAGTCCCCCTCCCGCGCCACCAGGAAATCCTGCGGCCGGAGGGCGGACAAATTCAGCGAGCGCCCCGTCTGCGCGCGCCACACGCGGAACAGCAGGGTGACGATGCCCGCGCGGATTTTGTCCGTGTCCCGCCGCGTGAGGAGGCGGACGCCGCCCGCGCCGCCCGCCGCAAGCTGGACGGCGTTGCCGACAGCCATGGGCGCGGCGTCGGCCGGCCACGCGGCCAGCCACGCGGGCAGTTCGCGCCCCATCTCCGCGCGCTTGTAGCGGTCGGGCAGGTAGACAAAGCCCGCCCCGAGAAAGGGGGCCACATGCTTCGGGTCCGCCTCATAGAGCGCCCGCGCGTTCTCGCATTCCGCCCGCAGGGCGACGCCGTACTCCTGGTGGTTGCGCGCCAGCATCAGGACCGCCGTGCCCTTGTCCCGGTTCCGGTTCGACGCCGTCACGAGGTAGCAGAAGCGGTGCGCCTCCTCCCAGGCCAGGTCGAAGGTGAGGGAGAACAGCGGCGCGGTCCCCAGCAGCTTCCGCAGGGCGGGCTGCAGGAGCGGGTCGCGTCCGGCCAGCAGCTTCTCCACCGCATGCTCCAGCGTCTCCTGGCGGAAAAACTCTTTCGCCTCGGCGATGCCGGGAAGCTGGAGGCTCCGGGTCTTCGTCCACCTCACATGCACAACGTTCGCCGCGGGCCCGCGATCCGCCGCCGCGGCCCGGGCGGCCTTCACCGCCGGACGCGGGGGGCGCCCCGGGCGCAGCGGACGCGGGGCATGCGCGGGACGCGGGGGACGCGGGGCGTCACCGCCGCCCTCCGGGCGGGGGGCGGACCGGTCCGGAGCGCCCGGCCGGGAGGGTCTGCCCGCGCGGAAGGGCTTGGAACTGGAGGCCTTCGGACGGGGCGAAGGGCGGTCCGGCGCACCCGGCCGGGCCGGCTTGTCCGCACGGAAAGGCTTGGAATCCGCCGTCTTCGGGCGGGGGGCGGCGGCACGGCCCGGCCTGCGGGGGGCCGCCGGTTTGCCCTGTCTCGGGGATTTCTCCGATCGAACATTTCTGGCCATGCGCACGCCTTCCGTCCGGCACCGCCGGATCATCCTACGGTTTCAGTGTGGGTGCGCGTAGTGTACCATCCGGGCCGCCCCCACTTCCCTTCCCTGCCCAGTCCCCGGCTGCCGCGTCAGTACAGCCGCTCCGACTCCGCCGGGGGGGCGGGGGGGCCGCCCTCGCGCAGCGCCATTTCCAGTTCGGCGCGTCCCGACTCGTACTCCTCCACCGAGATGCTGCCGATGACCTCCACGCGGAGCTTGGTGTCCATGCTCACGAAACTGACCCCGGTGCCCGTGGGCAGTTTCTCCGGGGCGCCCTCGCTCTGCCACTTCTTGGCGGGCTTGCCGCCGGACCACATGGTGACCACATAGACGCTTTTCATGCGCGCTCCTCGTCGCGCGGGCGCGCGCCCCGCGCGGGTTGACCCAGGGCCTCCAGCGCGGCCTCCGCCGCGCGGTCCACCGAGATGCCGGTCATGCAGCGGTGGTCCGTGGCGCACACGGGCTGCTGGCAGGGGCCGCAGTCCACGTCAATGCGCAGCACCCGGCCCCGTTCCCACGGGCTCTCCGTGTAGGCGGGCGAGGTGGGGCCCATGAGACAGACCACGGGCTTCCCGAAGGCCACGGCGACATGGCGCGGCCCGCTGTCGTTGCCGACCAGCAGGTCGGCGAGGGACACCGCCGCCTTGAGCATGTCCAGGCCCTGCCGGGGGCATTCGAGCAGGGGGTGCCGGGCGGCGTCCAGCACGGCGCGGCGCGTGTCCTCCTCGCCCGGTCCGGTCAGGAGCACGCAGCGCGCACCGCACTGCCCGCGCAGACGGTCCGCGAGGCTGGCGAACCGCTCCGCGGGCCAGCGCTTGCTCGGGCCGAAGGCCGCGCCCGGCGCGAACGCCACCAGGGGGCCCTCCCCGGTGAACCGCTCCGCGAGTTCCGCGCGCAGGGCCGCCGGGGCCGCGAGTTCGGGGCCAAGGTCGTCGCGTGTTCCCCCGGCCGCCTCCGCCACGTCCAAATATTCAAAGGCCATGTAGACCGGGGTGATACGTCCGTCCACCCGGTGCGGGGCCACGCGCTCCGTGAGCAGGAATCCCCGCCCGTTGCGGTCGTGTCCGACGCGGCGGCGGGCCCCGGCCAGCCGCGCCAGCAGGGCGGCGCGGAAGGAATGGGGGAACACCACGGCCATATCGCGCGCGGCGGGGGCCAGCAGGCGCGCGTGACGGAACAGCTCCACCACCCCGGGCCGGGCGGGCAGGGGGTGCAGGGCGTCCACCCAGGGGAGCCCCTCCAGCAGGGAGCAGACGGCGTCGCGGCCCGCAACGGTAAGGCGCGCCCGGGGATGGGCGTTCTTGAGCGCGCGCAGCGCGGGGGTGCACATTACGGCGTCGCCCACCCAGTTCGGGGCAAGGGCGAGAAGGGCCTCAGGGGCGGCGCACCGCATGGCGGCGGTTCAGGCCTGTTCCGGCGCGGGATCGGTGATGTCCGGAACACCGGGGGCCGGTTCGGCGGCGGGCGCGGGGTCTTCCGCGGCCGCCGGGGGCGGGGGCGCGGCGGCGGCGAGCGCGGCCATCCGGGCCTCCTGCTCGGCGCGGCGCGCGGCGCGCTCCGCACGCGCGCCCGCGGCGGGCTCCTCCCACTGCTCCCGGGTCTCCTCCAGCCAGGCGGTGAGCCCGGCGGCGACCTCGGTCCGGTTGAACTGGCGCTCGGCGCGGAAGGTTTCCCGCCAGCTTCCCCGCCGGACGATGCCGAAGAACGCGGGCCGCTGGCGCACATAAACGGCGACGCAGTGCTCCGGTTCCGGGTCGTCAAAGGCGGCCATGAACTCCGCGGGCGTCATGGCCCCAAGATAGATGTCCCAAAACTCCTGTGCTTTCATGCCGGCCATTGTAGCAGAAGCGGGCAGGGAAACAAGCGGCGTGCGCGCCGCAAACAGAAGGGCGGCGGCACGCGCCTGGTGCCGCCGCCCGTTGTCCGTGTTGGGGGGACGTTATTCCGTGAACACGCCGGACAGGATCGCCAGCGAGTTCGCCACGAGCTCGTTGGGCAGCCCGTCGCCGAGCCGCTCGTACCGCTGGAACTCCACATGGCCGTCCATGAAGAGAACATTGGACCCGCCGGGCACATGGTTGTACGCCTCGGCGACGGCAGCCACCTGGTCGAACATGACCGGCAGGCCGCTCTGGGCGAGGGCCGAGGCGCCGGGGTTGTTGATGTCCGTGATCAGGAAGCGCTCGATGCCCTCACGGAGACGGTAGATGGTGGTCCCCATGCCGTTGCCCACGCCCACGGGAAGGTTCTCGATGTCGCTGTCGAACTTGTTGGCCAGCGCGGCCGCCTGGGCGGGGGACACGTTGTTCGCCCCGGCCATCATGGCCTGGAGCACCTCGGTGCTGAAAAGGTTCGTCACCGCCGCGACCAGCTGGGCGGGGCCGTTCGAGGCCGGGTCAATCGCGGGAGGGGTGGCCATGAGTGCCAGAATGCTGGACAGGGACGCGAACGACGTCACGCCGCAGCGGTCCGTGTAGCAGTCCAGCGTCCAGCCGATGTAGGAGTAGCTGATGTCCGTGGCGCTCGCGCAGCGCTGCTTGCCCGCGCCCGCCCCCGTGGCCGGCCACAGGTAGCTGCCCACGCACAGCTCGCCGTTGTTCGGGTTCGTGAACAGGTCCGCCGCCTCGCCCGCCTCGGGGTCCGAGGGGCACACCAGCACGTTGGCGTCCGTCAGGTACTCGGGGTACATGGCGAAGATGTTCGGCGCGAGGTCAATGGACGGCGCCCGGCCCGTGGCGCTGCGCCACGGCAGGTAGCCGGCCTGGATGGTCGGGAAACTGCCCTTCGCCTCGTTCGCGTACATCTTGAACACCACGCCCATCTGCTTCAGGTTGTTCTGGCAGGAGGAGCGGCGGGCCGCCTCGCGCGCCCGCGCCAGCGCGGGCAGCAGAATCGCCGCCAGAATGCCGATGATCGCGATGACCACCAGCAGCTCGATCAGGGTGAATCCTTTCCGTCGCATATGAATGATCTCCTTTGGCCCGGTGGGCCGATTTCTCCGGCCGAAAAACTGGCCGGGGCGCACTTTTCCCCTCAGCCGTCCCTGCATGAAAACAAAGAAGGCCGGAAAAGCCCGCATTCCCAAAAAAATCCCGTGCGAACAAGCCATGTCCGCCCTGACCTATTGTCGGAAAAACCACGAAAAATGTCAAGAGGTTTTTTGCGCAGGATGCGTTACGGGCGGGGCTTTGTCTCGAAGACATGCAGGGTGGAATGGTCGTCCCCGCTGACGAAGAGGAAGCGGACGCCGTCCGGCCCCATTTCCACGAGGAAGGGGTTCTGGGTCCAGGCGGGGGCGCCGGCGTTCCTCACGGGCACGGGGATTTGGTGGACGGCGACGGGACCGGCGGTGTCCACCAGGTCTATGCCCCCAAGCCGGAGCGCCGGCAGGCGGCCGCCCGGAAGGGTGTATTGCTGCAGGCCGGCGCAAAGCAGCCAGCGGGTGCCGGGGACGCGCTGCATGTCCTGATAGTCTATGTAATGGTTGCCGTTGGGGCGGGACTCCGGGTGGTCGGGGTCCGGCACGGTCACCACGCCGTCGCGGGTTTCCGTCTTCCACGAATACCAGCGGCGCGCCCCCCAGCTCACCCCCACCAGCAGTCCCTCCTCCGGCAGGTGGGCGACGGCCCCCAGGTGGTCGGCGAAGCGGAACACCTCCCGGCTCTCCAGTGTTGCGGGGTCCACGGTGTAAACAATGGACCGGCTGTCGGGACGGTATTCGCCCACAGACACCCACAGGCGCCCGCCGTCATGGTCCATGCCGCCGGGGTGGTACAGGGCCCCCTCGCCCAGGGTGATTTCCCGAAGTTTTCGGCCCTCCCGGTCCATTTCGAAAAGGTGGCCGGTCCCTTTGCCGGCCTCCCGGTCGAGCACCTCCACCGAGGACAGGAAGAGACGGTCCCCGACAGCGGCCATGCCCTGCGGGTGGAAGGAGGGGAATTCGAGCGCGCGGGAGGAGACCTCCGTCCAGACGGCGTCTTTTCCCAGGGCCTGAAAGGCCGCGGCCAGGTCCTGGCCTGCGGACAGGTGGGCGGTGAGCAACAGCGGGGCAACCCAGACGTGCATGACGGCAAACCTCCGGCGGGAACGCCCGCGTGTCATTCGGCCAGCACGACCTCCCCGAAGGAGTCGGGGGTGTGGAAGTCGGGCTTGCCGGGGTGGTTTTTCCAGGTGATCCAGCGCGGCTCGCCGTTGAGCCGGTCAAAATCGGCGCGGAAGAGCCCCGCGCGGAAACGTTCGCCCGGCGCGAGGCGCAGGCCCATGGCCTCGACCGCGCGCCGCGAAAGCACCATCTCCACGGCATACGCGCCCCGGCAGGGCCGGGCGGCCACCGCCGCCTCCGCGCCCGGCGTCCAGGCGTCGTCAAACTTCCGGTAGAACCGGCCCGAATAGTCGTGCACCTCGCCCAGCGGGGCCGCCTCGATGCAGTGGTAGACCGCCCCGGGGTCGCCGTTCCAGAGAAACAGCTCGCAGCGGTCCTGGCCGTCCACATCCAATTCGCGGGCCGTCGGGGGCGCGGCCGCCGGGGTGTCATCGGCGCAGGCAAAGGCGCAGACCAGCCGTTCGCCGCTCCAGAAGAGCCAGGCCCGGGTGGTGGTGTCCGCCGGGCCGCCGTCGCCCGCGCGCACGAAGACGCTGACGGGGGCGTGGGTGCGGTAGCAGGGCTCGTCCAGGCTCCCGTCGGCCGTCACGGGCTCCGTCATTCGGGGCACGGCACGCGGCGCGGCGCTTGGGGGGGAGGAGGTGGCGCATCCGGCGGCGGCGAGAAGGGCCGCCGCCGCTGCGAGGACCATGAGGTTACTTTGTAGCGGCATGGGGCGGTCCTCCGAGGGCTGCGGCGTACTCCGCGAGGGGCGGGTCGCCGAAGCGGGTCACATAGTCCGCGTCTATCCAGGTGGCGAAGGTGGTGACGTGGCGGATGCCCCGCTTCGCGTAGGCCGCCGCGTCGGCCCGCATCACCTCCGGGTTCCAGGGGATTTTCACCGAGGGGCGTTTCCAGCCGGAGAAGCGGGAAACGTCCAGCCAGTATTCCAGCACTTGCGCGGTGGCTCGGGGGAACACCTCCAGATTGGCGTCCAGAATCTCCAGATACCCCGCATGCGAGGCCGGTTCGGGCGGGGCGGCGGACAGGGGGGCGTCCGGGTCGTCTATCGGGCGGTCGTAGGCGCGGGCGATGGGCGCGAACTCCAGAAAGAGCCCCTCATGCGGCCGCACCGTTTTCGGCGGCGGCAGCGTCATGTTGTAGGAAATGTGGCTCAGGGTGGCCCCGGGGTCCAGCTCCCGCCGCAGGGCCGCCGCGATGGCGTTCTCCACCGTCACCGCCTGGTCCGTGGCGGAAAGGCCGGCGCACTTCGGGCAGTGGCACCATTCCCGCCCGTCGTCGGGCCAGTAGTAATACCGCCCCGTCGTGGGCCTCAGCACCCGGCCAAAGGCCACCGCCTTCCCGGCAATGATCTCCAGCGCCCGGGGCGAGGACGGGCAGCAGTTGAAGTCCGGCGTGCGCGCCCCCGCGGCGTCCATGCGGAACATGTCCATGTCCGGCGAGGCGAACCATTCGCGGGACAACAGGTCGCCGAAGGCGTGCACCTCGTACTCCACCCCCAGCCCCAGGGCGGCGCAGCGGGAAAGGAGGCGCTCTCCTTGGGCCGAGCGCACAAACTCCGAGAGCACGTCCAGCCGCCGTCCCGCGTGCAGACCGATGGTGGTAAGGCCCGCCGCGGCGGCGCGGTCGGGCCAGTCCTCCAGGGACAGGTCAAAGGGGTACAGCACCACCCCCCGCGTCTGGAACGCGGGGGAATCCGCCCCGGCGCGCGCGCGCCCGCCCACCGCCAGGGCGCCCGCCGCCATCAGGCCCAGGGCCTTCCTTCTCGACATGTCCCGCATGTGTCCGCACTCCCGTCGCTTTTCCTTATCATATCCGCCGCGCCCGCGGAAAGGAAACGGCGGGCCGCGCCAGGGCAATCGCACTAAAATCGTGACTCTCCCCGCGTTTCCTCCGGACGGCG
>ERZ795031.3420-NODE-3420-length-14208-cov-5.256341_pt1 | contig 14208 bp, 13 predicted proteins | sample MGYA00375123_ERZ795031 | MGnify/ENA primary metagenome ERZ795031 (study PRJEB30166, sample SAMN05720159) | activated sludge metagenome | isolation source: anaerobic digester from wastewater treatment plant | place: USA | collected 2015-04-21 ... | reverse complement strand
CAGACAGAACTTCAGAAAGGGGACCAACTGTCAGATCGAGTCTTAGCTACTACAATTGGACACTTTTCTAAGATGAGAATTTTGTCCATTAATTCTGCTCGCCGTTTCTCTGAGTAAAAACTTCAAGCAGATAAGTTGCATGTTCGACCATGATCCTGAGTGAAGAGATTATTCCGGTCTTGTCATCAGCGACATATTTTTGATGATCTATCATCGCGATTTGTTGCATTTGCTTAGTGTATTTGATTGTTTCTTTTCTGAAGACCCAATACGGTGAGCTGTCCACCGGGCGCACACTACTCTTTTCTTTTCGCTGTGCCTCATCCTTGAGGGCCTTTACCTCGTCCTTGACTTTCCTGAAGCTGAGGTCCTGCTCGATCACTTTTTCGACCAGTTCCTCCGTCTTATCAGGTGGTGCTTTTGCGATTTCCACAATGGTTTTTTTGGGGAGTTCACACGTGTGGACTTTTTTAAGAATCGGCTCTGGAAGGTTGTTTATAGACAGAATTTCCGAGATGAATGCTTTCGATTTTCGAAATTCATTGCCAAGCCTTTCCTGAGTCCATCCATACTTCTCGAGGAGTTTCTTGTATCCGGCTGCCTCATCAACCGGGTTCAGATCCTCACGGTGAAGATTCTCCGCAAGGCTCAGCTCGAAGGCCTCCTCTTCAGAAACATTCTTCACAATACAGGGAATCTGCAGCAGACCGGCCAGAACGCTTGCCTTGTGCCTTCTCTCGCCTGTGATGATGATGTATCCGTTCCCATTCTGTCTTACGATGAGCGGAGAGAGAACGCCTTTATCCCTGATCGAATCGGTCAGTTCTTTCAGGCTTTCTTCAGGGAAAGTTTTCCTGGGCTGGTTTGGGTCCGGATGGATCCGGCTTGTCGGAATCATCTTGGCGATTTCCTCATCATCCATCAGCGAACGCAGGTCGAATTCTTTACCATGGTCATTCATCCCGGACATGATCAATCCTCCTTTCCCATCGCATCAAGCTTGTTCATGAGCTCCCCTGCAAGCCGTGCGTAATCCATTCCGGCATTTGACCAACGCTTGTACTCGAGGATGGTTTTGCCATGCTTGTAGGCTTCGTCGATTTTTCTATCCTCACGGATGCGGGTCTTAAACACATCGAACATTATGCATTTCTCGAGCTTGCTGTCGAAATCACCGTCCCTTCTGAATCTGCCGGCGTATTTGGTAACAAGAAAGCCAAGGATCCTGATGGAGGGGTTCATTTCCCTGATTTCGAAGTCTATCTTATCCTTAAGTTCTACTGCCCCTTCGATTGACTGAATATCATAGCCTGGGATTATGACATAGTTGGCGGCTATGAGAGCGTTCTTGGGAATGTAGCGGTTTCCACTCGGGCAGTCCAGCAGGATGATGTCGAATGCCTCATCGATGCTTTTTATTCGGTACCGGAGGTAGAGCCTCATGTCACCCCGAGGGTTCTTGTTTGCTGCAAAAGTGAATATCGTTTCGATCTCCTCGAGCCTTTCCTTTGAGGGGATGAGGGTAAGGTTCTGCCACCTCTCGATGGCGACGTCCTGAAAGGTGATCTTCCTGTTGTCAGCCATCCCCGCAATGAATTCAAATACAGAGTAAGTGTGAGGGTTGATCGGTTTGCCCAGAAGCGCTTTCGTCGCGCAGGCTGAGTGATCCAGGTCAATGATGAGAACTTTCAAACCCGCATCCGCCAGTGCATAGCCTAGATTCACCGTGGCGGTTGTCTTGGCGGCGCCCCCCTTCCCGTTGCAGATTGCGATTACATTAGGATGATTGTTTTCATTCACGGCTTCCTCCTCATGATTATTTGAGACAGATGCCTGTCTTTGAAGAGTTATGCTCCTGCTTTTAAAAAGCGGCCCTCAGGGATTCATGAAAATTTTATCAGGCATACTAATGTCTAATCCGTTCATTTGATGCCCCACCTATGACTACTTTCGAGAACATCTCAGAGGGGAGCATAAAAATGAAAACTAATGCAGAGGACGTCGCCAGCGGCAGGGGGATCTTTAATAGTGCAGACGGCGACAAACCAAACACTAAGATCATGACGATTAAGGAGGTTGCCAACCTCAATGCTTTCAACGGGAAGATCATCTCGGTTAGGCCCTTGGCTTCCCCCCGTCGCAAAGCCGGGAAGGTTTAACATCCACCCAAAGGGAATAGAATGAATTTGACATTCCCCTCAAACACCCGCTATTCCTTCAATATACAAGGGGTGTGTATGAAGGGGAGAGTATATCTTCATTCCTGCGGCCGTTACTGGGTAATCGATTGGTGGCACGAAGGGAAGTCCCGTAAGCTCTACCACGACTTCAACCATAAAATGGAGAAATTCTGGAGGCTGCATCCGAATCCTGAGCTGGACCAGGGCCATGAGCGAGCTATGCGCTGCCTGAACACCATACGCACGGATTGGGAGGCCCACCTTGCCGGGAAAAGGGTTTTCGACATTGAGAAGTACCTCAAGGCAAATTATACCGATGTGATCCCATTCCTTTCGGAGTGGATCCAGAGTCTCGATGGACTTACACCAGGAGGAAAAGCAAGGTATGAGTCAGCGGTTAACGCCTGGCTCGAGCCGTTCTTCAAAGAGCACCCCTGCCAGATGCACGAGATCCAATTCAACACCTTCAAAGCCCTTATCAAGTACATGACCGAAAAAGGCAAGGCGCCAAAGCACATCAAGAACACCGGGGATGCCCTGGTTGCGTTCCTGAAGTATGCAAAGAAATGCAAGCGCATCGAGAGCCTTCCCGACTTCCCGGGGAAAAAGGACTACGGAGTCAAGAAGAAGCCCCCCGTCTGGATCACCGAAGAGGAGCAGATCAAGATCATCAAGCAGATCCCGCTCGAGCACCAGCCTATCTTCTGGTTCTTGAAATATTGCTGGCGCCGGAAGGGCGAAGCCGTCGCTTTGTTGCGGTCTGACTACGACCCCAGGATAGATTCCTTCATCATTCACAGGGGCATCTCGGACGGGAAGATCGTGGAGTACACAAAGGACGGCGACATCCATACAATCCCCTGCGTGAGTGGGTTCAAGCCCTGGCTGAAGGAACGGCTGCATGACCTCCGCAGCCCGTACATGTTCTACTGCCCGAACACCCGGCTGAAGGACAAGCACTACACTTACGAGATCCTCGACAAGCTCTGGAAAGATGCCAGGGAGGCGGCCGGCATCGAGATCAAGATCGGAATCCACGATGGCCTCCGAAAGAGTAATGCCTCATATGCCCTGAACATAAAAAAGATGAACAAGTTTGATGTGCAGGCAATGGGGGACTGGGCAGATGTGCGTAGCGTCGAGCACTATGCCGATTACGAACTCGAGCGCCGTCGGGATCTGATGGAGAGTATGGGCGAGGTGATACCCCTACCCGACAAGAAACCGACAAGAGAGAGGTCAAGTTATTGATTTTACAGGAGTCGTTATGGGTTCGATTCCCATGCGCTTCCGCCATAACTTTATAATTTTAATGAATCAATACCATTGTTTTTCGTACTCATCCCGTACTCAAAAAATATGGTACATTCTAATTTAATTTAAAATGGATGCTGAGAAAATTGAACCTTCGATCCCCTGAACCCCATCCCAAAAATTGGGCATACCATTCTTTCCTCTAATCTTTCGAATTTATTAGCGCTATCCGAGCACCTGTATCTGTTTTGCTTATGTGCATACAGTTAAATAATATCAATGGGTTGTGCATAGCAAATTTTACTGTTCGCACCTATTTAGCACCTTAAGCCCTGAAAGTTGTCTATTGGAATCCGCCCCTTTGCACTCCATTCTTTTGGAAGTGGGGGTATTATTACGTTAAGACCTTGCCTGGACTTGCTCCATCAGCCATGTAACATTCAACGCTTTGGGAGCGCTTTCTATGATATTGTTATCAGGTATGATCCAATCAGGATATTTTGTCCTCAAAGTATCCGCTACTCTGTTGGGAATCCTTGCTCCATGACTTCTATCATGAGCTGTACCATCTCTATTTAAAGCGAAGAGAAGAGCATTCTTTTTGTATATATGCAAATGATCCTGTCCGGATGGAACATGCCTGGAATGATCCAGGACTGAGTAAGGGCCAACTAAAGGGATTCCTCTATAATGGGCCTCCAATATCATGTTCGTGGCTTCATCATCCTCAAAGTAAATTACGACAGTGAAATCGTCTATATGTTCAACGATATACATCATGTTATCGACACCTCCCCTTCAAAGACATCAAATAATTCCTGCGACAAAGGATCTACGCGATCAGCACATCTTTCAGCCCACCTAAGCCAAGCATCCACTTTCGTTCCGGGCTCTATCTTACCATGCTTAAAGATATATGCAATTCTGAAAGCTTCTAGAAACTCCCTCAGTTGCTGGCTCTTCTTCCATAGATCAACATGCTTGAAGAGATCCCGAACCCTCTTCTCCTCCTCCCTTCTCAAGCGTTCCCTCTCTTCTCTCCTGAGCTGTTCTTCACGCCACTCCCTATCTCTCCGTTCTTTCTCCAGACGCCATTCACTCGCTTCATAAGCTGCCCTGATAAGTCCAATAACGATCGAATTGAGTTGCTCTTCCAATCGACCATCGTCGCCGTTGATCCATGCTGTCTTGAGGTCATTCGAACTATACACATCAATTTTGAACCTCAGGTTTCCAGTGGGAAAATAATTATATTTTTTTGTCCAATGCTGAGGATATAGATCCTTTTCGAGTTCTTCCTCTTTCGTGAGCTTCCTCGATTTGCGTGTAAATGTCTCCGAAAAACTGAATCGAATCATTTCACCCAATAAAAAAATGTGAGGATGCTCTCCATAACTGGATGACAATGTTATTCTGAAATTTCTTTGCTCCAATGCCTTTATGAGCGTATCCATGATTCTCATTGCCCTAGGGAAACATTTTGGACTTACTCTGATAGGTAAACGTCCTATTCCTTCCAGTTCCAATAAACCAGCGAAGTTGATTCTGTGTTTCTTGTAGATTGCCTCCGTTCTTCGGATATATGCATGCGGTGAAATTATATGCTTGGGAACACGTATCTTGTTCTTTGGCATCCTCTCTTGTTCAATTAGTTCATTTATGTTTTCATCTTGAATTTCTCTAACGAGTTTGGGTTTCTGCGATAGTATATTTCTTTTTTCTATTGTGTAGCTCTTCATGGCCGATGGATCAGACAGCTTTAGCAATGGAGTCTGCATTACTTGTTGACCGCATTTCTTTCTCTGCCAATACCCTATTCCAGGTACAGGTACATTGAGTTTTTTGCAGATTTTCTTGAGACCTACATTCGATATCCCATACTTTTCGGAGAGGATCGTCATTGGTTCCAACCAGACTTGAGCGTATAGATCCTCCCTTGTCAGGGTAATTTCGTCCAAGTTCATTTCGACCCCCAAGATCCATCAATATCGAAGAATAAAAACAATTAGGTCTTATCAGCACCTTTTCTTTTATTCAGTTTGCCGTTGTTGACCTTATCGAATATGTAAAGCAAACGGTCTATAGTCTCGAAAGCGAGACTCCTCCTAAGACAAACATCAACAAGTCGATCGAGATAATCGAAGTAAACATCAATCTTTCGCTCGATTGAGCTAGCGGTATAGAGTGGATAGTCTTTATCGTAAATCGCTCTGTAAGCATGGCGATCGATGATCTGGAAGGCACTTGGATTACGGAAACGGAGAATGGTCGAAGCCATCGGAAGATCTATGCCGTGAACATTGAGAAGAGACTGAAGCACTGATTCACCAAGTCTATGCTCCCCTGTTTTCAAGCCCCTGAGCTTTTCAAGCTCATGAAGCGATGAATCACTCAAGAAAACATATCGATCAAGTTTCCATAGGACTATTTCATTGATCGTTTCTTGGGTAAATACCCCGTCGTCGAGTTTATCGAGTTTCAACGTAAGCTTAGATTGATATTTGTATTCATTCAAGTAATTACCCAATTCACCAGTGAATTCACTCGCCCTCATATGGATTCCTCGCAATACAAATTATTTCTACAATATATTGAATCTTGCCCACTCGTTGATCGTTGGACCACCAATTATGCTCCAGACAGAAAATATGTCTGTGCCGGTCTCAGTAAATGCTTTCTCTTGCCTTTGATATCCATGGTAGTACAGAAGGCCCTTGGCAATCGTTGCAAGCTCACGGAATCATAAAGATCAATCTGTTTAGGTGAAATCCGTTCGATCACTGTCCAGTGATCGTGAACACCTTTGAGACCCAAGATCACAGCTCTTCCAGGAGTGTCATCCAGAAACATTTCGAGTGATGTCCAAAATGTATCGAGATCAGGAGTAGATTTATTTCGCCAAGCGAGTTCTCTACTGGGTATACGTACCCCAACCACCTTATCCAATATCTTGGTAATATGCTTGAGGAACATTCCCTCTGTCAAAATATCGACCAATAACCGCTTTCGTGAGAGAAAATGGATGATATCATCAAAAAGCTTCTGTGAATGTTCTTTTGTCGTTCTGTTAATAATCCTGTCAGCATTTATTATACTATAAATACCACAAAGAGAATCCAGTGCCCCTTGCTGAAAAGGCATCATACTACCTCCTTTATGAAACAATAGAAGATCTGTTCAGATCCAGGCCGGAGTTTTGATTTGAAACCTTTTCAAAAACCGATAACCTTAAATGTTTCAGTCTTTATGTTACCAACTTATTTCCTATCCCTGTTTCGTTCAAGCATAAAAAAGAATTCATTATTGCAAAACAATAATATTAATGACTATGGAAATTTATGTCATTAATATTACTAAAAGCTATTGTTGAAATACAATACAATTGATGGATTATCACCATGCGATACCAGTACGAGAAGATTCTCAAAGACCTAATAAAAGAAGAAAAGGATCGTCTCCAATCACGAATGAGAAGCGCTTTACGATTTCCTGATAACAGAATTGCTATCTTTGAGCTAGTAAGAGAAGATGCTGTTCTTTTCTTTGAGAATTTCTCAGTCAGTGGTAGTACAAATGATGATAGGTTCTTTGTAACTCAACTCTTCAATTATGGCTATCTGGATTCATTGTCACTTTTTTGGAATGAAGACCTGAATAAACCTGGATGTCCGCTTTACCCATCTACAAAGGAAAGCACTAAATGGGCAAATTGGGTGATCCAAACATCTGGAAGGATTCGCCTTGCAGAATATTACCATCACTTGATAAAACTCGGATTGTTTGAACCGATAAATGTGGATCATGATCGAATAAAGATAAGGATAGCGAATCACGATATCGAAGCTATAGAGGAAGAAGACCTTCGTTATATAAAAAAGAAGCATGAGACTTCATTGGAGGAATTGAGAAAAGCTCTTACCTTAGAGAGAACCGAGCTTTCCAGTAAAATGAGTCAGCTTGTCTGGAAGTGGAAAGATCATTTTATCGGATATAATACAGACACTGAAATAGATGAACTTTTTATAATTCATGCACCTGTATATTTAGCTCATACGAATGGATGGGATATCTTTCCACCAAACACCTCATTTGGTGGCGTTCCTTTCTTGAGATACTTGGATGCAATCGTTGCAGTTGCAAGTTTTGCATTGAAACATATATATTTCAGCATTCTCCTCTTAAAAAAGGAACCCAGTCTCAATCTTAGAGACCTTCTCACGATGCCATTGACAATAGAAAGAGCTATTGATTTCATATCATCTGCAATTGATGCTGATATAAATACATCCGAAACTATTTTCAGAAACTTGCTGCTAGACAATGACAATATTAAATATCATTCATCGATTCCAAGATATCCGACCCCACCATATGTCACAATCGGAGAGAATTTTTGCCTAATGTCCATTGCTGGATGTTTGGATGATCCGGTGATGTTTCTCCTCAACGAATTGAGGAGAAAATATCCAAGAGACTGGGATTGTGCTGTAGATTCCAGAGAACAAACCTTCCGAAGGGATCTATACTCATTGTTTTCATCCTTCGACAGCATTGTTTGCTATAACAAGAACCTCAATATCGTCACTGGAAAAGGCGAAAAAACGGACATAGATGCGCTATTGGTGGATACTCAAAAAGGGATCGCCGCATTGTTTCAACTTAAATGGCAGGACCTCTTCGGTTCAGATCTAAACAAAAGGGAAAGTCAAAAGAGAAACTTGCTTGAAAAAACAAATAAATGGATTAGGAAGATATTCAATTGGTTAGATGATGGTCGGCTTGAGGACACTTTGATCGCTAGTGGATTATCGAAGGAAATTTCAAACAATGTAAAGACTTTCTATGTTTTTTTATTGGGACGAAGCTCATCGAATTTCAGTGGAGAATTCACGAGGGACTCGCGAGCTGCATGGGGTAACTGGTATCAGCTCCAACGTATATGGGAAACGGCAAAAACATCTTCCAACCCTATAAAAACCATTTACGACTGTTTCAAGAAAGAAGAAGCTCGGCAAGAATCAGAACGTGGTAGTAATTTTATTAAAGAATTCCAAGTTGGCGATCTTAAATTCATCTTCGATAATTCGCTTAACATCAAAAGTGACACTACCAATCAACGGTAATGAGCATGCGTTATTAATCTGAATTCCCGGTTTATTGTAACGAGGGAGGAGTGACGCCGAGTTTGGAATAGAGGTCTAACTGTCGTTTCGTTATCTCGCCGAGCTGCCGCTTCTGGCCCGGCGCTTCAAAGCACTCGATGACATCGAGTTCATCGAGGATCTCCTGCAGAGTATAATCCTTGAACAATTTGTTTTCCTGCATCTTCTTCGTGATATGGGATAAGAAGATAAGAGCAATGAACTGCACGAAGAGCTTGCCGTCCAGACTCTGCTCCGATGAGACGGCCACCCGGCGCAGATTCAGTCGCTCTTTGAGGTTCTCGAAAGCCTTTTCCACCAGGTCCTTGTTCCGGTAGATCTCGAGTGCCTCGGAAGCATCCTTGATCTCATTGCTCAATAAGGCAAAATACCCGTAATTGCGTTTCGCTTCCGCCAGGGCATCCTCCCTGGCAAGAGCCTTCGTGCCCCGAGAAGGCGTGCTCTTCACCTCGAAATACTTGGCATAGAGCTTCTCATGATCCGGGTGGCGATCCCCACTCTCCAATTCCTCCTTGAGGGAGACAAGCCGGTTGGTGAAGGCCTTCTCATCCTCCAAGGCACGCTCCGGGGAATAATACAGATGGAGATACATCCGGCGATCCTCTTCGATGGTGTCCCCTTTATAGGGGCGGTCCTGGACATAGTCCCAGGTGATCGGAAGGGAGTAGGCATAGAGCTGGTAGGCCTGAGAGTAATGGGTAAAGCTGCGCATCTTCTCCCGAACAGGATCAAGATGCTTCTCGACGAGCTTTAAGGGCAGCTTGGCTGCGATCAGTAACTTTACGTGATGTTTGTAGAGGTCGTTGATGTTGGCTGTGCTGAAGAAGCCCCGGTCTAAGACCACCTTGATCTTCTCGTAGCCCAGGATATTCATGTCGAGAAGCAGCTTCCTTAAGGTCTTCACGTCGGGAATGTTCCCCGAGAGCTTGCGGTAATAGAATGGCAGACGGGACTGCTGACCGAAGAGAAGGGAGAGATTGAGTTGTTCCAGATGCTCGTGATCCTTGTTCTTGCCGTAGCGCACCTGCCTTAAGCATTGCGAGTAGCTGGAGATGGACGTGCTGTCATAGGCCAGGTATTCTTTCTCCACCCGGCGTTTGCCCTGAAGCTGGAAAAACCGCTGTCTGGCCTCTTCAGTGATGGATGCGAAGAGCTCGCTGCTTCTCTGGGAGGGGATGACATCGCCATGAGGATGATGATGGATCGCAGCCCAGCGGGGAAAGCGGCTCAAGGGGTTCCTGTCTTCTAAGATCAGGTAATAGGCGATGGAGAGGATCTGCCTATAGCTCTCGGGGAAGCATGTCTTGAGGTCTTCCCTCACCCCGGTATCCCCTCCGATGCGGTCGAAGAGGTAGGTGGCCCCGTAGAAGCTTCGTGTAGTCCGGGTAATGGGAACTGGTCCTCTCTTGGATTTCCTTGCCCTGTCTGGGAGTGCTTCTCTTTTCTGGGTGGGGACGACCTCCTTGGTTTCGGGGTCAATCCGGCCGATGCATTTTCGTTTTGCCCGGGACTGCTGCTTGATCTTATCCCAGAAAGAGATCGATTCATACACGTAGGTTACTCCGGTTTTCTTATTGATCTGATAGACGACAGCCGCCATGGCGATTCCCCTCTCCTCGTTACAAAATATACTTTGTAACGAGGTTGATCGCAAGAGGAATCGTATCAATTTCTTATTCTTTTATACACTTACCCCGCCTCATCGTTACAATCTTCCGGGAACTCAGGTATTAAGTTCGTTTGTATGCGTTTCACCTCAATAAAAAATGGCCATGGTGAAATCTCGTCTGCAGACAAGCAATTCCGATGAATCGTCTTTCGGGCAGAAGTCAAGTCCACGATTGTCTGTAAATTGCCATCTCCGACATAAGCATTAAGCAGCCAGCTGATCTTTTGTGTCCTTATCCGATACCTGATCTTCGAAGATGAGGTATCGGCGGACCATCCATTCTTCACTCATTTCCATAGCCATGGCAGTCACCAGTCTGAGACAGGATTCCTGATGAGGGAATATCCTTACGACCCTGGTCCTGCGTTTCAGTTCCTGATTATAGCGCTCCAGCATGTTTGTGGATTTCATCGATCTCCGGTGATGGAGAGGCAGTTGGTAGACAGAAAGAATCTCTTCTCCATGCTCCTCGAGCATCTGAGATACCTTTGGATGAGCCTTCTCCAGGGCCTAGATGACCTCATCCATCCGCTTACGGGCATTCTCATAGCTCTGTGCAGCAGTGATGTCCCTGATCATCTCTATGACCCTGGGCCGATCCTTCTTGCTGACCTGAGAAATGATGTTGCGGAGAAAATGAACCTGGCATCGCTGCCACAGACAACCCTGAAAGTGCCTTTCAATGGCTTTAACAAGACCGGCATGATCGTCAGACACCACATACCGTACTCCTTTGAGGCCTCTTTCCTTGAGCTCCTTGAATACCTCAGACCAGCTCGCCTCGTTCTCGGAATCGGCTACCCAGGTGCCCAGGATCTCACGATACCCATCCTCTCCTATGCCCACTACCAGAAGAACACCCTGCGGTAATACCTGATGGTTGATTCTTATCCTCTCATACCGGGCGTCCACAACCAGATACGGATAGGACTTCTTCAATGGACGGCTTCTCCATGCCTTTACTTCCTCGTCCAGGTCTTTCGCCAACCGGGATACCTGGCTCTTCGATATGTCCAATCCGCACAAGGCCTCGGTAACTGCTTTGACCTTTCGGGTCGATACCCCGTGCACGTACATCTCTACCAATGACAGCATCAATGCTTTCTCATTCCTTTGATATCGATCGAAGAGTTCGGTCTGGAACCGTCCTTCCCGATCCTTGGGCACTAGCAGCTCCATACGTCCCAGCCGGGTTATCAACGCCCTCGGCTTGTACCCGTTCCTGTATCCCTTCCTATCCTGTGTCCGTTCATGAGTCTCTGCCTGGAGAAATGAGGTCAGTTCTTCCTCAAGGATCCTTTGTATTGCCGATTCCATTACTCTCCGCAAACCATCGTCTCCCTGTCCCGTCGCCTCTTGCCAAATCCCCAATAAATCCTTATCATCCATCCTGCGAGCCATTAACTCCTCCTCAAGCGTTAGTTTGGTCACTTCGCTTTATCGGAGTTGTTCTTGGCTCGTTTTACCTTTTTACAGAACTATAGAGACTTAACCGGGCAGAACCAAGGCAATCGAATACATTTCTGTTCTATGATATTGTTTTGGTTAAGAAAAATCCCCCCAGAATGGCATTGAATTTAACGGGGTATTTGAGTAGAATTGAAATCTAGGGGCGTATCGATTCTCTGGGGTACATTACCCGTGGAGAAATTTTTCATCAATCGTTGATTGGATTAACTCATTGTAAGGAAAGCTACTTCCAGAGGAGGCAAGGCATTGGAAACATCATTGATCTCCGATAATCGTTATCATACCTTCTATCGGTCTCCCTCTTTCGTGGTCGGATATGTTTAACCTGAAAAGAATATGGATCAGAAAAATGAGACATGAAGAATTTTTCGTGAAAAAATGCAATCAAAAACGTGAAATTTACGCAGTCGACGTGTTCTGCGGAGCTGGGGGCCTGACGAACGGGCTGGAAAAAGCGGGCATAAATGTTCTCTTGGGAATAGATATAGATCCATCATGTAGTTTCCCATATACAGCAAACAACAAAGCGAGATTCCTATTGAAATCTGTCGAGAAAATTACCGCCCAAGATCTCGTTTCGATTTTTCCCAAGAACGGATTTCGCTTGATCGCTGGCTGCGCTCCCTGTCAGACCTTTTCAACTTACAACCAAAAGGCAAGCAGAACAGACAAGAGATGGCGGCTTCTCGGGCAGTTCTCAAGGCTTGTTCGTGAAGTATCTCCCGAATTGGTCACCATGGAAAACGTACCGAAGCTGATGGGCCATGGTATTTTCAAACGCTTCGTGAAAGATCTCGAAAAAAATGGCTATCATGTGGATTATCGAGTGGTAGAATGCGTGAATTACGGCATTCCCCAGCAACGGGAGAGATTGGTTCTCTTGGCTTCGAAGCTCGGCCCGATAGAGATTCTGCAGCCCGCAGCAGACGATATGAATTCAGAACGACGGACTGTACAAGCCGCCATCGGTAATCTTCCCCCTCTGGTAGCAGGAGAAACGTGCGAGAGCGATCCACTACATCAATGCTCCTCGCTTTCGCCCAAAAATCTCAGCCGCATCAAAGCTTCTCGTCCAGGTGGAACATGGCGTGATTGGGAGGATGATCTCGTCGCGGACTGCCATAAGAAAAGTTCGGGTAAAACATATCCGAGTGTGTATGGACGAATGGTCTGGAACGAGCCTTCACCCACTCTGACTACCCAATTTTATGGGTTCGGCAATGGACGATTCGGGCATCCCGAGCAAGACAGGGCTATATCTCTCCGAGAAGGCGCGATACTCCAGAGTTTCCCGCCTGATTACAGGTTCACTCCACCCGAAGAGCCCATCCACAAGAAAACCGTAGGCCGCCTGATTGGAAATGCCGTTCCTGTCAAATTGGGCGAAGTCATTGGAAAGAGCATACTCGAACATGTTTCCGAGTACGAAACGAGTCCCAGAAGAGTCATCATAGGAGCGGGCCGACATGGTTGATTCACCGGAAGGTAACCAAGGGGAGCGTACATACAGTCGATCGGTCCCGGAACCTGGACAGCTTGTAGAGGTCAGACGCCGACAATGGGTAGTTGGTGATGTTCAGGGTTGTGCTTTCTCTTCTGGATTCGGTAGAAACGATCATTTGGTGAGCCTATCTTCTCTCGACGAAGATGCACTCGGTGAGGAAATTCAGGTAATCTGGCAAATCGAACCGGGTGCTCGTGTCCTCGAAAGGTCTGGGCTTCCCAAAATCACGGGTTGGGACAAAGCCGAGAGACTCGAAGCTTTCCTCGATTCCGTTCGGTGGGGAGCGGCGACCAATGCGGACAGATCCTGCCTCCAGTCGCCGTTTAGAAGCGGAATAACTATCGAAGATTATCAACTCGATCCTCTTGTCCGAGCGATCGACATGGCGCGTGTAAATCTGTTGATAGCGGACGATGTCGGTTTGGGAAAGACTATCGAGGCCGGTCTGGTTCTTCAGGAGCTCCTCGTTCGCCATAGAGCGAGATCGATCATGATCGTTTGCCCAGCGACACTACAGATTAAATGGCAGGCCGAGATGCAGGAAAAATTCGGCCTCGAATTTCGCATCGTGGACACGGATTTTATCAAGACACTCCGTCGAGAAAGAGGTATTCACTCGAATCCATGGACTTCGTTTCCGCGTCTCATATCGTCAATGGACTGGATGAAATCCGGAGAGGGGTTGCGTCTTCTCAAGGACATCCTTCCGCCTTATGTTACCTATCCACGCAAGTTCGATATTCTCGTGGTAGACGAAGCTCATAACGTGGCCCCCGCCGCTGCGACTCGTTACGCTCTCGAAAGTCAGCGAACCCGATTGATCCGCACGATCGCTCCCCATTTCACTCATCACCTGTTCCTGAGCGCTACACCGCACAACGGTTATCAGGAATCTTTCACCTCTTTACTGGAGCTTCTCGACGATCAGCGATTTGCGAGAACCGGAAACGTAGTGCCGAACGAAAAGCA